>BNJV01000042.1_pt1 | contig 79918 bp, 117 predicted proteins | sample 8540591 | NCBI WGS metagenome assembly BNJV01 (sample SAMD00202457, study PRJDB9452) | human saliva metagenome | host: Homo sapiens | reverse complement strand
ATGTATCCGGATTAATGAAAGATTTTATGTGATCGAGGACAGTTTTGTAGATGGACAACTGCTTCATACTGAAAGTACTAGCATTACGGTGGCAAGCGGAGGTACAGCACGTCAACATACTTTGGGGAGTTCACGAAGAATCTGTGTATATTTTCCGGGAGAAGATTGAGCGGACAGCTTCGGATTCAAAGCCGGCTTACGAACTTGAGAGATGATAAGGAGGAGAAGGACAGATCGACGAGTGTCCGCAAAACTCATTGTCAGCAATGAGGCGTAAGCAACACTATCCTATTCAGAGCATAGTTCATCATTTTCCATCTAGACAAGCCCTTTGTAAGAAAAAGGCATGCCATATCAAGGAGTTAGGGTGAAAGTGGAAGTAGAGACTGGGATTACCTGAATAAAGGAGGATGTATTGGATGCAGAGAATCTAGATATTTGACAAAAGCAAAAGTACCCTTATAATTGAAAAGGCGTCAGTTGCAAAAGGAACTAATTGACATTTTTGTAGCAACTACGACAAGCATCAATTGAGAAAGGAGTCAGCAGATGTCTAAGCAAAAATCAATCTTTTGTAGGTTCTATTGGAGCGATTTATCGGTATTTTTGTTTTATTGCTTACATTCCCAGATTTTCGCAAACTTGCAGGGAGACAAGCTCAACCTTTTCAGCCGCTATTTGCAGCAGTTTCTTGCCTGATTTGGGTTGCCGACGGATGGACTAAGGAACCGAAAAAGACTGGATTCTTATTATTCGTAATTCAGCGGGAGTGATTTTGGGAGGATTAACTTTTCTTACTGCTTTGTAATCCCATGTAATGAATGAGGAAAGCCGGCGACTTCTTTTAGGAAGTCGCCGGGTAATTACTTGCCATTTCGGTGGAATTAAGACTTAATAAGAGAAGAAGCTGAATATAGAGAAGAATTTAGATTCAACCGCCGGTAGAATAGGCAAAACTCAACTCTCACGATTCCTGCCATTTTCGGCGGTCTCCTGTAAGCTTATGCCGTGAAGAAGGAGGTGACTCGATAGGTCGAAATCAAAATCGGAAAAATTTATAGCATCTTGCAGAAAGGAAGAGGGTATAGACTCCAGGCGGAGCTTGCGGAAAGAGCTTGGTATCAGTGACCGGGCGGTATCCAAATGGGAAACCGGAAAGTCTATGCCGGATTCCGGGGATTATGCTGGGAGCTTTGCGGATTTCTGAAAATTAACGTAAACGAACTCCTGTCGGGCGAAAGAATCATGGCGGAATTCTATAGTAAACAAGAAGAGAACCTTCTCACAATGAAACGAGAAGCGGAGTGAAAGGGATAGGAGAGCTCTAAGCTGGAGATCGCTGGGCTTCTCGGCAGTGCTATCCGGGGTCGGTTTTAATTCTTTTGGCATCCTTCCTTGCAGATGCCCTTCACAATAGAATGCACTCTCTGCCTTTGCCTTGCTTATGATTTTCCACTCGGTCAGCTTTATCGCGGTTGGCATTGAAACAGAAAGCCGGATACTATGAATGCCAGGTGCTGCCATCATCGCTATATGTGCCCTCTTACAGTAAAAGGTCATTCTGTCTAGCGCATAGGGGACCCAGGCAAGACTGTGAAATGCCCGGTTTGCGGAAGAAACGACGCTGGCAGAAAAAGGCACTAGGAAGAATAGAAAATATTTCATAAAAGTGCCGTTTACGGCAAAAATATGAAATGTATCTCTTGCGAATTTTCCAAATAATGAGTAAACTATTTTATAAAAGTGCCGTTTACGGCAAAATTATGAAATGGAGACGAGATGGACATCGATAGAGAAGTCAATAGAGATGTGTACCTTAATCAGTGACTTATTGTCAGGAAACACAACGGTTTCATTAAAGCGATTACCGGAATCAGACGTTTGCGGTGAGCGTATGTTGCTGAATACTTTATTTTATAATCATTTACTTTCGGAAGGGGTAGGAGAGAGCCACATCGTTCGAGTTCGCCTTTGACACAGCGTGGAGGATTTATTAAAGATTGGAGATCCCATCGTACTGGATAATGAAAAGAAGAGCGTAAAGATTGCATCCTCCTCGACGTAATACCCGGCTGATGCCGCAAATTCATGGTGAAGGGCGGTACTACCTTTTGCTGGACGAGGTGCAGAAGCTGGAGACCTTTGAGTCAGTTCTGAAATGGGTTCCTTCCAGGCAAAATGTTGATGTTTACGTAACAGGCCGGTAATCCAGAAGTTTCTGTCAAAGGATATTTTAACTGAATTTGAGGGAAGAGGGATGAAGTGCATGTGCTGCCTTTCATCTTTTCCGAATACTATGCATTCAAAGAGGGAGATAAGCAAGGAAGCCTATGATGATTACCTCCGTTTACGGAGGGCTCCCGCGGTTGCCCTGAGTGAGTACGGAAGAGCAGAGATAGCAATTATTTGATATCCCAAATGAAGAATGTGTATCTTCGGGATATCGTGTGCGAGATATTCGGTACAGGATGAAAGCACTTTTGGGAGAAGTCATTTGATGTCATTGCCTCCGGCATTTCTACCCTCTACTCAATCCAAGGAAAATTGCCGCAACGATGAATTCTGTTCACGGGACAAATATCAGTGATACAACAGTGGATAAATACATCACCATGGGGAAGAAGCATTTATGCTCTCGCGGAGGTAAAGAAAAGATAATGTGAAAAGGGCGAAAGTATATCGGCACTCCTTACGAAAATTTATTTTTGAAGACTTCGAGGTCTTTCAGAAAGTAGCCCGACAGTCATTTCGGCAGCATCGAAGAAACCTCATATAATGGAGAGAACATCATCTACAATGAATTGCGATACGAGGGGCTATCAGGTAGATGTCGAGAACCAAAGTGAGAATCTAGGGAAAAGGATACCAATGGGAAAAGAGATTCGCAGAGTGCAGAAATCGATTTCATTGCTACCTTAGGGAAGTAAGAAGTATTATATTCAGTCTGCTCATGCCATCTCCGATAAAGGAAAAGTATGCAGCATGAATGCAACCTTTCGAGGCGCAATGCATGGATTCCCTTTAAGAGAAAATCATTATCGTAGAAAAAGTATGAAGCCTCGCGCAGACGAAAACGCAGATCTGATGATGGGGAGTCAGGAATTTTTATTAGATGGCAATAGTGTGCTGATTTAATTCATGAAAAGCACGTGCAGCCCAAGATACTTTTTAATGGTAGTTTAACTCGAAAATAAAGGGTGGAATTCCGCCGGAATTTTTCGAGTTTGTGAGTATAGGAAACAGTACGGGAGGCGGGAGGATATCTTATTAATTGAGAATAGAGTAAAATTTTGTCGAGTTGATACAAAAGAAAAAGAAAGCATTGTCAGCTATATTTTTCCATCGTTATGATAGAAGGCGATGGAGAATTTCATCGATTATGTTATGTAACACAGCAAAGATACGCAACGCATACGAGAGAAGTATGCCAGCCGGTACTGAGCAGCCCGGCCGTCACAGAATCTTGCGGTAGTGGCACCTTCCTCCGGGTTGTCCATCTTTGTCCATAAAGCAATTTTAGGGAGGGACAAATATGGACGAGATGACTTGTCCAATGACAGTGCTTTTTGAAGGCGCTTTTTGGGTGGGCATTTTGAGACAGAGCGAAATCGCCCATCCGTTGCGAAGGTGACTTTTACAGTGCAGAGCCCAAGGACTTGGAGGTACGTGATTTTTATCTTAGCATTTTATGAGCCGAAATTCAGTCCGGAAGTCAAAACGCAAGTCAAGGAAAGAAAACAGAATCCGAAAAAGAGCACAGAGAGAGGTCAAAAACGAATTGCAGCGTGCTGGCATCGGGACGAAGTCGCAACGAGGCGTTCAGTTTACGGCATGAAGAGAACAAACAAAAGCGTAAAGACAGATGAACAAAAACGCATCGAGGAAGAACGGCAATTTATGCTGAAAGCAAGCGAAGAGAGAGAAAGTCACAGAGGCAGATAACGAAAATAGTGAGGAATGAGTATGGCCGCTTTAAAGCTAAGTCTTATACAAAAATACAAATTGGAAAATGCCTACACCCTATGTATAGCACAGGTTTTCTTTCGGAGGAAAGCGTTTTAAAAGCAAGGCGCCGATTCAATAGAAGAGGAAATGCCTTTATGTCTCATGCGTGTCCTGATCAAGGGCGAGAGCTCTCCTCTTAACAAGAAAAGGAAGAAGCGCCGGAAACCTACTCGTTCTAGTTCTGTCGAAACCGGCATACAGGAAATAGAGCTGGGCGAGGACTTTCTTGACCGAGGAAAGATGTTCAATGCTTTTTTTCCTTCAGGGGACAACTTCAGGGTAATCAAAGCCAAGAAAGAAATTTTCTATTTTACCGGAGATTTTTCTTCGTCCCGAAAATCATCGATTAAGAATGGATTTTTGCCCTTTAGCAAAGTGCTGCCGGACAATGCAAAGAGCGGTATTTTCAGACGGTTTCAGACGGTAGATTGATTCCTGTCTGCTGTGAAAAGGACGTTTATTACGGTCTGTCCCGATGTTTTGCCCTTTTTAGACTTTGATCCTGTAAAAAAAGAAGCCAAGTGGAAATGCTTTTCGGAAATAGAGAAAAATGCCTTTATCCACCATGATGACAGGACGAAGGACGCTCCGAAAATCGACAGTTTAAAAATGGCAAATGATGCACTTTATGCCTATACTTCGGGAGAAAGCACAGGCTCAGTGAACAAATGGGGAATGGATTATTATGCGCTGGCACAAATTTCTCCTGAAGGCAAGGTAAAGGGAAAAGCTCTTGGAGTCGGAACAGCTGAAAGCAGGCGGAAAAAGTCCGGGGAGTGAACGGAATTTTCACCCATTCGGATTATCTCATTCTCACACCGCTTTTTAACAATGACGATTGGAGGGAAAGCAAAAACTCTTTTCTCTTAGTAAGCGGGAATATACGGATGTTATTATGCCAAGAGGAATGACAAAGCATAGCCTACACAATATTTGCGGAGAGCTTTGTCTTACCGCCCTGTATGATAGAGGACTGAAAGAAATCGGGCTTTGCAAGATAGAAGGGATAGAGTAGAGAGAATAAAATCCAAAAAGAAAAGAGTCTTTATGTAGGATTGGTCTGAAAATGGGGGAGCTGAACTCGCCCTATATTCAGACCTGTCTCTGCATAGAAAAAGCCTATTGATTTTTATTCCCCTTCTCCTTCTTCCGATATACTTCCCATGCTTTTTGTAAAAGATCCTCATGGATTCCCGACAATCATCCGGAGAAAAGAATCACTGCCTCTTTTTCCAAAACAGTGAAAATACTCTTCCAACTGTGTTTTTGGCCAGTTAAAATAAAGTATTTCCTTCTTTTAATACATCCAGCCTGTTTTAGTAATGAAATATGAAACTTTTGCGAGGCCTTTTTCCGTTAAAGCGGACTTCGGCTTCAATTCCTTTGGATGTGGATTGAGGACTTCTTCCGGCAATTTCCCGAGCTCCAGTTTTTCAGCTTTCATTCGGAATGAATTTATCGGAAGAGCTATATAAGGCACGAATTCTTGAGATACGGAAGGATCTGGGTATGCCAGTTTTCGTTGTCTAAGCAAAGAGATAATTACACTGCTCCTCTTTGGATGCAGCAATACAATAAGGTTGAACCGTAAAAATAACTTTTTGGAGCGGAAGTGGAAGTAAAACGGATAATACTACTTTTTCGAATGGCAGTGTTTAACTCCTCAAAGATATCCTGAAGAGATTCTCTCACGGTCTTTTCTAGAAATGAGATAGGTAGGAGCTGAAAAAGTCATTAAGATACTGGGAGAGAGAAACCCGAGAGCATATTATTTTTCAATAGAATGCATAATGTCCAAAAGAGCGTCCACTGACCGTCAAAGTGATGGCAGCGTTTCGCTCGACTCTTAATTCCGTATTTCGCATATAGCTGTTCATGATTTTTATCCGCGATGGCATCGGCGTCTTCACGGGAAATAGAAGAAAATGCACTGAGGTCGGACAAAATAGTATCGAGGAGCCTTTCTTTTGTTTTACGATATTCATCAAAATATTGGAGCAAAAAGATCCTTTAAAAATCCATTCAGATTCACCGAGCCGTCCTTCTTACAAAAATCAAAGAGCTCCGCATCATTCAAAAGGCGTAATCGCATCTCTTCCGGAATATATATTTTTGTACTTTCTGTCATGATCTCCTCCATTCATACAGATATATAAACATTTCCCTAATGCATTATTTAAATATGTAAACACATTCAATCGACAATCCGGGGTCACAATCGAAACTTCATTTAAAAACAATGTAAATCGACCATTCAGGAATTATCAAACTCCTAAATGGATATCAAACTATTTGTATAAATAACGATTACATAATTTATACAATGAATTTGGGGTTGAAAAATCATTTATATTCCTCAGCTTTTTATATCCTTAAAAATCGATATATCATAAAAGGCACGAAAAGACACATACAGCAAAACAATCATATTTGGAATTAGATCAAAATGCGGGCGGTTGGTCAGTGTGTCTTTATAAACTTAGGATTATTCCCTAAGCAAAGTAAAACAGTCGAAAAGATACTTACAGCAAAAACAGATGGCGATATTTGGCTGAGATAGCCGGCGCGAGGGCTACTGGTCCTGGCGCTTTCAGGGTGCAACTCCCCTGCTGGAAGGGCAGATGCCTACCTTATACAAAAGTATCTTGTGGCTGTTTCTTTTTAAAAGGAGGTAGGAGCAATGTTTTTAGAGGACTTAAGAAAAAGAAGAATCTGACCTATACGGAGAATGGCGCTCTTACCAGGGACAGGGCACAATTCTTACTGTCTGGATCTTTTTGCCACCATTGGTGCTTTTGCGAAATGCTGAGGACAATGAAATCATTTCCCGATTTATTAAGGCCTATACGGAAGACAGGAATTTAGCTATGAAAGATTCTTTTTCTTCGCAAGAGACATTCGAGGTGGCCTTGGAGAGAGAAGAGTGTTTCGGTCTATATGGAAGTGGCTGTCTGTCCATGAATCGGACTCTGCTCGAAAGAACATCACCAAATGTTCCGGAGTACGGGAGATTTGATGACCTTCTTTCCCTTCTGGACGGGACCTTGCGAAAAAGGATATGCTTAGCTTCATAAAAGAGCAGTTGGAAAAGGATCTTTGCTGCCCTGAAAATCGGAGAGAGTGTTTCTTTACTCGCCAAATGGCTTCCTTCCGTGAATACCAGCAATAAAGACAGCGTTAAAACTGCCAAGAAGCTTGCGAAAGCTTTGGGATTTAGCGATACAGAGTATCGTAAAGTCCTTGTTTTCACTGCGGGCGGAAATAAAGCTGATGGAGAATTACCTTCGGGATAGGGATTATTCCTTTTCTTGAGAAGCAGCCCTCTAAGGCTTTATATAAGTACAGACTGGCTTTTCTTAGAAATGACAGGGAAAGATACTCTGCCTTTTTAGAGAAGGCAGAAAAGAATCCATCTGTAATGAATACAGGAACCTTGACGCCCTATGATGTCGTAGCATCGATTATTCATAAAAGATATGGAGAAGTAGCCATCTCCAAATGGGAGATCGTCGTTCTACTGGACGTCACCTGGAAAGGCTCTTCCCGACTATACAGGAGCGGAAAAATGCCCTTGCTGTAGTGGACGGATCCGCATCCATGTATTGGTACGGAGAATATATTCCTGCAGCAGTGGCACAGTCTTTGGGGATTTATTTTGCAGAGCACAACAGGGCTGTTTCCATAATCATTTTTATTACCTTTCTGAAAATCCCAGACTGATAGAAGTTAAGGGCAGGATATTGTGGATAAACTTACGATACTGCATGAGCTCGATGAATGTGCTAATACGGATTTACAGAGAACTTTGACTTTAATTCTGAATACAGCCATTCAAAATAAGGCAAAGCAGGAGGAAATTCCCTGAAAAACTCTATATCATTTCGGACATGGAATTCGATTATTGTGCGAACCATGCGGAAATGACGAATTTTGAGTACGCAAAAAGAAGTTTGCAAAAGTATGGCTACAGGCTTCCACAAATTGTATTTTTGGAACGTGAACAGTAGAAATCAGCAGCAGCCGGTTACAAAAAATGAGCAGGGAGTAGCCCTAGTGTCCGGCGCCTCTCCGCAAATCTTTTCCATGCTGTCCGAGGGGATTTCTGGATCCCTATTCCTTTATGCTGGAAACCCTGTCTGCGAAAGCGCTATCGAAAGGATTTCTGCGTAGAAAGGGAGGAAATGCTATGTTTAATATAGAGGGAAAGGTCAATACGGCAGTTTGTTTTGCATCAGTGGTGGAGGACTGCGCCATTCAGCAAATAAAAAGAATGTGTGACTACGAATTCACAGCCGGAGTCAAATTCGTATTATGCCGGATGTGCACGCTGGGAAGGGTGCACGATTGGGAACGACAATGACGGTTCACGATAAAGCAGTTCCAAATATTGTGGGCGTAGATATTGGCTGCGGAATGTATACGATTAATTTGGGAAAGATGAAATCGACTTTAGAAAAGACTGGATAAAGCTGCGCATTTTATTCCGTCCGGAATGAGCGTATGGGATAGAGAACAGGAAAAGTTTGATTTAGAGGCATTTCACTGTTACGGACAGCTTAAAAATCCGAAATCGTCTTCGGAAAAAGTCTGGGAACTCTGGAGGAGGAAATCATTTTTATCGAAGTGGATAGTTTCGAGAGACGGAACAAAATATCTTATTATTCATAGCGGAAGTCGAAATCTCGGGAAGTAGGTAGCGGAACTGTATCAAAACATCGCTATTATGGAACATAAGGAGGTCTCGGATATTCCCGGAGGACTTATGCTATCTATACGGGAGGCTTTTTCAGGACTATCTTCATGACGTTAGAACTCTGCCAGCATTTTGCAAAAAGAAATCGGAGATGATGGCGAAAGATTATTTTCGCAAAAATGCAATCTAAGTGGAACAGATGCTTTTCATACCATACATAATTATATTGACTCTGGAGAAATGATTCTTCGAAAAGGAGCGATAGCAGCACATGCAGGAGAAAGAGTTCTCATTCCCTATCAATATACGAGATGGAAGCATTCTCTGCACTTGGAAAGGAAATCCGGAATGGAATTATTCCGCACCGCATGGGGCAGGACAGGTTATGTCCAGAACTAAGGCGCAAAAATGAGCTCAGCATGGAAGAATACCGGGAAAGCATGAAGGGGATTTACTCGAGCTCTATCAATCAAGAGACCTTTGGATGAGGCGCCTATGGCCTATAAGTCTTTGGAGGATATATTAAATGTCTTGGAAGATACGGTGGATATTATCGAGGTGTTGAAACCGATATACAATTTTTAAGGCATCTGAATAAGAAGAGGATTTCGTGCGTAGAAAGATGAAAAAGCGGAAAATGCTGAGACAGTACAGTATTTTCCGCTTTTTATCTAGTATTGCTCGAAAAGCGTGCGATATCTCGTACAAGTAGCAGCGAATCAGACATCTTGTAATGATACCACTCATGAGCGTGGCATATTTAGTTTAGTTAGAACATTTCCGCAAGTTCTCTAGCTGAAGCCACCATGGACTTTATCTGCCGGGCGGTTTTCTCCATGTTCCATTTTTCCATGCCTTCTTATTCTTTGGGGGAGTGAATAAGGCCAAGTCGCTTTTCACTATCAAGTAAATTCGGTCGTCGTTTAAGGAAAAGCCCTAAACCCGGAAGAAATTTGTCTGTCAAACCAGGAAATCATAGTCGGTGTCAGAAATTTTTCGTGCAGCCTGTTCATCCGTGCAGAAGATATTGTAATGTTCATTGTGAGTAATCTCTTCTACATCGATTTTCTTTTTCTCCGTCACAGGCAGGAAAAATGCCCTCCATTTGTTTCTTTTTCCCCACTTTCTCCGTGGAACAATTCTTAGCTGTCCTTCAAAATGAGAATGATATTGTAAAAGTATAAATTTGCCCGTAGAATTCGTATAAACCTTTCCTGTCTTTTTCCCTTTTGGGGAGAGTAAGCATATAAGTCGGTGATTTTTTTAGCTCAGGTTGCTCCTGCAAATCCAGTAAACCGGCCGGGTAGTAATAAGAAAAATCGGCACCGCTTTTTAAATGCATTTAGAGGAAGATTATTGTTTCCCGTCAAATTCTGCGTTGGGAAGAATGATTTCTCATCATTGGAGGGAGTATTCGATTCAAATAAGTTTCCTCCGTCTCCGAGAAGTTTTATGATTTTAAAAGATAAGACTACAGATTACAGCCAAAATAAATAGACCAGATGATAGCCAGGAAGGAAGCAATCACTATCCCCGAAAAGATACTTTTGATAAAATAGAAATGTGTCAGGAGAGACGATAGAGTGTTCTGAAGAGTATATAAGAATCGGCAGAAACAAAACACATAAGAACAAAAGGCGGAGAACAACTACAGGCACCATAGGATTGTCTTTCGTAGTGAAAAACTTCTCTTTCATTGCTTTTCGAGCCTTTTTGAATTTCGGAGACCTCCAAAGTTCTCTAAGCTTTTGCTGTTCTTCCTTCGTTAATTCCATTTGCTGCATCCTTATCCTCTTATATTTGAATTCATTTTTGACTTTTTAAGTATATCATAAAGAAGAGGCTTTTTGACGTGGTGATGAAAGAAGTTATTTTATTATTTAGAAAGGAAAATAGGGGAGATTTAGTAAAGATACAGTAAAACTTAGTAAAAGATAAAGCAGGACTTAGTATGAATTTATAGAGGCTGAACAGCTTTAGCAGGTCTTTTGTGTTATGATATTTCCCAAAGCTTTATAGGAGTGTGATTTATGCAAGGACCATCAAAGATGATTTTTGATTCAGAAAGATTATTGAAAGCGGACAGTGCTTCGGGAAAATCTTTAGAAGATGGAAGCTATCGTTTTATCTCCGGAGATTCCGCCATTTATCTTCGTCCGAAAGAGGGAGAGCCGGAGTTTATACGGTGTCCTGTAATCAGGAAAGCTGGGAAACAATCTGGTTTTCCTTTTTTGATTTGAAAGATGCTATAGCGAAATCCGCATTTTCGGAGAGCGGAAAGCATGAATTCGTGGATCAGGGCAATTGCCCATGGTCGCGGGAGTACGTCTCCTTACGGCAGACCCTATGGGAAATGCTGCTTACCTTTATCATTTCCCAACGGAAAAGTATTCCGGCCATTATTAAATCCGTGGAAGCTCTGTCGGGGAAATACGGCCATGATATTGTTACTGAACAAGAGAGGCTAAAGGCGATTTCCCTCTCCGGAAGAAATGAAAGATGCTACAGCGGAAGAGCTGGCAGCCTGCAGGTCATGTATGGGTGAGCATATCTTGGACGCAATACAAAAGGTCAATAGTGGAGAGCTGAATTTACAAGCCATTGCGAGAACTTCCCGACAATATATTGTTGGAAAAAGCTGCAGGCCGTCATGGGCGTGAGGCAGGTGGCAAACTGTATTGCCTCTTTGCTCTGCGGAAGAACCGCTGCGTTCCGTGGATGTCTCTGATTTTTCGGGCCATTGAGAAGGAATGAGGATATCTCCATTTTTCAGTATGGGAAAAATGCAGGATTATTCAGCAGTATATTTTTATTATGAGAGAGGAGTTATCAGGCGCAGGATGGATGAGTTTTCGATAGCACTTTTTGCAAACATAGAGTTATTACAGGAATTACCGCGAAGTAAATTTATTGAATTCTACAAGAAAAGGCAATGATTTATATCATGATTGAAAACTTAAAAATTGAAATAGAATTACCAGCTACATTGGGATAACAAGAATAGTGAACTGGGGTTTTTGATATATATGTAATTTGTAGGTATCCTGGAACATATTTCTATATGGTTAAGTATTATCTTATCTTGCTTTTATTTATAAAAACATAGAGGTACAATTAAAGTGGAAAGAAATGTTTTTAATGTCGGTAGGGCTTTGTACCCATCAAGACATTTATCTCAAATTATTTGGAAAAATCAGACGGTGAGATATTGAGAATAAAGAGAATTATTATTTAGATACAATATAAAGAAAACTAAAATTCCATGATAATTTTCTGGTTAAAATCATTTAGCACTATTCCAGATTATATTTTTGACAATTGCTGGTATACATGGTGTAGTTTTGTGTTCGGAAAGCATATTTTCAAAGTAGAATATTTAATAATTTTCGCCATTTTTGCTACTATTAATATATAAAATCAGCTTAGCTTGCTGTATTTATAGTAAGTTCCTGTGCCGCATTATTGATAGAGTCTGTCGTCTCTATCCAGCAATGCGTTTTACACGTAGCTATTTATACATAAACTACTAATCAATATGAAGAATATAAAATAAAAATTAGAATTGACAAATTATTCTCAAAAACTCTTTAAAAACTATTTTTCTTTTAAAAATATCATAAATTTAGACTGTGATTTTTATGCTAATGTTGAAACACTTATAAGCTATATTGTTAACAGAGGGAATGAAGTTAGTAAAAACTGATAATGAAAAATAGGAGTTTTTATATGGCAGCATTTAGCTCTGAACAGAAAAATAATAGACAATATATTGACTAGAGTGTTTCACTACAAAGATTCTGAGCCTAAAATAATATTAAAGACATAATTACATATTTTTCTTCAAACAAAGATTGAAGCTGTTAAAGAATTATTACAATCAAAAATGGAATATCTTGGCAAGATTGGATGTAGTGCCATTGGGCTTGATTCAAATAGTGGAGCAAGATTTACAACACTTACTTAGGATAGAAGAGGAGATGAAAAATAACAAAGAGTATAAAAGATGTTTTTGGGAATTATAGAAAAATATAATATATAATTGGGAAGATGAACCATTAAAAAGCAATGTATGCATCTCTGAAATTATAGAAATTGTAGAAAAAGCTGAGTGACATCAGTTTTTAGAGTACATCCATACTCCGGATAATATGATGCGTGTTTAAAATTTTAAATCAAATAGATACTGAAGTTCAAGGAGCGCATTATTTTTCTGATGTTTTTGACATTGTCTTTGAACATGTTATTAATGAAAAATATCAGAATGACATGTTCATAAAAGGATTTCTCCGATGCAAAATAAATATTTACCTGCTTAGTGTACTTAATGCTCTGAGAACAACTAGTAAGTATGAACTTATGCAAGGCGGGGATTTTAGTAATGAGATTCTTGAATACCTATTAAGTTTTTAGAGTTCGAAGATATTGTAGTAGTACTAATATTCAGGCTCGCTTATGCAGAACAATCCCATAGGAAGATAATGAATATTGAGGAGTTTAAAATATGGGAAATGGTCATAAATAAAAATCGATTCAGAAAGAATATTATGGATTTGCAGAAATCAAATTTTTATTAACGAATTATGTTCTGAACTTTCTAATTCGCTATGTATCTCACTTTTTATTTAAAGAGTTTATAGAATGGTTATGGGATTCTTTATTTAAAACATTTGATGACAATCAATATATAAATTTAAAAACTTGGACAAGATAGTATTAGGAGAAATTTTGAATTAAAGAGTTATATAATTTTCAGATTGCTTTTGGTTCCATATCATTATGATGTTTTTCTTCTTGTCAACTTAGTCAAGAACAATCAAAAATGAAATATTCAGTGAATTGTCTGAGATAAAAGACATCATGGAGAATAGCGGAATTTATGTTATGTAAAATTAAAAATATTTTTGAGTGTAAAATTACAGATTTCCTTCGCTTGACAAGCCAAGTTTTAGAACTATATAGTAGTTGAAATGAACGAAAGGAGTAAATATCATGGCAAATTACAACATCGATACCATCTATGTACAGGAGGCTATGAGCCGAAAAAGGAGAGCCAGAGTAGTACCTATCGTACAATCCACAACCTTTAAAATACGAGACTTCCCAGCAAATGGGAGACCTTTTTGACTTAAAGGACTCCGGCTATTTCTATACCGAGACTGGCTAACCCCACCAATGATGCTGTGGCAAATAAAAATCTCGTCAGTTGGAGGGCGGAGTAGCGGCGATTTTAACCTCTTCCGGTCAGGCAGCAAATTTCTATGCCATTTTCAATATTGCCTCTGCGGGAGATCGTGTGATTGCTTCTTCCGCAATCTACGGAGAACCTACAACTTAATCGCAAAGACCATGAAAAATATGGGCATTGAAACCACCTTCGTGGATCCGGGTATTTCTCCGGAAGAACTTGATTCCAAGTTCCGTCCCAATACAAAAGCTGGTTTTTGGAGAAGTCTTAGCGAATCCGGCCTTGAAAATCTTAGATATCGAGAAATTTTGCCAAGGCAGCACACAAGCATGGTGTTCCTCTTATCGTGGATAACACCTTCCCCACTCCGATTTTCTGTAGACCTTTTGAGATGGGGAGCGGACATCGTGACACACTCCACCACAAAATACATGAACGGCTTTGCCAATGCGGTTGGCGGCGCTGTTGTGGATTCCGGAAACTTCGACTGGACCAAGTATAGCGAGAAATTCCGGGGACTGACCACTCCGGACGAAACTTACCACGGAACAGTCTATACGGAGAGCTTTTGGGAAGGCGGCTTATATTGTGAAAATGACCACCAACCTGATGCGTGATTTAGGCTCCATTCCTTCTCCGCAAAACTCCTTCTATCTGGGCGTAGGTCTGGAAACCTTGCACTTAAGAATGGAAAGACATTATGAAAATGCCTTGGCTTTAGCAAAGCATTTGAAAAGCACCCGAAGGTATCCTGGGTTTCCTTCTCCGGTTTGGAAAAATGACAGCCAGCATGAATTGGCTAAAAGTATCTCGCCAAAGGGCTCCTGTGGAGTAATTTCCTTCAGCGTAGTTGGCGGAAGAGAAGCGGCTGTAAAGTTTATGGATTCCCTGGAAAGCTGGCTGCTATCGTTACCACGTTGCGGATGCCAGAACCTGTGTGCTGCACCCTGCCTCCACCACCCACAGACAAATGAATGATGAAGAGCTGCTGGCAGCAGGGGTATCACCTGACCTAATCAGAATGTCTGTAGGAATTGAGGATGATGCAGGACATCATTGCAGATGTGGATCGGGCATTGGAGAAATAAAGCGGACGCTAAATTTCATACCAGAAAAGCACAACAGGCTATCAAAATCAAAAATAATATAGATTTTTCGGCAATATGGTTCTAAATGAGGGGTAGTCTGGGCCCGACACTTGCGAAAAACCGGCGAAGTGAAGAACTGTAAAATCAATAATTGAAGCGAGATGATGCAGTGTGAGGTCTGTATAGGGGCAATCTGAGGCCCGTCAGTACTTACTGAAAGCGAGGCCTAAAGCAGAAGCTTGAAGTTGAAATGTACTGTTTACGAAAGGCGAGGTTAGCGAGAGCGTGCCCCAGTACAGACCTCACCTCGATAAGAGTGCCTTCTATAACGAGTGCAGTACTTCACTGCGCAGGGCGAAAGCTAGTGAGGCGTGTTCCAAATTTAGACCTATATTGCTTAAAAACTATTTTGATTTTATAGCCCGTTATTTTTCTATAGCACGTCCACCTGACAGGAACGTAGAGTCTCCAAAAGCAGCTTCGTGTTTCTCCTTCGTAACTCCTGCACAACACCGGCTATCTACGAGAGAGGGACTTCCGGTAAAAATGCCTTTAGAAGAAGAGCATTGAAACCACGCAGATATCGGTACATAAGCCAACAAGCTCGATGGAGAAATCTGTTCTTTGCTTTTTAAGTTCCTGACAGAGGGCTTTCATAGCATTTGCCAATTCCAAACTTCCAAAGCCGGGCTTTTTCAAAGAAATGATCACTCTGGGATTAAGCCTTGAAGAGCGTTATCCAACTGCCAGCCATCCGTTCCCTTAATGCAGTGGGAGACAGGAAGATTTTTACCCTCTTGGGTGGAGGTAATCTTCCTTATGAGTGTCTAGGGTTGCGTAAACATCCTCTTTGGGATAGGAGAGATTTTTCTTTACCTTTTGGATAATGGCTTCCGCCTCCTTTGTTCCTAAAGAACCGTCAATAAAGTCCCTTCTGCATATCTACTACAATAGAAATTTTCTTCATTTTTCCTGCCTTCTTTCCGAGTCGATTTTGATGACAATGGCGTTCCGATAGGGAAGTATACACCTCTATATAGAATCTTGCTATAGTTGTTATTGCGTCTATTCTTTTGAAAGCTTTTTGAAGGCTTATTTTGTAAAAATTGAGGAGAAAAAGATATGTTTATGTGTGCGCAGGGAATGCCTCTCTCGTACATATACGATGGGAAAATCTTGATTAAATCTATTGTGCACGATATTATAAAGAGCACAATGAGTAATAAACAAAGAGAGAATTCAATCTATTTTTACAAGATGTTTGTTTTAGGAGGGCTGGGGATTCAATACTGTATAAAAATCCGAATGAGCCTATGAAAAACCGCTAATTGAATAAAGGAAAGCTCTAATCAAAGAACTGAAATTACAGATACTATGGTTGAAATAAAATCATTCAAGACCTATAATTAGCATGTATATAAATCATTACAAATAACATATAACAGGATATTTAGGTGTAATTATGATGATTGAGAAAGAATTAGAAAGGGTATTTGCTTTTTATCCTTTGGAATATCTGAACATAAAGAAAAGAATGGACTACCCAGATACTTAACTACGGGCAGGAAGATATATAAAGCACAATATGAGCAAGTTTTGGCTTTTTATATTATAAAAGCTTCCTTCTGCGATTGACAGTAGGGGTACTTTATCAAAGAAAAGCTGCTATATGAGAGAAATTTGGCGTACCGGTCGCTTTCTGCTTTGAAACGCTACAAAGAATAACAGGAATGCATACGTGAAGCCATCACATCCCTTTATGATGATTCCTGCGCAGATTTGATTTGCCGTTTTTAGGAATCCTTTTTCAGTAAGAAGTTTATCGGGGCGGAAGGAGTGCCTTACTGCAATTAACAGTCAATGCGCAGCTGATTTTTGCTTTATCTAGTATATAATAAAAAGCTGATTATACGAAGAAAGAATTGGCGTTAATACTTGGGCTGGATCCCGTCTATGTAACAAGAGGTACAAAAAGAGCTTGTTTCCAGAGGATTTATTGCAGAGAAAAGAAAAGGAAGAAGTGTCGAGGTGGGGGCTTGCAATTGATTCAAAAGAGTTGTTTAATGTCGCAAGTTCAGTCCTTTCCAGTCCTGTTCGTGATGTAATCTCATGTGAGAAAAACAGAGATGGATAGGACTTCCAGAAAGGCTTCGATTTTTGCTTTATCTGAGTGAGTATGATAAATCCACCTGAAATAGCTACGTATGCCTGTTTTTAAGAAAAGCAGAATTGTAGATAAAATTTGAAAATTGTTGATGAGCCGGGATGGGAAAAAGTCTTCTAGAGATATGCAAAAGTGGAATTGTGGAACTATGATCCGAGTGAAGCTTTGTGAAAACGGAATAGTAGATAAGCTTTCCCTGTACGCCTCATTGAAGGATACAAAGATCCCAGAGTTCAGGGGAATTAGAAAATGTTTTTGGAGGAATTAAGTGGCAGTAAGTGGTTTAGATGAATTCGCAAGGTATTTTGCCGGTTATGAGGACTGCTATACAATTATTGGAGGAGCGGCATGCGAGATTTTTGATGTCGCAGACGTCAATAGATTTTAGAGCGACAAAAGATGTAGACATGATTATTCTTTTTGAGGATAAATTCAAGGAATTTGCAGAATTATTCTGGAATTATGTCCGTGAAGGGAAGTATACATATGGCTGGAAAAATAGCAATGAGCCTCACTTTTACAGATTTTACAGATCCTAAAAGTGGATATCCTAAACAGATAGAATTGTTTTTCGAGAAAGCCGAGTTATCATCTAGAATCTTCAACACCGATAGTTCCTATACACATTGATGACGATGTGTCATCCCTTTCAGGCTATTTTTGCTTAATGATGATTTTTATAAGTTTATGTTAAAGGGGCGTACGGTTATAAGTGGCTTAAGTGTACTGACGGCAAGTTATATTATTCCCTTTAAGATGATGGCATGGGCAAATCTTATGCACGATAAGGCTGAAGGCAGACACGTAAATTCAAAAGATTTGCGAAAGCACAAAAATGATGTTTTCCAACTATTTCAGATAGTACCGGAGGGAGAAACTGTTGAGGTAACCGGTGATGTGGCTGACTCCATAGATGCATTTCTTGAGATGATTAAGGGGAGAATATTGTGTTCGCTGACCTTCTGATTGACTCTGATCTTGAGGCAGAAATCAAAGCTTTACGAGAAACTTATATAAGAGTGTAATTTTTCCCTAACAATAAACTCTTGGAAACAATATGTTATTTGCTTAAGCATCAGCGCATTATGAGAAAAAATTTTTGAGAGGGAGGTAATGAAAAATGCAGGCATATTCAGAAGCTTATTTAGGGGATGTCATAGAAAAATCAGGAAAGCTTTTTGATTTTGTTGCGCATAATTATCCGGAAAAAGATACCGCTGATTTTATTCGAGGCTTATATGAACAGTAAAACCAGAAAAAGCATAGACGAAGGGCAAACTTATGTGAATACTATGGATCATTCTGAATTATGGAATTATTTCTATAAAACAGAAGGTTTTGCGTTACAAAAAGGTGATTCTATGAAAGGCTTTGTGCCCGATTGGATAGGGTGAATTCTATGCTTACTATCAATGGTATTACAATATTCCGAGTAGTGAAGTTGTTAAAAATGTTCCGATTGAATATCTGATAAAAAGTATATGGCGGTCTGCATGATTTAGACCTCGAGTTAGCGGTTAAGAAGGTTGGGAACAGACTGAAAATTACCAATATTTAGTAAACTGATTTCCACCATCTCATCCGCCACCTCCTGTAAAAAAGGCGTAGTCATGAGACACAATGAAGAAGATTCGGTCCTCCCGAATAGCGGACTTTAAGAGACGGGCGATACGAAGCATATTCTTCTGATCCATCCCGCTGGTGGGTTCATCAAAGAAGAAAAGCTTTGCCTCCTGATAGAGGGTTGCGGCAAGGGGCCAGTCGTTGCTTCTGCCCGCCGGAAAGGCTCATGGGATGGCGGTCTTTTAACGCGGAAAGTCCCAGCGCGCTGAGGAGTTCTTCTTTTGTCGCATGATGTGGCTTTGTCTTCTTTTTGTTCGTTTTTCTTGCCCGTCTACGATCCCCTCGTTTCTCTCTTTTTCAGACTTCGTTTTTGTCTTGCCTTTCCCAATTCCATCTCTTCTTCCACGGAGTCTCCGAACAATTGCTGATTCACGTCCTGCATAACCATCGCGGAAAAGGGCAAGACGCTGTCTTTTGTTAGCTCTTTTTCCAAACAGGGAGAAATGACTTCCTCTTTCATTCTCCAAGCCGCTGAGTTTACGAAGAAAGGTGGATTTGCCAATTCCGTTTTCTCCCACTATACCGTAAATTTTTCCAAAGGAAAAAGAGCTAAGGCGCTCTTCCTTTTGATACCTTAGTGCTCCTTCATTTTTCCATTCCGGAAGAGAAAGGCTTGGTTTGTTTCTGGCACGAAGCCCCATGGCTTTTGATGCTTTCCTCCGGAAGAGCCAGAAAATCCTCCCGGGAAAAATAACTTGCTGAGTCTTCCCTTTTTCTAAAAAGGCCACCCGGTCAACAGAAGTCCATCAGATAGTAAAGGCGATGCTCAGCCACAAGAATCGTAATTCCCTTTTTCCTTTAGGGTGTGGAGCATGGTTTTTAGAACGGCAATGGAGCCTTCATCCAGGTTGGAAGAGGGCTCGTCCAGAACAAGGAAGGGACAGCCGGAGAGGTAGGCGGAAGCAAGGGCAAGAATCTGCTTTTCTCCTCCGGATAAGGCGAAGATATTTCGCTTCAAGCAGTTTTTCAATGGGGAAAATAGAGAGAAGATCTTCCATTCGCCTGTCCATTTCCGCTCGGTTCAGTCCCATATTTTCCATGGTAAAGAGCAATTCTCTTGTGGTGTTGATGTTAAAAATGGGTTTTCAGATTTTGAAAAAAACGGTGGCAATCCGTAGGGCGATTTTGTAAATGGGAAGGGAAGACAAGTCTTCTCCCTGAAAAAGGACTTTCCCCCTGCTTTTTCCGTTGTAGTACTGATAAGCCAGACCGTTTACGGCATGAATCAGGGAGGATTTCCCGCTGCCGCTTTCTCCCGTAAGAAGGAGACACTCCCCCTCTTTCATCGAGAGGGTTATGTCCTGTAGCACCGGGGCATTCTCCCCGTAGGATAAAGAAAAAATCTTCGAAAGAAAGCATAAAAAAACTCCTTTTTGCCGTCAATAGTGTAGTCACCGAATTCCCAAATAGCTTAGCCCCAGTATCAGCAGGATTGAAAATAGAAAAACAGCGTCCACGATTTGCAGACGAACCGTATTGTAGCGCGTCTTTTTGACGGGATTCTCGATGCATTTGCACTCCGCCGCCTTCGCGATATCCTCCGCGATATTCGCGGAAATGATGAGAGCGGAATGGAAACATAGAGCAGATTCTGCATCGGATTCCAGGTTTGAATCCCCGAATCTTCATGGCTCGTTCAATGGCTTTTTCTCTTCCGTGAAGGCGGGAAAAAAACCGGAACATCACGGCTATAGGGATGGAAATGCATTGGGGGATATGGAGAAAATCCATGGAGCTTAAGATGGCGCCCACATCCGAAGTTCGCATGAAAAAAAGCTCCCCTGCCAGATAGGGTAAAAAGCAGACGAAAAATATAGAGAAAGGAAAACAGAATACGTAAGGGGACCGGCATAAAATACTGGGCGGAATACCCCGGAATAAAGCAGAGTGCGGCAAAAACAAGAGGAGTGAACAGCGCAGTTCTTCGAAAACCGTTCAGAAAGAAGAAGACGGAAAGAGAAGCACTACTGCCCATTCTCCATAAAAAGGGAGATAGTTCATAATCGTGAAGCCTAAAAACAGTAAAACGAGAAGCTTGCTAATCGGGTTTGGATTAAAGGGATTCTGCTTTTCCGCCCAGGGTTTTTCTTTGATGGTATGCTCTAAATTGCTTTTATTTTGCATTATTTTACTCCATACAGTTCTATTTCGTACTATTCTATGCCGTATTGTTCTACTCCGTATTGTTCTATCCCGTATTGCTTAGCCCTGTATTGCTTAGCTCCGTGTTGCTCTATTCTGTCTTGTTCTACTTGTATTACTTTGCTCCGTCTTGTTATACAATTCCCGCTTTTTCAAAAATGTTTCTTCAAAAGCTTTCTTCCGAGCAAAAGCACCGAGAAGTCCGAAAAAGGAAGGTGCAGACATAAACGATAGCCATATTTTGTACGCTGAGCAGCTTTTTCAATGGCATTTCCGTAATTCTCTCCCATTTCTTTGATAACCATCTCCATATAACGCTCTTTCAAAAGAAGCATTTGCAGCAGGGAATTGCAGGGCCAGAGACTAAAAAACCGCGTAGCTTAGCATCGTGGCAGAGCCGGACTGATACTTTCCCATCCGCCGGATGCCTTCTGCAAGGAGGCAGAAGAGAAGGGAGAAGAGGGGCACCACAAAGGTATGCCCGAATAGGAACATGATACAGGGGTAATCATGCCGAAAATGAGAAGCCCGAAGGGTTTATTCACCTTTGCCATAAAGAGCATGACGATAGGTCCGCCGATAAGCGCGTAGGCAGCAGGGTGAGACAAGATATAAAAATCGGAACGACACCCATCATCCCCACGGCAAACATACAGATAAAGTAAATCACGGCAAAAACACCGATAGACACCAGGTCTTTTAATGGTCAGTTTATTTCTATTCATAAGGTAAATCTCCTTTTATAACGAAAAAGCTTCGTTTATGATGTAAGCTACTTTCATAACGAAAAAAATTTATTTCATGCAGTAAGCCCTTTCATGTGTTAAGCCTTCTTTCATACAGCACGTCTTATTTCTAAAAGCATATCCTTATCCCTTGTTCCGTAGTAATCCGGAATCCGTTTTATAAGACTTTGGAGTTTTTTTCTCGATACGGCTTTAATAGCTGAATTCTTCGGCAAGCCGACTCTTTTCTACCAGGTTCCGATAGACTTTGGAGCGCTCCAGCAGTTCTTCGTGGGTACCCACGGCGTCCACCTCTCCGGAGGACAGCACCAGGATGCGGTCTGCTTTCTCGATGGACTTCAAACGGTGGGAAATGAGAACCACGGTTCGGTTTTCCCCGCGGATTAGGCTGCTGAGGCTTTCCTGAATTTTTCTTTCGTTATCAATATCCAGATTTGCGGCAATTTCATCTAAGAGAAGTATGGGAGCATTCTTTAAGAAGGCTCTGGCAATGGAAAGTCGCTGTCTTTTCTCCACCGGAGAGTTCCGCGCCGTTTTCCCCGATTCTTGTTTGGAAGCCCTCGGGAAGCTTTTCAATAAAGTCCAGGCAGTTGGCAAGACGTGCCGCTTCCCGCACTTCTTCGTCCGTGGCATCCGCTCTACCCAGACGGATATTCTCCAGGATAGTGGTATTAAAGAGGTTCACTTCCTGGAAGACCATGGCGATTTTTGGAAAATCGAGTCGGTGGCCGTGTTTTTGTAAATCCTTTCCGCCGATGAGAATTTTTTTCCGGCATCTGCGTCATAAAGTCTGGACAGCAGGCGTAAAATGGTGGTTTTTCCGCAGCCGGAGGGGCCCACCAAAGCGAAAAAGTTCCCCTTCCTTTACCGACATGGAGACGTCTTTCAGAATTGCCCTGTCTTCGTTGTAGGAGAAGGACACATCCTGAAAGGCAATGGAGAAGTCGGAAAGCACCGTATTCTCCCTTCCTGCTTCTTTTGCGGCCTTGATTTCGGAGATGCGCTGCACCGCCGGTGCAATATAGAAAAATTTCCATCAGGCTTTCTTTGGAAATGTCGAAGATTTCCTTTTTAGCTTCATGGAAGCAATGATAAAAGCCTAAGAAGTAGAGGAGGGAAAAGGCTGCCATTTTGATAAAGCGGGAAACCGACGAAAATTACCGTAGCAACACTTAGGAAAGCAAAAATGGATGAGCATCCCATGACGATAAAGGAACCCATTTCCGTCTTCAAGTGAAGCTTTTCTTGCACGTCCATCTTTTGGAATAAGGCCTCTCTAACCTCCCTGTCAGGAAGAAAGCTGCTGATTTCCTGATGCAGGTCGATGTGTTCCTGAAAAGCTTCCGCATTTTTCCCGCAAAAGATGATAGTACTTTTTGATTGTTTTTGTACCACGAGTTTTTCTGGATAAGGGAATCAAAAAGAAAAAACTGAAAAATCGTGGGGAGAAGGGTGGCAAGGGACAGCTTCCAGTTGGAGAAGCATATGAGGATTCCCATAATCGGGAAGAAGAAAAACATGGCTACGATTTTGGGAACAGAATGGCTTAAAGGCGTGTTCAATCCTTTTCCACGTCAGACATAATGCTTTCCGACAAATCGCTTAAGTCATGCCGGGAAAAAAATAGGCAATGGGCAGGTCTGCCAGGGTTTCCGCAATGTTCTTTCTCAGATTCGCCGATTCTTTGTAGGGTCGCGTTATAGAGACAGACATATTCCTTGGAAAGCAGGAGGTAGAGGAGGAGCAGGATACAGAGCGCCGGAACAATCAGCTCCCATGGCGAAAAAGGTCTTCCTGTCTGCATTTTTCCAGCAGGAGCTTTGCGAGATAAAGTAAGAGCATAACGGGCCCCATGTTGATGCAATAGGTAAGAAAGCAGTATAGGCTGGCTTTTTGCAGGTTTTTGCGCCCTGCTCCGTAAGGGAGAACTGTTTTTGAACCAATTCATCATTTGTTTATCCTCCAATCTTCCGTAGTTTGATAAAGCGCCCAGAGCTTTTTATAACGACTGTCTTTTTGCAGAAGCTCTTTACTGTTTCCCCGTTCCACAATCTTTCCCTCTTCCAAAACAAGGATTTCATGGAGTCCCTGAATACTGGAAAGGCGGTGGGCAATCATAATCACGGTTTTCCCCTGAATCAGATTCTTAAAAGGCATTTTGCAGGGCATACTCCTGATCCGCATCGATGGAGGCACTGGCTTCGTCCAGAATCACGATGGGAGCATTCTTTAAGATCGCTCTGGCAATGGCGATTCTTTGCTTTTCTCCGCCGGAGAGGTAAACGCCTTTTGCGCCGATTAAGGTATTTTCCTTCTCGGGAAAAACGTTCCAGAATTTCTCTGCAACCCGCCATATCCAAAGCGCGATGTACTTCTTCCGGAGTAGCACCGGGTTTTCCTAACAGCACATTTTCATAAATCGTCTTATGGAAGAGCTTGCTGTCCTGGAAAAACGAAGGAGATGGCCTTACAAAGGGCATTTTTGCTGTAGCTTTCAATGGGGAGATCCCCGATTCGAATCTGTCCTTTATCCGCTTTATAGAAGCCGGAGAAAAAGCTTTGCGATGGTGGACTTTTCCCGAACCGGAGTGCCCAACAAGGGCATAGCTTTTTCTTTCTTCCAAACGGAAAGAAAGCCCTTCAAAAACTTTCTTGTCTCCGTAGGAGAAGTCTCACATTTTGGAACTCCATGCTGTAATTGGGAAATTTTCTTCCTTGCCGTATTGTAGGCTGTCTTCCTGCATTGCCTTATGAGCTTTTTCCATTTCGTCGATGGCAAAGCTAGCATTGAAAAATGTACATGCCGGACCACATGATTTTTCATGAAAGCCACCATGATGACGCCGTCCAGAAAGAAAATCATAATCAAATCGATAATCAGTTTTTCGGGTTGGGGTTCTTTTACCAGAAGAAAAGGACAGGGGAATCGAAAGAATCGGAATTAAGCCTAGGAAGATCCATTGGTAGAGAACATAGGGGCGTTTTACAGCTTAAACTGTATTCAAAGGCGTATTTTGCATAGTTTTCAATGGCTTCTTTCATGGCTTTGAAGCTTTGCAAGCGATTTCCGAAGAGCTTTACGACCTGAATACCCCGAACATACTCCACGGTTTCCGCACTGAGATGATTTAAGGATTCCTGATAAAAACTTCATAAATTGGCTGCCGCCCATCATTTTCTGGAGGAAGAAGCCGCTAACGAGAACCAGAAGCAGGAGAATTACCCCCTACCCGAAGACTCACAAAGAAGCCAAGAGCCAGGGCGAGGAGGGGCACAAGGAAAGCCTGGGCACTGTCCGGAATCATGTGGGCCACTGCCTGATGGGTTTTCTCTGCGTTACTGTCGATGGTTTTCCGAATATAGCCGGAAGAATGCAGGTCATAAAAACGAAATGAAGCGGATGCCAGTCCTTCAATCCCTTTTCTTCCGGAGATTCGTCTCCAGGCGGAAGGCAAAGATGTGGGATAAGACACCGGAAAAAGAGATAGCATAGTCCTGCCAGGGTAAGGGCGAGAACAATTTTTCAAACTCATGGCGTAGCTTTTGCCCTTCATCTCGGAAAAAGGATGAGATTTTTCCAGAAAGAAGTAGAGGAGCATATAGGCGTAGACCAGAATCACTCCGGAAAGAAGGGAAGTCAGGATTGAAAGGATTCCCGGCACGATTTTTCCGGAACGTAGTGAAATACTTTTTGTAAACGTTCATGGAGGCCTCCTAAAGATGTTAGCAAGAACTATTAGTAAATACTTTTAGTAAAAACTATTAGTTGAAACTATATAAAAATTATTAAATGATATAAAAAATGTTCATTATTATGATACATTAGTTAGCGCTCACTAACAATAGGAGAATGATTTTTGTATACTGCTTTTTTTATAAACAGTTTTTATGGAAGAATGTGAGATTTTTATAGAAATACATTTTATGGAGAGACATCCTATGGAAAAAGATTCAGACGATATCATTCTATACCTTTGGGCTATATCATTTGGCTCCATCATTTCTATACGATATTCTTGCCTCTTCTCTGCCTTCCATGGTAAAGTAGAGCAATAAAAAGCAGAATGCAGAAAGGACGAAGAAGATGCAGGATTATCAAAAAGAGTATCAGCGCTGGATGGCAGCGGAGTTAGAGGACTTTGATTTAAAGAGAGAGCTGCAATGCATGGCAGGGGCAGGAGGAAGAAATCAAAGAGCATTTTTGCAAGAGCTTTGGAGTTCGGTACCGCAGGAATCCGAGGAACCCTGGGTGCAGGAACCAACAGAATGAATCTTTTTGTGGTGCGTCAGGCTACAGAAGGATTGGCCAGATACATCTTAGAGGAGAAGCTGGAAAAGCTGGTAGCTATCAGCTACGATTCCCGTCTAAAAGGGCTGGACCTTTGCCAAGGAAGCGGCGAAGGTTTTGGCGGCAAATGGCATTACCGTTCGGATGTATGATGCCTTGATGCCGGTGCCGGCTTTGTCCTTTTGCCACCAGATACTATCATTGCAGTGCGGGTATTATGCTGACCGCTTCCCACAACCCTGCAGAGTACAACGGCTATAAGGCCTACGGCAGTGACGGATGCCAGATGACGGACGAAGCCGCAGGAAAAGGTTTATAAAAAGATTCAGGAAACCGATGTACTTACCGGCTATAAGACCATGGAGTTTGCCAAGGCGGTGGATGAAGGGCTGATTCGCTTTGTAGGGGAAGATTGCAAGGAAGCCTTCTATAAATATGTGCTGTCCCAGCAGGTACATCCGGGACTTTGCAAGGATGCAGGACTGACTCTGGTCTATTCTCCCCTGAACGGAACCGGTTTAGAGCCGGTAACCCGCATTTTCAAGGAAATGGGAATCGAGGACGTCAGCATTGTTCCGGAGCAGGAGTATCCTAACGGCTATTTCACCACCTGCCCCTACCCAAATCCGGAGATTTTCGCAGCTTTGGAGAAGGGCCTTGCCTTGGCAAAGGAGAAAAATGCAGACCTTATGCTGGCCACAGATCCGGATGCAGACCGTGTGGGTATCGCCATGCGTTGCCAGGACGGAAGCTATGAGCTGGTGTCCGGAAATGAAATGGGCGTTTTGCTTTTAGATTACATTGCGAAAGGCCGTAAGGAGGAGGGAACCCTTCCGGAAAGACCGGTGGCGGTAAAGTCCATTGTGAGCACCCCCCTTGCGGATAAGGTGGCAGAGCATTACGGCATTGAGCTTCGCCATACCCTTACCGGTTTCAAGTGGATCGGAGAGCAGATTAAGCTTTTGGAGGAAAAGGGAGAGGAGAATCGCTTCATTTTCGGCTTCGAAGAAAAGCTATGGATACCTGTCCGGAACCGCAGTGCGAGACAAGGACGCGGTGGTAGCTTCCATGTTGATTTGCGAGATGGCGGCTTATTACCGGAAAAACGGCTCTTCCATTAAGGAGCGTTTGGAGCAGATTTATGCACAGCACGGTTATTATCTGAATTCCGTGGACAGCTTCTCCTTCCCGGGACTTTCCGGCATGGATAAGATGCAGGGGCATTATGGATTCCTTTACGAAAGGAAAGCCCAAAGGATTTTGCCGGCACCAAGGTAAAGGAATGTGTGGACTATCTGGATACAGAGAAGACAGGGCTTCCTAAGGCAAATGTTTTGATTTACCACTTGGAGGACGGCTCCAGCATTATTGTACGCCCCTCCGGAACAGAGCCGAAGATTAAGGCTTACTACACCACCTTGGGAAAGAATAAGGAAGAGGCTCAGGCAGTCAAAGAGAAGTATGCAAAGGCGGTAGCACCGATTTTTGCTTAAAGAAAAGAGCAGTATGGTAGGAGAGAGAGTTGAGGAATTGGACCGATACAAGGGCTTTTGATTTTCCTTGTGGTGCTGGGACATTTTCTTCTGCCGATAAAGGATAGCGGTATGGCGCTGTTTTTCCCGGAGCTTTTACGGGATATACAGCTTTCATATGCCAGCCTTTATCTTCCTGTCCGGATATTTTTTTCCAACAAAGCTTTTGTAAAGAGAGGAAGAGCAGCTTCCTCTTTTTTCAGAACTTACTGTATTATTTTTCTCTGTTATTTTTTTCTTAAAAACCCTGCTGTACCCTTTGATGTTTTTTTGCTACGGGGGGCAGGGGAGCTTTCCGGATTATCTCCATGAATCCTCTACTCCCTGGTACCTTTTGGGACTTTTTCTTTTTGGCAGTTCGCCTGCCTTCCTCTTTGTTTTTTTAAGCGAAACAAGGTCTATATCGGGAAGGAGGGAATCCGGAGGATAGGACAGAAAAATACTATCTTCTCCTTTTTGATTCTTCTTTCTTTGTTTGCAGGCTATCTGGATCAAAAATCGAAGGCTGGTGGATTTCCTGGCTCTGGATCGAGGTCTTCGGCTTTGCCCCCTTTTTTCTATTTTGGAATGCTTACTTCCCAAAGCTCTTTTTCCTGGAAGAAAAAGGACAGACCTTGCCCTTATAGCCGGGGCTTGTTTTTCTCTTTTTCTTCTGTTTTTTTCCCCGCTTTTAAAAAAACTATACTCGCATTTTCTATGGAGTCTGGTACAGGAGGGTGAGTAAAGAGGAGATTCTACCCTTTTTCAAAGCTTTCCCATCCTGCTTCGCGTTTTTATATTCCTTTTTGCTTTGGGCATTTCCTATTTTTCTATTGGATGCTATCTTTTCTCGGGAAAAGTCCTTTTCGGAAGACAATCTTGGAAAAAGCAGCTTTCGCTTTGGGGAAAAGTATTCTTTGGTAATTTATCTTTTTCATCGCCCCTTCCGGGATTTGTTCCTAAAGATTGGAGGCTACAGCTATTTTTCTACATCATGAGAGAGCTTTGCCGGTTCAGATTCTTTTCTTCCTGTTTTTTGCTGGGATTATCCGTGGCAGTTTGCGTTCTTTTTGGGAAGAAAAATCCCTTTACAGTCTTTTTGCAAGAAAAAGATGGTAAATCTAAGATTTAGGATTAAATTCCGGCTTTTCTAAGAGATTTCCATGCTCAAAGCTTGGATCGTATAGCTTATGACATAAATCCCGAAACCTACACTTTTGAATATAGCGCTTTATTTCAGAACATATATTCCGAAAAACGCCAAAAACTCGACAATAATGAAAAACTGCGATAAAAATAGCTAAAAATGATTTTTAAAGCAAGGGAGTTTTTTTATGAGAGGATACACAATTTTACAGTGGCTGACCTTCTTTATGCTGTACTGCATCCTAGGTTGGTGTTTCGAGTCTTCTTACTGCTCTCTGAAATCCGGTCATTTACAGAATAGAGGATTTTGCCATGGACCTTGGATTCCCTTTGTACGGTGTGGGATCCTGCCTTTTTGGTCTTCTTCGCTCATGGACATGAGGGCATCTCCTCTATCTTTTTGCTTGGATTTTTCAGCGGAACAGCATTGGAACTCATCACCGGGCTTTTTGATGAATCACATCTTTCATATGCGCTGGTGGGATTATTCTCAGAATCCTTTGAACTTTTCGCGGTTACATCTGCTTCTTTGCGTCTATAGGCTGGGGAGTGATGGCGATTTTTAATGCAGGTGGTGCATAAATTTGTTTCCTCCATTCCGGCGGATTGGAGCTATCTCACTTTTGTGATTATTGATACCATGCTCTATACCCCTGTTCATTGAAGACGTGGTATTCTCCGTCATTGCGGCTCTGGAGCTTCGGGAGCGTCTGGGAAGACTGGCGAGAAATTCCGAGGAGATACAGAACCTGCGGCGTTCCATCGGAGAGCTTTTATGACCGTATCGGCGAAGTCAAGCAGGAATGGGAGCAGGGAGCGGAAGAGCTTTCGAGCCGTACAGCAAAATGAAGGCAATGTGGCTGCCGTGAAATATATGATGGAGTCCGGAATGTCTTTAGCCAAAAATACGGTGAGTCAGGCGGCCAGCAGCACCATCGGGACAGCAAGCCTGGCGGCGGATACCGCCAAAGGCGCCGTGGGGACAGGCAGCCAGCAGTGTGAAGGAACTGCTCTGCCGGCGCTCTTCTTAGAAGCCTGCTAAAGGATAAGGAGAGAATGGAGGAGGAGCTGGCGGTTTTGGAAGACGGCGGTAATGCGGAAAGCGGAAAGATGCATTGGTGGACCAAAACCATGCTTCGCAATAACCCGGATGCGGTTTCCGAGGAAGAGCTTTAAAGCCTTAAAAGGAAGCGGCAATGAAAAAGGCAAAAGAAGGAGAGCCAGGGCAGGAACAAAGTCAAAGAAATAAATAGAAGCAGTAAGTAGAAGCAGTAAATAGAAAGCAGTACATAGAAGCAGTACATTCAAGAATTAGCGTTAGAATAAGCAAGTAAAAAGCAAGCAAACATGCAACAAAAGTAGTAAGCAATAAGGGACAAAAAAGCAATAAGGCAAAAAGAAGTATTGCAAAAGCAAATCAAGAAACGCAGTAAAGAAAAAGAGCATGCTCTTTGGGAGGTATTATGGCACTGGCAAAGACAATGGAACCCCTTTTACAAGGAAATTCCGCGATTCGAAAGATGTTTGAACTGGGACAGGAAATGGCCGAGAAGTACGGCAAGGAAAATGTCTATGATTTCAGTCTGGGAAATCCTGTGGCTCCTGTGCCCTACGAGGTGAAAAAATGCCATTATCAGCCTTTTTGGAAAACCAGGATCCCCACGAGATTCACGGCTATATGAAAAAATGCCGGCTATGATGAGGTGCGGGAGCAGATTGCAAGACATCTGACAAGACGTTTTGAGCTGCCCTTATGAGAAGGAGCAGGTTCTTCTCTGTGCCGGAGCGGCAGGAGGCTTAAATATTTTGATGCGCTGTCTTCTGGACGAAGAGGATGAAGTGCTTTGCTTTTGCCCCCTATTTTACGGAGTACAATGCCTACGTTTCCCATTACAAGGGAAAAGCTTACGGTAGTACCGGTAAAGGAAGATAATTTTTCTCTGGATATCGGCATGGCAGACCGTCTGATTCGCAGAAAAAACCAAGGCGGTGATTTTAAACAACCCCAACAACCCCAGCGGTGTGGTGTATAAGGAAGAAGAGCTGAAGGCCTTGGCAGAGATGCTGAGGGAGGCGGAGGAAAGAGTGGGACACCCCATTTACCTGATTTGCGATGAGCCCTATCGGGAGCTGGTTTATGACGACAGAACCGTGCCCTATATGCCCGGCCTTTATCACAACAGTATGTTACCTCTATTCCTTCTCCAAAACTCTTTCCATCCCGGGAGAGAGAATCGGCTATCTGGCCATAGGAAAAAGACGTGGAAGACGGAGAAAAAGCTGATGCAGGGCTGCCACGATTGCCGGTAGAACCCTTGGCTTTGTCAACGCCCTTCTCTATTCCAAAAAAGGTAATTTCCGAATGTCTGGAAGTGAAGGTGGATGTGGGATTTTATGACAGAAATCGTCGCCTTCTGTATACAGAGCTTACGGAAATGGGATTTTCCTGTCTGCCGCCGGAGGGAGCCTTTTATCTTCTCATGAAATCTCCCTTGGAGGACACGGAGGCATTCCAGAAGATGGCGGAGGAAGAACATATCATTATAGTGCCCACGGATGGCTTCGGCTTACCCGGCTATTTCCGCCTGTCCTACTGTATTCCTTTTTGAAACCATTGAAGCCTCTCTACCGGTTTTTCGGGCTTTGTGGGAGAAGGTGAAGCATCGGCAGGAGACGGATGCAGAGCAAAAGATAGCGATGTAAAAATCAAAAATTTTTATAAACAATATAGGTCTGAATTGAGGGGCACGCTCTCGCTAGTCTCGCCTCTGCGAAGGGAAGGACTGTATTCATTGATGAGGCTCGCTCCGATGCAGTATAGGCATGAAATCGAGCACGCTCCCGCTAACTTCGCCCTGCAGCGGTACTAAGCGAAAAACTACAGTACCTTTGTTTTTCGCAAGTACCGGCGGGCTCAGATTGCTCTCTTTCATGCCTATACTGCATCTGTCGCTTTAGCTTTTCAATTTCTACAGTCCTTCGCTTCGCAGGCTATCTGCAAGCGCTAACGGGCGTAGACTACCCTAAATTAAGACCTATATTGCCGAAAATTTCTTTATATTTTGATTTTTCACAGCTACTTTTTGCTGTTTAATAGAAATGTAAGATGAAAAAGAAATAGTTAGTATTATATAATCCTTCTAAAGATATTCTTTCAAAATACTGATTTATTTTACTGTACAAGTTTTTTTCCAAAAAGAGCTTTGTGGAGCAATGGAAAAATGAACTTTGAAAAGCAAAGATAGCCGTGAAAAGGCTATTAATGAAAGGAGGAGGCATGAAGCTTAGCGTTTGGGATTTTTAAAGCATCGGGGTGGCTGTAGCTTTCTTTATTGTTTATCTGATTAGTAAAGAGCAGGCTGCAAAAGATTTCTGCATGACTATGATTATTGGCTTAGAGCAGCGAGTCAGTTGGAAAGAAGGATGAAGGACGAAAAACATCTTTAAAGGATAGCAGAGTCTATCAGTTTTCCTTTGCTCTACTTTTTCTATCTTATGGAGCCTGTATTTTTAAAACTACTTCGTTTTTTTCATACCAATCTTATCAATAGAGCATGTCTGATTCTTTATATCGGCATCATGCTTTTTAATCTGTTTTTCTTGAACAAAAAAAGGCAAAGCTTAGTTTCCTAGATAAGACGGAGCTGAAAGCGAACAGGCATTTCAAGGAAGGGGCATTGCTGATTTGGATAATAGTCCTGTAACTAAAATAAGCAGAAAAGAAAAACGGCTGTGATTACTCACAGCCGCTTTCTTTTCTGAAGGGGACTCGAAACCATATTTTTCAGGAGAAGGTCCCGGGTTGAGTATGAAAAAGCTTTTTCTTCAGTTACATTTCTGTAACTGTGTATAGGATACAAGAAAACTGTGAGCAAAATATGTTTTCAGCCTTAAAGAATCGTAAAGAAAATAAAGAAAAAGAGAAGGAATGGAACAAAATTCTTACCGTGACAGGGGAAAATCTTCATAGGATATTGACAACATACGAGTATTTCTTAAGATATTATATATCAAATTGTTGAGCTGCCATAAGAGGCACTAAGACGGCTATCAGTTAGACAAGGACGGTCATTGGACTGTAAACGGAAAAGCGGTAAAGAAATAAAGGAAAGTGATAAGGCAAAGCGATAGAACAAGCCTGTGGAGTAAACCGATGAATTAACAGGCAAATTGAACAAGGTAAACCGATACCGGCGATAGCATTTTGGCTATCGCTGGTATGTGTAAAAAAGAAAGAGGAAATACGAAAGCGTCATGCAGACGATATTTTCTCCAGAATTAGAGGGAAAATGATGAACTCTTCCAATTTTTCACAGGAGCAACAGGAAAACGGCGGAGCTTCCGGAAGTGCAGGACAAGCTGAAAACACCGGAAAAGCAGGAAATACCGGTAATACTGAAAACGGCCGTTACAAACTCATGCAATACTCGCCCTTCCTTGTGTTACTCGTGGCAATATTGCTTCTCTTTCTGCTGTTTTTACACAGGAAGTCAGGAGAGGTAGGGGCGGAAGAGGCATTTTTACTCGGATTACAGCAAAGCCTACGGCTCTTATCTTGCCCATTTGGAAGAAAAGGGAGAGGCCATTTCTTCGTATGTCTGGCAGTATGGCGGGCAGGAAACAGAGGATGCAGGGAAGAAGCAGAGCACAAAGAGGGAAAAAAACGGTCCTGCTTTGGGACATTTTCGGTGACGATACCCAGGAGCTGCTTTACATAGAAGGAAACAGCGGCAAGGAAGACGGCAGGGGTAAGTCAGGCGGATTTGCAGGTGTTTAGCTTTACAGGCGGAAAGCTTGAGCCTCTATGCACTATGGACAGCCTGGATGTTTTCGCCGGTGGCGGAGTGAACTATACCCTGTTTCAAATTCAAGGGGAAAAGACTCTCTATCTCTATCGGGAAGAGTATGACGGGCAAATGTTGGAACGCCTTTACCGTTTGAATAATGGCAGTCTGCCCCTTAGCTTTGAAGAAAGTAGCCAGCCACTCCTACGAGCCCTTTGGCGGAGAAGATGTTAGTGAAGACGTGGGAGAAAATGCCGGGGGAACTGCTGAAGAAGGCAGTGCAGATGTTAAGAAAGAAAACTCTGAAGATAATCAACCGGAAAGTCCGGAAAACAATTCCGGTCAGTTTACATTGCATGGAAAAGAGGCCACAGCCCGGGAGTATAAGACACTTTGGGAAGGATTGAAGAAGAAACAATCCCGTATACTACTAAGCAACGGCAAAAACAGTAAGTTTGAGGAATCTCAGGACACTGTAGATGTAATGCAAAAACTGAAGATAAAACTTCGAATACTTTGGGATGGGTCTCAGAAGCCTGAGAATCAGCCTGAGAAATCTACTGATTCCTCAGAAAATACTGCAAAAACAGAAGAACAGCATAAAATCAACCTGTGACCGCTTCTGTAAAAATATAGCCTTATCCTATAATGAGGCCCTGTTCTTCCTGCAAGGACAGATTTTGAAGGAAGGGGATGATTCCGACATTCTCTTGGAGAGCCTTCCGGATTCTCTATTGCTTAGCATTTTAGAAAATCTGGAGCAGGGAAGCCCTTCCACCGGAGAAGTAAAAATATGGAAATCCTTTCCGTGAAAAAGGAAAAATGGCTTATCGCATTTTACTCAAATTTATCAGCGAAAGCTTTCCGGAAGAGCAATATCGCTCCTGCCTTGTATCGGAAAATGCAGGAGAGCAGAGATTAAGCTTTACCGTCCAAAGTATGGCGGAAGCAAGTTCGGAAGAAAAGAGCAAGATGGAAAGCCTGGCCCAGGCACTGCAAAGAGGAAGTAGCCGAACAGGCGGGAGAAGGAACTGAAGCAAATGGAGGTGGACAGGCTGTAGAGACTGCGCCACAGACAGAAGCTGTACCCGCAGAAACGGAAGCCCCAGCAACACAGGCAGCAACAGAAGCGGTGAACAATGCAAGTGCCAATAAAGGGACATGGAAAGAGCAGTTCTATGATTATATATGGTCGAATAGGTATGCAACAGAGTTGACTGTTTATGATGATCCTGTTTTAGCCTTGTACGATATTACTAATGATGGAACACCGGAATTACTTATAGGAACGAATATCAGAGCCACATATAGCCATACTTGCTTCATCAAATACACTACTAACGGTGCAAAAGTTATTGACGGAGCTATGGATGTACATGCACCGACAGCCTATGCGGAATATAGTAAGGGAAGAAAGGTTCCCGGACTTTTTGGCTCTACATGGTATAGAGGAGAGTACAAAAATGATGAGATGTTTTATCATGAATTCTACTTCTTCTATGATGGTGGAAAGATTAATTCTACAGAGGTTTATACTTTTGGAGAAACCGAACCCAATACACAGGTGACGAATGATTCCGCTTTATTTGCTGCATCACAGGGATACCGGATGGTTGGATTATTATCCCTTATCGGAGGTTAAAAAGATGGGCTGGGATAATTTCGTGAAAAATATCCCTATTAAAAATGCTTTTCATGGAAAGAAGGAGTGTCCTATGACGGAACAATTCAAGGAAAATAAAAAGTATGGAAAACGCTTCCCGTGAAGAAGAGCATATTTTTTTCCGGAAGCTTTATCTTCAAAAAGCGGAACCGAGTAACACAGAATCTAAGCTGAGACAGTATTTACCCGGACTGGTAATTTTTCGCTTTAGTAGTGATAGCAGGAGGCGGATATCTTCTGCTTCGCCCGAAAAAATCATGGTATTGATTTAAACTCCTACCTAAAAATTCAATCCATAGGAAGCGATGGACAAGGCACTTTGGAGGCAGAAATGGATTGGGATGCTCTCTTGGAAAAGAGAAGGAGAACATTCCTACTCCAAAAGAACGGAGGAAGGATTTCTTCCCCTGCTGTATCCGGACGCAATTGACTATGCCAAGAATATCATTATGCTACCGGATTTTTAGCCAGACTACGGATTTGAAAAATGGAGATACGGTCCAGTATCATTGGGGATTTTTCTGAAGAAAGTGCAAAGAATTTAGCCATTCCCCTTTCTCTTAAAGGCGGAAGCTACAAAGTATCCGGCTTAACAAAAGAGTACGAAAAAGAAAACTTCTGATGCTACAGACTCCCAAATAAGGAAAAACGCTTTCAGAGCAAGCTTCATTGGCAGAAAATGAGAAAAGAAAAGTGCTATGGAGCAGTCCACTGTTTCTACGGAAACGCAAGCTGATGTCAAACACTCAGGCCGATGCCAATGCTCAGCCCGGTGCAAAGGTTGGAAATGCAGCCGTGCAAACGCCCACCACAGGAGAATACCTTTATGCAGAAAGTGCAAGTCGTTTGTTAACTACTGCGGATGTGTCAAATTTCAAGCCCGGTATCCAAACAGTATGTTCCCCGGTGAGAGAAGCATTACCCAAATGATTATCAATGAAATGTATGCCCGTCACGGCTACATTTTCAAAAGATCGAGGCTCTAACGGATTATTTTGCCCAGAAGAGTTGGTATATCCCTAGGACTGCCGACATGGAAGAAATCTATCCTGTCATGAATGCTGTGGAACAGGCAAATGTTACGCTTCTTAGAACATACTCTTAAATAGAAAATGGAGGAAAGTGAAAAAGATTTTTAAGTATGGCGTGGCTCAGCATTTTATTAGCCACTTTGTTTTCCGGAATAAGCTTTGCCGGCACTTGGGTAAAAACCGGCAGCCTATGGCGCTATCGGGTGGGAAAGCATTTTTATAGAAACCAATGGGCAGAAATTGACGGAGAATGGTACTACTTTAAACCTACCGGCTCCATGGCAAAACAGGGTGGGTGGAACAGCAGGGAAAGCTGGTACTATCTTTTGCCCAATGGTACCATGGCGAAAAATCAATGGATTGAGGACTACTATCTCTTGGAAGATGGAACTATGGCGAAAAATCAAGAGATTGACGGAAAGTATCTGGGAGAAGACGGCAAGAGAGACCAAGCTCAAGAGCAAGCCATGGTAGAAGCGGCAAGGCAGGCTAAGATTCAGGAGGCGAAGAGTAAAGGGTATTTAGTTATTCAAGGAAAGATGAAGATATGGAATGTAGTAGAATGGAGAAATGCAGGACATGACGTAAATACTATAAATATGTATTTAAAAAGACAGTAAAGAGTTTTTCTAAATATAATTTTGCGGTTGTTGATTTTATTAAGCCGGAAAGAGTATTTTTGGAAAATGCAGATGGCTCTCCGGGACAATATGTTATGAAAAAGAATATTTCCTTTACGGTAGAGGATGACTTTTATGAATAAGTATGGTTCTAAATCAGGCCAAATTGTTGATATAGCATTTTATGCAAATAGTTTTTGGTCGCCATCTGATATGAGTATACCATTAGAGTATGATTATGCAGATGCTGCTTTTATCATTGAATAAGCTTTTAGGGGAATTCCCCAAAATAAAGCTGTTTAACCGGTATGCAATTACAGCTGGTAAAGCTGTAGTATTGAGATAATATGGATAATAATCTGTAAGTACCATCCCGGGAGGTAAAGTAAAATGAGCTGGATTAAATATGCTATACTTATTGCAATAATAATAGTAGCTATAATATTTCATGAAAAATTCAAAAACAGTAAATTTTTAAATAATAATTTATTGAAATTATTTACCTTGCTTATTATTGTATTTGCATTATGGTAGCAATAATCTTTATTTTCAAAGGTAAATGATATTGGTGTTGATTCCTATAATCAGTGCTTATTAAAGCTGTTAAAGAATGTAAAAACGAAAAGACCGATAGTCCGGCGAATACCGGATTTATCGGTCTTTAGGGCAAAACTTTTTATAGACCTCTATAAGTCCCTGAGAGAACTTCAGGGCTTTTTATACATTTTATAATTGAATTCCAAAAGTAAGCTCTGCAAATACTCCTGGTCCACAGAGGCTTTTTGATATCTTCAATCCGACCTTCTTCCGCCAGCAATCCCATTAACTTCATTGCTTTTTATTAGCTAAACTTCCTTTTTCTATTTTAGAGGATGAAGAACATCATCTAATTATAATTGATAACCATATTTCAAACAGGAGTAAAGTTGTACTAATAAAGAGAAAAATATGTATTAAAGAATCTATTAGAAGTAGGAGATGTTATATATATGATGTTTAAAAATCCGTATACTTATAGACCGTTGCCTTAAAAAACATACTTTGATTATAACTATAAATTAAGGAGGATTATGCCATGATTCAAGAAGCATTCTAGGGAAAGCCTGTAGAGAATATAGAGAAAAATGAATATAAGCCAGGAAAAATTTGCATTAATGACTGGCATAGACCGAACTGTATTATTCGTCAGTTGAATTGGGAAAGCGGAATATTTCAATTCAAAAATATTAAGAAAATTGCTGATGGCCTTGGAATAAATATATCTGAACTTTTGAATAAGGCCGAAGCGTTGAATAATGAATGAGAAAAATGTAGGGAGGAATGTATAGTGACAGCTTATGAGAATTATTGGAATATGGAAGAGAACGTATTTTTGACTTCTTAAAGAATGTGAAACTTCATGATAAACAGTTTAAGTACTCGGAATTTAATGATGTCTGTTATAATGTACTCTGAGAATAACCAAGATTGTCATTAAAACAGTAAAGGAACTAAAAGAAGAAATTCCAGAATTAAAGAATACATGTAAAAGGCTGTGAAATTATTTTTATGAATCCAAGAAAACAAGAGCATAAAAAGGGATTAGATGTTCAGTTTGGTAGATTGCTTGAAGATATTATTATTGATTTTTTGAAAAATAAATACAAGTTAAATGTTACGCATGGCGATAATGCCAATAAAAAGTATCCTGATTGCATGCTGTTAAGTGGTGATAAAGGGATTTTTGGCATATTTTGAAGTTAAATACCATGGGGCTCCTTTTATTTCAGCAATTCAGAAGATTGGACGTTATTGCTATGAAGGAAGTGCAACACTTGATTTAGAAAAATAGTTAAGCAGATAGAAATTGTTGAATCAGAACTAGATAGGCCAGTTTTTATCTTCATTGGCTAGATTATCCATGTTTGAAGGGGTTATTCTTTGAAACATCAGATCAGGTGAAGACTGAATTATTTATTCTCGGTGAAGAATTTAATCGTGAAGAACGAGAGGAGATTTTTCTAAAGATGGAAAAAGAAAAAGGGGTATACAGAAAAGTTTTATGCAAAAACTTTTGGAAATGGGAAGTTTTGATGAGCTAATTGATAAATTCCAGGATATGAAAAGAATGGTGTGAAAATGAATTAAAGGGGTATTGTATGGTTTACGATGTACATGGGAAAAATTGCCAGTTCCATCTCAGGTATATAACTATGGCGGCGGAAATGGTGATAAGGACAGAGAGGTAGTATATTCGAATTTACGGAGAATACACACTCGCTTTAATAAATTACTATTATATAAACAACAAGATTCCTCATCTATTTCAGAGCCATTCGTTTGATGATTTATCAGGCTATGGGACAATAGGTGATATATATATGATATAAGAAAAACTTATCAAAAAGGTGAAATTTATTCTGGCTATACTACTTCTGAATATGATTTTAATCAAAAAGTATTTCTTCTTGATTCAGGAGCTTTTTAGTATTGTCAAATATATTGCTAACAAGGTAGATTTTGATATTACGAAATTCAATATTGAAATAGTCAAGCAAATGAAAGAGTATTATGATTTCGCTGATCGAATTAAAGATAGATTTGGTGGTGGCTTTTTGATTTAGGGTGGTAACACACACAGATGGAGAAAAGGCCGATAAAAAATCTTATGAATTTTTGAGCAATTTAAATGCTGATGAAATTAATAATATTTTATTGGACGAAGCTACTAAGTACTTATCAGCGATATTATCCATTTGTTCTTGCGACAATTCATGGGGCAAAAACAAGAGGATTATTCTGCTTGTACGAAGTATGTACTTGAATTAGAAAAAGAAATATAATTACAAGTATTGGGGATTCGCGCTTGGGGAATTGCTAGTTACAGGCAACTGGATAAGAGTTGGTATGGAGATATTAATTTTACAGGAGTAGAGAACATATTTACCAACAGTTGGTCCAGCAAGAGCTTGTAAAATAGTTCGTGAGATAATTGGAGAGGAGCAGAGCTATTCATGCGCTTGGATGTGGAGGATATCCCTAATATTACTAGTAATTTTTGCTGGTGCTACATCATTCGACGCAGCTTCGCCTGTCAGAAGAGTTGGCGATGGAAATCTAGAATCTACAAAACAAGTTTTAGAAGCAATCCTACAAAATCGCAAAGTTCAGTAAATATTTTACAGGAGGAATTGACCTTGATGGTACTCTTCGTAAAGAGGATTACGAATATGGAGTTGTATATGGTAAAAGATGATATGACATTATGTGGATGCCCAGCATGTATAAAGGCAGGAAGCATAAAGAATATAAAAGATTTATATTCTAAAAAGAAGAGATAGTAAGCGAACTATTATAGCAGACAACTCATGGGTTACATGCAGTATCCAACATCGGAAACTATGGAGAAACAATAGCGGGATTTAAAACAATAGAGGATTTTTTGTAAAGCTTATCCAAGCAAGTTAAACAATGGTTTACTAAAAGATTTTTAAACAAATATAGAAAAGACTTAAGGGCAGGATTGTTCCTGCCCTATTAAATCGTCTAATGATAGTTGTCTCAGGATTAGAACTCAATCTTGAAATGGTATTCAAAAATCGTTTTTCTTTTTCTTTTTCACTTCTGCACTCGTTAAAAACTGATGCAGGAATAGTTCCTTCTGTTGCTAAACGACGTTCACATTCATCTTTGTATTTTTCCGTCAAGCTCGAGGGCCTATTGCATTTCGACCAAGAATTTTAGCTGCAACAAGTGAAGTGCCGCTTCCAGCAAAAAGGGTGCTAATATGGTATCACCTGGATTACTACTCATTTTGAGTATTCGAACTATCATAGGAAGAGGATAAATAGTAGGATGGGTAAGTCCTAGTTTGTTTTTGGTCATGTTGTTTTACACGATTAAAAATACCAAACATCAGTAGGATTTCTCCAATACCGCCTTCAAGCCTTTTTATCATTTTGAGTAATGTAAGGGGATGCGGATATCGTTTAGGTTAAAAACATAGTTATTAATATCTTTCACACCCCAAAGAATATTTTCACATCTTCCCTGACAATCTGTTGGTACAATTTTTGCATATTGTTAAATGTCCAGGTAATCATATTTCTAAGATATAAATTGTTTGCTTTGAATATTTTCGTATCCAAGAAATGGCATTGGAAGTATTTCTTTTTCATTGCCAAAAGGAACTGGAGATAGATTTAAGAAAAAGCTTCCATCAGGTGTAAGTATTCTATATACCTCTTTTGTAACTTCTGAAATTAATGCTTGCCATTGGTCTAAAGGAATCTTATCTTTGTAATTTCCATATGGTTTTCCGATGTTGTAGGGGAGAGGTAACTACTAAATTAATGGATTCATTGGGAATCTCTTTTTAGAGCTCTCTACAATCTCCGATTCTATAATCAATCGACATTATTATCACCAACCTTTTTCAGCCTGGATTCGGTCATATCACAGTATTCTTTCATTATTTCATAGCCTAAGTATTGTCTGTTTTAGTTTTTGGCAACAACAGCAGTTGTGCCACTTCCTATAAAAGAGGTCTAATACTAATTCGTTTTCATTAGTGCCAGCTAAAATAATTCGTTCAATAAGTTTTTCAGGATACTGAGAGCAGGATGTTCAGTTCGTTCCTCAAAATTACCCGAAACCATTGAAATTCTCCAAACATCAGTAGGGTTCTTAAAGCTGACTCTTATATCTATCAGGACGATAGTTGAGAGCTGGAACTTTGACATCATCTAAATTAAATGTATAATTCTTTTTATCTTTTTACAAACCAAAAATACAAATTCGTATCTTGGCGCAAATCTTTTGTTGGTTGAACCACCCCAATCAAAGTTCCAAATAATTATGTTTTTGAGATACATGTCCTCATTCATAATCCAAAAAGGGGAATAATTACGCCATCATCCACTCGGTTTTTATATTAATCAGATGGAGCCATCATCAGTTATCTTCTTTTTGCATTCATTAAAAAACCTTCCTTAGCATTTCACGGTAAGTATCTTCATCTAGATTATCTTTATATTTCACACCTTTACTACTTAACACCTGACCTTTTTGATGTTTTTATTTCCATATTGTATATCAATGTTATAAGGAGGAGAAGTAACAACTAACTTTACTTTTTATCTTGAATTTGAGACATGTTTTTCACTAGAAGAATTATAAATAATATTAGTTTTTCATTTTTCCTCTTTTCCATCAAAATTTGTATTTGAACTAGCTAGAAGTTCTTGATTCATCTCTTGTAATAAATCGGTTTGTTTCCATTCGATCTTTTGCTCATCAGGATAAACCAGTTTTTCTGGGAGGGAACAACTTCAGTAGACTCATTGAATTGATTAGTTTCATTTGGTTTATAAAAAGAACTAATTTCTCTTTCTATCCATGCTTGTTTAATATCTTCTGGAATGTATTTATCGTGTCTAGCTTTTTGCTGTTCGCATTAAATAATTAAAACAATACTTTATCAATTTTTAGTATTGGACAATCTAATGTTATTTCTCCTTTTTGATATTGTTGAGTAATCTAATGAAACATACTTCTCTAAAGACTAAGTAATGAACCGTTATCTTTACCAGTAATAAGGTAGTCATGAGATACGTTAAAATGGTTGGCTAAGCTATATTGTTTTTCAAGTGTGAGTTGTGTTTCGCCTTTTTCGAGTTTTGAAATGGAATTTTTGTGATAAAGCCAATCGCTTCTCCAAGTTTTTCTTGTGATTCTTGCTTTTTCTCTCTGAGGGTATTTTATTCGTGCCCCTACTGTTTTGGGGTATTTCAATATTATCCATAGTAATAAACCTCCTAAACCGACTTATAATAGTAATTATAATAGTAAAAACTATCACTATCAAGGATGAAATAACATCAATTGCTAAAAATATGTATAATAATACTATATTGGGCTATATAAAGATACTTGGACATCCCTAATAGAGATATATAGTAAAACCATCAAAAGCGCCATAGAAATATTAATGGCTCTGATATCAAGAAAAATTTAGAAAGGAGACAAAATTATGCGGGTTAAGTTGGTTTGAGTACAGCGTGTAACTTCACAAAACAATGCAGGCAGGTGTCATGCTATGGCAAGGTTCAGAACTTAATTTTTATAAAAGTGACTGAAGTAAGGGATGAAGAGAAGATGAAGGTAATATGCATTGAGGCATTAACAAGATATCCAGAGGTGGTGGAGAAGCCCAAAGCCATCTGCAACAGGGTTGGCTTAGTATTACTTTACCCGGCACAAACTTTTGCATTTTCTATATTTACTGGCGCTATGGCTTGTTCATAAGACTGCACAAAGTAAAAAGATTGGAGGTGGTTGAAATAAAGGATATGCAGATATTTATGTATCAGTTAATGATTAACACAACTGATGAAAAAGATTGAGTCGCATGAACATATTCTTGAAGTAATGCGTGGAAACTTTATATCTTCATAGCAGTTGAGCAGAGAAGTCGCTATTACATGCACATCTTTGCTGTATTTGCTTAAAGAGTACGTTTCAGTATGGTTAAGCGTTATTTTGAGGAGGCTCATATTGAGGGATGTGAAGGTGCAGTATCCGATAATGTCAATTATGTAAAAAAACTGGCAAGTGAGAAACAGATGAAAGCTTAATCGTCTATCTAAAAAGGTGTGACTACTATGCGGCTACGTATGAAGATAAGCTCAGATTTATAAAATGAATGACATAGTATCATTGTTTGCAAACACAGATATAATCAGTTATAATGGCCAACATTTATGAAGGTATTGTGTTCCTTGTTCCATTCATTATTGAGGGCTTTTTGCCTGTATTGCTCTAAAAGAACATTCATTTCTTGCTCTCCTTTCTGATTGTCTTTGAAATTTTTAATATGTCTACTCTTTTGGACAAAAATTGGGAAATGCATTTTTGCTTGTTTTTAAAGCATGAAAGTCTTCAGCCAATTTCCCTAAAGGACTATTATCTATGTAAGAAGTATTGAAATAGATAATATGAGATTCACCTGAAAATGAGCTTTCTGGATTCTCGTATCATTCTTTCTATATGATAAATCTATTATTTACCATGAAGTACATCTTTTGCTGTAAAAATATAACATAAGATTTTTGCTTTTTCGGCAAAAGTCATAATTGACTTTAAATGTGGACATAAGAATCTCCTCGTAAGAATGAGGATTGTTAGAATGAAGAAAATAGATTTTCTAATAGTATAATTCGAATAATCTAAATCTCTATACTCCATATTCGGATAATATCCGTAAACGGGTAGAATTTTCTATTTGTAAGAGCTCTCATCATTTGCAAGAAAGAGGCTTATAAGACAAAATTAGGTGCATAAAACATAAAAAGACCGATAATCCGGAAATACCGGGTTATCGGTCTCTAAAGTACCCTGGAAGGCCTTTTCTAATTTTTATGGCCCCTCTATATACTTATAAAATCAAGTAATTTTCTAGTATTTTCGCTTTCTTTATACCACCGGCTGGAACTTTCTTTCTCAGGTACTTTCCTGATTCTCCAAAAGCACCTTGCCACCGCTTTTGGCAACCAGCTTTCCTCTCAGGAACACTCTCTTCGATGAGCCCTGAATTTTCCAGTCCTTCCAATGGGGCATAGTCGGAGCGGGAAACCTGGTCTTCTTTGCGAATGTCTTATTGGGATCCAGCAAAACGATGTCCGCGTCGGAGCCTTCCCGTAAAGATTCCTTTCCGGATACATGCCGTAGAGCTTTGCAGGATTCTCGGAAAGAAGAGCGCCATACGCTCCTTGAAATTCGTCCCTTCACCACGCCTTCAGAGAAAATGACTTCTCCTCTGGTCTCCACACCGGGCATTCCGCCGGGGATTTTCCTGAAATCCTCTTTGCCCAGATCCTTCTGCGCTAAGGTGAAGGAGCAGTGGTCGGTACAAATGGTCTGGATTTCCCCATCGGCCAGGGCCTTCCACAATGCTTCCTGGTCGGATTTTTCCGAAGGAGCAATTACATAGCGGGCGAGGTCTCAAAATCGGAATTGTACAGGTCATCGGTCATAGTAAGGTACTGAGGGCAGGTTTCTGCAAATACCACTTGACCCCGTTTTCTGGCCTCTCGAATCTCATTTAATCCCTTTTCACAGGTCAAATGCACGTCAATAATGGGTGTGTTCACCACATCGGCAATATAGAGCATACGGTTGATGGCCTCCGCCTCCGCATCATCCGGACGGGAAAGGTAGTGGGAAGACACGGATTTTTCTCGTATTCTCATCAGCGCTGTATTTCTTCTGTAAAGCGGCAATCATACCGGTATTTTCACAGTGCACGCCGGTGATTCCGCCTACTCCTTCAGCCTCTTTCAGAATGTAAAACATTTCCTCGTCATCCACCTGAATGTCATAGGTCATATACACCTTAAAGTGTGCTCAGTCCCTCGTCCATCATGTTCTGACATTGCTTGCTGGCCTCTTCGTTCCAGTCACTGATGGACATGTGGAAGCCGTAGTCGCAGGAAGCGCCTAAATCGGCCTTTTTCTGCCAATTTTTAAAGCCCTCCATCAGGGTTTCGCCCTTGTACTGGGTGCCGAAATCCACGATACTGGTGGTTCCGCCGGAGATGGCGGCCTTGGTACCTGAGGGGAAATCATCGCAGGTTACGGTGCCTGCAACATGCAGTTCAAAGTGGGTGTGGCAGTCGGTAAAGCCCGGGAAAATGAGCTTTCCGCCGGCATCAATCCGTTCTATAGCATTTTCGGAAGCCAAAGCGGCATCCTTCTCGGCCTGGAAATTAGGACTGTCCTTTCGGAAAATTTTCTTGATTTTTTCTCCCTCTATCAAAATATCTCCAAGGAAGCTTTCTCTGGGACTAACCAGGGTTCCGTTTTCAATCAGGATCATAGATTCCTCCTTATCTATAAAAGCAAGCAATCAGTAAAATGATTTTAGAATCGATTGCAAAGAAATTCCTCAAAAATTATAGCACAATGCGAAAAATGCATAGGGGGCATTGCAAAAGATAGAAACATATAATTCTGTAAATATAAAGTGTTGGTCAAAGATAGAAAACATAATTTTATAAAATATATTGAAGTATTATACCCGGGCTGAAACTATGAAAAATTCTGCTCAGCCTTAAAAATATTTATTTTCTACTGGACAAAGTTAGCATTAACTAATATAATCCATTTCAGAGTTAGTTTATATTAACTAACTGAAAGGGGAGAGAGAATGGAGAAGGATAATGCAAAAGAAAAAGAAGGGCATAGAAGATTATATTGCAGAACATATCTGCTTGAATGCCCCTGGTGATTACAGGGACTTAAGCCTTCTGCCATTATCACGGTAACAAAGGCGGAGAAACAGATTTTTGGAAGAACTTTTTGGGAAACCGAGATTTGTTTGATTAGTCTTCATAGCGGGGAAAGAAAAGGAGCATTCTCCTGTACTAAAGGGAAAAAGCTGTGGAGGAGCTTTTGAGCAGAAAAGACTGGCAGAGCTTTTACAGAGCTTAGCTGTAGGCTATGAGAATTTCTCTTTAGAGGAAGTTTTCCGGCATTTCACGGCGCGTTTTGCCCGGTATAAGGAGAAACAGGCGGACTTTCCTCACGAGGTAGGTGTCTTCCTTGGCTATCCCTCTACGGGATGTGAAAATTTATATGAAGAATCCCTGGCCAAAGCAAAGCTCACCGGCTATTGGAAGGTTTTACCGAGGTGGAGACGCATTGGCTTGCTTTTCCAAGCTCTGATATGTGCATTCAAAGCTTTACCCTGATGCTGAAATCCGGCTTGCTGTAGAGATTTGGTGATGGCTTATCACATTAAGAAACGTCAGGTGGCTTAAGAAAAAAGCTATTAGAAAGAGAAATCTGAGGAAAATCAAAACTGATAAAAATCGATAGTTAGAATGTTGCATTAGCAACAACAAACCCTAGTAAAGTGCTAGGATATAGACAGAGAGGAGAAACAAAAGATTCCCTCGAAGAGAAAAAGTCTTTTCGCAAAGTGTTCGTAAACAATTTTTGCAACAGTTTTGCCAACAATTTTCAAACAATCGATTCAATTCACTTTTACAAACTCAAATATTGAATAATTCAATATTTTAGGCATAAAATCAAGGAGGACAAAAAGATGATTCATGTAGTATTTTTCAGCCAGACAGGAAACACAGAGGAGATGGCAAAGGCAGTTACTGAGGGAATCCAGGCAGCAGGCGGAGAGGCTAAGATGGTTAGCGTATCCGATATTTCCGCAGCAGACTTGGCAGGAGAGGCAGTTTGTGCATTAGGATGCCTGCTATGGGAGATGAAGTGCTGGACGAGGAGAGATGGAGCCTTTCGTAGAGGATTTACTTGGTTCCGTTTCCGGTAAGAAAATCGGTCTTTTCGGATCCTATGACTGGGGCGATGGACAGTGGATGCGTGATTGGGAAGCAAGAATGACAGGCGCAGGTGCTGTAATGGTAGCGCCTCCCGTTATCTGCAACAACACTCTGATGAAGAAGGACTGGCAAACTGCAAGGCTCTTGGAGAGGCTTTGGCAAGCTTAATAGCGATTAATAACCTAAAGAAACAAGAGGTTGTAAAAATCAAAAAGAGAATTTTTCAGAATATAGGTCTGAAACGGGCACGCTTTCGCCAGCTTCGCCACGTATCGGATACTAAGCGAAAAACTACGTTTCTTGTTTTTCGCAAGTACCGATGGCTCAGACTACCCCGCATTCAGACCTATATTGCCGAAAAATATCTTCCTTATATTGATTTTTACACCCCTTTTGCTGATCTATTTTAATCGCTGAAGGAGAAGTCCGCATCCAAAACATCCCTATCTTAAGAAAAATACAAGAAAGAACTGAATGTAGTTTCGTAAAACTACTTGACGAGGGTTTGCCGATGATTTAATCTATTAAAGCGAATATAATTAAAAATATTGATACATGAAGAAGAGTACTTTCCTCCATTAGCAGAAAGGACGCGGAAAAATGGATCAGTTGAGAAAATAGAGGTTTAGAGATTCCTTTGATTCAGGGAGGTATGGGAGTGGGAGTTTCCTTTCCGGCTTAGCGGAGCAGTGGCAAAAACAGGAGCTAGCGGGCTGTATCAGTACAGCGGACTGCGGTTATCGGGAAGAGGACTTTTTCGCCGCGCTCCGGAGGAAGCCAATCTTCGGGCTTTACGTAAGGAACCAAAGAGCGAAGGTACTAGCGAAGGAAAAGGAATGATTGCCATCAACGCCATGGTGGCCACCAGACAATGGGAAGATGCCATAAAAGTCGCTGTGGAAGAGGGAATTGATGCGGTATTTCCGGAGCAGGATTGCCTCTAAGTTTACCGGAGCTCGGTACCGGAAGGGAACTGCTTTGATTGCTCCCTATTGTTTCCAGCGGAAGAGCTGCCAAAGGTTTTGCCTGAAAGACCTGGAGCCAAAAATACCAAAGAACTGCAGATTTTGTGGTGCTGGAAGGACCTTGCAGGGGACATTTGGGCTTTAAGGCGGCAGAGGTGGAAGAAGCTACAGCCAAGCCCTTGGAGGAACTGATTCCGGAGGTGCTTTCCGTATTGCAGGTTTTTCGAAGAAGAGTTCGGACGGAAGATTCCGCTCTTTGCGGCAGGCGGCATTTGGGGTAGGAAGACATTGCAAGAATGCAGGAAGCGGGAGCTATGGTGTACAGATGGCTACCCGTTTTATCGGCACCAGAGAATGTGATGCCAGCACTGCTTTATAAAGAGTACCTCATTTCCAAGAAGGAAAAATGACCTGAAATTATCCATAGTCCCTGTGGGCATGCCGGAAGGGCGGTGAAGAGCCCATGCTGGAGAAGCTCGGACTTACCGGGCGGATTGCCTCTCAAGCATTGCCTCGCTGTATTCACGGCTGCGATCCGGGGAACGGTGAAGTATTGTATTACTCACGCCCTGATTTCTGCAGTGGAGGGAAATGTGGAGGAAGGTCTCTTCTTCTCCGGGGCAAATGTGGAGCTTCGAGGAAATTGTATCGTGCAGGAAGTTGTTGACGAGCTGTTCCCTCGAGAAGAAGACGACTGGCTTTTCATTTTGTTCCAAAGAGAGGAAGTATACAGCTTTTGAAACTCTTTCATTTAAACCCTGAAAAGGAAAAACGAGCTTATAGCGGAAAAGAATAGAAAAGGATAATTTTTCTGCCGGCCTTTTGTCGAATCAGAATATTAAGAAATCTATGCAAAGGAGGCAAATGGAGATTAAAGCATTCCCGGAGGAAGAGGAATCTCAAAGCTACATACCGGGAACAAGTCGGTCTCAAAAGAACGAGAAAAAGTGAACCCAAAGCCAAGGAAGGCTCTTTGGTACGGAAAGACAGTATTCAGCTCAGTGTGGAGTATGAAGCATTTTTCTCAAAAAGAAAAAGGGGGCAGGAGGAAGATACAGACCTTACTGATGTTCTTTCCGATCTTTTGAAGGATATGGAAAAAGGATGCGAAGGATATCAATAAGCAGAAGGATTTTCAGCAGGATTGGGCGTCCCGGCTGGAAGAGCTTGAGAATGCGAAAAATCCGGAGAGGAGGCAAGCAAGGCCTTTAAGGATGAGACGGATGCTTTTCGAATTGCTCTTTTGTACGGCTCCGAAAAGCTGTGAGTCCGAAAGATTTGGAATTTTTAAAGGAAAAATCCCAAAGTCTGCATGTCATGGCTATAGCCATGAGAAGCCTGCAAAAAACTGTCGGAAGAGGATAAAAAGAAGAAATCTATTCGAGGAGAAGAAAAAGGAAGAGCAGGAGATAACAGGCATGGATGCAATGAAAGATGCTGTCCAAGAGTCCCTAGAGAAAAAGGAAAGGTCTCGAAGCAAAAAGGAATAAATCCGGTAGAAATGAATACTGGAAGAAATAGAAGCAGAATAAAAATTTTCGACAATGTCGGTCTGAAAATGAGGCAATTGAGTTTGGCAGAAGTTACAGAGCCCGCGAAGTGACGGACTGTAGACAATCAGTGAATTAGCGAAAGATGCAGTTTAGGGTCTGTAAGAGGGATAATCTGAGCCCGTGCCGGTACTTGCTGAAACCAACGAGAGAAGGACTGTAGAAATTATTTTATTAAAGCAAATGATGCAGTGTAGTCTGTAAGAGGGGTAATTTGAGCCTGCCGGAACTTACCGAAAGCCGACGAAGTGACGGACTGTAAAAATCAATAATTGAAACGACAGATGCAGTATAGACGATGAAAGAGGGCAATCTGAGCCCGTCAGTACTTACTGAAAGTAAGCTGCGAAGCTCGAAGTTAGTACTGCCACTGAAGGCGAAGTAGCGAGAGCGTGCCCGATTTCATGTCTATACTGCATTGGAGCTTAATCTTTAAAGAGTTACAGTCCCTCACTACGAAGGCGAGGTTAGCGGAGAGCGTACCCGATTTCATGTCTCATACTGCATTGGAGCTTAATCTTAAAGAGTTACAGTCCCTCACTACGAAGGTGAGCTTAGCAAAAGCGTGCTCCTATTACAGACTCATCCTCGCATCAGGGCGAATTAAGCGGAATGCTCCTTTTGCTTCTTCCGAAAGCTTCTCCCAGCCAGCCCTCCATTACGACAGCCTGATTAAAAACGCTCTTCTTTAGTAGCGTAGAGAAGGGTAACATTTTCATGAGCAAGATGTTTCTAACCAAAGCAATAAATCGTCCTTCTCCGGATTCTTTTCTCCAGCTCTTCCCAATACTGTTTCTCAAACAAGGGAAAATTCTCTCTTTATGATTAAAAGTTTTTGCGAAGAAAAGTAGAAGGGCTCATTTCTTTCGCCCAGTTATCCAAAGCGGCACGTTCCTTTGTGATGCCCTCGTGACTAAAGTCGATCCGTCAGGATACGAAATCCATCCTTATCTGTTTTTCTTCATAAATTCGTTTACATTGAATAGAATACATTGTATAGCTCTCTTTCACTGCGTTGTGAAGATTTTCTCTTTTGCTAAGAGATTTTTTCGGTGCTTCTCAGAAGATAAGATTTTTGGGGCAAATGATGTTTTTGGCTGGAACCTGTTCAGCTTCCGAAAAATAAAATGCTTTCTTATATTGATTAACTCGCCCCATAGGGGCGGCTTTCCTTGATTCTTAGCGGATATCGCGTGCGAAGCATACGCTATCTCGTTTATGCTGTTTCCGGAAGAAAAATCTTTCATGTCATCTTCTACGGTTCCGATTCTGGCAATGCCGAAGTTCTCTACAAGAACCTTTGCTACATTGGGAGAAAGGAAGGCGGGAAGAGTTGGTCCAAGGTGAATATTCTTTACTCCTAAGTAGAGAAGGGCAAGAAGAACGATAACAGCCTTCTGCTCGTACCAAGCAATGTTGTATGCCAATGGTAACTTGTTTACGTCGTCTCAAGCCGAATACTCTTCCAGCTTTAAGGCGATTAAGGCTAAGGAGTAGGAGTCGTTACACTGTCCGGCATCCAAAAACTCTTGGAATTCCGCCGATATCGCCAGATCCAGCTTGTTGTACTTATACTTTGCACATCCTGCAGTTAAGATTACAGCATCCTTTGGAAGTGCCTTGGCAAACTCTGTGTAGTAATCTCTTCTTCTGTCTTCCGTCACAACCTGCCATAACCACGAACTTCTTGATAGCGCCGGACTTTACAGCCTCTACTACCTTATCCGCAAGGGCAAATACCTGCTCATGGAGCAAATCCGCCTACGATGGTTCCGGTCTCGATTTCTGTTGGAGCGGGGCAGGACTTAGCCTGTTCAATGATGGCAGAGAAAGTCCTTGATTTCGCCGTACTTTTTCCGCCGATGTGCTTGCATCCGGGATAACCTGCCGCACCGGTAGTCCAAAGTCTGTCCTTGTAGCTGTCCTTTGGAGGAACGATACAGTTAGTGGTCATCAGGATTGGTCCGTTAAATGGCTCGAACTCTTCCTTCTGCTTCCACCAAGCATTTCCATAGTTTCCTGCAAAGTGCTTATACTTCTTAAAGAAAGGATAGTAGTGTGCAGGAAGCATCTCGGAGTGGGTGTAAACATCTACGCCGGTTCCTTCTGTCTGGTCCAGGAGCATTTCCAGATCCTTAAGGTCATGTCCGGAAACCAGGATACCGGGGTTGTTACGAACACCGATATTTACGGTAGTGATTTCAGGATTTCCGTAAGCGGAAGTATTTGCTCCGTCAAGAAGGGCCATACCTCTACGCCGGCCTTACCGGTCTCTAAGGTAAGAGCTACCAAATCGTCTACGGAAAGGCTGTCGTCTAAAGTTGCGGCAAGAGCCTTCTGGATGAAAGCGTCAACATTGGCATCATCCTTTAAAAGTGCATTTGCGTGCTTGGAATAAGCTGCAAGACCTTTTAATCCGTAGGGTGATTAATCTCTCTAAGGAACGGATATCTTCATTTTCGGTAGCTAAAACACCGATGCTCTGTGCAAAGATAGGGGATAATCCTTTTTCTGCCACTTCTACGGTTGCTGCCTTAGGAAGCTTGGAGCTGTCGGAAAGTGTTGCTCTAACCGCATCTCTCAAAGCGAAGGTTTCCTTTGATGTTTTCAATGATAGCATCATTATCAAAGTTTGCATTGGTAATGGTGATGAAAAGGTTCATGGTTACTCTGTGATTTAACTCCCTGAGAAACTTCCTTTCCCTCGGCTCTTAACTGCTGAGCCACAGCGGATAATCCCTTTGGTTGCATAAACCAAAAGATCCTGCATAGCAGCTACTTCCGGCTTTCTTTTCCGCAAACACCGGATACGGTACATCCGGAACAGTTTGCAGTTTCCTGACACTGATAACAAAACATTTTATTTTTCCATTTTTCCTCCTGAAGAAAAAAATTCTAGACTCATTACTTTTGCTATCATACCTAGGAATTGAGAAAAAGTGTTGCAGAGGCAACAAAATGCTGATAAACTCTGTATCTATAAAAAAACAATATTTGAATTTTTAAGCATTTTTTTATGGATTATTTGGAGAAAAATGCATAAAAAGATTCTTGAAAGAAAGAGGAAAAATAGAGGAAAATTACTGGATTATAAAAATAATGAAGTAAATATCCTTGGTTTATTTTAGCTAGTCAGGGGAATTCGGAAAGAAAGATTATATATAAAATTTAAGAAAAATTAGTGAAAACAGGAGAGAAGAAAAATGGGTCAGGAAATGAAGGAAAAAGAATAGTACTGAGGAGAGCTGTCAATGTGGAGAAGGCTATCATGAGCATTCTTGCGGTTGCTCGGGAGGCACTGAGGAAAGTATTTGCGGACATGGGTTCGACTCCCATCAGCATTCTTGCGGCTGCTTCGAGGAAGATCATGGAGAGGGCTGTACCTGCCCGGACTGCGAGGAAAAAGAGCGCATCAAGGGATAGGAGATAAGGACTTTTCCGTGCTTATGGGAAGGAAAGAGAAGCCATGCAAAGAAGTCTCCCTACCTCCGTACATAGTAGAGAACAGGAAAAAGAAGAAGCATTTGAAGGGGATGAACTCTTCGCTACAGAGATTTGGAGATTTTCAATGGGGTGGAGACGGAGAATCTGAATGCCCTTCTGTACTGCATGAAAAGCTATGTCCGCTCTTATGAAAAAGGGGGAGATTGTTCATTTGGAGGAAAAGAATGAGCAACACGTGGAGTAGTATTGCAGGGCAGTATCCATATGTTGAAGACAGATGTGGGGAAAATGAAACCCTTCTTACCTATAGGAATGAGGGGAAATCTTTGGAGAAACCTTCGGCAACAATACTGCCGCGGGAGAATATGTCAGCTTTGTGGCGGCCAGTAGGGCGGAGGTACTGTTTTATTTCCTTCCAAAAAGGCTATTCATGTTTCGTAAAAACCGTTGTGCTTTCCACTTCCGCCCAGATTGAGAAATCTGATTTGATTGGAAAGAAAATATTCAGCTGATGGAAAAGATTGAGGTAACCTCCAGAAGCAGCCTTAGCGAGAAGATATTGGCTTACCTTTCCTTACAGGCACAAAAACAAAAATCCAAGTACATCGAACTGGGACTAAGCCGCACGGATATGGCACAATTTTTATGCACCAAACGCTCCGCCATGACCAGAGAGCTCTCCCAGTTAAAGGAGGAAGGAATCATCGATTTTGACCGGAATACCTTTATTTTGAAGCAGTAGAAGCAAGGCATTTTATTGAAGTGCTTTAGAAGCTGATATTTTTATAACTGATCTAGTCGAAGAAATAGAATTATAGAGCTAAAGAACAAAGAAAAAGAGGAAGAATAAAAAGGTAAACAAAAAGGAACTGTAGAAGGAGAAAAATCTCTTTCACAGTTCCTTATTTCTGTATCGCCAAGAGCAGTTCACATGCTGTCGATATATAAAAATACCCTATACACTTACGCATTCAGTCTATCACAGATAGGGCAGAATAGGTAGTGAAATTTTTCTAAATACGGATAAGACAATTTCATATTGGTAGGGGGAGTAATACTTTTAATACCAAAACAGATTACATAAGGAAAGGAGGATAAGAGAAATGTTAAGGACTCTCAAAGATTACAGCACTCTATGAGGGTTTTATCAAGAGATGATGACCTTAATGGTGAGTCAAATTCAATAACCAAGCAAAAGCAATACTTGGAAGATTACGTCCGAAGAAATGGTTTCTACGAATATCCGTCATTTTACTGACGAATATAACCTAAGATTGATACAATTTGATACAGAAACGGCGGCAAACTGCAGAGAAATAACGGCCTCGGTGCCAAAAAGGCAGTCCGAAAGCCATCATATGGGTTTAATGCTCATCTGCCTGGGTGCAACTATGCATCCAAGCAGAGCAAATGCTTAAAGGTATCTCTGCTTATCGCAGGTATTTATCAATCAGTGCTTTAATTGCAGCAGAGTCGATGCCACCATTGAGAGAATCTTCCGACACGATTAGATTCTCGCCTTCCACGATGTTGTGTTTTTCGTAGAGTGCTTTCTTCTCCTGCCAGTGCTTATTATACGATGCATCGCCCAGCATTCCGCAATGCTCCCAATAGAAGCAGGTTCCGCTTTCTGCATCATCAATCGTGAAATCCGGAATGCGGATGCCGTCCTCACCAAGGTCGAGTTCTTTTTCGTACTCGTATTCAATATCTGCCTCATACAGCATATTGGCAATGATAACCTCCGACTTGGAGCGGACGAGGTCGCCCTTCAGTGTTTTGTGGATAAGAGCCTGCTCATAGTACGCTTTCTTGTATTCGACAATATCCGGTGCTTCAAACAGGCAGGTAAAACGCTTTTGCAACCTCAGAACACGCAACAGAGGAGTAGTTCCTCAAACGGTATGCTCCATCATTGTAGAGAATAACCAGTTTGTCCTTTTGACGGGTAATTGCTGTGTAGAGCAGCTCCTTGAAAGCAGTCCGCCCGGTTCACCCAGAACAAGGATTGCCTTGCTGAATTCGCTGCCCTGTGCTTTGTGGACAGTAAGAGCATAGGCGAGTTCCAAATCAGAGTGCTTTCATCAGATACATCGGAGTACCAGTTATAATTCATCTCCGGCTGAGAAGAGAATCACAATCTGATGAGTGTTGTACTTCACCTTTGAGTCCTTTCGATTTCTCCCAGATACGTTCGACAATACCGACTTCACCGTTTGCCACATAGCCGTCTATGCTGGTATGGCTCTTTATGTCATAGCCTTTTGATTTTCTGGTTTCGGACATTGATGACCTTGTCGCCATAAACAATGCCGTCTGTGCCGAGCATATGTCTTGTGCCACGAATGGAGCAATGCTGCAATGCTTGCTGTGAACGGTACTTTCATGCAGATAACGGTTAATGGTAGCAGTGCCGATTGCCGCATCATTTCTATAGGCGGACAGAATCTGCCAGCTTTCGATGATGTATTCATCTGCACCCGCAAAATTCATCCATTTGCCGTTGATATGCCCGCCTATGGACAGGTTAAAGCCTTCAATATCATCAACGCTGTTCATCTCGGTTTCTTCATACACCGTCTCGAAAATACGCTGTTCCAATTCTTCCGGGGTACTCCACGACTTAAAGGATACGTGCTTTGTCCAGAGAACCGCTTTGCAGCCGGATGAAAAATACTATCATCCAGTTGCTCGGAATCACTCGTGTACCACTTGGATAGTTCTGTATCACTCGCGGATTTCCGTCATCAGAAAGCTGACGCATAGTGACGGTAAGCTGACCGAACCCAGGTCCGACCTTTGGGAACTGATTGATACCCTGATTCAGCTTGCGAACCAAAATCGACAAACGGTCTACCTGTACCAATCGGCGGCAGCTGATTTGGGGTCTCCCTACGAAGATTATACGCTGTGCTCTTTTACGAAGAGCCTGGAGTAATGCTCAAACATTTCCTCGGTCAACATAGAGCTTTCATCAATGATAACGGTAATGGCACATTCTTTGCCCTCAACATCAGAGAGGTGGTATTCCATAGTGTATCCATTGAATCGGCGGCTTTCGCTTAAGAATTGTGCGACCGTTTTTTTGCTGTACTGTCCACGCCTTGCTGTTTCATGGCCTGGCTCATGCGTACACGCGCCTTACCTGTAGGCGCAAGCAGAAGAATCCCGCCGTCTCGAATCTGTGGTGACTTGCAGAGTAAGGCAAGGAGCGTTGTCTTGCCAGTTCCCGCACCACCGATTAAAAACCGACAGCCTTGATTCTGGCAAGTTCCTTTAGAATGGCTGCCTTTTTCTGTTCTGGCGCGTTCCTCGGATGCGGTTTCTACCTGACCTTTGAATGCTCCGTCTATAATAGCACGCCAGTCTTCATTGATTTCATGACGCTTGCCATTCAGTCGCTTGTTTACAGAAACTCGGATGATTTCATCAAATTCAAAGATGCGTTTCAGCTGATATGCCTTATCACCATTTTTGCATTCTACCAATACCACTTCATCAAGAAGAAAGTCGTGGATGCTGTTAATGATGTCTCCCGTAACCCGGCAGGCAGGATAAATTGGGAGAGCGTTTATTTCAATCGATCAGATTTGCCACTGGGTAAACCGTGTGGCCCTCTATAGAGCCTGCAGTTCCAGCTGGCACAAGATAAGCCCGAATACGGCGCTTATCATTTTCAGAGTCCAGAGCGGTTGGGGCTGGTACAGGACTGAAGATATTGATTTCATCTGGCGGGAATACTGCCATATCTACCTTTTTAACTGGGATATAGCATTCAGCCGTGCATCTGCGGGTTTGCTCATATAGGCTGTACGGATTTTGGATAATCTCTGCATCCGTACAGCAGATGCCCAATTTGGCTCTTTCTTCCGTGTTGAAAATAGTGTATGCCTGCTTTCTGATTCAAAAGACATACGTGCCATTAGCCAAAAAGAGAGTACGGCGTTCTTTTGGCAGTGCTTTATAGGTTTCCAGCCCGTTCTTCCAAGGCTTCGAGAACAACGGTGTGAAATAGTCCTTTGGTACTGCAAGAGCCTCATTCAGTGAGGATTCATATTGCGCCGGGTTCTGGATATGCTTTTTAGTTCCTTCGCCATGATTTCTCCACAGCGGAAACCTACAGCAGACAGCATGGAGCCAAGTCCGGGGAATGGACCACGGTCACGCCATACATCCGACAGCCTTGGCCTTTTGTCCATGCAATGCACTGGCTCCAGTTGCCTGGAATGCACCTTAATAATCTCAAGCGCCTTTATGGTTTGCAGGAGGACGCTGATTACAGCATCATAGGAAAGTTGCTCCGTTGCGTAGGAGAATTCCCTCGAAGTACTCCTCTGCAAAAACGGTGATGCTGCGCATATCGAATTCCGGTGTTCCTCTGCGTATTCCATCATTTCACGGTACGGCAGAAGAAAACCGTTGCTCCGGTCATCACGAATTGAGTGACCAAGCATTGTTTCCCACAGAATAGAACGTAATTCTCCTGCGTCAGTATGATTGTGTTCCGGCGGTTCGAGTGATCGATGTGATATAGCCTATCTCTACGACCACACGCTTGGCATCATCGATGAACGGAACCCGCTTTGCATAAGGAAATCACAAGGGATTCATTAACCTTCACATCCTCATAAAAACACACGGAAGATTTCACGCTGGTTGGTCGCATCCTGTACCCAGTTGGTTGAAAAGCCCTAAATCAGGCTCCCTGTTCTTCACGATAGTCAATACGCATATTTTTGCGCCAAATCAAAGATGGTTTGCTCCCAGCCGTTTTTCGTTCTTCTTCTTCAGCATTGTCCACGAGAACGGTCTTGCAGGGAGAGAGTACGGTGGGTAAGTCAGGTCGGTTTTCGAGGAAATGACCGTAGACCCGCTGTTTCCTTTTTATATGGATGAATCGTAGTCTTTTATATGTATCAGAGGACATGAAACAGCCGCCTCTGACAGGCACGGAATTTCTGCTTCATGACCGAGTATGGGACAACCGTGAAGGGAGTACTCAAGTTCATCATTACGGCTGTCTGCGATATTGCTCAATCGTAGACAGGCATTGTTATAACACGGCTTATTGCATACCAGACCGGAATACCCGTTGTCTTTCCAGGGCACTCTTACGGATAAATGTTGTGCCATAACTGCGGCCTTTCCGTTATCTCATAACTTTTTCAATCAGGCATTATAGCTGTCCACCACATCTTCTTTCACCACTATACTTTGCTGAGTACTTGAACCGTTGCAACGTCATCATGACAGTAAGGCTGAAACAAGTACATTTGTATCCACTACAACATAGCAAATCATGCCTTCGCCTCCTCCTGGCGAGGTTCAATTTCTTTATTAATATCATCTATCATCCGTACTCATATCAGAAACACCATTTGCTTTAGCCTCAGCCCGTAAAGCGGCAAATGCTTGCATTGCACCTTCTCTGCTAATGGTAGTTTCGGGAGAAGAGATTTCAAAGGGGATTTTACGTTGTCTTACCACTGCCCTTGCAAATACATTAATAGCGGTAGAGGAATTCATACCGAATTCTTGGCATAAACCATCAAATTGTTTTAATGCTTTCATCCATACGAACGCTAAAAAGTAGCTTGTGCCATATGCCTATACCTCCTTTTTAGATAAGATTTTTCTTTAGTATAGTTCGTTTAACAATAAAACACATATAGAAATAAAAGGTTCTAATTACAATCTCTTGTGTTCTTTATGGTTCTGACTATACAGATGGGTTGAGTTGCAATCTGAGGCGCCAGTTTGTAAGGCGAGATGCTTGTTTGTAAATTGAAAACTGCATATTTGAAAGCCGAAACGCTAGTTTTGTATGCCAGATGCCAGATTTGTAAACGGATGCATCGTTTATACGCAAAATGCGACCTGTTCAGGAACTTTTGAGTAAGATGGCTTTTGATAGGCATGCCAAAGGGGCCAGGCTCGACTCTCGATTTTGTAATCGGAGAATCTACCCCCGTATTGTGGCGATGGAGGTGAGTGGTGTTTGGCGGCTCTGTCTTTTAATTACTTTTGAGAAGAGAAGGCTTCAGCAAGATGCTCTTCAGCTGCAACTGAAGTACACCGCAGAAGCTTTAACACTTCTTCTCCGTAGTGAAAAGCTGGAACGTTTCGTGGGGACTACGCATCGTTCAGCTTTTTCCGTTTGTAGGAATTGATGCGATCCATCATCCTGGTCACATCTGCCTGCGTCAGGTTGTCGAAGCTTGTTCCTTTGGGCCAGAACCCGTCGCGATGCACTCGTGATTAACTTCGATTGAACCCTTTTGATAAGGACAGCCAGCATCATAGTAAAAACGCTTGTACGCTTGAAACCGTATCCGGTCACTGCACGTATTCGATACACCGATCTTCTTCGCTGGAGAATTCATGCCATTGTCCGGTTATAATCACGGGGGAACAGCTGATTGAACAGCTTTCCGCCAAGGCGACTGTCGACCCTTCAAAGAGCGTCAATCACTGACTGGGATGTAGTAGCATCCCTCGGAACGCCAGCATCAGAGAGGACTCCACGAAGTATCGTGCTAGTACCTGCCGCCGATTGTTCCGATCACAGAATCCATCTGTACGACGGCATCCGGACTCTTCCCATGAAGGCTTCGAATTCTATAGGAGCGTCCAAGCGGCAGCCATTATCGACTTTGAACTCCGGCTTTTTCACGGCGGACACGGAACCGACTTTTCCGTGGAAGATCGATGTAGGAACATCCAGAAGACAACCATCGATGTAGTTGTGATCGTCTTCTCGCTACACATGAGCGATCCTGATTGGTAACATAGTATCTCATGGATGGAATGTCCCTGCTTCACAAGCGAGAAATGATTTGTTAAGCCTGGCGATTTCTGCCTCGCTGGTCGATAAGCCGCTTCTGGATTCAGAGATTACTTGGTGTGACTTCAAATGAGCTTTTTCAGCATCGTAGAAGGTCTTGAGCAGTGTACATTTATCGATCGCCGGGCATGCGTACAGACGTAAGGGACATGAGTCCCGACAGCACAGACTTTTCTACAAAGTCCGGACAATGCTCATTGCAGCGGCATAAACGGCGATGAGGTTCCGGAACTGCTCTGGCGTACAGTCTTTCCGGCACAGAGCAGGAGCTCGATTCACAGGTAAAACCTGTTCTACAGGCATTGAGGAGTAGCCCGGTTTGCCGGTTTGCGATCTCTAGCAGTGCTACGAACTTCTCTGAGATGGTTGATGATCGCTCTGAAGCTGGGCAGCGTCTTTTTAAAGGACAGCCCTTCCTCCAGGAGTTTCTGCAGCGTTAAACGTTCTTCATAGGTGAAGTTTTGCCATGAATCCTCCGTTGTCTCGCCGCCAACCGGATGAGGATACCATACAGAAGAACAAGGAAGTAAGAATCTATCATTCGCTCTTCCGCCTGTCAAGGTCACTGACGTGCCGCTGACGCGGAGACTCCTTGACAGACTCGCGCATGATGTATCGCAGCGAAAAGGATATTGAGCAGAACCTCCACCATTCCCCATCATTACAGAGACCAGCATCCGCCGTCTCTTTGTACACCGGGATGCAACCTCCCGGAGGGTATTCATTTATAAGCAATTGTGGACTCAGGTCAGGGTGAGAGGGTTGCATCTCTGTTTTACAAGTAGAGGCCCTATACAGATGGTTGATATTTCTTCTCCAGCCTCTTCAAAATATCCAAGTAGTGCTTTTGTACACCTCAGCAGTTTGCTCATCCTCGAAGGCCTGGCTCTTCTCGTTGATGTCCTTGAAGTCTTCTTCGCTTAAGCCTCTTTCGGCAAAGGGTATACCACACTGTTTTCCTTCTCAATATGAAGCTGTAGCAATGGGCGTAAGCCATAGCATAGGACAGGATATCCAGCTTTAACTCCAGACGGGGATTTTTCTATATTCATTTAATGCAGTTTCTAAAGATAAAACATCCGCTCTGCCCAGGTCGTGCTCCACCAACATTCCGTTGGTTACCAGCTTCTCTCTACAGGGTCCCAATTTCTTTACCATCACAGGAAAAGGAATTTCTCTTCCTTACCGTGGTGGTGCTTATCCGCATATTCTCAGAACAAATTCGATAATTTCCCGGAAATCCTCATCGAACTTCCCCACCCTGCATCAGCTGCAGGCAAATGTTGTGGATAACCCCTAAGGCTCTATTGATATTGGCATGGTCTTCTTCCATGAGAATTACACTTTGATTCATAAACTTCCTCTTTTCGTATTTTTGAATTTTTGCAATAGTAATAGGAGAAGGGTTTCTTCAAAGTGCTGACCCCCTATACAAGATTTCTATAAACCATGGTGTTGCGCTATTCCTTAAGCGGCTTAATCTGAACCGACAGCATTTCCTTTATCTGTAAATGCTGTAATGGTTCTCATCAGGAGAATCCAAATGGAGCTTGGTATCCTTTAACATACCTTCCATAATCTTTCTTCTCAACTGATAGTAAACCTTAGGATCTCCGGAAACGGCCTCCCAGAAGGGGGCATGGATATCCTCTTCCTGCTGCCAGGAGGTTCTGTCCACATCCTGCTCTGTTAAGACATTTACTCTGTCACAGGGCATACCGTTTAAAAGAGAATCGTCAATCTTTCTGTAAGCGTCAGCTGGCATCGGAGTCCGGCTCCAAAGCGTGCTTCTGTCCAAACTGAAAGGCAATATCTTCTAAGGAAGAAAGACGGGAAGAATCCTCTGCCAGAACGGTAGTCACCAAAAGTGCGTAGCGAGCTTCCGCATCCTGTACTCTTTCCTGCAACCATCCGTGAATGTTCATTACGTCAATCAATTCATTTAAAGGACGTAACTCCTTATTTACCGTCTTTTTCTGCCAAGCTTCCGTCAGCAAAAAGCCTTCCATTGCTCTTTTTCGCCGTAAGCTACAATATCCTTAATCAGCTCTTCCTGTAGCTGAATCTTGTTTATAACCAATAATGAATCGGCCTAAAAATGCACTCATTACGCCTCTACCTCTCCTAACTTACTGTTCAATGCCAAAACAAGAGCATCCGGGTTTAATCCGTGAACCATGCAAGCATCCTCCAGGACTCCATCTGAGAGCTGGGGCAACCAAGACAATGCATTCCTGCCTCCAGTAAAGTATCAATCAACATAGGATACTCATTTACAATCTGTCCTACCAACATATCATCTAGTAATCTGTGCCATTATTTTATCCTCCTGTAAACTCTGACTTACAATTTTTGAATCTGGGCAAAGTATAGCAAAGAGAAAAATAAAGTTTGTTACGATTGCAACATTTGGAGAAAAAGTATAGTCATAGAGGATTTTTAGACTTTTCTCGAATTTTTATATTCTTCTCCTTGACAGGAAAGTGTGTCCTCACTACAATAAAGATTGTAAAAATTGAATTGCCAAAAATCTTTTGCATCCGAAGAGGAAAGCGAAGACGAAAGGGAATTCAAATAGAACGTAGGGTTAGTATAGGAAGGAGTTTTTGTAGGGGGATTTTATGATTACAAGGTAGCGGACACAAGGGCGGAGAGAAGGACTTAAAAGGTTTCGAAGGAAAGGTAGTATTGGTAGTAAACACAGCAACAGGCTGCGGTTTTACACCCCAATATAAGGAGCTGGAGGAGATGCATGAGGCATTTCATGACAAGGGATTGGAGATTCTGGATATCCTGCAACCAGTTTGCCGGACAGACTCCCGGAACCGATGAAATTCATAGAATTCTGTACTTTTAAACTACAATACCCAGTTCCCTCAGATGAAGAAGGTGGATGTAAATGGAGAAACCCAGATTCCTCTTTACCGCTTCTTAAAGGAGCAGCAGGGGCTTTAGAGGGCTTCGGAGAAGAGCAAGATGGCGATCTTCTTCGGGATATGCTTCCAAAGATCGATCCGGACTATGAGAAGAATCCGGAGATTAGTGGAACTTTACCAAGTTCCTGGTGGACAGAAAGGAAATGTTATTGCCCGCTTTGAGCCGACAGTGAGACATGGCAGAGAGTAAGAAAGGCAGTGGAAGCGGCACTGTAAGGCTTCCATTTGTCAAATCGCTTAGAAGCTGTTTCTCCGTACATATAGTATTGAATAAATAGAAACGGCATAAAACAGATCGTTTTTGCATCAAATAGCATAAAAGAAAAGCCCGGACGTGTATTTCAAAAGTCCGAGCTTTACTATATAATACTCATTCGGGTGTCATAATGTATTTCGAGTGATCACCTGTTCTTGCAAGATTAGAAAGGAGTCTATATGCCGATAGACAAAGAAGAACAAAGCATAAACCGTAAATTAATGGACTTTTGGACCAAAGTCCCAATGCCTTTTTGCTGTGGAAAATATGAAGCAGGCTTTGGAAAAGGGCGGTTTAAAAGCCTCTATGAGGAGAAGCCTGGAAGCTGAAGGCAGGAGAAAAGTATTATGTTACAAGGAATGGCTCTGCTCTGATTGCCTTTGTCCTTCCCAAGGGGGACTTCAAGGGCTTCCAGATGATGGCCAGCCATAGTGACTCTCCGGTTTTTCAAAAATCAAGGCCAATGCGGAAATCAGGGATTGACAAGGAGTATCTGAAGCTGAATGTGGAGAAGTATGGCGGAATGATCTGCTCCTCCCTGGTTGGACAGACCGCTGTCTTTGGCGAGGAAGAGTCATTTGCAAGACAAAGGGAGGGGTAGAGACGAAGCTCTTAAATGTGATAGAGACTTAATGATTATCCCGAACCTTGCCATCCACATGAATCGTGAGGTCAACGACAGCTATGCCTTCAATGCACAAAAGGATATGCTGCCCTTATTTTCCTCCTTCCAGGAGAAGGGAGCCTTTCTGGAATTTATCGGAAAGGAACTGGGGGTTAAGCCGGAGGATATTCTGGATACGGACCTTTTCCTTTACAACAGGGAAAAGGCTTGCATCTTAGGGGCAAAGGAAGAGTATCTTTGCAGCGGAAGACTGGATGATTTGCAGTGCGGATTTTCCTCCTTACAGGGAATCCTTGCAGCAAAGCCAAAGCATAGCGTAGCAGTTCATTGTGTCTATGACAATGAAGAGGTAGGCAGCGGTACCAAGCAGGGCGCAGCTTCCACCTTCCTAAAGGATGTGTTAATGCGGATTATCCGTGCCTTCGGAAAGACCGAAGACGAGTATTTGCAGGCTTTGCAGAACAGCTTCCTGCTTTCTGCAGACAATGCCCATGCGGTACATCCCAACCAGCCGGATAAGGCGGATCCCACAAACCGTCCTTATATCAATAAGGGAATTGTCATTAGTACAGTGCCAACCAGAAGTACACCACGGATGGAATTTCCGGCGCCATTTTTCAAGCAGTTCTGCGAAAAAGGCAAAGGTTCCTTTCAGATTTTCACCAACAGGTCCGATATGTTGGGAGGCTCCACCCTTGGAAACATTTCCAACAGCCAGGTAGCCCTGAATACGGTGGACATCGGTTTGGCTCAGCTGGCTATGCACTCCCCTTCGAAACAGCAGGGGTGAAAGGACACCAGATATATGGTGGAAGTGGCTAAAGCTGTTCTACTCCTCCTCCGTTTTGGGACGGGGAGACGGAAGTACGAAAATCATCTTTTTCGTAAAAGATTTTTCTTCGGCACTGAAAATGGAGAACAGGGCTGAAGGAAAAATCGCTCAACCTGTGTTACGGAAGATTCGTGACACGATTTCAGCAATTAGAATTGAAGAGGAAACAAAGTATGGATCAGAAAAATTAGTTGGAAAAATGCTGGCGTTTATGGCCTTTTCCACAGTATGGGGATTTGGAAACGTAACCAACGGCTTCGTATGGTTCAACGGAATTCAGGTTATTTTTCAGCTGGATTTTCATGTTTGCCCTTTATTTTTGTCCCCTATGCGTTTAATGGTAGGAGAGCTGGGCTCTGCATTTAAGCATGCGGGAGGCAGTGTGAGCTCCTGGATCAGAGAAACCTTAGGGCACAAAGCTTGCTTACTATGCAGGTTGGACCTATTGGGCTTGTCATATCACCTATATTGCCAGTAAGCCAAGTGGCGGACTGAAGGCATTGTCCTGGGTAATCTTCCGTAGCGCAGAGCTGTATGATAGACTGCCCCACCATCATGATTCAGTTGATTACTTTTGCTTTATTGTTTATCTTCTGCTTCATGTAGCCAGCAAGGGCTTAAACCCCATTGAAGAAGATGGCTACCTGGCAGGGTCTCCAGTATGTTTATTATGTCTCTGCTCTACATCGTCATGATGTTTGCGGCACCGGCTATCAATCCTCAGGGAGACTATGTTTCTCTTGATTTTCAGCTAAAGAACCTGATTCCCGAACTTTCCGTTTGGAGTACTTTTCACCCTCTTTCCATCCTGGTATTTGCGGTAGGTGGATGTGAGAAGATTTCTCCTTATGTAAATAAGGTAGAGAACCCCAGTAAGGGCTTCCCCAAAGGAATGATTGCCCTGGCTATCATGGTTGTGGTTTGTGCTATGCTGGGAACCATCGCTATGGGTATGATGTTTGACCCTGCATTAATCAACGAAAGCAAGGAAGCCTTCGATTCCTATGCGGCAAACGGATCTTACTGGGCATTCCAGAAGCTTGGCCAGTACTATCATGTAGGCGATGCTTTGCTGGTAATCTATGCTCTTTGTAATGTAATCGGACAGTTTGCAGTTCTGATTATCAGTATTGATGCTCCCCTTCGTATGCTTTTGGACAATGAAGAGACTCGTCCATTCTTCCCCAAGAAGCTCTTAAAGCAGAACAAGGAAGGAAGCTATGTAAACGGTATTATCATGGTAGCTGTACTTTCCGGCTCCATCATCCTGGCACAGTCCTTCGTTCCGGTGCAGCAGCGGTATTGAAGCAGCTGACTAAGTTAAACTCCGTATGTATGCCTCTTCGTTACCTTTTGGGTATTCGTGGCTTACATTGCTTTAAGAAAGGCCGGAGACAAGTTCCCAGAGAGTATTACTTTGTAAAGAACAATGCAGTGGCTCTGGGCTTCGGTGTATGGTGCTTTTGCCCTTACCGCAATCTGCTGTTTGATGGGTATGCACTCCGATGATCCTTTCACCATGGCTTTGAATATCATTACCCCGGTAGTGCTTTCCATCTTAGGGAATTATCATGCCGATTTTGGCTAAGAACGAAAAGGCTAAGCTATGTCTTGGACAGAGCAGAAACCATCGCCATTCAGAAGCTTTCAGTTTTCGTAGAAAAATAGAAATTTCTTCCCTCTTCCCTCTGTACAGAGGGGAGGAAGATTTATTATCTTTAAGGAATCGGAAAGAAACAAAGCAGACCTTACTGCATAACGAGAAGAGACAGCGACATGGACAGGCAGGAGTCGGATAAGGTGAATATCTTTCCTGCCGCTATAGAGAGAAAAGAGGATGGAAAATGAAGGAAGGAAGAGAAGCGTATCAGAAACCGGGAATTGTCTAGCTTTTATTTAATGAGCGTGTTTTAGATGAGGCAGGCAAATCCAGAGTGCCCTCTTTGGATCGTCTGCCCTTTTATTTCCATTTACCAGACCAATCTGGATGAGTTTTTATGGTACGGGTGGGGTACTTTGATGCAGCAAATGCGCTCTAAGAAAACCACCAGGACAATAAAACCGATCTTAGCAGTGAAGAACAGGTGGACTTTGATTTTTAGAAGAGGTTCAACGCCTGGAGCAAAAAGAAAAAGAAATCTACTGAGCAGGTCATGGAGAGCTGGAGCCGGTTGGGCATCCACATCATTAACTTCCAAAAGACTGTCTAAAAGGCGGAGCAAAGTCAGCTGAAATCTACTTTGATCAGGCCATTCGTCCCTACCTTTCTCCTATGATTGTGGGAAAGACACAGCCCTTCCCCTTCCTGCAGAAATCAGGAGCTTTATGCGGTGGTACGCCTGGAAAGCAAGAACGGCAAAAGAAGCTGGGCATTGTGCCCTGTTGGAACCCGGTATTTAAACGACTCATCGAGATTCCCGGGAAGAAAGGGCTACCACATGCTCTCCGAGGAGTTGATTTTGCACTTTGTTTCCAAGCTCTATCCCAGGCTATCAGATTAAGGAAAAGTCCATCCTTCGCATTACCCGAAATGCGGATATTGACGCTACGGATGTCTATGATGAGGATCTGGACTATCGCGGCATGATGGAGCAGCTTTTAAAGAAGCGAAACCGTTTTGAATCCGGTACGTTTGGAATTTACCAGAGAGTTGCATAAGTCCGTAAAGATAGCGGAGCATCTTGGCATTTCCCATAAGCACATCCTGCACTGCGGAACACTCCTTTGGATTTGTCCTTCCTCTTCACTTTGCAAGAACAGTCTGAGAGAAAGACGAACTCTTCTATCCGAAGTACAGTCCCAGAAGCTCTGCACTACATTCAGAAAAAGGACGAGTCCGTCCTTTCTCAGGTGGAACGTCAGGGATTTGATGCTGTCCTACCCCTACGAAAGTATGAAGGGATTTTTAGGATTGTTGCGGGATGCGGCCAGGATCCATCCGTGGTTTCCATTAAGATTACCTTGTACCGGGTAGCCAGCCACAGCCAGATAGTGGATATTCTTTGTGAAGCTGCGGAAAATGGGAAAGGAAGTGTTTGGTGTTGGTGGAGCTTCGGGCAAGATTTGACAAAGCCAACAATATCGAAATGTCCCATCGCTTGGAGGACGCAGGTTGTCAGGTAATCTACGGTCTGCCCAATTATAAGGTGCATTCCAAGCTTTGCTTAATTGCAAAACAGACGGAACAGGGTCATCCACTACATTACCCAAATCGGAACCGGCAACTACAATGAAAAAACCGCTACTTTGTATACGGATCTTTGTCCCTAATGACTGCAAATCAGAGCATCGGAAAAGGATGCGGCAGAGGTATTTCCGTACCTTGCTTTTGGGAGAAACTGTGGAATCTACGGAGGCTCTTTGGGTGGCTCCCCAGGTTTACAAAATCGCATCTTGATCCAGGGAAAAAGAAAAAATGCGAAGAGGGTAGAGGCGGCTATATCGGTTTCAAGTTAAATGCCTTACGGATAAGGACATTATTGACGCTTTGATTGACGCTTCCAAAAGGGCAGTAGTGATTCAGCTTCTGGTACGAGAATTTGCTGTCTCATCCCCGAATTCCGGGAAAGACGGAGAATATCTCCGTTCAGCATTATGGGCCGGTATCTGGAACACTCCCGATTTACCGTTTTGGACAGGGAGAGGGAAGAGGAGCTTTACATTGCCAGTGCGGACTGCATGACCAGAAACACCCTTCGAAGGGTGGAGGTGGCTGTGCCCATCTGGGATCCTGAGAATAAAGAATCGGGTTCGGAAAAATCTTTGACTTAGGCTTCCAGGATACGGAAAAGGAAAATGGCTTTTCCGACGGTCTATATCATGATCCGGATCCTATGCCGGAGGAACGATTGGTTCTCAAGATTACTTCTACCAGGAAGCTATCAAGAGCGGAACAGGAGAAAAGCGAAGGAACAAAAGCTAAGGAAAAAGCTAAGAAGTAAAACCAAGGAACAAGCTTGAGAAATACAAACTAAGGAATAAAAATGGTCTATATCTTTTGCGGCCCACAAGGAGAGTAGAACATCTTATCAAGAAACTAAGTCTGGGGAAACGAAAAACTTCGTTTCCCTTTTTGCAATATGCAGGAGAAGAGATTCTCCTGACCATCACCGGACAGGGACAGATTAATGCTTCTGTATCTGTTGCGGCGACTTTGCAAGAGAAAAAGCCAAAAAGGGAGATTTGCTTCTATCCTTGGGAAGCGCGGCGGCAATTCTAGGAAGAACCCGAGCGGCAGAAGATTTGTTAGGCCGTTGGTTTTGGATTCAAAAGCTGGAGCAGGAAAAGCACAGGCCGCTGCTTTTTATCCGGATTTACTGTATAAGCTGGATTTTCCGGAAGCCGGGCTTTTAACGGGGATAAGATTTTAGAGATTGATTCTCATGGGGCGTAGAGATACCGTCTCCGAAGGGCACAGCGACTCCAAAGAAGATATAGTCTCCGAAAGACACAGCGATTCCAGAGAACACAGCGACTCTGAAGAACATATCGTCTCCGAAGAACCAAAGCGACTCCAAAGGAGTTAGCGGCTTGATAACACCTTACTTTACGATATGGAAAGTGCCGCGGTATTTCAGGCGGCAAATTTCTGTTGGCTCCCGAAGATTTCTTTTTCTTCGTTGTGTAACGGATTTTTGGGGTAAAGTCTTGAGCGAAGAAACAGATTCGTCTCCTCCCTCTTCTTTGTCATGGAAGGAAAAAGCTGCAAGAGTCTATTGCAAAAGGAAGAGGACAAAGTTCTTTCGTCTCATCAGATTTTTACAGGAAAAATCAAAAGAAAGAAGAAAAGAAGAGGAAGAGAGAGACTTTCTCAGCAGCAGCTTCAAAAGTCTTTCCGAAAGCCTGCATTGTTCCTTTTGTGATGGAAAAAGCAGCTGGAAAGACTGCTTCGATATACCTTCCTGCAAAGGTATTTCTCCGGAAGAAATCCGGGAATATTTAGAGCGGAATTTTGTGGGAAAGGAAGGCGATAAAAGAGCCGGGAAAGCTCTGTCCTCTTTGAAAGAATGGATTTTTGTCCGAAAAGAACTTTGCAGACAAAAATGTGACGTTCAGGAGATTCCTTGCAAACCCATTGCAGCAGTTCGGAAAAATATCTTGATGAATCATTGGGGTGTTTTCGAAGTACATCGCCAGAAGGAAGACATGCAAACAGCTATCCCTATCAGGAGCATTTTTCAGCATATTTATGTGGAGGAAGCTCTTGCTACAGAGTCCTGATGTGGAACGGGTTTTACGGAAGTTTCCCCAAGGCAAAAGTCATTCCTATCAGGCATTACAAGGATGTGTTTAACCGAAAGAAACAGGGACGCCTTGCCCAGTCCCGAAGCAGAAAGCTGATTTTGGCAAAGAAAGAGGGGCAAAAGGCTGTATGATGGCGCGGTGGTGTGCAGGATTTTTCGGAAAGCCATTTTTGCTATACTTCCCTTCTGATGAACTGTCCCTTTTCACTGCGCCTACTGCTATCTGCAGGGAATGTACCCCACAGCAATCTGGTGATGTTTTTAAATCTAGAGGATTATTTTTCCGATTGTAAGAAGTGGATTGCAGAGAAGGGAAGCCTTTATCTTTGCATCTCTTACGACACGGATTTGCTGGCTATGGAGGGAGTTTATCCCTATGTGGAGGAATTTGCCCGCTTTTTAAATCAGGAAAAATGCTCTTCCGTATCGAGGTGCGAACCAAGGCCGGGGAGAAGGACTTTAGTGGAAAAATGCAGACTTCCCCTATCTTTTGGAGGGAAGAAAACGAATGATTTTTCGCCTTTACCTTATCTCCGGAGGAGATTATTGAAGAGGCGGAGAAGGGAGCAGGCTTTTCTTCCCGAATCTTTGCCATTCAAAAGGCTTTGGAAGAAGGGTATCTTGTACGGCTTTGCTTTGATCCCTATGATTTATCATCCTCGTTGGAAGGAGCTCTATGGTGACTTACTCCAAGAGGTTTTTGAAAAGATTCCCATGGAGCAGATTCATGACTGTAGTGTGGGAAGCTTTCGGATTTCGGAAAGCTATTTAAAGGCTATGGGAAAGGCTTTGCCCAGCTCTCCCCACACCCAATTTCCCTATGAAAATACCGGGGGGTATTATCATTATCCCAGGGAACTAATGGAGGAAATGGAAGGCTTTTTGTATAGCTGTTTGCAGGAGAAGCTCCAAGGAGAAAAATCTTCCGCTGGGACAGTCAGGAGAAGACAGTGTAAACGAAAAATAGAGGCAGGCAGGAACTAAGACTTGAAACAGAACTAAGGTCAAGCTTGTAAAAAGACAAGGGCACGAGAAGAAAAAGAGGTGGGGAAGTGGACAATTTAAGTAAGCTGAAAAAGAAAAACTGGCTTTTGGTCACCGGTGCCTCCGGTGGCATTGGCTTTGCCATTGCGAAAGCCTGCAAAAAGCTGGGCTATACCGTCTATGGCATTGGCGGGATTTTTCTGGTCTGAATCCATCTTTTCAAGCGATTTCTTTGGATTTACGAGAAAGAAAGAAGAAAGGGACAGTTTTTCTAAAAAGCCTTCGGGAAAAAGGGAAAGCTTACTCTTTTGGTTCACTCTGCTGGCGTGGCCTACTATGGCTTACACAGGAAAATGTAGATGAAGCAAAAATTTTTAGAAATGACAGAGTTGAACTTGGAAATCCCACGATATTGACGCAGCATTTTTACGTGAGTTAAAGGAAAATCAGGGAGCATATCATTTTCATCTCCTCCGTAACCGCTTTGGAGCGAAATACCTATGGGGCGGTGTACGGGCAGGAAAGGCAGGGACTACTGTCCTTTGCCGAAGCCTATTTTCCGAATATAGGAAAAAGTGGTCTAAAAGGTACACAGCATTTTACCGGATATGACGGATACCAAGCTTACCGAAATGCGGATTTTACCGTGGGAGAAGAAGGAAGCTACCTCCTGCCGGAGGATGTGGCTTCGGCAGTGAAAATGCTACTCAACCAAAGAGAAGGTGGTTCTGGAAGAGATACATCCGACCACAACGCTTTCAGGTGAGAGGAAAAGAACAGATAAGCACTTTTCAGGCAGTAGCCGTGAATGGGATGCTCCCCGCTAAGCTCCTGCCCTTCGTAGTGAGGGGCTGTAAATATTTAGAGCACAGCTCACGGGATGTAGTATAGGGCGAAATCGGGCACGCTCCCCGCCAACTTCGCCTTCGTAGCAGTACTAACTTCAAGCTTCGCTTTAGCTTGCTTTTCAGTAAGTACCGACGGGCTCAGATTGCCCTCTCATCATGTCTACACTCCATCCGTCGCTCTAAATATTGATTTCTACAGTCCTTCACTTCGCCGGCTTTCGGTAATTTCGATGGCTCAGATTGCACCTTCTACAGCTATACTGCTTGAAAGTTAAGCTCAGACTCGTTCTTTCCCCTATTCTTTATATTTTGATTGAAAACTTGTGTCGTATTGAATGTCTGCTTCCTCCGCCAGCTCCGTTCCTTCCCTTTTGCGGGAGGCATGAGGATGGAGAAAACCATAGCCGATGAATGCGGCAATCAGTCCGAATAATGACCTGACTCAGTGGATGCCGAAGAGTTACCCCTTGGACACATGTCTAGATAGACTACGGTAATGGTTCCCAGTACCAAAGATGCAATGGTTCCTCAGGTGGAGCCTTCTTCAGAAGTGTCCCAGTACATAGGGGAAGAAGGAACCGGCAGACTGAGGGTAAAGCAGAACATCAGGATGGAAACGATGCTCTGGGTATTGAAAAGAGCAATAAAACATGGAAGCCACACCCACCAAAACCATGGTAATCTGGTCACGTTCATAACTTCCGTACTGCTGGCATTTGGCTTCAGGAAGATTTTGAAAAATGTTGGCAAAGATGGAGCTCACACTCAAAAGGTCAGAGTCGAGCTGACATGGTGGCGGAGATTACCCGAGAAAAGCAAACCGCAAAATGATGGCCGGCATGGTGCGAATTGCCAGAATCGGCAAGGCACTACATGCGCCAACGGAAGTCGAAATTCATCTGCAGAGAATTTTCCCATGTTAATCAGTGCCAGTACAATCAGTCCCAAAACAGTAGGGATAAAGCGTAAATGAAGTTTAACAGTGCGGCAAGTCAAGCGCCCTGCTGCCGCCTTTTCATCTCTTGCGGCATAGAAACGGAACGGCTTCTGTCCCTATCGGAGAAGGTTCCTACGTACATAATGACGAGGGAGAGAATCGAAGAAGTCATAACCCGCAAAAGATTCAAGCTTTCCTGGGGAACATTTTGAATCACGGCCTCACGCCGGCATGGGAGGGCGAAGGTGCCGCGCCATCATACTCGATGATAATCAGGAAAACCTGCACGAAGTCGGTCAGGGTTACGCCCAAAGACCGCCCATAATGGAATAAACCGTTACCACCACCGCAACAATGATTACGGAAAAGCTGCAGCTTAGTCCCTAGCACTGGTGGAAAGAATAACGGAGGAAGCGATAAACCGTCCTGCGGTAAGACCGATTAGAGGGAGCAGCATAATGATTGCTGTCACCAATCCGGAGGATTTTCCGTAACGTCTCCGGAAGTACCCGGCACGGTTTTACCGTGGCTGCTCGGAACTTCGGCGCCATAAAGCGATAGAATGACAAAGGCAATTCCCATGGTGATAATGTACCAGGCGGCACTTAAGCCATAACCGGACATTCCGTTTTGCACAACGCCCAGAGAGCTACCCCTCCGATTTCCGTTGCGGGCAAGAGTTCCCGCCATCAGCATCGGACCCAACCTACGCCCTGCGACCATAAAGTCTGTGTTACTTGTGATTTTGTGGAGGAGTATCAGCGATAAACAGCATGGCCAGAAGGTAAATCACCACCACAAGACAAACAACCAATTTGCACCCATAAAAATCTCCTTTCTGTTTTTCCAACTTGTAGATTGTTATGATTGTAAATATGTTCTATAAATTTGTATTTATTTTTGAAAAATCGAGCGTTATTTTGTTATGCTCATCCTGTTTAATATGAAAATCGTTTAACTTTCGTCTTGACTACCTAAATAGCCTAAAATACAGAAATACCAATAGTGAGAACTTTAGCAACACAATCAGGAAGAGAAGGTAAGGGATTTAGGAATGGCAGAGGAAGAAGAGGAAGCATTGTATCGCCGGTGGAGGAATCGGTCTTCTTTCCTTTATCTTTTGTCGTGATTCGGGAAACTTAGAGCGTAGAAGATAAAACCCAAGATGCGTTCCGGGAAATGCTTTGCTTTTTTGCTTATCTCTTTCTCTGTCTTGCGGGATTTTTACTCAAAAAGGAAATGCAGGATGCCCCGGAGAAAGGGATTTTTCGAGAAGGAAGCCTGGAGAAGCATCAAACAGAGCCTTTCTTAGCTTTCTTTTTCTTTCTCTTTATTTTGCCAACGCTGGTTTTTTGCCTACACTTCATCGTATGCTTTTTGCCAATGCTTGTTTCGCGCTTATGGCTTTTTGTGCTTGCCCTTTTGTTTCGCTTTATCACCACGGGAAGACCTTTACAAAATATTTAAAGACTTTAAACGGTTTTTGGCTCTTTTAGAAAAGGACTTTCAGAGGGACGCTATATCCCTGGGTCTTTGCCCTTCCCTTTTTATCCTGCAAAGTGAACCGCAGCAATGTGGCTTTGGATTATGATCTCCTTCGTTATGGGCTGGAGAAGTGCGTATGTCCTGTTTCCGAGGGCTTTTTCTCTGCCCACGGCAAATCAACAGCGTTTACAGCTATCCCAAGGACTGGAGCTTTTAACCTATCCCTTAAATTATCTTCCGGCTATGGCTCTTTTGTCCTTTCACTATGGTGGACCTCTATCTGGCCTTGGACCTTGGTTTTTGCCATCAGCTCTTTTCATTTTCAGAAAAACAGAAAAGAAGCTTTTTACCTTTGGGCATACTCTGCTTTTTTCTTTTTATCGTCTGTGGGAATATGTCCCTTACCATGAAAACAGATTTATTTACCCTTTTGCTTCAACTATCTCGCTTTGTATTTCTTTCTAAAAGAAAGAGATTGCAAAGCTGCTTCCTGCTCTTTCAGCTACAGCTTTAATCTACGGCGGTATTTTCTTCTACGCTACTGGGAATCGTTTTTCTCACCATGCTGGAGTTTCTTTAGGAAGAGGAAATACAAAAACAACATACGAGAAAATCATCAACATCAATGCAGTGAATACCGCACTATAGCAATACAAATCATAATACAATTCAGGCGAAGGAGAGAAATGGACTTCGGAGCTTCCCTTTGTCTTTTTCTCTAGTCTATACAGGACTGATTACCCTGCGGACTTTCTTGATTACGGGGCTACTTTTCCACCACCTTTACCGGCATTTTTCAAGGCTATAGGATTTCATGTAACTGGCCCTTTAATCTGGATGCCCATGGATTACAGCGGAGAGCTTTCCTTCGGAATCAGCCTTCCCTTTTTCATGACTCTTACTTTCCTTTTTATCCGGTGGGAGGAGGATGGAGCATGTGGCCATTGCCTGAGCGGCGTGCTTTTTCCGCTGATTTTAGTCTTCGGATATGGCAGTAGCTCCTTAGGAAGAAAAATGCTCATTGAGAAGAAAATCAGTTTAGCGGGCAGGAAATCATTTCACCGGGAAAAATAGCTTTACTTGGGAGAAAATGTTTAGGGAAGAGAAGCCATTCTTTTGTGGGGAGAGTGAGAAGCTTCCCTGGGACTACCTTCCCTGCCTGTCCTTCCTGTGATTATGGCATTTTCGTTATTAAGTTTTGTAATGCTTTGGCAGATTGACGGAAATTACTATATTCTATGGGAAAGTCTAGCCTTGCTCCTATGTTTTTAGTGGAGAAAGTGCTCCGGGGAAAAATCACTAGGCGGAAATAGCTTTTGAGAAAGATTAGAAAGAAAACACAGAGGGCTCCAAGGGTCTGCCCTTTTTTAAAAGCTTTTGTCTTCTCCCCTTCTATCTTGCCGTATTTCTTACGCACCATCACCACCATAGCTAAGGGCAGTGGGCTTCACCCCTACTGACTTTAGCCAACAAGGGCATATGACCATGCCTTGGTGGAACTGGAAAAATCAAGGAGAAAAGGCAGCTTCCCTGCCTTTTCGGAAATGGCAAAAATCCAAGACACCATGTTTTGGCCTTTTGCAGAGACGTCGGAATGTTACCGAATCCCTTGTAATGTGCAGAGCATTACGGATGTGGAAAGCCCGGAGGAAGCCCGGGACCTTTACGATTCTCCCTTTATTTTGCCTGGTTCCTAAAATGGTCCGGCACCGACTATGTCTATCTGGAGCAAAGCTTCCTACATGATGAGAGGGAAGAACGGGCCGGGGAGATGCTTCTGCAAATGGCGGAGGAAGGCATTTTCCAAAGCCCTATGCTGGGTGAGAAGAACGAAATCCTGCCTCTTGATAAAAGTAAAAGGCATTTTCAGAATCCAAATGGCGAAGGGACGGAACAGCTTTTGCTTTTACAGATTCGGAAAGAGCGTTTAGAATATCCTGGGAACAAAGAGCCCTCATCCGCTTTGACTAAGCGAAGAAATAGCAGAAAAAGATAAGATCGTGCAGTTGCTGTCGGAGTATTTGCAATAGTCCAAGTAGTATCGAAAATGGTAGTTTCAGCATAACTACATAAAGCATAACTATACAGGATAAAGAGGGGGAGATTTCTTGCGAAATCCCTAAGAGGTAAAAATGAAACAAGAAGGAAATAAAGCTTTTTGAAAAAGGAATACCGCTGGGGGCTATTTTGCTGGCCTTCTCTTCCTATTAGGGCTGTGCCTATTGGATTAACCGGCAGATTCACATCAAGGCCCTATACATGGATGACCTGTATTTTGCTTTTTCCTTTCTTCCGGGAGCAAAAATTTCTTTGAATTCAGTTTTCCCATTGGGCAGGCGCAGTGGTTTTCGCCCGGTGATAGCGATTTCCTATATCGAAATGGCTTTTGGTGGGGTGATCCAACCGCATCTTTGCATTTCAACATTTTCCTAAACAGCCTGCTGGCCTTTTTCCTCTTCTTCTTCTTTCTTGAAAATGACGAAGAAGCGTATCCTTTCCTGTCCCTTGGGCTTCTTTTCTGTCCGCTGCCTACTTTTTCGAGGACAGGCCATCGGCATTTTGGAAACCCTGGTGGGCTTTTGCTTTTTAACTTTGTATTTTTACCGAGCAAATCGACTGCGAGGAGAGGGCTGGGAAAATGCTGTTCTTTTCTCATCTGTTTTTCTTTCTTTTTGATTTTTACCCATGAGCGATATGTGGCTATTGCTGCCTTGTTTTATATTCCGCTGATTTTTCAGAGAGAAAGAAGGGAGGAAGCTACCGGTGTCTGGGCGCAGAATAGAGGACTAAGAGAAGCTGAGAATCGAAAATGCAAAGCTGAAATAGTAGGAAAGCTTCAGATTATGCAATGGCTTCAGATGCTTCTTTGTCGGGAGTGCTACTGCAGAAAAGGGTACATTGTAGTAGAGCAAGGCAGTGAAAGTACAAGTGTAAATACCGGTGCAAGTACATATGCAAGTGCAAATTCGCATGTAAGCACAAGTGCATATACAATGCAAGTGCAGTACAAGTACAGGTGTATACAAATGTAAGGAAAGTGTAAATGCAAGTATGGGGCAAGCAGGATAAGTCGGAGAGGGAATCTGTGAAAGACCGAAGCTTCTTCCTTTCTTCCTGCCTTTTTGTGCAGGCCTTTTTGTTCTTTAGTATTCGATAGCCTGGCCATCGGTTCTTTCGTGCCGAAGGAACGCGGAGGAACGGAGTTCATGAGGTTTTTTCGGTAGAAGGCATTTTTCCCATGCCTTTCTCAGGTGTTTTATATTTTTGGCATTCAGGCGGGACCGGATTACCTAGCTGGGAATTCCTGGGAGGAAGTAGGCAAGGCAGCATCGCTATGTCATTTATGCTTCCATTGCAGTTTTAGCCTTTAGCATTCTTTTTGGCTCTGGTTTTGCCATCTCGTAAGGTAGCTGATTTTTGGATATATATATTGTTCCTTTGTCTTTACTGCCTTTGCATCGGTTGCTCTTCCATCACCATTCGCGTGGAAATGCGTTGGGTTTATGTAAGCTTTGCGGCGGCTCTTTGCACTTTTGCCATCTGTTGGGAACACCGGCATGCCGATTCTCACATTTTTCGCCCTGCTCTTCGTATGCCTGCAGCATTCCCGGCAGAAATGAAGTACCGTGAGTCCTTCCCCAGAATTTACTTTGGAGGATCAGGAGACGGATGAACTCCTTTGGCAGAGCAAACCATATGGAAAAGCACGGCTGGGACTATGTTTTGGGAAAACAAGTTTATATCCTGAAAATAACTACAAGATGAGTAAAGTTCTACGAGATACCTTTCTTCCAGGTCTTTGATCCGGGAAATGTCCGGACAGGGCACAAAGATCTCATTTCATCAAGGACTTTGGGAACTTCCGTCGGAAGCGAATACCTACAACAGCCTTGTTTTAAAGGAAGTGCCGGAGGAAAGGAGCTGATGACATACCTAGGAGGTATTTCCCAATCTCTGATGTTAAAAAGATTCTCGGATCGGAGAGAAAGAGTTAATCTGATTTTGGAAACTGAGAAGTGAAAAATGGATTGCTTCGATGCTTCGAAAGCAGAAAAATTTAGAGCAGTTTAAAGTCAATAGCATAGATTTGCTTTCTAAAAACTGTATTTATGAAAAATGGCTTTGTGCTAAAGGACTATATAAAAGGCAGATACATAGCGAGAAAGGGAAGGGAGAGCATGGCAGAGCATGAGGGACAAAACAGAAATATACCGGTGGCCGGGATCGGAAGTTTCTACGGCACCGACTGCAGGCGTGAAGCTTCCGGAGAGCAAGCTTTGATGTGAAAGTTCCGGCGAAGAAGCTTCCGGAGAGCGGGTTCCTTTAGGGCAAGGTTTTGGGGGCATCGGCTTCGGCAAGCATCTGCTTTCCAAGGGGAAAGAAGGGAAGCTCCCCTATTGCTTTACTGTTCTTTCTTTCCTCATGGCCCTTGCCATTCTCTTTATGTTCCTTCTAAGCACTACGGATGTTTTGTATTCCGACCATATCCGGCTGGTAAATCTCCTACTTGGGAAAGCTCTTTCAGCTTTGGGGATTTACTGCAAAAAGGATATTTTAACGAGAATTCCTTTGACCTATTTCTTTAGGGAAATAAACTGTTATTCTTTTGGTTATACCCTGATTTTTGACCGGCACTTGGGGTACTGGGACTATTCTAGTAGCAAACCTCTACTGCTTTTTATGAGAAAAAGCAGCTGCCCTTTTCACAGCAGCTTCTGTTTGTTACTTTTTACAGCTTAAATAAGTGGGAAATGCTTAAACGGCTCGGGTTATATCTCATTTTCTGGCCTTTTCGGTATTTTTATGACTATTTCTATGCTTTTGGATCAGGCCTTCAGCAAGAAAAAGCTCCTTGCTTGTTCTATCGATTTATCCGCCATTTATTTTACTGGTGGCAGGCCCTACCGTTTGGCGGTATTCCTTTCCTGCTTTTGCGCTATGTTCTTTCTTCCTCGGCTTTTGGGAAAGAAGCTCTGGGATATGAAGGGACGATTCTTCCTCTATTTCCAATGGACTTTGCCTCTTTCTGTACCTTCTCAGCAATCACTATGCGGTGTATGAATATGCCAGAGCGGAAAGCATTTCCTAAGGGAGGTACTGCAAAATCATCTGCTTTTTGTGGTGAAATTTATCTTTTACGGCTTTTCCTCTATGCTTGTTTCCGGGGAAAATCTGGAGGCAGCTTCAGAGAGGGAGTATGACAGGAAAAGGGATTGTTCTGCTTGCATTTGTGCTTTATATGTTCTTATGACACTGTTGTATCTTTTGGAGGTTTTGCATCTTCGAATAATTGGAACTAAGACATTTGCTACGAAAAATAAGGAAGCCTTCTGTCGCAGCAGAGGCAAAATGGCTGAGCAAAAAGCAGACAGATACGAATGCTTTTGACAGGGGAAAAATGTTGAGAGTCTTTTCTACTTTTGGTTTATTGCTGGACTATCGTTTCTCCACGGCTTAGCCAGTCATGCTCTGCTTTTCCTCACTGCTATATGTTTTTGAAGGAAAGCTATGCTTTTCAGCCGTTATGCTCTGCAATACCAAAAGCGCTTTGTTGGGAGCATTTTTGCTCTTGTTCTTATGGAAAAATGAGAACTGAGCAAGTTTGGGACAGAAAGCAAGAACAGCACAGGGCAGACTTGCCTTTGCCTCCTGTTTAGCGGAATCTTCCTTTTGGGGAACCCTGTGGACAGACCGCAGAGAATGGGGAAAATCCATGCATCGACGGGAACATTATGAGCGTATGTGAGCCTATTCCGCATGACCTTTCCGCCTATTCCTGATGAGGAACTCAAAGATGTTTTGAGTATCATCATGGCGGAGAACGAATTCGTGGAAGGCCTCGCTATCTGGGAGCAGGGTGAAAAAGGAGCGAGAGCAGATAGATACGGGCTTGCCAAGTAGCAGATAGATAAGTTCCCACTGCATTGACAGAAAACTGCCGGATAG
>BNJV01000072.1_pt1 | contig 79920 bp, 134 predicted proteins | sample 8540591 | NCBI WGS metagenome assembly BNJV01 (sample SAMD00202457, study PRJDB9452) | human saliva metagenome | host: Homo sapiens | reverse complement strand
GCCGTGAGGACGGCGAGACGGCCCCTCAGGCCCCTGTGAGCGTCCTGGACGCGACGGAGCACGAGGACAGTAGGGACGTGATGGTGACGCCACGCCGTCGCCTTGCTGCGTCTATCGACAGCCCCGCTACCCCTGCCCGCGACCTGGCTGCCCTGTCCCGTCGCCTGCTCGAGGGTGGACAAGACCATCCGGGAGATCGACCTGGCTCCGCGAGGGAGCGTGAGCGGCGGACCGACAGGCGACGGAGGATGAGGGATGAGGCTCGGCGACATCTGAGCCGCGCCTGTCCGACATCGCGACACCTCATCCTGCCCGAGGGCATCACCTCCACAGGCTGGCGGCCGTCCGCGATCGCGCCAAGCGCTTCAGGCTCAGCTTTGACCGCTGGCAGGATGGGCTGGGGCGCGCGATCCTGGCGAAGCGGAAGAGCAGCCTGTACGCGGCGGGATCGACGGCGTGCAGGTCTCGATGCTCAGGCAGGTCGGGAAGACCTACACCTTCAGGGCGATTATGTTCGCTCTGTAGCACTGAACGAGGGCCTGTTCGTCCTCTGGACGGCGCACCGCACGAGACGGCGGATGAGATCATTCGCGTCGATGCAGGGGGACTCGCTCTGAAGCCGGGAGATAGCCCCGTACATCGACGGCCGCCCGAGGCAGGCGAATGGCCAGCGTCGATCAAGTTCACGAACGGCTCCCGGATCCTGTTTGGCGCTGAGAGGGTGGCTTTCGGTCGTGGCTTCGCTGGCGTCGACATCATCGTTTTCGATGAGGCGCAGATCCTCAGTCAGCGGGCGCTGGGATGACATGGTGCCCGCGGTCAACGCGGCCCCGAACCCGCTCATCCTGCGCCTGGGCACGCCGCCGCGACCAACGGACCCGTCTGAGGCGTTCACGACGTTCAGGAAGCAGAGCCCTCGCCGCGACCTGCGCGATGGCCTGTATGCCGAGGTAGGCGCGAGATGACGACGCCGACCCGGAAGACCGCCGCCAGTGGAAGAAAGCCCCTCCTACCCGCATCGGACGCCGGAGTCGGCGATCCTCAGGATGACGGCAGCTCGGTCCTGAGTCGTTCCGGCGTGAGGGCATGGGTATCTGGGACCCGGAGGTCGCGTCTCAGGCGATTGGCCGTGAGGCGTGGAACGCGCTGACGGTGGATGAGCCGCCGTACTGGGCTGCGCTGGTGCGCCGCCGTGAGGTTCAGCGTGGACGGCTCCACGGTCGCCCTGGCTCGCGCTGGCCGCAAGCCCGAGCGCAAGTCCGAGGCGGTCACGGCCAGTTGTGCACCAGCAACGGCGTCCTGCAACATGGGTGAGGGCGTCCACTGGATCATCGACCACCTCACCGAGCACCGGGACCGGTGGGCGCAGATCGTCGTGGACGGCAAAGTCCGGTGCCGGTGACCTGGTTGATCGTCTCCGTGCCGCGGGGTTCGGTCCGAAAGGTGATTTGGACGCCGACGACGGATCAGGTCATCAGCGCTCACGCGATGATGGACGCCGCGATCCGAGACCGGTCCCTGTCGCACCCGGACGCGCGAGCTAGAGGCCGAGGCCGCCGTCATCAGCTGCAGGAAGATCGGCACAGCCGGTGGTTTCGGCTGGACCGCCCCGGAGGATGACGTCAGCCGGCATGGACGCGCTGACGATGGCCCACTGGGCCGCGAAGACAACGAAAGACCGGCCGCGAGAACTGGCTGGTAGCCGCGTAGGGGTGGTGATGTGATGGACTTCCGGGCCTACTACGCCCTGTCCCTACCGATGTCCGTGGGCTGGCCGAGGATGACGCCGACCTCATGGGGCGTCTCATCAAGCAGTGGCAGGCCAAGCGGGCCGGGAAATGCGCTGCGCCGCCAGTACCGGGACATGCAGGGTGAACGTGGCGTTCCTGGTGCCTCGTGCCCCCTACATGCGGGATCAACTGGACATTGTGTGTGGCTGGCCGGATAAAGGCTGTCACGTCGCTGGCGTCGCGCTGTATGTGGGATGGGGTGACGTCGCCGTCGGGCGAGGAGGACCCCCTGAGGGGACCATGTCGCTGCTGCACGAGAACCGCTTTTGACCTGCTGGTGCCCGAGCTTGTGGACGCCACCTTGACCTACTGCTGCTCGTTCGTGGTGGCCCTGCCGTGACCCGGCTGCGGGGGATCCTGACGTGGTTGTGACGGGCGCTGACGCTCTTTGCGGCGACGGGCCCGTGGGACGTGCGCCGTCGTGGCCTGGAGGCTGGCCTGCTGGTGGGACTCCGCCGACGACAACGGCAAGCCGACGTCGGTGCTACTGCTGACGGCCGAGCAGTCACTCGCCTGGCCCTGGGGGACCGGGGTGGGTGGCCGTCGCCCGTATCGGATCATGGTCTGGGGCGGGTCCCGATGGAGCCGCTGCCGTACCACCGGCCTGGCGCAGGCCGTTTGGGCGGTCGCGTATCAGTCGCGAGGTCATGTCGATCACGGACCGCGTGGTACGTGCCAGCTTCCGCACGGAGGTCAGTAGCGACCTGTACGCGGCTCCGGCGCTGCTGCTGCTGGGTGCGGATGAGACCATGTTCCAGGACGCCCGGGGCGAAGGTTCCGCTCTGGTCCTGGTGCATGGGGCGCCTCAAGTCGCTGCCGAGGGATGAGGGACGGGGACAAGCCCGACCTCAGGTGATCCCGCAGCAATCCATGGAGCCGTTCCTGGCGATGAAGCGCCCCTGGCGGCGGAGTTCGCTTCGGCGACGTCGCTGCCGATTTCGCGCTCGGAATCGTCCAGGACAACCCGAGTAGCGCCGGGGCGATCTACGCCGCCAAGGAAGACCTGGTGATCGAGGCGCAGAACACCACGCGCAGCATCGGCTCACAGCCTGAACCGGATCGTGCAGGGACGCCATCTGCCTCCGTGACGGGATCCCGCGACGGAGATGGACGACGAGGTGCAACCTCGCCACGAGTGGCGCAACCCGCCATGCCGTCCGTTGTCAGCCAGTCCGACGCCGTGGTCAAGCAGATCAGCGCATCCCGAGCTTGCTCAGACTGACGTGGCCCTGGAGGGAACTGGGGTACAGCGCCGAGCAGATTGTGCGTATCGGGTCGCAGATCAGCGGGCGCAGGCTGGTGGGGTGCTGGATCGTCTGCTGGCGTCCACGCCCGCCCCGGCAGCGGCCGCGCTGCAGGAGCCCGCTGAGGCTCCGGTTGAGGTGACCAGCGGTGGCGACGCGGGCTGACCTGGAGCAGCTGTCTCGTGGCCTGGATGAGGCTACGCGGATGGCGCTGGCGGCCCCTGTCGTCGGCGTTCGGGCGCCTGGACCTGTCTAGCCCTGAGGGTGCGTGATGCGCTCCTGGTGGTGATGCCGCTATCGCCGCCCAGTATGAGGGACCTGGCTGCGTCGTCTGCTGCGGAGTGGTATGAGCGGCTGCGTGCTGACGCCGTGGGTGGCCCCTACGCGGCCGTCCTGGCTGATGGGCCGTCGGATGAGCAGGTGGCGCAGGCGACCCGCTGGGCTGTCGGCGGCCTGTGGGGCGAGAACCGGCCGGGGTGCAGGCCACCCTGGGGAACACCTTGGCCCGATTCATTGGGCAGCAGGGGAAGGACACGGTGCACCGCAACGTCGCCATGGACCCCGCTAAGCCGAGGTGGGCGCGCGTGCCTGGTCCTGGTGGCTGCTGCGCCTGGTGCTCGATGCTCGCCTCTCGCGGGTTCGTCTACGCCAGTGCTGCGACGGCCGGGCAGGGGCACGCCTACCACGATCACTGCTCGTGCGTGCCGACGCCGCTGTGGAAGGGCGGGCGCACCGTATCGACGGCTATGACCCGAAGGGCTTGCGTGCCGCCTACGACGAGGCCGGGGCTGCTGTGAAGGCGTCCGGTGCCGCCGTCGATGACAAGGCGATCGCCGCCGAGATGCGCCGCCTCTCACCTGAGTCTTTCACTGACGGGGTTACCCCCGCCGAGTGACCCAACCATACCTATGAGCCCCTGCCGCGACGGTGGGGGCTTTGTCGTGCCGCGATGGCACCTATCACCGAGGGAGAACCCAATGCGCAAGACCGTCCAGACCGCTGAGGCCGCCAGTGCCGATGAGTCCGCGGAGCCGACCGAGGCCACCGAGACCACCGAGCAGACCGGTGGGGAGCCCGCGACGGGCGACGCCACCGACACGCTCGGAGACGCCGGCAAGAAGGCCCCTAGCCGCCGAGCGCACAGCCCGCCGAAGGCCGAGAAGCGCGCCAACGACCTCGCCACCCAGATCAAGGCCGCCGAGGACGCAGGCAAGACCGAGCCCGAAGCAGGCCGAGACCCTCGCCAGCCTCCAGGCCGACCTTGCCGCCATGCGGGCCGAGAAGGAGCGCGCCGAGGTCGCCGCGGCAACCGGTGTCCCCGTTGACATCCTCGCAGGACCCGGCGACGACCCGGCCACATGGGCTGAGCAGGTCAAGGCGTGGGCCGCCGAGCAGGCCAAAGCCCGCCGAGGGCCCCCGCCCAGCCGGTCGTCCGCCACACGGTAACCCGCCCGGCGCGGAGCCGCTCCCTCGATGAGCGTATCGCCGCAGCCGAAGCGGCCGGAGACCGGACTCTCACGGCCTCCCTGAAGGCCCTGAAGCTCGGCACTCGCTGATGAGCCATCACGAACGAAAGGAGCCATGATGCCCGGAATCACCGGCATGGCAACCACCTACTCATGCCCCAACTACGTCGGCGAGTTGTTCTCTGCCAGTCCCGAGGACACGCCACTGCTGTCCTCGATCGGCGGCCTGACCGGCGGCAAGTCAATCGGCGGGACCGAATGGTCCTGGTCCGGTTTCGACCTGCGTGACGCCGAGGACGGACGCCAGCGCACTGAGGGTGCGAGGCCCCCGCTTTACGAGGCCTGCAAGCGCTTCGCCGCCTCAACGTCACCGAGATCCACCAGGAGGCCGTGTCCGTCTCCTACACCCGGCAGGGAGCGACCAAGCAGGTGACCCCTGCGACAGGGGCAACGACTGTCACCATCGGCGGCACCGTTCTGCCTGCCGACGAACTGGCCTTCAGATCAGTGCCCAGCTGAAGCAGATCGGCCGCGACGTCGAGAAGACCTTCATCACCGGCAAGTACGCCAAGCCGACGGACAACCAGACGCCCCGCAAGACCCGCGGCCTTATCGAGGCGATCACCACGAACGTGGCGACCACCACCCACAAGGCTAGCGAACTCGCTGAGGCCGACGTCGTTGACCTCATCGAGAAGGTCTGGAACAGCGGTGGCCTCAGGAGGGTGAGACCCGCACCCTCATCGTGAACTCCACGCTGAAGCGCGCCTGACTCGCATCTTCATCAAGGAGGCGAAGTACCAGGAGGCGTCCGCAGCGTCGGCGGAGTCAACCTGAAGACCATCGAGACGGATTTCGGGGCCCTGAACATCATGCTCAACCGGTACGTGCCGGCTACGAAGCTGATCGTGGTGTCCCTGGAGCAGTTGTCTCCTGTCTTCATGGAGATTCCCGACAAGGGGCATTTCTTCGCGGAGCCGCTGGCGAACCGGCGCGTCGGATGACGTGCAGCTCTACGAGGAGATCGGCCTGGAGTACGGCAACGAGAAGGCTCACGGCTGCCTGACGGTGGCTGCTGGCTGACGTGGCATGGGGCGCCCCGCGGTCTGTGGGGCGCCCCTGCCTGGCCTCAGGAGAGGGAATCATGAGGATCACTTGCCACAAGCACCCGTCGCTGTTGGTGACTACCCGCGCGTTGAGTTCGTGGGTGGGGTCACCGAGGTGGATGAGGCCACGATGCAGGCGCTTGCTCCGCTGCTGGAGGAGTGGGGTATCGACGCCGCCGATATTGGTGGCGAGCACGCCGAGACCAGCGCCGAGACCCCTGAGGCTCCCGAGGACACCGCCCCGCCCGAGGAGGAGTCCCCGAAGCGGGGCAGAATGGCTGACGTCTTCGCCACGGTGGAGGACCTGGAGGCGCGGTGGCGTGGCCTGAGCGAGCAGGAGCGGAAGCGGGCCGCGGTGCTGTTGGAGGATGCGACGGACCTCATCAAGGCGTCCGCGCCGCGCTGGCAGCACGCGTCCTGCGGACTCTGAGTCGGGTCTGCTGCGCGGTCGTGAGCGTGCGCTCCAGGCTGAGCGAGGGGCTGCTGATGGGCTCCCGGAGCCGCGGGGCTAGTGTCTGGGGAGATGCACACGACGGGGCCGTTCACCGATCAATGGACCTACGCGAACCCTGAGGGCGACCTTTTCTCAGGGCGGCTGAGTTGAAGCAACTGGGGGCCGCCGTAGTGCGGCGTTCGAGGTGGACTTGCTGGCTCCGGTGGTGGCCCCGTGATCGCCGCTGGCCTGGTCGCCGTGACGAGGCTCAGGGCGGGTGACGGTGGGCGCGACCAGTACAGTGAGGCTGTCCCCGGACCGGTCGTGGAGACGCCCCTGCCGCCCGCCTTGCTCAACCCTGGCGGCACGTCGGAGCCGGTCACTGCCGGGTCCGCGCCGGTCGTGTCTCAGCCGACCCTGTACTGGCGCGGCAAGCACCCGGACATTCGCTCATCGGATCTCCTGCGCATCGTAGGCGTGACGTACAGGGTCGAGGGCGCCCCGGCGCGCTGGCCCAAAAGGCTCCGTGGTCACGCTCCACGCCGCAACCGACCCGAAGACGACGGGAGGTGCCTGATGGGCGTCGTGCGATTCAAGCTCGACCGCAGGGGCATCCAGATGCTCGTGTCCTCCGATGAGGCGCAGGGGCGTCGTCACCGAGGTCGCCGAGAACTGCGTGCCCGTGCCGGGGATGGCTTCAGGTGCACTCCTCCAACAGGGGAAGCGCGCCCGCGCCCTACGTCCACGCCGAGTACGCGGGAGGCGGGCCTGGGCAGGTCAAGCACCACACCCTGGAGAGGGTGCTGGGCAGCATCAGGGGGTGACTGATGGCTGGCACGTCGAGGGACACGAGGCCCTGGTGATGGCAGCCCTGAAGGCAACCCCTGCCGAGGCGTGCAGGTCGTGTCCAGCGTCCCCTACGCGAACGGGGATCCGCGGATCCTCTGGTGCTGGTGCTCGCTACAGGGCGGGCGGGGCCAGCACCAGAGGGTCCCTGAGCTACCGGTCAGGTCACCATCGACAGTTTCGCTCCCACTACGGGCCCAGGCAATGCGCCTGGCCCTTCGTGTTGACGCCGCCGTGAACGCCCTCGTGGCCGGTCACGACTGGCCGGTCACGAAAGGTCACGGGGAACGCCCATCTGGTCGCCCGACCCGACTATCACGGCCGCCCGAGCGACGGCCACCTACCAGATCACCACACGGGAATCCGTAAGGAGAACCAATGACTACCAATGCCGACAACGTACTCGGCTTCGGGTCGGACGACGACAGTCTCTTCCTGGGCCCATATGACCCCCCCCCCTCGCCACCAAGATCAGGGCCTCACCACCGCCGTCCCCACCAGCCTCAGGGACTGCGGATGGATGTCTGATGACGGAATCAAGCTCACCATGGACGACAGCGTGACCAAAATTAAAAGGTCACCAAGGCCATGGCGTGGTTCACACGTTCATGGACTCCTCGGAGACTGGCCTGGAGCCGCCCTCCTGGAGTCGCAGCTGGACATCGTGACCCGCTTCCTGAACGCCAGGGCCGAGAGATCCAGGGAGCAGATCGGTAGCGCCCCACGAAGACGGACGTCGCCAAACTGACGGCAGGCCCAGCGCACGGTGACCGTCCTGTCCGGCGTCCTCGACGTCTTCGACACCGCATCCACCGGTGACGCCCGCACCCGCATGCGGATCGTCTTCCCCGCCTCGAGCTCGGTGAGCGCGGCGAGTCGCCTTCAAGGTCGGCGAGCTGACCGCCTGGAGTTCTAAGCTCTCGGTGCTGGGCGACTACGTCATCTACTCCAACGCGAAGTCGCTGATCCCGGCCTGATAAGGCCCTCATTCTCCCTGCCCCGCGCGGATGGTCGGTCCCTGCGCCGGGGCAGGGTCCTCTTCTGGGACCGCCACCACCTGAAAGGGACCGACATGACTCAGCAAGAAGACCAGCGAGACCGGGAGCGCGCCCGCAGGTCGGGGCTGCGACGAAGGACTTCCAGGAGGCCGAGGCCAACGGCGGCGGCGTCGTCGAGTGACCGTTGATGGCCTCACCGTCACGGTTGACCCGACCGTCTTCCAGTCCGACTGGGGAAGTGATCGAGGCGCTGGCCGCCATGGAGGACGGTAGATGCCTCGCCCGCCGCGATGATGCGCGTGACCCGCGCTGTCCTGGGCGACGCCTACGACGACGTGAAGGCCCACGTCCGCAAGGACGGCAAGGTGTCCGCCGATGCCATGGGTGAGTTCCTCCAGCAGGGTGTTCGAGGCGCTGAACGCGGGAAACTGATGGCCCTCCCTGGGCTCCTTCGGGAGCATGGGGAGGAGATCGAAAGCCGATCTGCTGCGGGTCTATGGGGTGGACCTCCTGGACCTCTACCGTGGCCGGCTGACGCCTGGGCGGCTGCTGGCCCTCATCCTGGGCTCCCGCCCGGCTCAGCTCTGGGTAGGGGCCATGGGTGGGGACGTCGCCCTCTCCGACGAGGTGACCGCAATCCGGCTCGCGTCATGGCAGATTTGCTGCTACATCGCCAGTGCCGTGAGGGGGCCAAGCAGAGTGACCTGCCGAAGCCTCCAGCCGCGCCGAACCGGGCTGGCAGGCGAGCCAGGAGGCACAGGGCGGCAGGACGCTGAGGCCCGCCGCTGGCTCGCCAGGCACCCAGAACTGGCCGCCCAGGCCAGCACACTAACCCAGAGGGAGGCCCCACAGCAGCCGCTGTGGGGCCTCCTCTCCCACTGAGGAGGGCCTGAATGGCTGGCAGCAAGCCACGGGACACACCATCGGCACAGCCTGGATCCAGGTGGCCCTCTCCACCAAGGCGATCTCCCAGCAGCTCAAGGGAGGCCCTGGGGACGTTGACACTCGGCCAGCTGAGCGCAGTATCGTCTCCGGCCTGGGTGGCGCGTTCCGCAAGGTCGGGAAGATCGCCGCCGGGAGCACTCGCTGTCGCCGGAACCGTCGGGCTCGCGACGGGCTTCGCCGACATCGCGAAGCAGGCCATCGACGCCTCCGACGCGACGAACAAGTTCAAAGAACACGCTGAACTTCGCTGGCAAGTCCGCGGCCGACGTTGACCGGCTCACCAAATCGACGAAGGAATACGCCGACAAGACCGTCTACGGCCTGAGCGATATCCGGTCGATCACCGCCCAACTGGCGTCCAACAACGTCCAGGGGCTACGACAAACTCGCCGAGGCCGCCGGTAACCTGAATGCCGTCGCCGGCGGAAGCGAAAGCATTCAAGTCCGTCGGAATGGTGCTCACCCAGACCGCCGGCCAGGGGCAAACTCGCCACTGAGAACTTCAACCAGCTCGCCGACGCCGTTCCCGGCGCGTCCGGGAAAACTCCAGCAGGCCCCTCCTCGAGGCCGGTGCCTACACCGGCAACTTCCGTGAGGCGATGGAGAAGGGCGAGATCACCGCCGAGGAATTCAACGCGCAGTGATGGACCTGGGCATGACGGACGTCGCCAAGGAGGCGGCGACGTCAGCCCAGACGATTGAGGGCGCCTGGGGGTAACCTCGAGGCCACCCTCGTGTCTGGGGCGATGGGCATCGTTGACCAGATCAAGCCCGCCCTGACCGACTTCATGGGAACGTCGCGTCAGGGGGCCGAGGGCGCCTTCGACTGGATCAGGAACAACCTCATCCCCGGAATCCAGGGGCGTCTGGGACATCCTGGCTGAGGGCCAGTTCGACGGCTCCAGCAAGGTCTTCGGCCTCGAAGAGATTCCGGGATCGTTGACTTCCTCTTCAAGATCGGGGAGTCCGCACGGGCAGCCGGCGACTGGATTACCAGCACCCTGATTCCCGGGATCCAGGGGTGTCGCCAGCATCCTGTTCTCCGGCGACTATCAGGGCTCCCGATTCGCTCTTCGGCCTCGAGAGGACTCCCGCCCTGGTGGACTTCCTCTTCAACGTCCGTGATGCCGCTATCGAGGGCCGGCACCTGGATCAACGACACGCTCATCCCGTCGGTGCAGGGCCTCGTGGAGATCATCTTCACCGGGGAGACGGACAAGCCGCTCTTCGGGCTCGACCCGGATTCTCCGTTGACCGGGTTCCTTGAGGGGCTCCGTGACGCCATCGTTAGGGTCGGCGACGCCCTCCTGTCAGCGACGTCCTGGGGCATCGAGCACAAGGGGATGCTCTCCACCCTGGCCATCTCCGTCGGCACCGCCGCCACCGCGTTCTCGGCCTCCACAAGGGCGACGCGGGACGATGGGGGGCGATCAAGGAGCTGGCAGCATCCTGAAATGGGTGACCAACCTCAAGGCCATGGAGGGCCGTGAATGCCGCGAAGGGCGCTCAGGCGGCCTTCAACGTGGTCATGAACGCTAACCCGATCTTCCTGATCGTCACCGCTATTGCCGCCCTCGTGGCCCGAGCCTGGCGTGGTTTTCACCCAGACGGAGACGGGCAAGAAAGCATGGGCGGCGATCACCGCCGAGTTCGAAGTTCCTGGACTGGATCGCCCCCTACTGGGATGCGACCTGAACGCGCTCAGCTCGACTTGGAACACGGTGTGGAGCGCCGTCAGCGGGTTCTTCACCTCCTATGTGGTGCCGCTGATCTCGGGTGCCGTGAGTGTCCTGAGCGGCGTGTGGTCGGTCTGAGCGGCGCGGTGAGCGCTGTCTGGGGCGGGATCATGACGGCGATCTCGACGGTCGTGGACTGGATCTCCACACGTCGGCCCGGTCGCTTTCTGGGGTGTGGACCGGCATCAAGGTTGCCGTGTGGGTCCTGGCTACGGCGGTCGTCTTGTACTTCCAGATGTGGTGGGCTGCGATCTCGACGGTCGTGGACTGGGTGGTCACCTACGTTGGGCCTGTCCTCGCTGCCGCCTGGGGAGGGCATCAAGACCGGGGCCCAGTACCTGTGGGCGGGCATCGTCTGGGTGTGGGACGGCATCAAGGCTGCCGTCGGCGTGACCGTGGACTGGTTCAACGCCTACGTGGCTCCCACCTTGGCCGCGGTGTGGGATGGCATCAAGATTGGGGCCCAGTTCCTGTGGAGATGGGATCGTCACGATCTGGAATGGGATCAAGGCCGCCGTGCGAGCCGTCGCGGATTTCTTCACCGCCTATGTCATGCCGGTCATTTCCGCAGTGTGGACCGGAATCAGGTGAGCGCCCAATTCCTATGGAACGGCATCGTCACAATCTGGAGCGGCATTAAGTCGTCCGTGCTCACGGTCGTCAGCTGGTTCAGACCTACGTGCAGCCCGTCATCTCCACGGTGTGGAACGGTATCACAGTCCGGTGCGGATACGCTGTGGAATGGCGAAGACCGTCTGGGACGGCATCAAGTCCACCATTAACACGGTGGCGACATGGTTCCAGAACACGCTCAAGCCGATCTTTCGATACGGTCACCACGAATATCAAAAAGCCTTCGAGAATATGAAGTCTGGTATTCAGACCGTGTGGGGATGGGGTTAAGTCGGTTGCAGCCAAACCGATTAATTTCATCATCAATACCGTCTACAAGAATGGTATTAGAAGACGGCTGATTCCATTGCGGAGAAACTGGGGCCTGTCACTGAGACTCCCGGATGTCTCCCGCAATCCCAGGGTACGCCAGCGGTGGTGTTTTGCCCGGATATTCGCCGGGGCGGGACATCTACCACTTCTACAGCCCCGACGGCGGTGGCGCTATCGCCCTGTCCGGCGGCGAGGCCATCATGAGGCCCGAGTGGGTGAAGGCGGTCGGCGGCCCCGCAGCGGTCCACCGGATGAACGCCGCAGCTCACGCGGCTCCAGTGGGGCGCACATCCCCGGCGGAGACCAGGGCGCCCGCTTCGCGGCCTTCGCCGACAGCGGCATCTGGGGACAAGATCAAAGGGGAGCCGCAAAGTCCAGGGTGGAATACGGCCACAGACTGGATCTCCAGTGCGGCGGACGCGGTCTCATCGATCATCTCGGATCCGCTCGGGCGGTGGAGAACGAGTCCGCCTCCCGATGAAGGCGGTCATGGCTGGCCTGCCCGGCAGCGGCTTCTTCACGACATGGCTGGGGCCCTACCTGGCCGCTGGGTTGACGGGTTCGGAGAGTGGCTCAAGGGCAGGACGGCAACCATGGCCGCCTCGGACATCGTGAACGCGGCCAGGATGGCCATCGGCGCGACCTACGTGTGGGGCGGCTCGAGCATCCCGCCCGGCGTTGACTGCTCGGGCCTCGTGTACTGGGCGCCCACCAGATGGGTAGCAACATCCGCGTCTGACGGCGGCCGGCTACCAGGCAGGCTCCACGCCCGGCGGGTCCTACACACGCCAGGGACCTTGTTGTTCTGAGGGGTATCCGGCCCACCACATCGCCATCGCCAGTGGCGGCGGCCGAATGGTCGAGGCCCCACGTTCGGGATCCGGTCGCGAGGTCCCCATCTGGGGGTCACCGAGCACCGGCCTCTACAAGTTCGACGGCGGCGGCCTGCTGCAGCCGGGGCTGACGACGGTCCTCAACACCACCGGACGCCCAGAGCCCGTGTTCACGGGCGGCCAGTGGTCGAGATCGACAACCTCCTCGGCAAGGGGCGGGAACACGCCCTCGGTGCTCGAGTGCGCGACGTGGACGGCGAGCTCATCGGCCGGATGCGTGTCGAGGCTGAGCGGGTCGCCGTCGAGGCGTCACGCAACGACTGAAGGAGCCAGGATGGCACTCAAGGGGTGGATCGGCACGACGTCTGGGCTCCCGTCCTCCTCGTGGACGGGCCGGTCACGGTGACCGCTGGTGACCGTGTGCTGGCCCGTCTCGAGGAGAGCGCTACCTGATGGCTGACGCCCTGGCCGCGCCCGGCGTCGAGACCGTCTACCGGGCGGGTGAGGACGAGGTAACCCTCACCCGCCGTGTCGGGGACTGGTACGGCGTCTACGTCACGGGCAGGATGAGCGCTCTTCCCCGGCCTCATCTACGTGTCCAATGAGGACCCAATCAGTGGTCGGCGAGACATCCCGTGTCGGCAGGGTGACCCAGTGGGCGCTCAGGGATGAGCCCGAGTCCGGCACTGGTGTCATCGCTTGCCCGACCAGTATGAGCCGCTTCCTGTGGTGGGTGCTCCAGGCTCATCGCCCGATCATGCTGATCCCATCCGCACCGACGGCGGGGTGCCGCCGCGGACGGTCATCGTCAACAGTGTCTCCGGAAGCGTCTCTGTGACGATCTGATCGAGCTGACGGTGAAGTGGACGGCTCACGAGCCCCGCGAGGATGGGGCCCTGCAAGCGCTGTCCCAGTGACCACCTGGGGTGAGTGGCAGGGACTACGGCGAGGCCCACCCGGATGAGGATGGGTGGCAGGCATGGTCTGCGCTTGAGGGTCGCTCAGCGCGTGCAGGGGATGCCATGAGGCCGGGGCCGTCTACTGAGGCCCTGGCTGGGCCCGTCGCTGTCGGCACGCATTGACGTGCACCTGGGGGCGTGGTGGTTGCCCTGGACATCCCGTGCGAGGACGTGCAGATCGACTGGGCGTCCGATCGTGTGGTGCCGGGGAAGTTGACCTACACCTGCCCGTCGTCGTGGGTGCCCGAGTCGCCCGCTAGCCCGCTCAGCAACTACGGGCGGCGGTCGCACGTCGTCGCCATCCTCGAAAACCAGGGACGGCCGGGATGAGGTTGACCTGGGGTGGTGGCAGCACCAGTCCTGGGAAGAGGACCCCTCCGGGAAGGTGAGGTCGAGGCGCTGGACCTGCTGCAGCTCCTGGAGCAGGACCCGATGCCTTGGCCGTCGTCGCCGCGTGGTGGGGCGACGGTCCTGTCTGAGCGCAGCGTCTCGCCGGGACGCTCCCGGTGGTCCTGGATCAGGCACCCCGAGACTCGCCGGTCAGCCCCTCCACCCAGTGGGGTCACAGCAGGACTGAGGCGATCCGGGGACCTGTATGCCACCAGGGGCCTGAACTGGGGATCAAGGCAGACGGCTGCCTGCCTGTGAGGCGCAGACCGACGGCTCGGAGCCAGTGGCCCGCTCACGGGCCGAGACCTCCTCATCGAGGCGCCCTGGGAAGAGCGTGGAACGCCGCTCAAACCGCTGGATCGTCGTCGGCGAGCGCGGCAGTCCGACGACAAGAAACTCAACCGTGAAGTGGACCGGGACCGCCGTCGCCTCCTCCTGGCCCTGAGGCCCGCACCTACGGCTGGGTGACTGAGCCTAGGAGTTCAACGCCGCAGCCTCGGCAGGGGGCCGTCCACGAGGCAGCTCACACGAACATGGCGAACGCCCTCTCGGCGGCGTCGAGACGCTCCCGTGGAGATCGCCTCGGATCCACGCCTGGAGGCCGGCGACGTGATCGCCGTCCACACCGACGCCGGCGAGGTCATCGTCGGCAGGTCACCGCCTACAGCCTGCCGGTGGACAAGCCCGGCGGGCAGATGCGCATGGACATGGAGGAACTGGCATGGTGAAGCCGAGACCTGTGGATCGACCGTAAGCCGTCCCCGGCTACGGCGGTCGCCAGCCAGCAAGCCTCCTACGGCGGCGGCTCGCAGGCGGGCACGTGGGCCACTGGCCGCGTCCTGGAGGTCCTGGACGATGGCCTGGTTCGCGTGGAACTCCCGGCCGACGAGCCGGTGAGCGGAGTGGTCGCCCCGGCCGACGGCGGCGTGACCGCGGTCGGCGCAGAATGCGTCTGCCTCAGGCGGGGGACGGCCGGGTCTACCAGGTCGTTTCGCCCGCCAACCTGCCTGGTGGGCAGGGCGCGTGCGACTGGCGCGACGAGGGAAGATCGCCCTCGAGCGGCCGGCACCAAGGCCGAGCGACGCCGCCCGAAAGGGAGATCGAGGCGGCGCAGAAGCAACTGTCCGAGAGGTCAAAGGCCGCGAGGACGCCGCCTCGACGTCGGGCGAGGCGGCCTGAAACGCCTGAAGCGAGGCTCTCGGCCGCGTGACCGTCGCCACCACCGCCCCGCGGATCCCGCCGACGGCGACCTGTGGGTGGCCACCAACTCCGACAAGCAGGCTACCGGCGTCAAGGTGTGGTCGGCCGCCGCCAAGGGCTGACGGGACTGCATGCTGGTGGCCGGGAAGGTCCTCGTCCCGGCTCGGTGGGCGCGGTCCAGCTGGGCGACGGGGCGGTCACCGCCCCCAGGTCACCGCCAGCGACGAACTGTGGGCGAAGGTCGCCACCTTCGCCAAGGTGACGACTGCAGATGCTCCAGGCCGGGCAGGCGCGGATCACGGGGAGTTGCTGGCTGACACCATCCGGCTCTCACGCGGATCGTCGCCGGTGACCCCTCCGGGGACGCGGCGATCATGGATCACGGGCCTGCACGTGCTGAAAGCGGCCGGCGGGCAGCCGACCGAGGTCGTCACGCTCGGCACGTCCGGGAAGGACTTCCTGTCCGTGACCGGCACTGACAGGCTGGCGAGGGGCCACGATCACCGGCGATAGCCTCATGACCGCGCAGTCCCTCTCCGTGGCCGACAAGATCACCTGGAAGGGCCGCGACCTGGCGTCGGTCTGGACGTGATTCCGCGCGGGATTGTCGCCTGGGGGACGGCTTGGGGCTGGCCGGGGCAGGGGGCGGCACCAGGTGCGCGGCGATGACGGATTGCGACCCTCACGGTCGATCTTGAGGCGAGGGCGCCTGTATCACTGCGAGATGATCTGGTCGTGGATGCCAGACCAGGCTAAGGCCATGTGCAGACCTCGTGTGTCTATTCGGCCCGTGGGGAATGGGGCGAAGGACACCGTGAGTTAGGCGAGCCGGGTCCCGGGCGCGTTCGTGAACCAGGTTCAGACTGACCGCGCACTTCCACCATGGTCACCTAATACGTCGGGCACCTACAGGTTCACGATTTCACTGGCGCACGCTTATATTGCTGGTGGTGTGACACTGGATTATGGGACGCAGCCGCCCCACGTGTGGCTTACTGATATCGGCGTAGCGCCTAAGGCGACGCTGAGGGTTTCCCAGATTCAGTGGTCGCTAACGGAAAGACCCGGCCCTCGCCGCGGCAGAATCACCGATCTGTGTTCGTCGCGAATTGGTGGCGGGCGTACTCGAATAGTTCACCGGACACGGCCTGGTCTGGTTCCCTCCCTCAGGGTAGATACGGCAATTGGGCTTACAACTCAGTTGTGGGGTTCCCGGACATGACCTCCACCCTGAGGGGTGCAACCATTAACAACATGTCGCTCTACGTCTACGCCAAGCACTGGTATGGGCAGACGGGCGTCGCCAGCATTGGTGCTCACGGGTGGCAGTCCGCTCCGGGCCAATTTGGGTCGAATGGGCGTTGGCTCGAAACCAGGGGGCTGGGGACGTGGAGGGCAGGTGGATATCCATTCCTAGCAACCTCTGGTCTAATTTCCAAAAACAGCATCTACCGAGGGATCACGTTCGAGACCCAAGGGAGACGCATCAGTACGGATATTGGGACACGAACATCCAGATCGCCGTTGACTACAACAAGTAAGGAGAACCAGATTGCCCACCAATCACTGGAAGGGATCCCAATCCCGAGGCGGGGACGACCTATTGTCCGCATGGTCGAAGGCTTTCGACGTCGCCGGGGTGATCTTCCCGGCCCAGTCCGTGGCAGAGGCCCGCGAAATCCTCAGCCGCGCCGGGGCCGCAGGTCACCCGCCAACGGCCGCGCACCCCGCCTACCTGGACGTCTCAGGTGTCCTCTACCGGGCGGACGGCAGCAGAATGGCGGCCGTTGGGTTTATAACCCCGGTGAATGAGGTGCAGGCTGCCGAAGCCGGTATTGGCGCCTCTTACACGTGGCATCTCAACAGCAACCAGACCACCGACGTCGCCACCATTGATCTTGGTGTCCGCCCGTATGACCGGCTTGTTCGGGTTTCCTGGACGTGCTTCGGGATCGTCCGCAATGGGTCATTGACATATGCGCGGCGATCATGGACCGGTACGCCTACGCGCGTTTCCCGGTCAGACTTTCGGGACCACGATCACCGCGAACGTGATGGCGATAGTTCCCGCTGGTCAGGCCCCCGGATTAGGGGTGGATTCGTCGGAGGTCAGGGGCGTCGGTGGGACTTTCGGTTTCACCGACGACAAACGCTATTCGGTCTCATCGCAACCTCAACACCGAAAGAGATGCGGTGATGCCCTAACTACAATGAGCACGACATCAAGATGATGGGCGACGCCGACTTCGACAAGCTCGCCACCATCGTCAACGCCGAGCAGGACAAGCGCCGATTCCTGCACGACTGCAAGGCAGAAGTTGACAAAGCGAATCGACACATACGTCGGTACGCGCCGACGAGGCGAAGGACATCAAGGGTCTCCAGCGTGACGCGATGATCGGACCCGGCGAGCAGATCATTGTCGATGGCAAGACGTACAAGAATGTCGCGCGTGCCTGGCTGAATCCGTTCAAGGCCGGGCCGATCAACTTCGCCGCCGGCTGGGAGCAGCAAGACAGGGGCGTCCTGTGAGCGTCAGGGGCGGTCACCGCGCGGATCGCACGGCAGGTCAGCGAGACGAGAGCGTCGGCTACAGCCAGTACCGCCGCCGCACCTGGTTCGCGGCCGCCGACTGGGCAGGGACACGTCCCCAGCGCCCAGGACGCCGACTGCTCGTCCCTGGCCTGCGGCGCAATCGACTACGGCCTGCGCGAGCACCTACGGCGTCCCATGGGGACACCAGGCGCTCCTCGAAATCAATGATTTCTGGACCGGCAACATGCGTGCCGGCATGGAGCTAAGGGGCTTCCGTGAGCGCACGTGGCCGGATGAGAACCTGTGCCCCGACGGCGGATTCAGGCCGGTGACATCATCCTGTCCGCCGGCAATGAGGGGCGGTACAGGGGCACGTCGTGATCGCCCTCGAGGATGCCGTGGACCCGCTCATCTCGAGGTCGTGGTTTCGGAGACCGGCGACATCGACGGCCAGCCGGGCGACCAGACTGGGGAGGAGACGCGCCTCAAGCGCTACAGTGCTCACCCGCTCACTCAGCGTGGCGCATGGACGAGCTGCCACCGCTTCGACGAGGCCCTGTTTTTCCAGCAGTGGCCCGGGTTTGCGAAGAGCAAGGCGACCGCCACAGTGCCGGCACCAGTGGTCCCAGCGGCCGCCCCGGCTCACGCTCACGGTATCGACATCTCCAGTCATCAGGGGCGGGCTCAATATCGCCGCCATCTGGGCTGACTTCGTGATCGTCAAGGTGACGGAGGGGACCGGCTACGAGAATCCGTTCTGGCGCTCCCAGGCGGAGGCGACGCTGGCCGCGGGCAGAGGTTGGGCTTCTACCATTTCGCCAACGACGAGGGACGCGGGCGAGCAGGCCCGGTACTTCCTGGACCGGGCGAAGTCGTACGTCGGCCGTGCCGCATTCTGGCTGGACTGGGAGGCCGACGCCGTCAGAGCTGGGCCCCGGCCCCGCGCTGACGTTCCTCAACCAGGTGGCCGCAGAGACCGGCTCACCCGGGCTCTACACCTACCAGAACGTACTGAGCTCCTATGACTGGTCGGCCGTCGCCGCCCGATACCCGCTGTGGGTGGCCGGCGGCCCCGGACTACAGCGACTACGGGCGGGCGTACAGCGACCCGCCCATCCCGAGCGTCCCCTACTGGGGAGGCGGTGCGCTGGTTCACCAGTACACCGAGGACGGCTACTTGCCTGGCTACAACGCTCACCTTGACCTGGATCGCCTGCGCGACCGCAGCGCCTGGGACGCGATGATCGGCGGCGGCCATGTCGCCGCCTCCGCTCCGGCCGCCCCCGTGGCGCAGGCGAGCCCTACACCGGTCGATGGAACAAGTCGGATGGTCAGGGGCGAGCTTGTCTGTGACGGTGACCTGGGGCCCGCGACCATCGCCCGCTTTCAGCAGGGTGATGGGCACGCCGATTGACGGCGAGCTCGACGACGACGGCGAGTCCCGCCATCGAGCGGTTCCAGGAGTTCCTGAACGCCAACGTGCACGCCCCGTCGCAGGGAGCAGTTGAACGGTGAGCCTGCGCTTGACGTCGATGGGGTCGCGGGCCCCGCGACTTGGCGGTGCTTCAGTTCATTGTGCTGGCTTGGCACAGCGACTACGTGCCGGCGGGCTGGTCGTTCGGGGACTGGATTGACGGCGACCCGGGGAGGGCACCATCCGGGCGCTCCAGCGGGCCCTCAACGACTCTCACGCCAACTCCGGTCGCCTCTGGTGACCACCCATCTAGGAAGGAACACGCATGAAGGCACTCATCTCTGACCCCTTCGTCACCACCGTCGTCCTGGGCACTCTGTGGCCCCTCGTGCAGAGCGGCCCTGGACCGCCCCTACTGGACGCGTGGGCGTCGCGTCGCCCTCGTCGTGGGGGCCGCCGTCGTCCTCACCGTGGGCGCCTGGGCACTGTCCGCCTACCCGCTCAGGCTGACGTCCTGGCCGCCCAGGTCGGCAAGTTCCTCGGGTTCGCCTGGGCCGGCTATCAGGTCCTCTCACGTCAAGATCGGCGGTGTGAGCGTCCTCGCCTGGGCCGGTATCGTCACCCCCGGTGGCGAGACCCGGGAGCACTACCAGCCCCGGCACGAGGGCCGCCTGATGGGCGTGGGCCGCCGACTGTGGGGGACTCTCCACGAGCCCAGGGCGATCTCAGCGATGATGGCGGCGACCTACGTGCTCATTGCCGTGGCCGTCGCCCTCATCCTGAGGGGCGCCCGGATCAACCGTGGGACGTCACCGTGGGCTGTCTCCTCACTCTGTCTGGGTGCGCGATCGGTGCGCCCGCGGCTTGGCGGGGCTGGTGGGGCGTGGAAGGCCCGTCGGCGGCCCTGGTCGCCCTCGGGCTGGTCGTCGTCGCCATCGAGGACGCCGCACGCGCCCTCACGTCCGACCACTGGCCCGGCTGGCCATTCTGCATCATCCTCGCTCTCCTCCTCATGATCGGTCAGCGTATGGCCCGCATCTGGGGGCCACACCTGGGCGCCCGGCTGCGAGCCGGACACCGCGCTCCGGCAGGCCGAGACCAGCGCCGCCGCAGCGAAAGCCATCGAGGCCGACGCCGCCGCACGCGCCATCGAGAGGGAGGACCCCGGATGCAGAAAGCCGAGCTGATCGGCGCGATCATCACCAGCGGCCTCGGATCCATCCTGGTGACCCAGGTCGGGGCCGCTATCCGGGACCATGTGGCACGCCCGGCAGGGAGCCGCGAGTCGGACCTGCAGGCGGCGCGACGGGAGGCCGCCCAGTGGGAGTGCGTGGCGCGCAGGACGCGCGCGATCGCCCTGGACCGGGGCGCGCCCCTGGGGACCTGCCGCGCGGCCCGGGGGAGACCCCGATCGGGGATCTCGCCGACGACTGAGAGGCCCCTATAGGGCCTGGGCGCCCCTCTCATCTATCTGGGTGGGAGGGCGCCTTTCATCGTCTCTGGGGGCCGTTTACGGTGTGATTCCGCGGTTTGTGTGGTGTCTCGGAAGATGGCTAGTTGATGGCTAGTTTCGTGTTGGCTGGTCGGCGGTTTGGTGAGTGTTCTCAGCGAGGTCGCCCTTGTGGTGCCCCTGCTTTGGGAGCAGGGGGCCGCGGGATTCAAATCCCGCCAGCCCGACCGAAAATCCCCGGAATCAAGCCAGATCATGGGGTACCTGCTTAGCCCCTCATACGCTATCCTGGGCTACAGATGGCTGAGACAGATGGCTAGTCGCCGAGCAGGAAGGGCTATCCAATGGCATACGGGGAAGGCACCGTCTACCAGCGCAAAGACGGCAAATGGGTCGCATCGGTCGAAGCCGGCTACACGGCCAGCGGCGGCCGCCGACGCATCACCAGAGCACGAGCCACCGAGGCCGAAGCCAAGCGCGCCCTACGCGCCATCCGCCGCGAAGTCCTCGCCGAGCAGCAAGCCACCATCGTCAGCCCCGCACCACCCTCAAGGCGTGGATCGACACCTGGGCGCCCGGCTGCAAGCGCACCGCCCGCCCCGCACCTACAGCAACGACCTCGCCCTCCTCGGCAAGTGGGTCACCCCCACCATCGGGCACCGCCGCCTCGCCGACCTCACCGTCACCGACCTACGCAAGATGGAAGCCGGGATGAGGCAGGCCGGTCGATCAACGACGTCGATCCGCTACGTCCGACTCATCCTCCACCGGGTCCTCAAGGCCGCCATCGTCGAAGGACACCGCATCCCCGACTCCGTGATGCTCGCCCCCAAGCCCAAGGCCGCCGCCTCCACGCGCGAGCCGTGCCCGCCGCCGAAGCCGCCGCCCTCCTCAAGGCCGCCACCGAGAAAGACACCTGGACACCCCTCCCCAACTCCACCAGCCTCCCCACCCAGCGCGCCCGCCGCCTCGCCACCGAGCAGGACGCCAGCAGGGTGGGTCGCCGCCCTCCTCCAGGGAATGCGGCAGGGCGAGATGCCTCGGCCTCACCTGGGACCGGATCGACCTCAAGGAAGGCACTCTCACCGTAGACCGCCAGCTCGTGGAGATGACCGCCGCCGAGGATGTCACCGGCACCGACGGCGTGGTCTATGAGCACCTGGTGGACGGCTACTACCTGGGGCCGACCAAGACGAAGGCCGGCGCGCGCGTCCTGCCCCTGGTGCCGTGGATGGCCGCGGCCCTGACGGCCTGGCGCGACCAGTGCCCGACCTCCCCTACGGGCTCGTGTGGCCCCGCCCCGACGGTAGCCCCTGGTCGAAGAAGGCGACCGCCTGGCGTGGCGCGCCCTCCAGGACGTCGCCGGCGTCCACAAGGAGGATGGCGGCTACTATCTCGTCCACGAGGCCCGCCACTCGACGGCGACGCTCCTCATGGCAGCCGGGGTCCCCGCCACCGTCGTCATCGCCATCATGGGCCACACCGCGATCACCACGTCGATGGGCTACCAGCACGCCGACCTGGACCAGGCCCGCCAAGCCCTCGAAGCCGTGGCGCCCCGCCTCGGCCTCACCTCCACCCCAACCCCCTGAAAGGAAACCCCCATGTCACTCCTCGACGCCGCCTGCATCAAGACCGACGACGGCACTATCCACGTCGCCCCGAACGGAACTATCGGCCTCCCTGGCCTCCTCACCCCAGACATCCCCGCCACCGACGTCGTCGACATCGCCGTCGAAGACGGGAAGGAGGCCAGCCAGAGGATCACCGCGACCCGCGTCGCCCTCATCGGCGTCTTCGCGCTCGCCGCGAAGAAGAAGGTGGATGCCACGAAGTTCATCGTCATCGAGACCGTCGATAATGCCTACGCCTACGAGATCGGCGCGAAGGGTATCGGACTGCCGTGGCGCTTTGTGAAGCGCGCCAAGGTTGCCGTCGCCCGCGGCCAGAGTACGCCGCACGGGAGGCCGAGGCGCCCGCGACCCCCGCCCCGAGCCGGCCGAGGGGCCGAGCCCCACCGAAGAAGTGGTGGCAGAAGACCACCGGCGACCTCATCAACGAGGCGCCGCGCCCGGAAGGGAAGGCGCCCCTGAACTCGGAGCCGCGTGACCGATCCAGCACTCCAGCACTGAGGGCCCCCACCATGATGGTGGGGGCCTCTCTGTCTCTAGGGGGCTACGCCATCGCTGGGGCGCGGTGCCCCCTTCGGCGAGGGGGTGTCTTCTTTGCTAGGGCGCTTCTCGGCGCGCTCGACGATCTCCAGGACGCTGACGCCGAGGGGCTCCGGCGAACTCCGCGAGGCTTCGATGGTGATGAGGCGCTCGGCGTTGAGCAGCCTCCAGGTTGTGGCCCTGGAGGCTGACGCGTTCCACGAGGTCATCGAAGGCGACTTCCTGGGCGACTCGCTCGGCCCGGAGCTCGGCGGCGACGGCGGCGTTCAGCCCTTTGGTGGGGTCCTTGTCGATGTTGGCCATGGGTTCACTATTCCATATGGAGCACAAGGTCGCATTTCGGTAACGCGGTTCCCAGGAAGTTGCCAGTGATCCGTATGGAGCACTAAGTTATCCATATGGGTAACTCACCGATGACCGCCCGCCTCGCGGAGGTCCTGAACCACCAACTCAACGAATCCAACCTCTCGGTTTCCGCAGCCAGCCGGAAGACCGGCATCCCCTATCAACCCTCTATCGCCGCCTTAACAGCGGCGGCCGCAGCCTCACCATCGACGAGACCGAACGCCTCGCCCGAGCCCTCAACACAACCCCCACCGACCTCCTCACGCAGGCCACCAAGTAACCCCAACCTACCCCCCACCATCTCTAGGAAACATCCCATGTGCAACCCCAGCACCCAACGCCCCATCAGTGAGGCCATGCCCCTCGTGAACGCCCTCATCGCCGAGGCCGAACGCAACTGCATCGACATCTCTCACTACCACGTGCACGCCCTCCCCGAGGGGCGCTTCGACATCTCCCTCTACGCCTACGACGGCGCACGCGAAGCCCTCTGCAACCTCCTCGGGCTCCACACCCTCCACGAGCACTTCGACCCCATGCTCCCCGTGGACTACGCGTGCTCGCGTACTGCGGTCCGCAAAGTCGGCCGCTGGCTCATCACCTCCGCATGGGGCGGCTACGACGCGACTCCGACTTCCCCTTCAACGCCGAGGCGGCCGCCGCATGACCACCTACGCCCTCGCAGCCCTCGCCGCGGCAGCCATCCTCACCGAGCTCGCCCTCAGCATCGCCGTCAGCCACCACACGGGCGTCCTCCTCCTCGCCGCCGCCCTCACCGCCGCCACCGTCACCCACACCATCCACGCCGAAAGGGAGACCCGCCGATGACCGTCGTCCTCACCTACACCCTCGCCGGGGCCGCCGCAGTCACCGGCCTGTCCGTCGACTACATCCGCAAAGCCGTCAAGGCAACCGACCCCGACTTCCACCTCCCCGCCCGAATGGCCGGCACCAAGTACCTCATCCGCCGCGACGACCTCGAAGCCTGGATCGACCGCCTCCCCGAAGCCTGAAAGGAACCCCCATGCCCCGCTCCCCAATCTCAACGCTCACCACCAGCGGCGGCGGCGAGTACCGCTACCTCTGGCACATGATCCCCAACGTGCCCGTGGTCCACCAGCGCGGCGAGGCCATCGCGAGACCTCATGGACCTCCTCCGCGTTCTCGGCATGGTCCTCCTCTCCGACCCCAGGGCCTCAATCCAGCACGGGCCCAGCCCATCCTCACCCTCACCATCCGCGCCCGCTACGCCACCGACTACGAAAACCACGCCCTACAGGACCCGCCGACAACGACCAGGAGACCGCAGCATGACCACTGCCAGCACCATTCACCCCAGGAGCGCGGTTCCGTGCGCGCCAACGACCCCGTCACCAGCCAGTGGGCGGCCGACTCCATCACCGACGCCACCACCTCGCAAGCCGTCGTCCTGAACCGGGTGCGCAACTCCAACGCCCCAGGGGCGTTCACGCTCGCCGACGTCGAGGCGGTTCACGAGCAGCGTCCTGTCCCCGTCCGTGCCCGCACCGCCGTGCGCGAGCTCCAGAACAAGGGGCTCATCGAGGGAGACCGGGCGGTTCGAGGTCACCGTCTCTGGTCGCAAGGCGCGCCTCCTCGCCCTCACCGATACTGGGAGGGCCGCCGCATGAGCACCCTGACGATGGCCCAGCGCCGCGCCGACTTCGAGGCCATGCTCAAGCGCGCTGACGTGGCTCGACGGGCGGTCAGCAAGTCCTGGACGACGGAAGGGGGCACACCGGGAAGCCTCTCGCCAGCCTCGCTCGCGACGTCGCCGAACTGTGCGCCTCCTGGGTAGCCGCAGCCAAACGCGCCAGGAGGGCCACCCACGCAGCGACCAGGGCGAAGAGCCTCGCCGTCCTCGTCGCCGCACGCTGCCTCCACATCATCTGTAGCGATGAAGACCTCTCGGACATGCCCCCAGGCGACCTCGTGGCCGCCATCACCGACGACGCCGAGGGTGGTTCGGAGCTCACGCGGACGAGTGGCTGGACCTGGAGGTCAACCCCTGCGTGCGAGCCCAGTGCCTCATCCAGTGTCTCGGCCGGGTCGCCAGCGCGTGGCCCATCACCCCGACCGGCCATCCCCCTACGGGTACGACTGCATCGACTGGAAGTTCGGCTCCCTCGTGCGTCTCACCTTCGAGGGCCGTGTGTGCGGCGCTGGCTGCCGAGCGCGGCCTCTGGCAGGAGGGTCATGACCCGCATCCTCCTGCCGGGGCGCCTGGTGCGGCACATCGCCGACGTCAGTGGGAGGCCTCACCAGCACCCCGATGGCGTTTACTACCCGACCTGGCGAATCTGCAACGGGCTCGGCAAACTCGAGAACACCGGGTTTCTCACGGAGCACTGCGAGGACGTCGAGCGCGGACCTCACTGGCCCGCTCGTCTGCCCGGCCTGCCTCGCCGCCCACCAGCCCACCGACGCCCCGGACCCCACCATGGGGACCATCCCCCTCTTCGACCTGCCGTGACGCAGCCCAGCCTCCTCGACCTCCCTAGAGCCCACCCCACCGGACGTGCTCCACGCACTCATGCCGAACATGGGCCTGGCCTGCGGGGCCGACCTCCTCACCCTCCTACGCCAACCGCGCGACCGCGGCCCCGTTTACGCCATCCGCTACGAGCAGGTCACCTGCGACGCATGCAAACAGGCAGCCGAACCCTACGGCGGACTCTGGGCCTGGTGCCGCAAACAGCAGGGGAAGGCGGCATGACCATCAAGCTCGGAGAGATCTGCGCGGGCTATGGCGGCCTCGGCCTCGGCCTGGGTCTCCTGACCGACGTCGATACCCGGTGGGTCGCCGACGACGTTGACGCCGGCCCCTCAGGATCCTCGCCCGTCACTGGCTCCCAGGCCCCCAACCTCAGGGGACATCACCCGCATCGACTGGGCAGCCATCGAGGCCCGTCGATGTCATCGCAGGGGGCACCCCTGCCAGGGACCTATCTAACGCCGGTCACCGCGCCGGAATGAGGCCAGGCACCCGCTCAGGAATCTGGGAGGCCATGGCCCACGCCATCGAGGAGATCAAACCCCATGTTGTCGTCTGGGAGAACGTCCCCGGTGCCCGCTCAGCGGCCGCCTATAGCCGTCTGGAATCCGGTGCGGGACGTCTGGGAGGGGCAGACCGACCTGTTCTCCGGGCTCTCGGACGTGTGGTCGGAGATTTGGCCGGCCTCGGGTATGACGCGGCGTGGACATCTGTGCGAGCTTCCGACGTCGGGCCCCGCACCGCAGGGAGCGGGTCTTCGTCCTCGCGTGGCGCCCCGACGCTGCCGACACCCTCCGCGTCCTGCGCGACAGGCCCAGGGAACACGGGGACGGCGGCATGAACCTACAGACCGCCGTCGCACGCCTGGTCATTCGCCCTGGCTGGAGTACGCGCCGGCGATCCGCCGGTGGGAGGAGGTGACGGGGCGTGAGGCCCCGCCGCCGACGGAGACCGGCCACCGTGGCGAGGACGTCCTCTCCCCACGGTTCGTCGAATGGATGATGGGCCTCCCCGCCGGGCACGTCACGGACACGCCTGGGCTCTCACGGTCGCAGGCACTCAAAGCCTAGAGGGGACAGCGTCGTCCCCCAGCAGGCAGCACACGCAGTCAACCACCTAGCAGAAACGGCACTCAACCATGGACTCGTTTGGTTTCTTCGTCCCCGGTGAGCCGATCACCGAGGGCTCCACGCGCGCGTTCGCGTCTGGTCAGCGCGTCGTCGTCACCCACGACCGCGGACGCGAACTCGACCAGTGGCGTATCAGGTCGCACACGCCGCCGAAGCCGCCGCACAGGGCCGCCTACTGGGAACCCCGCTACGACGGGCCTGTCGAGGTATGGGCCGAGTTCGGCTCCCACGCCCCAAGAGCGCCCCCAAGTCCCGCAAGCACGCGCAGATGAAGCCCGACCTGGACAAGCTCCAGCGCGCCATCGGGGACGCCCTGGCCCCCTAAGCGGCCCGGCGTCCTGCGTGATGACTCCCGGATCGTCGGCTGGTCGCGGTCAAGCGCTACGCCGACGACGCGCACCCGCTGGCGTCACGGTGCGCGTCTCCAAGGCGCGGGATTACCTCACCGGGCAGGTCATCACCAGTGTTGATGACATCCGCGACTTGCCAGCAGACGCAGTCTGATGGACGAATACGGCAACCTGTTCCACCTGTATCTGGGTGATTGGGTCATGGTCGGCCGCGAGGACGAGTACACCTACAGCGCTCACGAGATCGACCTGCCCGCACGCCTCGCAGCCCAGGAAGGGCGGTGAACATCGTGGACGTCATTCACGAGAGGTCCCCCGGTCACGGGGGCGCGTCAGAGTGCGACGACTGCCGCCGCCGCATCCCCAATGGCGAGCAGTACCGCCAATCTACGGTCGTCGGCGACGGGGCGATCTGGGAGTGGCGCGAGTGCCAGCCATGCCAGACCGCGGTCAGTCACGTCATGAGATGGAAGGGCCCCTACAGCGACGGCTACTGCCCCAACGACTTCAGGATTGGGCGTATGAGGGCCATGAACGATGTCGGTGTTTCCGGCTACCTGTTCCTGTTCGATACCGCGGGCATGTGGGGACGCTACCTGGAAGACCTTGCCGACTCCGCTGCCGAGTGCGCAACCAGAGACGCTGACCCCGCGCGGGCGTGGGGTGACGAGGCGTGGGTGGCCTTCACATGGCGCATGCAAACCAGCCCCGTATTTAATCCCAGGAGGAAATGATGATTGAGATGACTGCCAGGATCCCGCTCGACGGCGAGGTGATCGCCAGGGGCTGACCTGCTGGCGTTCGCCGACCAGGTGCGCGCCCACGAGGACTCGCGGGTCGAGCTGGACTCGACGAGGACTCCTTGTGCCCGGTGGCCTTGGAGGCGTTCTGGACGACGGAGGTGGCCGGCGATGACTCGCAGCAGTGACCGCCGTATCTGGGCGCGGATGACGGTGGACTTCGCGGACTCCCCGAAGGTGGTGGTCTTGTCGGACGCGGCGTTCCGGGCGCTGGTGGAGATGATCCTCTGGTGCCGGCGCGGCGAGACCGATGGGGTGATCCCTCGGGCGTACGCGGACCGACGTTGGGGATGCGACTCGTATACGAGGTCGTACTACGAACCGGATACGAGTCGTAGTACGGACCCTATTGCGGAACTGCGTACGAACCACCCCGATAGGCCCTCTTTGGAGGTGAACGAGACCGGGGACTACGTGCTGCGCGACTTCGCCCTGAGCACCAGGACTCGAAGGAGCGGTCGGATGCCCGCAGGGCGCGGAATTCCGCCAATATCCGTCGCCGCTGGGAGCGACGCGATACCACTCGTGATACAGGTCGTACTACGAACCCGGATACGGGTCGTAGTACCAGCGGTAATACAGAGAAGAGAGAAGAAGAAGTACTACGTGCTTCAAACTCTCTCCGACTACGTCGGAGAGGGACGCGCGCGCGACGACGAGGACACCCCGAGCCGACCCCGATCGTCGAGCCCCGCCCCGACGTCGATGCCGTCTGCGACGCCATGGCCGCGAGCGTTCAGCGCCGCACTGGCCGAGCCCACGCGTCACCGCCGCCTGGCGCACGCAGGCCCGCCTCATGATCGACCGCGACGGCGGGTCGGTCGAGGAGATCACCCGCGTCATCGACTGGGCCGAGGGCAACGACTTCTGGCGCGCCAACGTCCTCAGCGTCCCCAAGCTCCGCCAGAGTTCGACACCCTCCGCCTCGGTCCCAGCGCCCGCAGGGGCGGCCGCAGGGCGGGCAGGGTGTTCTACGACCTGGCCGAGCAGTTCGCGAAGGAGGGCCTGTGATGGCGACCGCAACGGGTGTGAGTCTGGCGATCGGCATCCTCGTGGACGCCGGCATGCTGCCCGGCATCGTTGACGCCGAGGGCGGCAAGCGCCGCATCCGCGCCTGGATGACGCTCCTGGACCAGGGACGCTGACCGACGAGGTGCTCGCGGAGGCGGTGCGCCGCGTCGCGTCCGGCGACGTGGAGACCTACGGGGCGGCGAAACCGCAGCACGTGAACCGGGCCGCGAAGGCCGTCCGGGGCGAGCGGATCCGGGCCTGGCGCGAGCGCCACAGCCTGCCGACGGAGGGCCGCAGTGGCTTCGAGCGGTCGGCGTACCTGCGAGGGGTTCCTTCGGGCGATCGGAAACGGCGTCGACGACGTCGAGGCGGACCGGCATGGGCGCGCTGCGTTGGCGCAGGCGGCACAGGTGGCCGAGCTGGAGCCATCGACGCCGCTGCCGGAGGTGCTGGCTCGGATGGATCACGCGCTGGGTGCTGGGCGTGTGCCGTGGGCTGATGCGCTTCCGCCGGCCCGCCCGGTGGTGGAGTTGATGGCTGCGCCGTCGCCTGAGTCGTCGTGTGATGGTGCGGCTCGGGCGCGTGAGGCGCTGGCCGCTGGCGCGTTCGTCGCACCCTGGGGGTGGCGGTCGCCCTGGGAGTGCCCCAAATCGTGCGCGTAAGGCCCTAGAGCAGCCTAACGCCCCCGCGTCTGTGCCCCGGGCTGGGGTTGCCCGTTTTTGGGGTGCCTGAGGGGCCTTAGGCGATTCCACGCCCCCGTCATCACGATTCGGTAACCGGGACGCTTCTGGCGAACGTTCTCCATATGGAGCACTAAGTTATCCATGTGGGTAACGCGGGCGCCCCAACCCGACCCACCCAATCCCCAGAACAAAGGACCATGAAAAAAATGAGGATCGAAAACCTCTACCCCAAGCCGGTGCGCAGCGACTTCGCCGCCTGCGCCCAGGGTCCGCGACGACGCGGCCGCCACCTACGCCAGCAAGGCCCGCGACCTCCTCGACCGTGCCGGCGGAGACGCCATCAGGGGCCATCAGCCTCCTCATGCTCGCCGCCGACCAGCGCAAGGCCACCACACGGGCCGCGGATCCCACCCTCAGCGAGCAGGCCCTCGCCGCCACCGTCCGCGAACAACGCGACACCATCGACCAACTCAAAGCAGAGCGGGACGAGCTCAAGACATGGTGGAAGGCGGCCGCCGACAGCGGCACCCGCATCCTCGCCGAACTCTGCCAGCGCGAGGAGAACGCCGACCGGATCACCCGCCTCGAATCCATCCTCTGCGCCGCAACCGCTGCCAACTGCGGACGAGCCCGCATGTACATCGAGGACCTCCAGGTCCTCCCCATCAGCACCGTCGTCCACGACGAAGCCGGCCGAGCCTGGACCCGCATCGACAACGAAGACGGCGGGTCTGGGCCACCCCAGCAGGGACGACACCCTCTCCTCCGCCGAGCTCGGCGAGGAGACCACAACCTGGCTGGCGTGGGTGGCGGACAAGTGACCCGCCTCGACCACGTTGGTGGCGACGGCGTGAGACGTCGCCGACGCAGCCGAGTTCCTGTGCGCCTGCGCCGACTACCAGGACTCGGAGGCCGCGGCCCTCGATGAACGCGACCGGCAGCGGCGCGGGGCCGGCCGGATCGACGCGAACCTCCCTGGGGCGTCCTCGGCCAGCACGCCGCACACCGGGCCCGCCTCCTCGACTCGCTCGCCACCCTCCTCCGCGTCGACGCCGACGCCCTCACCAACGGCATCTAACCTCCCACCTCCCGAAAGGAACACCCCATGAGCACCATCGCCGCGACCCTCGTCCTCTACGAGGTCCCGCTGGGTCCCCACCTGGGGGCCGTTCGGCCGCCGCAAGGTCCGCAAGCTCGAGCGTGCCGGCTGGGAGCACGTCGGCTCCCTCCCCACCGGCCTCATCCGCCGCGAGCACTGCCTCCTCCGCATCACCGAGAGGGGCGAGCAGTGAGCGACCACTACCAGCCGAAGCCCGGCGATGTCGTCGCCTACAAGGACCCGCATGGTGTCTGGCACGCTCAGCGGGCCACTGAGGACACGGCAGAGGCCATCGCCTACAACCCCCGCGTGACCCTCCTGGGTCCGCCCCCGAGCCGCCCGCGCCGTGGCCCACTGCCCCCATGATCCTCGTCGTCGACGGAGAACGTCACGCCACCGGCCAGCCCGGCGACATGACCGCCAAGCCCATCGCCGGGCAGATCCTCCTCCGCACCCCCGAGGGGCCACTACCGGGGTGTCCGGTCCCAGCTCGTCAAAGCAGTCCCGCGGCGACCAGATCAGGGAAGTGGGTCAACCTCGCCGCCGTCGAGGACCTGGCACTCCGGGACCTCGCAGGGATTGCCGTCAACGGACCCCTCGCTGCACTCGACGGCGCTATCAGCGACGTCCTCACGTCCGCGAACATGGTCAGGACGGGAGGTACCTCCAGTGAGCGCCACACCCGCCTCCGTCCCGGCGCGATCGACTGGAGCGTCCCCCACTACTGCGAAGGCTGCCATCGCCGCCTCCGCCCAACCCGGATCAAGCTCGCGAAATGCCCGGCACCGTCCCTGTCCACAGGCGCGGCCTGTGCAAGGCGTGCTCCACCCGCGGAGTCATCGCCAAGCCTGCCCCCGGGTCAGGGAAGTACCCCACCGTCGCCGAACTCGCCGCCCAGGGGCACCCTGCGTCTCCCCAGCCCCCATGCCCAGCCGCGTAAGGACCTACCCGCTATGAGCCTCATCATCGACAAGCCCGGCATCTATCACGGCCTCGACGAGCAGTGGTACCACTCCGACCCCACCCCCACCGCTCCCTGTCATCCACCGAAGCCAAGATGATCCTGGACGCGCCCGCGGCCCTCCACCACTACCGGAACAGCCCGCGAGCACCCGCCCGGAGTTCGACTTCGGGAGCGCCGTCCACTCGCTCGTGCTTGGCGTGGGCGCGCACCTGGAGTGCTACCCGGAGGACGTGCTGTCCGCATCCGGGTCAACGGGGACGAAGGCAGCCCGAGAATGGGCCGCTGACGTCCGCGCCGAGGTGGGATCCCGTTAAAGGCGGACGTCTACGACGCCATCCACGACTGCGCCGCCGCCGTCGCCGAGCACCCCTGTGCCGGCGAATCTTCGCCGACGGCGACCCGGAGGTCAGCGTCTTCAACGAGGACCCCGGAACCGGCGTGTGGATGCGTGGCCGCCTGGACTGGATCATGCCCCCCGCCGGCGGGGACGGCGCGCACGTCCTGGTGGACCTGAAAACCACGGACGACGCCCAGCCCGACGCCTTCACGAGGGCGGCCGCCCGCTACGGCTACGACGTGCAGCGAGCCTGGTACCGGCGCATCTGGCGTGACCTCACCAGCGAGGGATGCCCGCTTCCTCCACGTCGTCGTCTCCAAGCGCCCCCATACCTCGTGAGCGTCTGCGAGATGGTTGGAGCTTCGACGACCTCGGAAAGACGAAGGTGGAGAAGGCGCTGCGCCTGTACCGGGACTGCCTCGAATCAGGGGGACTGGCCTGGCATCCCCGCCGAAGTCCACCAAATCTCCGCCCCGCCTACTACCTCGACTCAGACAAGGACTGACCATGGCTCTCAAGACACGCAAGCCGACCGGGCAGGGTCTCCTGGCCGTTCCTCCTCCTCGCCGGGGCGGAGAAGTCCGGCAAGTCCTACGCAGCCGCGTTGTTCAGCGCCTCCGACCTGATCGGCCGCACGTTCTGGATCGAGGTCGGCGAGTCCGACGCCGACATGTACGGATCCCTGCCGGGCGCCCGCTACGAGATCGTCGAGCACGACGGCACCATGGCGTCCATCCTCCAGGCCGTCCGAGACGCCAGCGCCGAACCCGCCCGCGGCGGGAAGCCAGGCTGCATCGTCGTCGATTCCATCACCAACGTCTGGGACATGCTCATCGGCGAGCAGGGAGGCTGTCACCATCCGCCGCGGCAAGTCTTCCATGACGATCGACCAGTGGAACACGGCGAAACGCCAGTGGCGCAAGCTCGTGACCGCGCTCAACTCGCACCCCGGCCCCGTGCTCGTGACCGCCCGCCTGGAGCAGGTGACGGTCGCGGCGAACAGCCGGCCGACGACGGACAAGACGTGGAAGGTGCGCGCCGAAAATCCTTGCCGTTCGGGTGACCGGCACCGTGGAGATGCGGGCCCCAGGTGAGACATACCTGACGGGCCTGCGGTCACTGAAGGTGAAGGCCGCCCAGGGCCAGCATCTCCCGATTCAGGGGTTCACGGTGGATGGGCTCATGCGTGACCTGGGCGTGGACGGCGGCGGGCGCCGCCTGACGCCGGCCGTCGAGCAGCCCCAGCAGTACCCCGACCCGCCGACCTCTTCCAGGACGGGGGCGGTGAGATGGGTGCACGCGACTTCCTGTGGCTCTGCCTGTTTGCCTTCGTCGCAGTGTGCGTGCTCGGCGCGTTCATTGCCCTCGCCATGCTGGTGCGCACCCTAGCGGTCGCGATGTGGGTGAAGTGGGTAGCTGGCCTCGGGCTCTCCTACCTCTGCACTGTCTCCCTCCTCGGCAGGGGCGCGTCTCCCGGGTGGAGGCGAGGTCGCGATGATCAGGTCATCCCGGTTCGGCGGGCCTATGTGTCGATGTCCTGTGACTGGCCCGGCTGTGAGGAGCGGATCGACTTCCCCGAAAGGCCCCGACGGCGCGGACCGGACGCCACTCTCCTCAACGCCACCTACGCCCTCGCACGCCGCCTCGGCTGGGAGGTCACCGACTGACATGGACGGGGAAGTCGTCTGCTCAACCACCCACGGGGGCGGCATGACCGTCCTCCTCATCACCATCATCCTCATCACCCACACCCACCGGAAGGAACACCAATGACCACATGCCCATTCACTGACGTCGCTAGGGAGATTGCTACCGAGGGCATCCGCACAGTTAGTCCTGCCACTTACGGCCGTAGGGATTCTGGCACGCCGACCTCTCCAGGGTTGCCCTTCGAGATCGATGATGGTCACGGGCTCAGGGCGGCAATGTCCCACTACCTTCGCACTATCGCGTGGTGGGCGTCGGCGCTGCTTACAAACCTCGGCGTCGATGACCCGGCGGCCGCGTTCGTCGCCGAGTATGAGCGGGCCGTCGTCAAGCACCCGGGGATGACGTTGGACTGCGACGGCCCGACGGACGAAAACCGCTTCACGCCCTCGCCGAGGAGGTGGGGAGGTCGCCGCCTCCCTCACCTACGACAACGCGCAGGGCACCGGCCTGAGGGCCGACACCATCGCCGAGGTCACGCAGGGTTGGGGCACTCGCCCTCGCCTGGCTGGTGCGCTACCGGGGCGGAGAAAAACCGATGAGTGACGTAACCCGTCACCCGTGGCTGTGGAGGCCCAACGACGTCCGCAAATCCCTAGCTCGATACCGGGCCGGGGAAGAGTACGACGGTCGCTATGAGACGGCCGCTGAGGCCATGGCTGACGACATCGAAGACCTCCTCGAACACATCGACACCCTGGAGGACAAGATCGCCCGGCTGGAGGAGAAATGAGCGTCCCAGCCACGATCCGGCTCGACGACCTCCCCGATGAGGGTAGGTAACGAGCAGATTGCTGCGGAGGTCGTCGTCTCCGGCAATAGCATTCTCATAGACGGTCGCCGATTCCCCTGGTTTGTGCGCGAGAACCCGCAGGTAATCCCGCTCGATGGTGAGATGGTTGCTCTCCAGGTGGCTATCATCGCCGAACGGGTTACGGTCCAATCAATATGGGGAGTCATGACCATATGGGAGAGGTTCGTGGCCGGTAACGATGAAATCATTCCGATTCGTCTGATTGATTTCGACGGGGTTTGATCGCGGAATATCTCGCCCCGGCGTGTCTCGATTCGCGAATACCAGCCGAAAAACACGACAATATAAACAGCACCCCAGGAAGGAACAGGGAAATGGCTGCAAGGCCCCAACTTGAAATGACGGTCACCGGGTACGCGGCCGCAGACCCCGAAATGCGATTCACCCCATCCGGGAAACCCGTCGCAAACGTCAGCGTCCCCACGCCCCGCCGATACGACCAGCAGACAGGCCGGTGGGTCGATGCTGGCGACACCGTATGGGTGCGGGCCAGCGTGTGGGGAGACCAGGCGGAGACCTTCTGTGAGCACGTCCAGAAGGCCAGCTCCTCACCCTCACCGGCCGGCCGAGCGTGCGCGCCTGGGCCGGGAACGACGGCCAGCCGGCCGCTGCCCTGAACCTGAACGTGGACACCTGGGGGCTGCACGAAGCCCACCCAGCACGGCCAGCCCGCGCAGCCGGCGGCGTTCGGTTCGGGGAACGTCCCCGCGGCGGCGCAGGACCCGTGGGGGACCGGGGGCGCCCCCACCGGCGAGCCCCCTTCTAAACCCAACGGCTGGCCCCGGTCGCTGGGCCGGGGCCAGCCACCACCCACCCACCAGAATACCGCTCAACCCTAGGGAGAACCCATGAAACTTCGCCATCTCGCCGCCGCCGTCATTGCCACGGCGGCCCTCGCCTAGCCGGCTGCTCGGCCGCTGACACCGCCTCCTGGAACATCAGCCAGGACGGTGACAACTTCAAGGTGACCCGCCGCATCACCTTCGTCAACGGCATCACCGACAAGTACCTCCCTGACCATCGAGGGCCTGTGCTCCATCAAGGACTCCAAGGAGGACAACTCAAGGGTCAGCTCGAGGTCACATGCAAGGTCGGCGACAACCAGTTCAGAAGCACTTCCTGGGCCTGTCCGACAACGTCACCTACGTGGTTGAGCAGACCGAGCCCGTCAAGGCCGACGCCTACCACTACAAGGTCGTCTACCGGCCGGGAGACGGTCGTCCCGGACATCGACGTCAAGACCAGCGGAAAGGAGGGCTGACCATGAAACCCGCACCCACCTTCGGTCAGCGCCTCGGACGGGCCGTCGGCCTCACCCTCGCACTCACCGCAGCCTTCGCCGTCATCAGCGCCATCCTGTGGATCATCGTCGCCACCTGGCGCGCAATCATCGAGGCTGACCCGCGAGCAACAACTGGCCCCAGCGCCCCTCATCAAAAGTTGTCCGCGGCCGCGGCCTCGGCGAACTGAAAGAGAACATGATCGCGGCGCGCATCGACGACACCGGCAACTACATAGGGCGCACGATGCGTATTCGCCCGCGAAGTAGACCGCGACAGCATCGACGAGTGGGAGGATGTCACGGCCGTCCCCACCGCCGCGCTCAAGAGGCTCCGGGACGAGAGAGGACGCGAGACCTCACTCCACAACCTACGCGCCGCCATCGATGACGTCTTGGAATCCCTGCCCGCCGACAAGCCCAGTGCACTCGACCGGGCAGTCACCAGGGTCAAGGACATCGCGGGCGCCCCTATGGTCGACGCCGAGACCCTGCCCGCGGAGCTCTCTCGCTCCTCATGGATGCCCTCGCCAGCGTCCAGAGCGCAGCCCGCAAGACCGCCCCGCTCACCATGGTCGCCCGCATCTGCGCCGACTGGGTACAGGCCGACAAGGAGGAGGTGGTGGCTGTCGAGCAGATGCGCAGCCGAGCCAGGTCGATGCCCGAGGTCATCGGTAGCGACCCAGCTAGATTCCTCGTCCTCGCAGGCATTGTCGGCGAGACGGCCAGCATGCTCGGTGACGGTCACCCCTCAGTCTCCGGTGAACTCATCAACGCCGGGACCTACGCCCTCGCGTGGGCCGCCCAGACCATCGAAGAGGAGGAGGACAAGTGAACTGGCTTGATTGGCTCCAGGTGTTCTTCCTGTATGTCGCGCTCGGGTTCGCCTATGCGGAGGTCCGCAGGCTCCGGGGGCGTGTCGAGAAGGCAGAGGCCGCTCTCCAGCAGATCGCTACCTCGACGAAGGAGGACACCCATGACTGACCAGCACCCAGCGGCGATCATCCTTGCGATCCGTGACGGGCAGGTCACCATCGGCGGGGAGAAGCTTGCGGACCTTGCTGACGTCCTCAACCCGGATCTCATTCGTCGTGAGGGTCGCCGACGGGCAGGATGACGGCATGGTCGCCCCCTTGGATGAGTGGCGTGGGGAGATCCGCGTCCCCGTCGCCGCGGGGTTCCTGGCGTGAGCACCGAGGCGCGTTCCTGTCCGGTGACGGGGGAGCCGCTGCGAGGTGACCGGTTCGTGAGCGTGACGGCCTGCCGTCGGCTCGACGAAGCCGCACAGGGCATCGTGGCACTCATGGAAGCCCTGGACACTGCCAAGGCCGGGCTCCGGCGCGGCCAAGGCGGCGAGGGCCAGCGTCACGTCGTGCAGCCGGCCCCCGGTCCGCTGGGGCGTCGTCAGGCCGCGAGCGCCCACGAGAGGACGCTACTCAAATGGGCGAAGTGGGCGACACGCTGACCTCCTCAGGGGCCACCACCCGCAGACGTGGACGGAGGTCTCATGGGCGCTCAGGGGCGCGTCAGCGCACCCAGCCAGCCCGAGGTAGCCGCCCTCATCCCCGAGGTCCTCGCCGCCATCAGGGCCATCACGGCGCTCGTGGACGTCCCCGAGGACCACCGGTTCTGCAGGCGGTGCCTCACCGACCTGGGCGACCGGGGGTGTGCGACCAGCCCATCTACGCCCCACCGGGATCCTCGTGGGCCAGGTGCCCAGCCTGCGACACCCAATGGGGTTGCAGCCCCTCGCTGCGAGCCACCTGGAGGCGGCCGCCGACTGGCTAGTCACCCCCGACGAGGCGCCCACCTCCTCACCCAAGCCGGATACCCCACGCCCCGGCACTATCCGACTCTGGAAACACCGCGGCCACCTCACCGACCACGAAGGCCGATACCACGTCGGCGACCTACTCGCCGCCGCAGCACACAGGGAAGGACAAGGCCGCATGACACCAGAGATGATCCAGACGGCGATCACCGCCGTCGCCGAGAAAGCCGTCAAGGCATCCATGAAGGAAGCCTCGCCGCCGCCATGATGGGACACGCCGCCGCCATCGAGGCCTCGCAGCCAGGGCTGCCAGTAGCCGACGCCACCGAGGCCATAGACCAGGTGATCGGCATGCTCACCGAAGCCCGCGACGCCATCGGAGACATGAAGTGAACGACGTCGAGATCGCGCACCCATGGCCCGAAAGCGCCCCGGGTGGCCGCGAGCGCCGAGGAACAGGCCAAGCGCGACGCCGAGGACACCGAGTGGGACCGCCTAGCAGGCGCAATCGCTCGCGTAGCCATCGCCGTCAACCAGCCCGGCAGGCTGCCAGCCAAAAGCCACCCCTTCGGGCTTGGATATGCCATCATGAGGGCTCCCGGACCACCCAAGAGGAAGGGCCACTACTGGTCCTCCGAACATGACGAAAAGCGCCCCACCAGACAGGGTGGGGCGCCTCCCTCGTTGCAGTCAGCGGGCGCGAGTTCTAGCGCTTGCGCTGCCAGTCTCCCAGCCACTTGTCCAGCGTCTGCCGAGTCACCCCGCAGCCACCGCCACCGGAAGCTTACCCATCCCGCCCCGCACCGCAGCCACCGCCGCAGCCCGACGCCGATCCTCAACCTCAGCCAGCGCCTCACGAACCGCCTCCACCTCACAACGCAGGCGATCCAGTTCCATCAAGCTCAGGGACATCCTCAGCGCTCACCATCTACTCCTTCCAGGTCAGGCCCGGCCCCCGCAATCGAGGGGCCGGGCAGGGGAAATGATCAGTCGTCCAGCATCGCCCGGCGGTAGGCGTTGATCGCCTCCGTCACCGCCGGGTCAGGGGTGACGCTCGGACGAGCCGTGCTGGCCGGCGTAGATCTCTTCAGGGCCACTCCGAGCGAGGGCAGGTAGCGCTCCAGCTCGGGCCAGCGATCCGGGTCCTCCGTCGTCGAGTAGTAGCCGCCAGGGTGGCGCACCAGGAACGACGCCTGCACCTCGTCGTCGATGAAGTCGAGGAAGAAGGTGATGTGAGCACCGTCCGGGGCGGAGGCGGCGAGGACAGCGCCGGGGGCGTCGTAGTACTGGCGGGGTGCCAGTCGTAGCGGGCCATGGGGAGTTCCTTTCCAGGGGTGCCCGCCCGGAATGGGGCGGGCGATGGGGGTTAGTTGTTGTTGCGGCGGGCGAAGGCGGCGGCCAGGGTTGCCGGCGGCGACACAGAGGCTTGCGCCCCAGATCGCCCAGGGGCACCAGCGCGGTGGTCGTTGCGGCGACGACACCGCCCAGGGCCAGGACGACGGCGACGGCCAGCGAGGCGATCACGACGCGGCGGCGGCCGGTCTCAGTCATGGTGTTCCTTCCCGAGAGGATGTACCCTGACCAGGTGGGCGGGGATTGAAGATGGTTGGTGCATTTTCAATCCCCGCCGTCTCTCACTTCCGGTGCTTGCCGTTACCGTCCGGCGGCCAGGTGAGCCGCAGTGCGATCAGCGAGACCAGCGGTCCAGCACCGACGCTACCGTGCCGATGATGGTGAGAACCTGGTTCATGGTTCCTCCTCTCTATGTAGTTTGGGTGTCGGGTTCGTTCCCGATGGCTTAAGTGTATGTCGGCATACACAATGAAAAGCAAGCCAGGGGTGCACACAAACAGTGGGTTAGGCCACAACAAAGAGGGGCTGCAACAAACACCCCACCCCACAAAAACAGGGGCACCCCCATCAAACAAGGGGGCGGGGGTATCAACACAGGGGGAGGGGTATCGACAATGGGGGCACCCACAGCAGAACCCCCAACCGTGTGACCAAACCGCAACACGCCAGGCACGACCACCACTTGCATGCCCACACTGAAACGCGCATCATACGAACATAGGCAAAGTGTCAGAGCCCAGCCGTCCACGAGACGACTGGGCTCCACTACTGCCTACCCTTCTGGGGAGAAGGGAATGGGGAGAAGCGACGCGGGCCGCACGTGCACAGCAGCACGACGCGGCCCGCGTGCCACGCGCGGGAGGGCACGTGACCACCTCACGCACCGGCACTACGCGCTGGCTCAGGAACTCCGCCACAGCTAAGCGCAGCGCTCGCGCCGCAGGACTAGAGCACTGTCCCATCTGCCACGTCCGCCTCACCTGGGACGCTGGCCTGCTGCCTAGTAGCCCTGAGGCCGACCACATCCTGCCGCACAGCCGAGGCGGAAACGACTCATTAGAGAATATCCAAATCATCTGCCGAAAATGCAACCAGAAAAAAAGAGCGGCAGAAAACCACGGCCACCAAAACAGAAACGCAACCGGCCAGCAGAATCCAGCAGACAACCGACACAGAAACCTGGTAGAGTAGCCGCCAGAAACACCGGGACAGGGGGAATACCCTCCCACCCGGCCCTCTGCACCCCCGTGGGTATAGCGGCATCTCTCCCCACTGTTTTTTTTCCCAAGGGGGTGCTTATGGGTGCCGCACGTAAGCTCCGTGCCGTGAGGGACGACGAGACGGCCCCTCAGGCCCCTGTGAGCGTCCTGGACGCGACGGAGCACGGGGACAGTAGGGACGTGATGGTGACGCTACGCCGTCGCCTTGCTGCGTCTATCGACAGCCCCGCTACCCCTGCCCGCGACCTGGCTGCCCTGTCCCGTCGCCTGCTCGAGGTGGACAAGACCATCCGGGAGATCGACCTGGCTCGCGAGGAGCGTGAGCGGCAGACGGCGACGGAGGCGACGGAGGATGAGGATGGGCTCGGCGACATCTGAGCCGCGCCTGTCCGACATCGCGAAGCACCTCATCCTGCCCGAGGGCATCACCTCCACAGGCTGGCCGGCCGTCCGCGATCGCGCCAAGCGCTTCGGGCTCAGCTTTGACCGCTGGCAGGATGGGCTAGGGCGCGCGATCCTGGCGAAGCGGAAGAGCGGCCTGTACGCGGCGGGGATCGACGGCGTGCAGGTCTCGATGCCTAGGCAGGTCGGGAAGACCTACACCTTCGGGGCGATTGTGTTCGCTCTGTGCACCCTGAACGAGGGCCTGTTCGTCCTCTGGACGGCGCACCGCACGAGGACGGCGGATGAGACATTCGCGTCGATGCAGGGGCTCGCTCTGAAGCCGGAGATAGCCCCGTACATCGACGGCCGCCCGAGGCAGGCGAATGGCCAGCAGTCGATCAAGTTCACGAACGGCTCCCGGATCCTGTTTGGCGCTAGAGAGGGTGGCTTCGGTCGTGGCTTCGCTGGCGTCGACATCATCGTTTTCGATGAGGCGCAGATCCTCGGTCAGCGGGCGCTGGATGACATGGTGCCCGCGGTCAACACGGCCCCGAACCCGCTCATCCTGCGCCTGGGCACGCCGCCGCGACCAACGGACCCGTCTGAGGCGTTCACGACGTTCAGGAAGCAGGCCCTCGCCGGCGACCTGCGCGATGGCCTGTATGCCGAGGTAGGCGCAGATGACGACGCCGACCCGGAAGACCGCCGCCAGTGGAAGAAAGGAAACCCCTCCTACCCGCATCGGACGCCGGAGTCGGCGATCCTCAGGATGAAGCGGCAGCTCGGTCCTGAGTCGTTCCGGCGTGAGGGCATGGGTATCTGGGACCCGGAGGTCGCGTCTCAGGCGATTGGCCGTGAGGCGTGGAACGCGCTGACGGTGGATGAGCCGCCGTCTGGGCTGCGCTGGTGCGCCGCCGTGAGGTTCAGCGTGGACGGCTCCACGGTCGCCCTGGCTCGCGCTGGCCGCAAGCCCGAGCGCAAGTCCGAGGCGGTCTACGGCCAGTTGTGCACCAGCAACGGCGTCCGCAACATGGGTGAGGGCGTCCACTGGATCATCGACTACCTCACCGAGCACCGGGACCGGTGGGCGCAGATCGTCGTGGACGGCAAGTCCGGTGCCGGTGACCTGGTTGATCGTCTCCGTGCCGCGGGGTTCAGTCCGAAGGTGATTTGGACGCCGACGACGGATCAGGTCATCAGCGCTCACGCGATGATGGACGCCGCGATCCGAGACCGGTCCCTGTCGCACCCGGACGACGCCGAGCTAGAGGCCGAGGCCGCCGTCATCAGCCGCAGGAAGATCGGCACAGCCGGTGGTTTCGGCTGGACCGCCCCGGAGGGGGATGACGTCGGCCGGCATGGACGCACTGACGATGGCCCACTGGGCCGCGAAGACAACGAAGAGACGGCCGCGAGAACTGGCTGGTAGCCGCGTAGGGGTGGTGATGTGATGGACTTCCGGGCCTACTACGCCCCTGTCCCTACCGATGTCCGTGGGCTGGCCGAGGATGACGCCGACCTCATGGGGCGTCTCATCAAGCAGTGGCAGGCCAAGCGGGCCAGGAATGCGCTGCGCCGCCAGTACCGGGACATGCAGGTGAACGTGGCGTTCCTGGGTGCCTCCGTGCCCCCCTACATGCGGGATCAACTGGACATTGTGTGTGGCTGGCCGGATAAGGCTGTCACGTCGCTGGCGTCGCGCTGTATGTGGGATGGGGTGACGTCGCCGTCGGGCGAGGAGGACCCCCCTGGGGGCCATGTCGCTGCTGCACGAGAACCGCTTTGACCTGCTGGTGCCCGAGCTTGTGGACGCCACCTTGACCTACTGCTGCTCGTTCGTGGTGGCCCTGCCGGGTGACCCGGCTGCGGGGGATCCTGACGTGGTTGTGACGGGCGCTGACGCTCTTTGGGCGACGGGCCTGTGGGACGTGCGCCGTCGTGGCCTGGAGGCTGGCCTGCTGGTGGACTCCGCCGACGACAACGGCAAGCCGACGTCGGTGCTACTGCTGACGGCCGAGCACGTCACTCGCCTGGCCCTGGGGGACCGGGGGTGGGTGGCCGTCGCCCGTATGGATCATGGTCTGGGGCGGGTCCCGATGGAGCCGCTGCCGTACCGGCCGGCCCTGGGTAGGCCGTTTGGGCGGTCGCGTATCAGTCGCGAGGTCATGTCGATCACGGACCGCGTGGTACGTGCCGGCTTCCGCACGGAGGTCAGTAGCGACCTGTACGCGGCTCCGGCGCTGCTGCTGCTGGGTGCGGATGAGACCATGTTCCAGGACGCCCAGGGCGAGAAGGTTCCGCTCTGGTCCTGGTACATGGGGCGCCTCAAGTCGCTGCCGAAGGATGAGGACGGGGACAAGCCCGACCTCCAGGTGATCCCGCAGCAATCCATGGAGCCGTTCCTGGCGATGAAGCGCGCCCTGGCGGCGGAGTTCGCTTCGGCGACGTCGCTGCCGATTTCCGCGCTCGGAATCGTCCAGGACAACCCGAGTAGCGCCGAGGCGATCTACGCCGCCAAGGAAGACCTGGTGATCGAGGCGCAGAACACCACGCGCAGCATCGGCTACGGCCTGAACCGGATCGTGCAGGACGCCATCTGCCTCCGTGACGGGATCCCCGCGACGGAGATGGACGACGAGGTGCGCAACCTCGCCACGAGGTGGCGCAACCCGGCCATGCCGTCCGTTGTCAGCCAGTCCGACGCCGTGGTCAAGCAGATCAGCGCGATCCCGGAGCTTGCTCAGACTGACGTGGCCCTGGAGGAACTGGGGTACAGCGCCGAGCAGATTGTGCGTATCAGGTCGCAGATCAAGCGGGCGCAGGCTGGTGGGGTGCTGGATCGTCTGCTGGCGTCCACGCCCGCCCCGGCAGCGGCCGCGCCGCAGGAGCCCGCTGAGGCTCCGGTTGAGGTGACCAGCGGTGGCGACGCGGGCTGACCTGGAGCGGCTGTCTCGTGGCCTGGATGAGGCTACGCGGATGGCGCTGGCGGCCCTGTCGTCGGCGTTCGGGCGCCTGGACCTGTCTAGCCCTGAGAGGGTGCGTGATGCGCTCCTGGTGGTGATGCCGGCTATCGCCGCCCAGTATGGGGACCTGGCTGCGTCGTCTGCTGCGGAGTGGTATGAGCGGCTGCGTGCTGACGCCGTGGGTGGCCCCTACGCGGCCGTCCTGGCTGATGGGCCGTCGGATGAGCAGGTGGCGCAGGCGACCCGCTGGGCTGTCGGCGGCCTGTGGGGCGAGAACCCGGCCGGGGTGCAGGCCACCCTGGGGAACACCTTGGCCCGATTCATTGGGCAGCAGGGGAAGGACACGGTGCACCGCAACGTCGCCATGGACCCCGCTAAGCCGAGGTGGGCGCGCGTGCCTGGTCCTGGTGGCTGCTGCGCCTGGTGCTCGATGCTCGCCTCTCGCGGGTTCGTCTACGCCAGTGCTGCGACGGCCGGGCAGGGGCACGCCTACCACGATCACTGCTCGTGCGTGCCGACGCCGCTGTGGAAGGGGCAGGCGCACCGTATCGACGGCTATGACCCGAAGGGCTTGCGTGCCGCCTACGACGAGGCCAGGGCTGCTGTGAAGGCGTCCGGTGCCGCCGTCGATGACAAGGCGATCGCCGCCGAGATGCGCCGCCTCTCACCTGAGTCTTTCACTGACGGGGTTACCCCCGCCGAGTGACCCAACCATACCTATGAGCCCCTGCCGCGACGGTGGGGGCTTTGTCGTGCCGCGATGGCACCTATCACCGAGGGAGAACCCAATGCGCAAGACCGTCCAGACCGCTGAGGCCGCCAGTGCCGATGAGTCCGCGGAGCCGACCGAGGCCACCGAGACCACCGAGCAGACCAGTGGGGAGCCCGCGACGGGCGACGCCACCGACACGCTCGGAGACGCCGGCAAGAAGGCCCTAGCCGCCGAGCGCGCAGCCCGCCGAGAGGCCGAGAAGCGCGCCAACGACCTCGCCACCCAGATCAAGGCCGCCGAGGACGCAGGCAAGACCGAAGCCCAGAAGCAGGCCGAGACCCTCGCCAGCCTCCAGGCCGACCTTGCCGCCATGCGGGCCGAGAAGGAGCGCGCCGAGGTCGCCGCGGCAACCGGTGTCCCCGTTGACATCCTCGCAGGACCCGGCGACGACCCGGCCACATGGGCTGAGCAGGTCAAGGCGTGGGCCGCCGAGCAGGCCAAGCCCGCCGAGGCCCCCGCCCAGCCGGTCGTCCGCCACCACGGTAACCCGCCCGGCGCGGGAGCCGCCTCCCTCGATGAGCGTATCGCCGCAGCCGAAGCGGCCGGAGACCGGACTCTCACGGCCTCCCTGAAGGCCCTGAAGCTCGGCACTCACTGATGAGCCATCACGAACGAAAGGAGCCATGATGCCCGGAATCACCGGCATGGCAACCACCTACTCATGCCCCAACTACGTCGGCGAGTTGTTCTCTGCCAGTCCCGAGGACACGCCACTGCTGTCCTCGATCGGCGGCCTGACCGGCGGCAAGTCAATCGGCGGGACCGAATGGTCCTGGTCCGGTTTCGACCTGCGTGACGCCGAGGACGGACGCCAGCGCACTGAGGGTGCGAAGGCCCCCGCTTTTGAGGCCCGCAAGCGCTTCGCCGCCTCCAACGTCACCGAGATCCACCAGGAGGCCGTGTCCGTCTCCTACACCCGGCAGGGAGCGACCAAGCAGGTGACCCCTGCGACAGGGGCAACGACTGTCACCATCGGCGGCACCGTTCTGCCTGCCGACGAACTGGCCTTCCAGATCAGTGCCCAGCTGAAGCAGATCGGCCGCGACGTCGAGAAGACCTTCATCACCGGCAAGTACGCCAAGCCGACGGACAACCAGACGCCCCGCAAGACCCGCGGCCTATCGAGGCGATCACCACGAACGTGGCGACCACCACCCACAAGGCTAGCGAACTCACTGAGGCCGACGTCGTTGACCTCATCGAGAAGGTCTGGAACAGCGGTGGCCTCCAGGAGGGTGAGACCCGCACCCTCATCGTGAACTCCACGCTGAAGCGCGCCCTGACTCGCATCTTCATCAAGGAGGCGAAGTACCAGGAGGCGTCCCGCAACGTCGGCGGAGTCAACCTGAAGACCATCGAGACGGATTTCGGGGCCCTGAACATCATGCTCAACCGGTACGTGCCGGCTACGAAGCTGATCGTGGTGTCCCTGGAGCAGTTGTCTCCTGTCTTCATGGAGATTCCCGACAAGGGGCATTTCTTCGCGGAGCCGCTGGCGAAGACCGGCGCGTCGGATGACGTGCAGCTCTACGGGGAGATCGGCCTGGAGTACGGCAACGAGAAGGCTCACGGCTGCCTGACGGTGGCTGCTGGCTGACGTGGCATGGGGGCGCCCTGCGGTCTGTGGGGCGCCCCTGCCTGGCCCTGAGAGAGAGGGAATCATGAGGATCACTTGCTACAAGCACCCGTCGCTGTTGGTGACTACCCCGCGCGTTGAGTTCGTGGGTGGGGTCACCGAGGTGGATGAGGCCACGATGCAGGCGCTTGCTCCGCTGCTGGAGGAGTGGGGTATCGACGCCGCCGATATTGGTGGCGAGCACGCCGAGACCAGCGCCGAGACCCCTGAGGCTCCCGAGGACACCGCCCCGCCCGAGGAGGAGTCCCCGAAGCGGGGCAAGAATGGCTGACGTCTTCGCCACGGTGGAGGACCTGGAGGCGCGGTGGCGTGGCCTGAGCGAGCAGGAGCGGAAGCGGGCCGCGGTGCTGTTGGAGGATGCGACGGACCTCATCAAGGCGTCCGCGCCGCGCTGGCAGCACGCGTCTCTGCGGACTCTGAGTCGGGTCTGCTGCGCGGTCGTGAAGCGTGCGCTCCAGGCTGAGCAGGGGGCTGCTGATGGGCTCCCGGAGCCGCGGGGCCTAGTGTCTGGGGAGATGCACACGACGGGGCCGTTCACCGATCAATGGACCTACGCGAACCCTGAGGGCGACCTTTTCCTCAGGGCGGCTGAGTTGAAGCAACTGGGGGGGCCGCCGTAGTGCGGCGTTCGAGGTGGACTTGCTGGCTCCGGTGGTGGCCCCGTGATCGCCGCTGGCCTGGTCGCCGTGACGAGGCTCAGGGCGGGTGACGGTGGGCGCGACCAGTACGGTGAGGCTGTCCCCGGACCGGTCGTGGAGACGCCCCTGCCGCCCGCCTTGCTCAACCCTGGCGGCACGTCGGAGCCGGTCACTGCCGGGTCCGCGCCGGTCGTGTCTCAGCCGACCCTGTACTGGCGCGGCAAGCACCCGGACATTCGCTCATCGGATCTCCTGCGCATCGTAGGCGTGACGTACAGGGTCGAGGGCGCCCCGGCGCGCTGGCCCAAAGGCTCCGTGGTCACGCTCCACGCCGCAACCGACCCGAAGACGACGGGAGGTGCCTGATGGGCGTCGTGCGATTCAAGCTCGACCGCAAGGGCATCCAGATGCTCGTGTCCTCCGATGAGGCGCAGGGCGTCGTCACCGAGGTCGCCGAGGAACTGCGTGCCCGTGCCGGGGATGGCTTCAAGGTGCACTCCTCCAACAAGGGGAAGCGCGCCCGCGCCTACGTCCACGCCGGTACGCGGGAGGCGGGCCTGGAGCAGGTCAAGCACCACACCCTGGAGAGGGTGCTGGGCAGCATCGGGGGTGACTGATGGCTGGCACGTCGAGGGACACGAAGGCCCTGGTGATGGCAGCCCTGAAGGCGGCCCTGCCGGGCGTGCAGGTCGTGTCCAGCGTCCCCTACGCGAACGGGGATCCGCCGGATCCTCTGGTGCTGGTGCTCGCTACGGGCGGGCAGGGCCAGCACCAGAGGGTCCTGAGTACCGGTCAGGTCACCATCGACAGTTTCGCTCCCACTACGGGCCAGGCAATGCGCCTGGCCCTTCGTGTTGACGCCGCCGTGAACGCCCTCGTGGCCGGTCACGACTGGCCGGTCACGAAGGTCACGGGGAACGCCCCATCTGAGTCGCCCGACCCGACTATCACGGCCGCCCGAGCGACGGCCACCTACCAGATCACCACACGGAATCCGTAAGGAGAACCAATGACTACCAATGCCGACAACGTACTCGGCTTCGGGTCGGACGACGACAGTCTCTTCCTGGGCCCATATGACCCCGCCCTCGCCACCAAGATCCAGGGCCTCACCACCGCCGTCCCCACCAGCCTCAAGGACTGCGGATGGATGTCTGATGACGGAATCAAGCTCACCATGGACGACAGCGTGACCAAAATTAAAGGTCACCAAGGCCATGGCGTGGTTCGCACGTTCATGGACTCCTCGGAGACTGGCCTGGAGGCCGCCCTCCTGGAGTCGCAGCTGGACATCGTGACCCGCTTCCTGAACGCCAAGGCCGAGAAGATCCAGGAGCAGATCGGTAGCGCCCCACAGAAGACGGACGTCGCCAAACTGACGGCGAAGGCCCAGCGCACGGTGACCGTCCTGTCCGGCGTCCTCGACGTCTTCGACACCGCATCCACCGGTGACGCCCGCACCCGCATGCGGATCGTCTTCCCCCGCCTCGAGCTCGGTGAGCGCGGCGAGGTCGCCTTCAAGGTCGGCGAGCTGACCGCCTGGAGTTACAAGCTCTCGGTGCTGGGCGACTACGTCATCTACTCCAACGCGAAGTCGCTGATCCCGGCCTGATAAGGCCCTCATTCTCCCTGCCCCGGCGCGGATGGTCGGTCCCTGCGCCGGGGCAGGGTCACCACATTCTGGGACCGCCACCACCTGAAAGGGACCGACATGACTAGCAAGAAGACCAGCGAGACCGGGAAGCGCGCCCGCGAGGTCGGGGCTGCGACCCCGAAGGACTTCCAGGAGGCCGAGGCCAACGGCGGCGGCGTCGTCGAGGTGACCGTTGATGGCCTCACCGTCACGGTTGACCCGACCGTCTTCCAGTCCGACTGGGAAGTGATCGAGGCGCTGGCCGCCATGGAGGACGGTAGTGCCTCGCCCGCCGCGATGATGCGCGTGACCCGCGCTGTCCTGGGCGACGCCTACGACGACGTGAAGGCCCACGTCCGCAAGGACGGCAAGGTGTCCGCCGATGCCATGGGTGAGTTCCTCCAGCAGGTGTTCGAGGCGCTGAACGCGGGAAACTGATGGCCCTCCCTGGGCTCCTTCGGGAGCATGGGGAGGAGATCGAAGCCGATCTGCTGCGGGTCTATGGGGTGGACCTCCTGGACCTCTACCGTGGCCGGCTGACGCCTAGGCGGCTGCTGGCCCTCATCCGCGGGCTCCCGCCCGGCTCAGCTCTGGGTAGGGCCATGGGTGGGGACGTCGCCCTCTCCGACGAGGTGACCGCAATCCGGCTCGCGTCATGGCAGATTTGCTGCTACATCGCCAGTGCCGTAGGGGCCAAGCAGAGTGACCTGCCGAAGCCTCCGAAGCCGCCCGAACCGGGCTGGCAGGCGAAGGCCCGGGAGGCACAGGAGCGGCAGGACGCTAAGGCCCGCCGCTGGCTCGCCAGGCACCCAGAACTGGCCGCCCAGGCCAGCACATAACCACAAGAGGGGAGGCCCCACAGCACGCCGCTGTGGGGCCTCCTGCCATATAGAGGAGGGCCTGAATGGCTGGCAGCAAGCCCACGGGACACACCATCGGCACAGCCTGGATCCAGGTGGCCCTCTCCACCAAGGCGATCTCCCAGCAGCTCAAGGAGGCCCTGGGGGACGTTGACACTCGGCCGGCTGAGCGCAGTATCGTCTCCGGCCTGGGTGGCGCGTTCCGCAAGGTCGGGAAGATCGCCGCCGGGGCACTCGCTGTCGCCGGAACCGTCGGGCTCGCGACGGGCTTCGCCGACATCGCGAAGCAGGCCATCGACGCCTCCGACGCGACGAACAAGTTCAAGAACACGCTGAACTTCGCTGGCAAGTCCGCGGCCGACGTTGACCGGCTCACCAAATCGACGAAGGAATACGCCGACAAGACCGTCTACGGCCTGAGCGATATCCAGTCGATCACCGCCCAACTGGCGTCCAACAACGTCCAGGGCTACGACAAACTCGCCGAGGCCGCCGGTAACCTGAATGCCGTCGCCGGCGGAAACGCGGAAACATTCAAGTCCGTCGGAATGGTGCTCACCCAGACCGCCGGCCAGGGCAAACTCGCCACTGAGAACTTCAACCAGCTCGCCGACGCCGTTCCCGGCGCGTCCGGGAACTCCAGCAGGCCCTCCTCGAGGCCGGTGCCTACACCGGCAACTTCCGTGAGGCGATGGAGAAGGGCGAGATCACCGCCGAGGAATTCAACGCCGCGGTGATGGACCTGGGCATGACGGACGTCGCCAAGGAGGCGGCGACGTCAACCCAGACGATTGAGGGCGCCTGGGGTAACCTCGAGGCCACCCTCGTGTCTGGGGCGATGGGCATCGTTGACCAGATCAAGCCCGCCCTGACCGACTTCATGGGGAACGTCGCGTCGGGGGCCGAGGGCGCCTTCGACTGGATCCAGAACAACCTCATCCCCGGAATCCAGGGCGTCTGGGACATCCTGGCTAAGGGCCAGTTCGACGGCTCCAGCAAGGTCTTCGGCCTCGAAGAGGATTCCGGGATCGTTGACTTCCTCTTCAAGATCGGGGAGTCCGCACGGGCAGCCGGCGACTGGATTACCAGCACCCTGATTCCCGGGATCCAGGGTGTCGCCAGCATCCTGTTCTCCGGCGACTATCAGGGCCCCGATTCGCTCTTCGGCCTCGAAGAGGACTCCGCCCTGGTGGACTTCCTCTTCAACGTCCGTGATGCCGCTATCGAGGCCGGCACCTGGATCAACGACACGCTCATCCCGTCGGTGCAGGGCCTCGTGGAGATCATCTTCACCGGGGAGACGGACAAGCCGCTCTTCGGGCTCGACCCGGATTCTCCGTTGACCGGGTTCCTTGAGGGGCTCCGTGACGCCATCGTTAAGGTCGGCGACGCCCTCCTGTCAGCGACGTCCTGGGGCATCGAGCACAAGGGGATGCTCTCCACCCTGGCCATCACCGTCGGCACCGCCGCCACCGCGTTCTACGGCCTCCACAAGGCGACGCAGACGATGGGGGCGATCAAGGAGGCTGGCAGCATCCTGAAATGGGTGACCAACCTCAAGGCCATGGAGGGGGCCGTGAATGCCGCGAAGGGCGCTCAGGCGGCCTTCAACGTGGTCATGAACGCTAACCCGATCTTCCTGATCGTCACCGCTATTGCCGCCCTCGTGGCCGGCCTGGCGTGGTTTCACCCAGACGGAGACGGGCAAGAAAGCATGGGCGGCGATCACCGCCGAGTTCAAGAAGTTCCTGGACTGGATCGCCCCCTACTGGGATGCGACCCTGAACGCGCTCAGCTCGACTTGGAACACGGTGTGGAGCGCCGTCAGCGGGTTCTTCACCTCCTATGTGGTGCCGCTGATCTCGGGTGCCGTGAGTGTCCTGAGCGGCGTGTGGTCGGTCCTGAGCGGCGCGGTGAGCGCTGTCTGGGGCGGGATCATGACGGCGATCTCGACGGTCGTGGACTGGATCTCCACTTACGTCGGCCCGGTCCTTTCTGGGGTGTGGACCGGCATCAAGGTTGCCGTGTGGGTCCTGGCTACGGCGGTCGTCTTGTACTTCCAGATGTGGTGGGCTGCGATCTCGACGGTCGTGGACTGGGTGGTCACCTACGTTGGGCCTGTCCTCGCTGCCGCCTGGGAGGGCATCAAGACCGGGGCCCAGTACTGTGGGCGGGCATCGTCTGGGTGTGGGACGGCATCAAGGCTGCCGTCGGCGTGGCCGTGGACTGGTTCAACGCCTACGTGGCTCCCACCTTGGCCGCGGTGTGGGATGGCATCAAGATTGGGGCCCAGTTCCTGTGGAATGGGATCGTCACGATCTGGAATGGGATCAAGGCCGCCGTGCAGGCCGTCGCGGATTTCTTCACCGCCTATGTCATGCCGGTCATTTCCGCAGTGTGGACCGGAATCCAGGTGGGCGCCCAATTCCTATGGAACGGCATCGTCACAATCTGGAGCGGCATTAAGTCGTCCGTGCTCACGGTCGTCAGCTGGTTCCAGACCTACGTGCAGCCCGTCATCTCCACGGTGTGGAACGGTATCAAGTCCGGTGCGGATACGCTGTGGAATGGCTTGAAGACCGTCTGGGACGGCATCAAGTCCACCATTAACACGGTGGCGACATGGTTCCAGAACACGCTCAAGCCGATCTTCGATACGGTCACCACGAATATCAAAAAGCCTTCGAGAATATGAAGTCTGGTATTCAGACCGTGTGGGATGGGGTTAAGTCGGTTGCAGCCAAACCGATTAATTTCATCATCAATACCGTCTACAAGAATGGTATTAAGAAGACGGCTGATTCCATTGCGGAGAAACTGGGCCTGTCACTGAGACTCCCGGATGTCTCCGCAATCCCAGGGTACGCCAGCGGTGGTGTTTTGCCCGGATATTCGCCGGGGCGGGACATCTACCACTTCTACAGCCCCGACGGCGGTGGCGCTATCGCCCTGTCCGGCGGCGAGGCCATCATGAGGCCCGAGTGGGTGAAGGCGGTCGGCGGCCCCGCAGCGGTCCACCGGATGAACGCCGCAGCTCGCGGCTCCAGTGGGGCGCACATCCCCGGCGGAGACCAGGGCGCCCGCTTCGCGGCCTTCGCCGACGGCGGCATCTGGGACAAGATCAAGGGAGCCGCAAAGTCCGGGTGGAATACGGCCACAGACTGGATCTCCAGTGCGGCGGACGCGGTCTCATCGATCATCTCGGATCCGCTCGGAGCGGTGGAGAACTTGATCCGCCTCCCGATGAAGGCGGTCATGGCTGGCCTGCCCGGCAGCGGCTTCTTCCACGACATGGCTGGGGCCCTACCTGGCCGCTGGGTTGACGGGTTCGGAGAGTGGCTCAAGGGCAAGACGGCAACCATGGCCGCCTCGGACATCGTGAACGCGGCCAGGATGGCCATCGGCGCGACCTACGTGTGGGGCGGCTCGAGCATCCCGCCCGGCGTTGACTGCTCGGGCCTCGTGTACTGGGCGGCCCACCAGATGGGTAGCAACATCCCGCGTCTGACGGCGGCCGGCTACCAGGCGGGCTCCACGCCCGGCGGGTCCTACAACACGCCCGGGACCTTGTTGTTCTGGGGGTATCCGGCCCACCACATCGCCATCGCCAGTGGCGGCGGCCGAATGGTCGAGGCCCCCACGTTCGGGATCCCGGTCCGCGAGGTCCCCATCTGGGGGTCACCGAGCACCGGCCTCTACAAGTTCGACAGCGGCGGCCTGCTGCAGCCGGGGCTGACGACGGTCCTCAACGCCACCGGACGCCCAGAGCCCGTGTTCACGGGCGGCCAGTGGTCGAAGATCGACAACCTCCTCGGCAAGGGCGGGAACACGCCCTCGGTGCTCGAGGTGCGCGACGTGGACGGCGAGCTCATCGGCCGGATGCGTGTCGAGGCTGAGCGGGTCGCCGTCGAGGCGTCACGCAACGACTGAGAGGAGCCAGGATGGCACTCAAGGGGTGGATCGGCACGACGTCTGGGCTCCCGTCCCTCCTCGTGGACGGGCCGGTCACGGTGACCGCTGGTGACCGTGTGCTGGCCCGTCTCGGGGGGAGGGGCAGCACCTGGTGGCTGACGCCCTGGCCGCGCCCGGCGTCGAGACCGTCTACCGGGCGGGTGAGGACGAGGTAACCCTCACCCGCCGTGTCGGGGACTGGTACGGCGTCTACGTCACGGGCAAGGATGGGCGCTCCTTCCCCGGCCTCATCTACGTGTCCAATGAGGACCCAATCGAGTGGTCGGCGAAGACATCCCGTGTCGGCGGGGTGACCCGGTGGGCGCTCCGGGATGAGCCCGAGTCCGGCACTGGTGTCATCGCTTGCCCGACCGAGTATGAGCCCTTCCTGTGGTGGGTGCTCCAGGCTCATCACCCGATCATGCTGATCCCATCCGCACCGACGGCGGGGGTGCCGCCGCGGACGGTCATCGTCAACAGTGTCTCCCGGAAGCGTCTCTATGACGATCTGATCGAGCTGACGGTGAAGTGGACGGCTCACGAGCCCCGCGAGGATGGGGCCCCGCAGGGGGCTGTCCCGGTGACCACCTGGGGTGAGTGGCAGGACTACGGCGAGGCCCACCCGGATGAGGATGGGTGGCAGGCATGGTCTGCGCTTGAGGTCGCTCAGCGCGTGCAGGGGATGCCATGAGGCCGGGGCCGTCTACTGAGGCCCTGGCTGGGCCCGTCGCTGTCGGCGCACGCATTGACGTGCACCTGGGGGGCGTGGTGGTTGCCCTGGACATCCCGTGCGAGGACGTGCAGATCGACTGGGCGTCCGATCGTGTGGTGCCGGGGAAGTTGACCTACACCTGCCCGTCGTCGTGGGTGCCCGAGTCGCCCGCTAGCCCGCTCAGCAACTACGGGCAGCGGTCGCACGTCGTCGCCATCCTCGAAACCAGGGACGGCCGGGATGAGGTTGACCTGGGGTGGTGGCAGCACCAGTCCTGGGAAGAGGACCCCTCCGGGAAGGTGAAGGTCGAGGCGCTGGACCTGCTGCAACTCCTGGAGCAGGACCCGATGCCTTGGCCGTCGTCGCCGCGTGGTGGGGCGACGGTCCTGTCTGAGGCGCAGCGTCTCGCCGGGACGCTCCCGGTGGTCCTGGATCCAGGCACCCCGAACTCGCCGGTCAGCCCCTCCACCCAGTGGGGTCACAGCAGGACTGAGGCGATCCGGGACCTGTGCCACACCAGGGGCCTGAACTGGGGGATCAAGGCAGACGGCTGCCTGCACCTGTGGGCGCAGACCGACGGCTCGGGAGCCAGTGGCCCGCTACACGGGCCGAGACCTCCTCATCGAGGCGCCCAGGAAGAGCGTGGAACGCCGCCCAAACCGCTGGATCGTCGTCGGCAGCCCGCAGCAGTCCGACGACAAGAAACCGGCCGTGAAGTGGACCGGGACCGCCGTCGCCTCCTCCTGGCCCTACGAGCCCAGCACCTACGGCTGGGTGACTGAGCGCAAGGAGTTCAACGCCGCAGCCTCGGCGGGGGCCGTCCACAAGGCGGCTCACACGAACATGGCGAACGCCCTCTCGGCGGCGTCGAGACGCTCCGTGGAGATCGCCTCGGATCCACGCCTGGAGGCCGGCGACGTGATCGCCGTCCACACCGACGCCGGCGAGGTCATCGTCGGCAAGGTCACCGCCTACAGCCTGCCGGTGGACAAGCCCGGCGGGCAGATGCGCATAGACATGGAGGAACTGGCATGGTGAAGCCGAACCTGTGGATCGACCGTAAGCCGTCCCCGGCTACGGCGGTCGCCAGCCAGCAAGCCTCCTACGGCAGCGGCTCGCAGGCGGGCACGTGGGCCACTGGCCGCGTCCTGGAGGTCCTGGACGATGGCCTGGTTCGCGTGGAACTCCCGGCCGACGAGCCGGTGAGCGAGGTGGTCGCCCCGGCCGACGGCGGCGTGACCGCGGTCGGCGCAGAATGCGTCTGCCTCCAGGCGGGGGACGGCCGGGTCTACCAGGTCGTTTCGCCCGCCAACCTGCCTGAGGGTGGGCAGGCGCGTGCGACTGGCGCGACGGGGAAGATCGCCCTCGAAGCGGCCGGCACCAAGGCCGAGCTTGACGCCGCCCGAAAGGAGATCGAGGCGGCGCAGAAGCAACTGTCCGAGGAGGTCAAGGCCGCGAAGGACGCCGCCTCGACGTCGGGCGAGGCGGCCGCGAACGCCCTGAAGCGGGCTCTCGGCCGCGTGACCGTCGCCACCACCGCCCCCGCGGATCCCGCCGACGGCGACCTGTGGGTGGCCACCAACTCCGACAAGCAGGCTACCGGCGTCAAGGTGTGGTCGGCCGCCGCCAAGGGCTGGCAGGACTACATGCTGGTGGCCGGGAAGGTCCTCGTCCCCGGCTCGGTGGGCGCGGTCCAGCTGGGCGACGGGGCGGTCACCGCCCCCAAGGTCACCGCCAGCGACGAACTGTGGGCGAAGGTCGCCACCTTCGCCAAGGTGACGACGCAGATGCTCCAGGCCGGGCAGGCGCGGATCACGGGGGAGTTGCTGGCTGACACCATCCGGCTCTCCACGCGGATCGTCGCCGGTGACCCCTCCGGGGACGCGGCGATCATGGATCACACGGGCCTGCACGTGCTGAAAGCGGCCGGCGGGCAGCCGACCGAGGTCGTCACGCTCGGCACGTCCGGGAAGGACTTCCTGTCCGTGACCGGCACTGACGGGCTGGCGAGGGCCACGATCACCGGCGATGGCCTCATGACCGCGCAGTCCCTCTCCGTGGCCGACAAGATCACCTGGAAGGGCCGCGACCTGGCGTCGGTCCTGGACGTGATTCCGCGCGGGATTGTCGCCTGGGGGACGGCTTGGGGCTGGCCGGGGCAGGGGCGGCACCAGGTGCGCGGCGATGACGAGATTGCGACCCTCACGGTCGATCTTGAGGCGGGGCGCCTGTATCACTGCGAGATGATCTGGTCGTGGATGCCAAACCAGGCTAAGGCCATGTGTGAACCTCGTGTGTCTATTCGGCCCGTGGGGAATGGGGCGAAGGACACCGTGAGTTGGGCGAGCCGAGTCCCGGGCGCGTTCGTGAACCAGGTTCAGACTGACCGCGCGCACTTCCCACCATGGTCACCTAATACGTCGGGCACCTACAAGTTCACGATTTCACTGGCGCACGCTTATATTGCTGGTGGTGTGACACTGGATTATGGGACGCAGCCGCCCCACGTGTGGCTTACTGATATCGGCGTAGCGCCTAAGGCGACGCTGAGGTTCCCAGATTCAGTGGTCGCTAACGGAAAGACCCGGCCCTCGCCGCGGCAGAATCACCGATCTGTGTTCGTCGCGAATTGGTGGCGGGCGTACTCGAATGGTTCACCGGACACGGCCTGGTCTGGTTCCCTCCCTCAGGGTAGATACGGCAATTGGGCTTACAACTCAGTTGTGGGGTTCCCGGACATGACCTCCACCCTGAGGGGTGCAACCATTAACAACATGTCGCTCTACGTCTACGCCAAGCACTGGTATGGGCAGACGGGCGTCGCCAGCATTGGTGCTCACGGGTGGCAGTCCGCTCCGGGCCAATTTGGGTCGAATGGGCGTTGGCTCGAAACCGGGGGCTGGGGACGTGGAGAGGGCAGGTGGATATCCATTCCTAGCAACCTCTGGTCTAATTTCCAAAACGGCATCTACCGAGGGATCACGTTCGAGACCCAAGGGAACGCATCGTACGGATATTGGGACACGAACATCCAGATCGCCGTTGACTACAGCAAGTAAGGAGAACCAGATTGCCCACCAATCACTGGAAGGGGATCCCAATCCCCGAGGCGGGGGACGACCTATTGTCCGCATGGTCGAAGGCTTTCGACGTCGCCGGGGTGATCTTCCCGGCCCAGTCCGTGGCAGAGGCCCGCGAAATCCTCAGCCGCGCCGAGGCCGCAGGTCACCCGCCAACGGCCGCGCACCCCGCCTACCTGGACGTCTCAGGTGTCCTCTACCGGGCGGACGGCAGCAAGAATGGCGGCCGTTGGGTTATAACCCCGGTGAATGAGGTGCAGGCTGCCGAAGCCGGTATTGGCGCCTCTTACACGTGGCATCTCAACAGCAACCAGACCACCGACGTCGCCACCATTGATCTTGGTGTCCGCCCGTATGACCGGCTTGTTCAGGTTTCCTGGACGTGCTTCGGGATCGTCCGCAATGGAGTCATTGACATATACGCGGCGATCATGGACCGGTACGCCTACGCGCGTTTCCCGGTCCAGACTTTCGGGACCACGATCACCGCGAACGTGATGGCGATAGTTCCCGCTGGTCAGGCCCCCCGGATTAGGGGTGGATTCGTCGGAGGTCAGGGCGTCGGTGGGACTTTCAGTTTCACCGACGACAAACGCTATTCCGGTCTCATCGCAACCTCAACACCGAAAGGAATGCAGTGATGCCCAACTACAATGAGCACGACATCAAGATGATGGGCGACGCCGACTTCGACAAGCTCGCCACCATCGTCAACGCCGAGCAGGACAAGCGCCGATTCCTGCACGACTGCAAGGCAGAAGTTGACAAGCGAATCGACACATACGTCGAGTACGCGCCGACGGAGGCGAAGGACATCAAGGGTCTCCAGCGTGACGCGATGATCGGACCCGGCGAGCAGATCATTGTCGATGGCAAGACGTACAAGAATGTCGCGCGTGCCTGGCTGAATCCGTTCAAGGCCGGGCCGATCAACTTCGCCGCCGGCTGGGAGCAGCAGAACGGGGGCGTCCTGTGAGCGTCGGGGCAGTCACCGCGCGGATCGCACGGCAGGTCAGCGAGAACGAGAACGTCGGCTACAGCCAGTACCGCCGCCGCACCTGGTTCGCGGCCGCCGACTGGGCGGGACACGTCCCCAGCGCCCAGGACGCCGACTGCTCGTCCCTGGCCTGCGGCGCAATCGACTACGGCCTGCATGACACCTACGGCGTCCCATGGGGACACCAGGCGCTCCTCGAAATCAATGATTTCTGGACCGGCAACATGCGTGCCGGCATGGAGGCTAGGGGCTTCCGTGAGCGCACGTGGCCGGATGAGAACCTGTGCCCCGACGGCGGATTCCAGGCCGGTGACATCATCCTGTCCGCCGGCAATGAGGGCGGTACGGGGCACGTCGTGATCGCCCTCGAGGATGCCGTGGACCCGCTCATCTCGGAGTCGTGGATTTCGGAGACCGGCGACATCGACGGCCAGCCGGGCGACCAGACTGGGGAGGAGACGCGCCTCAAGCGCTACAGTGCTCACCCGCTCACTCAGCGTGGCGCATGGACGAGCTGCCACCGCTTCGACGAGGCCCTGTTTCCAGCAGTGGCCCGAGTTTGCGAAGGGCAAGGCGACCGCCACAGTGCCGGCACCAGTGGTCCCAGCGGCCGCCCCGGCTCACGCTCACGGTATCGACATCTCCAGTCATCAGGGCGGGCTCAATATCGCCGCCATCTGGGCTGACTTCGTGATCGTCAAGGTGACGGAGGGGACCGGCTACGAGAATCCGTTCTGGCGCTCCCAGGCGGAGGCGACGCTGGCCGCGGGCAAGAGGTTGGGCTTCTACCATTTCGCCAACGACGAGGACGCGGGCGAGCAGGCCCGGTACTTCCTGGACCGGGCGAAGTCGTACGTCGGCCGTGCCACGTTCTGGCTGGACTGGGAGGCCGACGCCGTCGGGCTAGGCCCCGGCCCCGCGCTGACGTTCCTCAACCAGGTGGCCGCAGAGACCGGCTCCACCCCGGGCTTCTACACCTACCAGAACGTACTGAGCTCCTATGACTGGTCGGCCGTCGCCGCCCGATACCCGCTGTGGGTGGCCGGCGGCCCGGACTACAGCGACTACGGGCAGGCGTACAGCGACCCGCCCATCCCGAACGTCCCCTACTGGGGAGGCGGTGCGCTGGTTCACCAGTACACCGAGGACGGCTACTTGCCTGGCTACAACGCTCACCTTGACCTGGATCGCCTGCGCGACCGCAGCGCCTGGGACGCGATGATCGGCGGCGGCCATGTCGCCGCCTCCGCTCCGGCCGCCCCCGTGGCGCAGGCGAGCCCCTACACCGGTCGATGGAACAAGTCGGATGGTCAGGGCGAGCTTGTCTGTGACGGTGACCTGGGGCCCGCGACCATCGCCCGCTTTCAGCAGGTGATGGGCACGCCGATTGACGGCGAGCTCGACGACGACGGCAGTCCCGCCATCGAGCGGTTCCAGGAGTTCCTGAACGCCAACGTGCACGCCCCGTCGCAGGAGCAGTTGAACGGTGAGCCTGCGCTTGACGTCGATGGGGTCGCGGGCCCCGCGACTTGGCGGTGCTTCCAGTTCATTGTGCTGGCTTGGCACAGCGACTACGTGCCGGCGGGCTGGTCGTTCGGGGACTGGATTGACGGCGACCCGGGGGGAGGGCACCATCCGGGCGCTCCAGCGGGCCCTCAACGACTCTCACGCCAACTCCGGTCGCCTCTGGTGACCACCCATCTAGGAAGGAACACGCATGAAGGCACTCATCTCTGACCCCTTCGTCACCACCGTCGTCCTGGGCACTCTGTGGCCCCTCGTGCAGGCGGCCCTGGACCGCCCCTACTGGACGCGTGGGCGTCGCGTCGCCCTCGTCGTGGGGGCCGCCGTCGTCCTCACCGTGGGCGCCTGGGCACTGTCCGCCTACCCGCTCCAGGCTGACGTCCTGGCCGCCCAGGTCGGCAAGTTCCTCGGGTTCGCCTGGGCCGGCTATCAGGTCCTCTCACACGTCAAGATCGGCGGTGTGAGCGTCCTCGCCTGGGCCGGTATCGTCACCCCCGGTGGCGAGACCCGGGAGCACTACCAGCCCCGGCACGAGGCCGCCTGATGGGCGTGGGCCGCCGACTGTGGGGGACTCTCCACGAGCCCAGGGCGATCTCAGCGATGATGGCGGCGACCTACGTGCTCATTGCCGTGGCCGTCGCCCTCATCCTGGGGGCGCCCCGGATCCAGCCGTGGGACGTCACCGTGGGCTGTCTCCTCACTCTGTCTGGGTGCGCGATCGGTGCGCCCGCGGCTTGGCGGGGCTGGTGGGGCGTGGAAGGCCCGTCGGCGGCCCTGGTCGCCCTCGGGCTGGTCGTCGTCGCCATCGAGGACGCCGCACGCGCCCTCACGTCCGACCACTGGCCCGGCTGGCCATTCTGCATCATCCTCGCTCTCCTCCTCATGATCGGTCAGCGTATGGCCCGCATCTGGGGCCACACCTGGGCGCCCGGCTGCGAGCCGAACACCGCGCTCCGGCAGGCCGAGACCAGCGCCGCCGCAGCGAAAGCCATCGAGGCCGACGCCGCCGCACGCGCCATCGAGAGGGAGGACCCCGGATGCAGAAAGCCGAGCTGATCGGCGCGATCATCACCAGCGGCCTCGGATCCATCCTGGTGACCCAGGTCGGGGCCGCTATCCGGGCCATGTGGCACGCCCGGCAGGGCCGCGAGTCGGACCTGCAGGCGGCGCGACGGGAGGCCGCCCAGTGGGAGTGCGTGGCGCGCAGGACGCGCGCGATCGCCCTGGACCGGGGCGCGCCCCTGGGGGACCTGCCGCGCGGCCCGGGGGAGACCCCGATCGGGGATCTCGCCGACGACTGAGAGGCCCCTATAGGGCCTAGCGCCCCTCTCATCTATCTGGGTGGGAGGGGCGCCTTTCGTCGTCTCTGGGGGCCGTTTACGGTGTGATTCCGCGGTTTGTGTGGTGTCTCGGAAAGATGGCTAGTTGATGGCTAGTTTCGTGTTGGCTGGTCGGCGGTTTGGTGAGTGTTCTCAGCGAGTCGCCCTTGTGGTGCCCCCTGCTTTGGGAGCAGGGGGCCGCGGGTTCAAATCCCGCCAGCCCGACCGGAAATCCCCGGAATCAAGCCAGATCATGGGGTACCTGCTTAGCCCCTCATACGCTATCCTGGGCTACAGATGGCTAGACAGATGGCTAGTCGCCGAGCAGGAAGGGCTATCCAATGGCATACGGGGAAGGCACCGTCTACCAGCGCAAAGACGGCAAATGGGTCGCATCAGTCGAAGCCGGCTACACGGCCAGCGGCGGCCGCCGACGCATCACCAGAGCACGAGCCACCGAGGCCGAAGCCAAGCGCGCCCTACGCGCCATCCGCCGCGAAGTCCTCGCCGAGCAGCAAGCCACCATCGTCAGCCCCCGCACCACCCTCAAGGCGTGGATCGACACCTGGGCGCCCGGCTACAAGCGCACCGCCCGCCCCCGCACCTACAGCAACGACCTCGCCCTCCTCGGCAAGTGGGTCACCCCCACCATCGGGCACCGCCGCCTCGCCGACCTCACCGTCACCGACCTACGCAAGATGGAAGCCGGGATGAGGCAGGCCGGTCGATCAACGACGTCGATCCGCTACGTCCGACTCATCCTCCACCGGGTCCTCAAGGCCGCCATCGTCGAAGGACACCGCATCCCCGACTCCGTGATGCTCGCCCCCCAAGCCCAAGGCCGCCGCCTCCACGCGCGAGGCCGTGCCCGCCGCCGAAGCCGCCGCCCTCCTCAAGGCCGCCACCGAGAAAGACACCTGGACACCCCTCCCCAACTCCACCAGCCTCCCCACCCAGCGCGCCCGCCGCCTCGCCACCGAGCAGGACGCCAGCAGGTGGGTCGCCGCCCTCCTCCAAGGAATGCGGCAAGGCGAATGCCTCGGCCTCACCTGGGACCGGATCGACCTCAAGGAAGGCACTCTCACCGTAGACCGCCAGCTCGTGGAGATGACCGCCGCCGAGGATGTCACCGGCACCGACGGCGTGGTCTATGAGCACCTGGTGGACGGCTACTACCTGGGGCCGACCAAGACGAAGGCCGGCGCGCGCGTCCTGCCCCTGGTGCCGTGGATGGCCGCGGCCCTGACGGCCTGGCGCGACCAGTGCCCGACCTCCCCCTACGGGCTCGTGTGGCCCCGCCCCGACGGTAGCCCCTGGTCGAAGAAGAGCGACCGCCTGGCGTGGCGCGCCCTCCAGGACGTCGCCGGCGTCCACAAGGAGGATGGCGGCTACTATCTCGTCCACGAGGCCCGCCACTCGACGGCGACGCTCCTCATGGCAGCCGGGGTCCCCGCCACCGTCGTCATCGCCATCATGGGCCACACCGCGATCACCACGTCGATGGGCTACCAGCACGCCGACCTGGACCAGGCCCGCCAAGCCCTCGAAGCCGTGGCGCCCCGCCTCGGCCTCACCTCCACCCCAACCCCCTGAAAGGAAACCCCATGTCACTCCTCGACGCCGCCTGCATCAAGACCGACGACGGCACTATCCACGTCGCCCCGAACGGAACTATCGGCCTCCCTGGCCTCCTCACCCCAGACATCCCCGCCACCGACGTCGTCGACATCGCCGTCGAAGACGGGAAGGAGGCCAGCCAGAGGATCACCGCGACCCGCGTCGCCCTCATCGGCGTCTTCGCGCTCGCCGCGAAGAAGAAGGTGGATGCCACGAAGTTCATCGTCATCGAGACCGTCGATAATGCCTACGCCTACGAGATCGGCGCGAAGGAGTATCGGACTGCCGTGGCCTTTGTGAAGCGCGCCAAGGTTGCCGTCGCCCGCGGCCAGGAGTACGCCGCACGGGAGGCCGAGGCGCCCGCGACCCCCGCCCCCGAGCCGGCCGAGGGGGCCGAGCCCGCACCGAAGAAGTGGTGGCAGAAGACCACCGGCGACCTCATCAACGAGCGCCGCGCCCGGAAGGGGAAGGCGCCCCTGAACTTCGGAGCCGCGTGACCGATCCAGCACTCCAGCACTGAGGCCCCCACCATGATGGTGGGGGCCTCTGTGTCTCTAGGGGGCTACGCCATCGCTAGGGCGCGGTGCCCCCTTCGGCGGGGGGGGGGTGTCTTCTTTGCTAGGCGCTTCTCGGCGCGCTCGACGATCTCCAGGACGCTGACGCCGAGGGCTCCGGCGAACTCCGCGAGAGCTTCGATGGTGATGAGGCGCTCGGCGTTGAGCAGCCTCCAGGTTGTGGCCCTGGAGAGGCTGACGCGTTCCACGAGGTCATCGAAGGCGACTTCCTGGGCGACTCGCTCGGCCCGGAGCTCGGCGGCGACGGCGGCGTTCAGCCCTTTGGTGGGGTCCTTGTCGATGTTGGCCATGGGTTCACTATTCCATATGGAGCACAAGGTCGCATTTCGGTAACGCGGTTCCCAGGAAGTTGCCAGTGATCCGTATGGAGCACTAAGTTATCCATATGGGTAACTCACCGATGACCGCCCGCCTCGCGGAGGTCCTGAACCACCAACTCAACGAATCCAACCTCTCGGTTTCCGCAGCCAGCCGGAAGACCGGCATCCCCTATCCAACCCTCTATCGCCGCCTTAACAGCGGCGGCCGCGGCCTCACCATCGACGAGACCGAACGCCTCGCCCGAGCCCTCAACACAACCCCCACCGACCTCCTCACGCAGGCCACCAAGTAACCCCAACCTACCCCCCCACCATCTCTAGGAAACATCCCATGTGCAACCCCAGCACCCAACGCCCCATCAGTGAGGCCATGCCCCTCGTGAACGCCCTCATCGCCGAGGCCGAACGCAACTGCATCGACATCTCTCACTACCACGTGCACGCCCTCCCCGAGGGGCGCTTCGACATCTCCCTCTACGCCTACGACGGCGCACGCGAAGCCCTCTGCAACCTCCTCGGGCTCCACACCCTCCACGAGCACTTCGACCCCATGCTCCCCGTGGACTACGCGTGCTCGCGTACTGCGGTCCGCAAAGTCGGCCGCTGGCTCATCACCTCCGCATGGGGCGGCTACGACGCGCACTCCGACTTCCCCTTCAACGCCGAGGCGGCCGCCGCATGACCACCTACGCCCTCGCAGCCCTCGCCGCGGCAGCCATCCTCACCGAGCTCGCCCTCAGCATCGCCGTCGGCCACCACACGGGCGTCCTCCTCCTCGCCGCCGCCCTCACCGCCGCCACCGTCACCCACACCATCCACGCCGAAAAGGAGACCCGCCGATGACCGTCGTCCTCACCTACACCCTCGCCGGGGCCGCCGCAGTCACCGGCCTGTCCGTCGACTACATCCGCAAAGCCGTCAAGGCAACCGACCCCGACTTCCACCTCCCCGCCCGAATGGCCGGCACCAAGTACCTCATCCGCCGCGACGACCTCGAAGCCTGGATCGACCGCCTCCCCGAAGCCTGAAAGGAACCCCCATGCCCCGCTCCCCAATCTCAACGCTCACCACCAGCGGCGGCGGCGAGTACCGCTACCTCTGGCACATGATCCCCAACGTGCCCGTGGTCCACCAGCGCGGCGAGGCCATCGCAGACCTCATGGACCTCCTCCGCGTTCTCGGCATGGTCCTCCTCTCCGACCCCAGGGCCTCAATCCAGCACGGAGCCCAGCCCATCCTCACCCTCACCATCCGCGCCCGCTACGCCACCGACTACGAAAACCACGCCCTACAGGACCCCGCCGACAACGACCAGGAGACCGCAGCATGACCACTGCCAGCACCATTCACCCCAAGGAGCGCGGTTCCGTGCGCGCCAACGACCCCGTCACCAGCCAGTGGGCGGCCGACTCCATCACCGACGCCACCACCTCGCAAGCCGTCGTCCTGAACCGGGTGCGCAACTCCAACGCCCCCGGGGCGTTCACGCTCGCCGACGTCGAGCGGTTCACGAGCGGCGTCCTGTCCCCGTCCCGTGCCCGCACCGCCGTGCGCGAGCTCCAGAACAAGGGGCTCATCGAGGAGACCGGGCGGTTCGAGGTCACCGTCTCTGGTCGCAAGGCGCGCCTCCTCGCCCTCACCGATACTGGGAGGGCCGCCGCATGAGCACCCTGACGATGGCCCAGCGCCGCGCCGACTTCGAGGCCATGCTCAAGCGCGCTGACGTGGCTCGACGGGCAGTCAGCAAGTCCTGGACGACGGAAGGGGGCACACCGGGGAAGCCTCTCGCCAGCCTCGCTCGCGACGTCGCCGAACTGTGCGCCTCCTGGGTAGCCGCAGCCAAACGCGCCAAGGAGGGCCACCCACCCAGCGACCAGGCGAAGAGCCTCGCCGTCCTCGTCGCCGCACGCTGCCTCCACATCATCTGTAGCGATGAAGACCTCTCGGACATGCCCCCAGGCGACCTCGTGGCCGCCATCACCGACGACGCCGAGGAGTGGTTCGGAGCTCACGCGGACGAGTGGCTGGACCTGGAGGTCAACCCCTGCGTGCGAGCCCAGTGCCTCATCCAGTGTCTCGGCCAGGTCGCCAGCGCGTGGCCCATCACCCCCGACCGGCCATCCCCCTACGGGTACGACTGCATCGACTGGAAGTTCGGCTCCCTCGTGCGTCTCACCTTCGAGGCCGTGTGTGCGGCGCTGGCTGCCGAGCGCGGCCTCTGGCAGGAGGAGTCATGACCCGCATCCTCCTGCCGGGGCGCCTGGTGCGGCACATCGCCGACGTCGAGTGGGAGAAGCCTCACCAGCACCCCGATGGCGTTTACTACCCGACCTGGCGAATCTGCAACGGGCTCGGCAAACTCGAGAACACCGGGTTTCTCACGGAGCACTGCGAGGACGTCGAGAGCGCGGACCTCACTGGCCCGCTCGTCTGCCCGGCCTGCCTCGCCGCCCACCAGCCCACCGACGCCCCGGACCCCACCATGGGGACCATCCCCCTCTTCGACCTGCCATGACGCAGCCCAGCCTCCTCGACCTCCTAGAGCCCACCCCACCGGACGTGCTCCACGCACTCATGCCGAACATGGGCCTGGCCTGCGGGGCCGACCTCCTCACCCTCCTACGCCAACCGCGCGACCGCGGCCCCGTTTACGCCATCCGCTACGAGCAGGTCACCTGCGACGCATGCAAACAGGCAGCCGAACCCTACGGCGGACTCTGGGCCTGGTGCCGCAAACAGCAGGGGAAGGCGGCATGACCATCAAGCTCGGAGAGATCTGCGCGGGCTATGGCGGCCTCGGCCTCGGCCTGGGTCTCCTGACCGACGTCGATACCCGGTGGGTCGCCGACGACGTTGACGCCGGCCCCTCCAGGATCCTCGCCCGTCACTGGCCCCAGGCCCCCAACCTTGGGGACATCACCCGCATCGACTGGGCAGCCATCGAGCCCGTCGATGTCATCGCAGGGGGCACCCCCTGCCAGGACCTATCTAACGCCGGTCACCGCGCCGGAATGAGGCCAGGCACCCGCTCAGGAATCTGGGAGGCCATGGCCCACGCCATCGAGGAGATCAAACCCCATGTTGTCGTCTGGGAGAACGTCCCCGGTGCCCGCTCAGCGGCCGCCTATAGCCGTCTGGAATCCGGTGCGGGACGTCTGGGAGGGGGGCAGACCGACCTGTTCTCCGGGCTCTCGGACGTGTGGTCGGAGATTTGGCCGGCCTCGGGTATGACGCGGCGTGGACATCTGTGCGAGCTTCCGACGTCGGAGCCCCGCACCGCAGGGAGCGGGTCTTCGTCCTCGCGTGGCGCCCCGACGCTGCCGACACCCTCCGCGTCCTGCGCGACAGGCCCAGGGGAACACGGGGACGGCGGCATGAACCTACAGACCGCCGTCGCACGCCTGGTCATTCGCCCTGGCTGGAGTACGCGCCGGCGATCCGCCGGTGGGAGGAGGTGACGGGGCGTGAGGCCCCGCCGCCGACGGAGACCGGCCACCGTGGCGGGGACGTCCTCTCCCCACGGTTCGTCGAATGGATGATGGGCCTCCCCGCCGGGCACGTCACGGACACGCCTGGGCTCTCACGGTCGCAGGCACTCAAAGCCTTGGGGAACGGCGTCGTCCCCCAGCAGGCAGCACACGCAGTCAACCACCTAGCAGAAACGGCACTCAACCATGGACTCGTTTAGTTTCTTCGTCCCCGGTGAGCCGATCACCGAGGGCTCCACGCGCGCGTTCGCGTCTGGTCAGCGCGTCGTCGTCACCCACGACCGCGGACGCGAACTCGACCAGTGGCGTATCAAGGTCGCACACGCCGCCGAAGCCGCCGCACAGGCCGCCTACTGGGAACCCCGCTACGACGGGCCTGTCGAGGTATGGGCCGAGTTCCGGCTCCCACGCCCCAAGAGCGCCCCCAAGTCCCGCAAGCACGCGCAGATGAAGCCCGACCTGGACAAGCTCCAGCGCGCCATCGGGGACGCCCTGGCCCCCTACAAGCGGCCCGGCGTCCTGCGTGATGACTCCCGGATCGTCGGCTGGTCCGCGGTCAAGCGCTACGCCGACGACGCGCACCCCGCTGGCGTCACGGTGCGCGTCTCCAAGGCGCGGGATTACCTCACCGGGCAGGTCATCACCAGTGTTGATGACATCCGCGACTTGCCAGCAGACGCAGTCCTGATGGACGAATACGGCAACCTGTTCCACCTGTATCTAGGTGATTGGGTCATGGTCGGCCGCGAGGACGAGTACACCTACAGCGCTCACGAGATCGACCTGCCCGCACGCCTCGCAGCCCAGGAAGGGCGGTGAACATCGTGGACGTCATTCACGAGAGGTCCCCCCCGGTCACGGGGGCGCGTCAGGTGCGACGACTGCCGCCGCCGCATCCCCAATGGCGAGCAGTACCGCCAATCTACGGTCGTCGGCGACGGGGCGATCTGGGAGTGGCGCGAGTGCCAGCCATGCCAGACCGCGGTCAGTCACGTCATGAGATGGAAGGGCCCCTACAGCGACGGCTACTGCCCCAACGACTTCCAGGATTGGGCGTATGAGGCCATGAACGATGTCGGTGTTTCCGGCTACCTGTTCCTGTTCGATACCGCGGGCATGTGGGGACGCTACCTGGAAGACCTTGCCGACTCCGCTGCCGAGTGCGCAACCAGAGACGCTGACCCCGCGCGGGCGTGGGGTGACGAGGCGTGGGTGGCCTTCACATGGCGCATGCAAACCAGCCCCGTATTTAATCCCAGGAGGAAATGATGATTGAGATGACTGCCAGGATCCCGCTCGACGGCGAGGTGATCGCCAGGGCTGACCTGCTGGCGTTCGCCGACCAGGTGCGCGCCCACGAGGACTCGCGGGTCGAGCTGGACTACGACGAGGACTCCTTGTGCCCGGTGGCCTTGGAGGCGTTCTGGACGACGGAGGTGGCCGGCGATGACTCGCAGCAGTGACCGCCGTATCTGGGCGCGGATGACGGTGGACTTCGCGGACTCCCCGAAGGTGGTGGTCTTGTCGGACGCGGCGTTCCGGGCGCTGGTGGAGATGATCCTCTGGTGCCGGCGCGGCGAGACCGATGGGGTGATCCCTCGGGCGTACGCGGACCGACGTTGGGGATGCGACTCGTATACGAGTCGTACTACGAACCCGGATACGAGTCGTAGTACGGACCCTATTACGGAACTGCGTACGAACCACCCCGATAGGCCCTCTTTGGAGGTGAACGAGACCGGGGACTACGTGCTGCGCGACTTCCTTGAGCACCAGGACTCGAAGGAGCAGTCGGATGCCCGCAGGGCGCGGAATTCCGCCAATATCCGTCGCCGCTGGGAGCGACGCGATACCACTCGTGATACGAGTCGTACTACGAACCCGGATACGAGTCGTAGTACCAGCGGTAATACAGAGAAAGAGAAAGAGAAAGAAGAAGTACTACGTACTTCTAAACTCTCTCCGACTACGTCGGAGAGAGAGGACGCGCGCGCGACGACGAGGACACCCCCGAGCCGACCCCGATCGTCGAGCCCCGCCCCGACGTCGATGCCGTCTGCGACGCCATGGCCGCGAGCGTTCAGCGCCGCACTGGCCGAGCCCCACGCGTCACCGCCGCCTGGCGCACGCAGGCCCGCCTCATGATCGACCGCGACGGCAGGTCGGTCGAGGAGATCACCCGCGTCATCGACTGGGCCGAGGGCAACGACTTCTGGCGCGCCAACGTCCTCAGCGTCCCCAAGCTCCGCCAGAAGTTCGACACCCTCCGCCTCCAGTCCCAGCGCCCGCAGGGGCGGCCGCAGGGCGGGCAGGTGTTCTACGACTGGCCGAGCAGTTCGCGAAGGAGGGCCTGTGATGGCGACCGCAACGGGTGTGAGTCTGGCGATCGGCATCCTCGTGGACGCCGGCATGCTGCCCGGCATCGTTGACGCCGAGGGCGGCAAGCGCCGCATCCGCGCCTGGATGACGCTCCTGGACCAGGACATGACCGACGAGGTGCTCGCGGAGGCGGTGCGCCGCGTCGCGTCCGGCGACGTGGAGACCTACGGGGCGGCGAAACCGCAGCACGTGAACCGGGCCGCGAAGGCCGTCCGGGGCGAGCGGATCCGGGCCTGGCGCGAGCGCCACAGCCTGCCGACGGAGGGCCGCAGTGGCTTCGAGCAGTCGGCGTACCTGCGGGGGTTCCTTCGGGCGATCGGAAACGGCGTCGACGACGTCGAGGCGGACCGGCATGGGCGCGCTGCGTTGGCGCAGGCGGCACAGGTGGCCGAGCTGGAGCCATCGACGCCGCTGCCGGAGGTGCTGGCTCGGATGGATCACGCGCTGGGTGCTGGGCGTGTGCCGTGGGCTGATGCGCTTCCGCCGGCCCGCCCGGTGGTGGAGTTGATGGCTGCGCCGTCGCCTGAGTCGTCGTGTGATGGTGCGGCTCGGGCGCGTGAGGCGCTGGCCGCTTTGGCGCGTTCGTCGCACCCTGGGGGTGGCGGTCGCCCTGGGAGTGCCCCAAATCGTGCGCGTAAGGCCCCTAGAGCAGCCTAACGCCCCCGCGTCTGTGCCCCGGGCTAGGGTTGCCCGTTTTTGGGGTGCCTGAGGGGCCTTAGGCGATTCCACGCCCCCGTCATCACGATTCGGTAACCGGGACGCTTCTGGCTTGAACGTTCTCCATATGGAGCACTAAGTTATCCATGTGGGTAACGCGGGCGCCCCAACCCGACCCACCCAATCCCCAGAACAAAGGACCATGAAAAATGAGGATCGAAAACCTCTACCCCAAGCCGGTGCGCAGCGACTTCGCCGCCTGCGCCCAGGTCCGCGACGACGCGGCCGCCACCTACGCCAGCAAGGCCCGCGACCTCCTCGACCGTGCCGGCGGAGACGCCATCGGGGCCATCAGCCTCCTCATGCTCGCCGCCGACCAGCGCAAGGCCACCACACAGGCCGCGGATCCCACCCTCAGCGAGCAGGCCCTCGCCGCCACCGTCCGCGAACAACGCGACACCATCGACCAACTCAAAGCAGAGCGGGACGAGCTCAAGACATGGTGGAAGGCGGCCGCCGACAGCGGCACCCGCATCCTCGCCGAACTCTGCCAGCGCGAGGAGAACGCCGACCGGATCACCCGCCTCGAATCCATCCTCTGCGCCGCAACCGCTGCCAACTGCGGACGAGCCCGCATGTACATCGAGGACCTCCAGGTCCTCCCCATCGGCACCGTCGTCCACGACGAAGCCGGCCGAGCCTGGACCCGCATCGACAACGAAGACGGCGGAGTCTGGGCCACCCCCAGCAGGGACGACACCCTCTCCTCCGCCGAGCTCGGCGAGGAGACCACGGCCTGGCTGGCGTGGGTGGCGGACAAGTGACCCGCCTCGACCACGTTGGTGGCGACGGCGTAGACGTCGCCGACGCAGCCGAGTTCCTGTGCGCCTGCGCCGACTACCAGGACTCGGAGGCCGCGGCCCTCGATGAACGCGACCGGCAGCGGCGCGGGGCCGGCCGGATCGACGCGAACCTCCCCTGGGGCGTCCTCGGCCAGCACGCCGCACACCGGGCCCGCCTCCTCGACTCGCTCGCCACCCTCCTCCGCGTCGACGCCGACGCCCTCACCAACGGCATCTAACCTCCCACCTCCCCGAAAGGAACACCCCATGAGCACCATCGCCGCGACCCTCGTCCTCTACGAGTCCCGCTGGGTCCCCACCTGGGGGCCGTTCGGCCGCCGCAAGGTCCGCAAGCTCGAGCGTGCCGGCTGGGAGCACGTCGGCTCCCTCCCCACCGGCCTCATCCGCCGCGAGCACTGCCTCCTCCGCATCACCGAGAGGGGCGAGCAGTGAGCGACCACTACCAGCCGAAGCCCGGCGATGTCGTCGCCTACAAGGACCCGCATGGTGTCTGGCACGCTCAGCGGGCCACTGAGGACACGGCAGAGGCCATCGCCTACAACCCCCGCGTGACCCTCCTTGAGTCCGCCCCCGAGCCGCCCGCGCCGTGGCCCACTGCCCCCATGATCCTCGTCGTCGACGGAGAACGTCACGCCACCGGCCAGCCCGGCGACATGACCGCCAAGCCCATCGCCGGGCAGATCCTCCTCCGCACCCCCGAGGGCCACTACCGGGGTGTCCGGTCCCGGCTCGTCAAGCAGTCCCGCGGCGACCAGATCAGGAAGTGGGTCAACCTCGCCGCCGTCGAGGACCTGGCACTCCGGGACCTCGCAGAGATTGCCGTCAACGGACCCCTCGCTGCACTCGACGGCGCTATCAGCGACGTCCTCACGTCCGCGAACATGGTCAAGGACGGGAGGTACCTCCAGTGAGCGCCACACCCCGCCTCCGTCCCGGCGCGATCGACTGGAGCGTCCCCCACTACTGCGAAGGCTGCCATCGCCGCCTCCGCCCAACCCGGATCAAGCTCGCAGAAATGCCCGGCACCGTCCCTGTCCACAGGCGCGGCCTGTGCAAGGCGTGCTCCACCCGCGGAGTCATCGCCAAGCCTGCCCCCCGGGTCAGGAAGTACCCCACCGTCGCCGAACTCGCCGCCCAGGGGCACCCCTGCGTCTCCCCAGCCCCCATGCCCAGCCGCGTAAGGACCTACCCGCTATGAGCCTCATCATCGACAAGCCCGGCATCTATCACGGCCTCGACGAGCAGTGGTACCACCCGACCCCACCCCCCACCGCTCCCTGTCATCCACCGAAGCCAAGATGATCCTGGACGCGCCCGCGGCCCTCCACCACTACCGGAACAGCCCGCGAGCACCCCGCCCGGAGTTCGACTTCGGGAGCGCCGTCCACTCGCTCGTGCTTGGCGTGGGCGCGCACCTGGAGTGCTACCCGGAGGACGTGCTGTCCGCATCCGGGTCAACGGGGACGAAGGCAGCCCGAGAATGGGCCGCTGACGTCCGCGCCGAGGGTGGGATCCCGTTAAAGGCGGACGTCTACGACGCCATCCACGACTGCGCCGCCGCCGTCGCCGAGCACCCCCTGTGCCGGCGAATCTTCGCCGACGGCGACCCGGAGGTCAGCGTCTTCAACGAGGACCCCGGAACCGGCGTGTGGATGCGTGGCCGCCTGGACTGGATCATGCCCCCCGCCGGCGGGGACGGCGCGCACGTCCTGGTGGACCTGAAAACCACGGACGACGCCCAGCCCGACGCCTTCACGAGGGCGGCCGCCCGCTACGGCTACGACGTGCAGCGAGCCTGGTACCGGCGCATCTGGCGTGACCTCACCAGCGAGGATGCCCGCTTCCTCCACGTCGTCGTCTCCAAGCGCCCCCCATACCTCGTGAGCGTCTGCGAGATGGATTGGAGCTTCGACGACCTCGGAAAGACGAAGGTGGAGAAGGCGCTGCGCCTGTACCGGGACTGCCTCGAATCGGGGGACTGGCCTGGCATCCCCGCCGAAGTCCACCAAATCTCCGCCCCCGCCTACTACCTCGACTCAGACAAGGACTGACCATGGCTCTCAAGACACGCAAGCCGACCGGGCAGGTCTCCTGGCCGTTCCTCCTCCTCGCCGGGGCGGAGAAGTCCGGCAAGTCCTACGCAGCCGCGTTGTTCAGCGCCTCCGACCTGATCGGCCGCACGTTCTGGATCGAGGTCGGCGAGTCCGACGCCGACATGTACGGATCCCTGCCGGGCGCCCGCTACGAGATCGTCGAGCACGACGGCACCATGGCGTCCATCCTCCAGGCCGTCCGAGACGCCAGCGCCGAACCCGCCCGCGGCGGGAAGCCGAACTGCATCGTCGTCGATTCCATCACCAACGTCTGGGACATGCTCATCGGCGAGCAGGAGGCTGTCACCATCCGCCGCGGCAAGTCTTCCATGACGATCGACCAGTGGAACACGGCGAAACGCCAGTGGCGCAAGCTCGTGACCGCGCTCAACTCGCACCCCGGCCCCGTGCTCGTGACCGCCCGCCTGGAGCAGGTGACGGTCATGGCGAACGGCCGGCCGACGACGGACAAGACGTGGAAGGTGCGCGCCGAGAAATCCTTGCCGTTCGAGGTGACCGGCACCGTGGAGATGCGGGCCCCAGGTGAGACATACCTGACGGGCCTGCGGTCACTGAAGGTGAAGGCCGCCCAGGGCCAGCATCTCCCGATTCAGGGGTTCACGGTGGATGGGCTCATGCGTGACCTGGGCGTGGACGGCGGCGGGCGCCGCCTGACGCCGGCCGTCGAGCAGCCCCAGCAGTACCCCGACCCCGCCGACCTCTTCCAGGACGGGGGGCAGTGAGATGGGTGCACGCGACTTCCTGTGGCTCTGCCTGTTTGCCTTCGTCGCAGTGTGCGTGCTCGGCGCGTTCATTGCCCTCGCCATGCTGGTGCGCACCCTAGCGGTCGCGATGTGGGTGAAGTGGGTAGCTGGCCTCGGGCTCTCCTACCTCTGCACTGTCTCCCTCCTCGGCTTGGGGCGCGTCTCGGTGGAGGCGAGGTCGCGATGATCCAGGTCATCCCGGTTCGGCGGGCCTATGTGTCGATGTCCTGTGACTGGCCCGGCTGTGAGGAGCGGATCGACTTCCCCGAAGGCCCCGACGGCGCGGACCGGAACGCCACTCTCCTCAACGCCACCTACGCCCTCGCACGCCGCCTCGGCTGGGAGGTCACCGACGACATGGACGGGGAAGTCGTCTGCCCCAACCACCCCACGGGGGCGGCATGACCGTCCTCCTCATCACCATCATCCTCATCACCCACACCCACCGGAAGGAACACCAATGACCACATGCCCATTCACTGACGTCGCTAGGGAGATTGCTACCGAGGCATCCGCACAGTTAGTCCTGCCACTTACGGCCGTAGGATTCTGGCACGCCGACCTCTCCAGGGTTGCCCTTCGAATCGATGATGGTCACGGGCTCAGGGCGGCAATGTCCCACTACCTTCGCACTATCGCGTGGTGGGCGTCGGCGCTGCTTACAAACCTCGGCGTCGATGACCCGGCGGCCGCGTTCGTCGCCGAGTATGAGCGGGCCGTCGTCAAGCACCCGGGGATGACGTTGGACTGCGACGGCCCGACGGACGAAAACCGCTTCTACGCCCTCGCCGAGGAGGTGGGGGAGGTCGCCGCCTCCCTCACCTACGACAACGCGCAGGGCACCGGCCACGGGGCCGACACCATCGCCGAGGTCACGCAGGTTGGGGCACTCGCCCTCGCCTGGCTGGTGCGCTACCAGGGCGGAGAAAACCGATGAGTGACGTAACCCGTCACCCGTGGCTGTGGAGGCCCAACGACGTCCGCAAATCCAGCTCGATACCGGGCCGGGGAAGAGTACGACGGTCGCTATGAGACGGCCGCTGAGGCCATGGCTGACGACATCGAAGACCTCCTCGAACACATCGACACCCTGGAGGACAAGATCGCCCGGCTGGAGGAGAAATGAGCGTCCCAGCCACGATCCGGCTCGACGACCTCCCCGATGAGGTAGGTAACGAGCAGATTGCTGCGGAGGTCGTCGTCTCCGGCAATAGCATTCTCATAGACGGTCGCCGATTCCCCTGGTTTGTGCGCGAGAACCCGCAGGTAATCCCGCTCGATGGTGAGATGGTTGCTCTCCAGGTGGCTATCATCGCCGAACGGGTTACGGTCCAATCCAATATGGGGGAGTCATGACCATATGGGAGAGGTTCGTGGCCGGTAACGATGAAATCATTCCGATTCGTCTGATTGATTTCGACGGGGATTTGATCGCGGAATATCTCGCCCCGGCGTGTCTCGATTCGCGAATACCAGCCGAAAACACGACAATATAAACAGCACCCCAGGAAGGAACAGGAAATGGCTGCAAGGCCCCAACTTGAAATGACGGTCACCGGGTACGCGGCCGCAGACCCCGAAATGCGATTCACCCCATCCGGGAAACCCGTCGCAAACGTCAGCGTCCCCTACACGCCCCGCCGATACGACCAGCAGACAGGCCAGTGGGTCGATGCTGGCGACACCGTGTGGGTGCGGGCCAGCGTGTGGGGAGACCAGGCGGAGACCTTCTGTGAGCACGTCCAGAAAGGCCAGCTCCTCACCCTCACCGGCCGGCCGAGCGTGCGCGCCTGGGCCGGGAACGACGGCCAGCCGGCCGCTGCCCTGAACCTGAACGTGGACACCTGGGGGCTGCACCCGAAGCCCACCCAGCACGGCCAGCCCGCGCAGCCGGCGGCGTTCGGTTCGGGGAACGTCCCCGCGGCGGCGCAGGACCCGTGGGGGACCGGGGGCGCCCCCACCGGCGAGCCCCCCTTCTAAACCCAACGGCTAGCCCCGGTCGCTGGGCCGGGGCCAGCCACCACCCCACCCCACCAGAATACCGCTCAACCCTAGGAGAACCCATGAAACTTCGCCATCTCGCCGCCGCCGTCATTGCCACGGCGGCCCTCGCCCTGGCCGGCTGCTCGGCCGCTGACACCGCCTCCTGGAACATCAGCCAGGACAGTGACAACTTCAAGGTGACCCGCCGCATCACCTTCGTCAACGGCATCACCGACAAGTACCTCCTGACCATCGAGGGCCTGTGCTCCATCAAGGACTCCAAGGAGGACAACTCCAAGGGTCAGCTCGAGGTCACATGCAAGGTCGGCGACAACCAGTTCAAGAAGCACTTCCTGGGCCTGTCCGACAACGTCACCTACGTGGTTGAGCAGACCGAGCCCGTCAAGGCCGACGCCTACCACTACAAGGTCGTCTACCGGCCGGAGACGGTCGTCCCGGACATCGACGTCAAGACCAGCGGAAAGGAGGGCTGACCATGAAACCCGCACCCACCTTCGGTCAGCGCCTCGGACAGGCCGTCGGCCTCACCCTCGCACTCACCGCAGCCTTCGCCGTCATCAGCGCCATCCTGTGGATCATCGTCGCCACCTGGCGCGCAATCATCGGAGGCTGACCCATGAGCAACAACTGGCCCACAGCGCCCCTCATCAAAGTTGTCCGCGGCCGCGGCCTCGGCGAACTGAAAGAGAACATGATCGCGGCGCGCATCGACGACACCGGCAACTACATAGGCGCACGATGCGTATTCGCCCGCGAAGTAGACCGCGACAGCATCGACGAGTGGGAGGATGTCACGGCCGTCCCCACCGCCGCGCTCAAGAGGCTCCGGGACGAGAGAGGACGCGAGACCTCACTCCACAACCTACGCGCCGCCATCGATGACGTCTTGGAATCCCTGCCCGCCGACAAGCCCAGTGCACTCGACCGGGCAGTCACCAGGGTCAAGGACATCGCGGGCGCCCCTATGGTCGACGCCGAGACCCTGCCCGCGGAGCGCCTCTCGCTCCTCATGGATGCCCTCGCCAGCGTCCAGAGCGCAGCCCGCAAGACCGCCCCGCTCACCATGGTCGCCCGCATCTGCGCCGACTGGGTACAGGCCGACAAGGAGGAGGTGGTGGCTGTCGAGCAGATGCGCAGCCGAGCCAGGTCGATGCCCGAGGTCATCGGTAGCGACCCAGCTAGATTCCTCGTCCTCGCAGGCATTGTCGGCGAGACGGCCAGCATGCTCGGTGACGGTCACCCCTCAGTCTCCGGTGAACTCATCAACGCCGGGACCTACGCCCTCGCGTGGGCCGCCCAGACCATCGAAGAGGAGGAGGACAAGTGAACTGGCTTGATTGGCTCCAGGTGTTCTTCCTGTATGTCGCGCTCGGGTTCGCCTATGCGGAGGTCCGCAGGCTCCGGGGGCGTGTCGAGAAGGCAGAGGCCGCTCTCCAGCAGATCGCTACCTCGACGAAGGAGGACACCCATGACTGACCAGCACCCAGCGGCGATCATCCTTGCGATCCGTGACGGGCAGGTCACCATCGGCGGGGAGAAGCTTGCGGACCTTGCTGACGTCCTCAACCCGGATCTCATTCGTCGTGAGGTCGCCGACGGGCAGGATGACGGCATGGTCGCCCCCTTGGATGAGTGGCGTGGGGAGATCCGCGTCCCCGTCGCCGCGGGGTTCCTGGCGTGAGCACCGAGGCGCGTTCTGTCCGGTGACGGGGGAGCCGCTGCGAGGTGACCGGTTCGTGAGCGTGACGGCCTGCCGTCGGCTCGACGAAGCCGCACAGGGCATCGTGGCACTCATGGAAGCCCTGGACACTGCCAAGGCCGGGCTCCGGCGCGGCCAAGGCGGCGGGGCCAGCGTCACGTCGTGCAGCCGGCCCCCGGTCCGCTTGGGCGTCGTCCAGGCCGCGAGCGCCCACGAGAGGACGCTACTCAAATGGGCGAAGTGGGCGACACATGACCTCCTCGGGGCCACCACCCCGCAGACGTGGACGGAGGTCTCATGGGCGCTCAGGGGCGCGTCAGCGCACCCCGGCCGGCCCGAGGTAGCCGCCCTCATCCCCGAGGTCCTCGCCGCCATCAGGGCCATCACGGCGCTCGTGGACGTCCCCGAGGACCACCGGTTCTACGGGCGGTGCCTCACCGACCTGGGCGACCGGGGAGTGTGCGACCAGCCCATCTACGCCCCACCGGGATCCTCGTGGGCCAGGTGCCCAGCCTGCGACACCCAATGGGAGTTGCAGCCCCTCCTTGCGAGCCACCTGGAGGCGGCCGCCGACTGGCTAGTCACCCCCGACGAAGGCGCCCACCTCCTCACCCAAGCCGGATACCCCACACGCCCCGGCACTATCCGACTCTGGAAACACCGCGGCCACCTCACCGACCACGAAGGCCGATACCACGTCGGCGACCTACTCGCCGCCGCAGCACACAGGAAGGACAAGGCCGCATGACACCAGAGATGATCCAGACGGCGATCACCGCCGTCGCCGAGGAAGCCGTCAAGGCATCCATGAAGGGAAGCCTCGCCGCCGCCATGATGGGACACGCCGCCGCCATCGGAGGCCTCGCAGCCGGGCTGCCAGTAGCCGACGCCACCGAGGCCATAGACCAGGTGATCGGCATGCTCACCGAAGCCCGCGACGCCATCGGAGACATGAAGTGAACGACGTCGAGATCGCGCACCCATGGCCCGAAGCGCCCCGGGTGGCCGCGAGCGCCGAGGAACAGGCCAAGCGCGACGCCGAGGACACCGAGTGGGACCGCCTAGCAGGCGCAATCGCTCGCGTAGCCATCGCCGTCAACCAGCCCGGCAGGCTGCCAGCCAAGGCCACCCCCTTCGGGCTTGGATATGCCATCATGAGGCTCCCGGACCACCCAAGAGAGGAAGGGCCACTACTGGTCCTCCGAACATGACGAAGGCGCCCCACCAGACAGGTGGGGCGCCTCCCTCGTTTGCAGTCAGCGGGCGCGAGTTCTAGCGCTTGCGCTGCCAGTCTCCCAGCCACTTGTCCAGCGTCTGCCGAGTCACCCCCGCAGCCACCGCCACCGGAAGCTTACCCATCCCGCCCCGCACCGCAGCCACCGCCGCAGCCCGACGCCGATCCTCAACCTCAGCCAGCGCCTCACGAACCGCCTCCACCTCACAACGCAGGCGATCCAGTTCCATCAAGCTCGGGACATCCTCAGCGCTCACCATCTACTCCTTCCAGGTCAGGCCCGGCCCCCGCAATCGAGGGCCGGGCAGGGGGTGGTCAGTCGTCCAGCATCGCCCGGCGGTAGGCGTTGATCGCCTCCGTCACCGCCGGGTCAGGGTGACGCTCGGACGGGCCGTGCTGGCCGGCGTAGATCTCTTCGGGCCACTCCGAGCGAGGCAGGTAGCGCTCCAGCTCGGGCCAGCGATCCGGGTCCTCCGTCGTCGAGTAGTAGCCGCCAGGGTGGCGCACCAGGAACGACGCCTGCACCTCGTCGTCGATGAAGTCGAGGAAGAAGGTGATGTGAGCACCGTCCGGGGCGGAGGCGGCGAGGACAGCGCCGGGGGCGTCGTAGTACTTGGCGGGGTGCCAGTCGTAGCGGGCCATGGGGAGTTCCTTTCCAGGGGTGCCCGCCCGGAATGGGGCGGGCGATGGGGGTTAGTTGTTGTTGCGGCGGGCGAAGGCGGCGGCCAGGTTGCCGGCGGCGACACAGAGGCTTGCGCCCCAGATCGCCCAGGGCACCAGCGCGGTGGTCGTTGCGGCGACGACACCGCCCAGGGCCAGGACGACGGCGACGGCCAGCGAGGCGATCACGACGCGGCGGCGGCCGGTCTCAGTCATGGTGTTCCTTCCCGAGAGGATGTACCCTGACCAGGTGGGCGGGGATTGAAGATGGTTGGTGCATTTTCAATCCCCGCCGTCTCTCACTTCCGGTGCTTGCCGTTACCGTCCGGCGGCCAGGTGAGCCGCAGTGCGATCAGCGAGACCAGCAGTCCCAGCACCGACGCTACCGTGCCGATGATGGTGAGAACCTGGTTCATGGTTCCTCCTCTCTATGTAGTTTGGGTGTCGGGTTCGTTCCCGATGGCTTAAGTGTATGTCGGCATACACAATGAAAGCAAGCCCAGGGGGTGCACACAAACAGTGGGTTAGGCCACAACAAAGAGGGGGGCTGCAACAAACACCCCACCCCCACACAAAACAGGGGCACCCCCATCAAACAAGGGGCGGGGGTATCAACACAGGGGAGGGGTATCGACAATGGGGGCACCCCACAACAGAACCCCCCAACCGTGTGACCAAACCGCAACACGCCAGGCACGACCACCACTTGCATGCCCACACTGAAACGCGCATCATACGAACATAGGCAGTGTCAGAGCCCAGCCGTCCACGAGACGACTGGGCTCCACTACTGCCTACCCTTCTGGGGAGAAGGGAATGGGAGAAGCGACGCGGGCCGCACGTGCACAGCAGCACGACGCGGCCCGCGTGCGCACGCGCGCGAGGAGGGCACGTGACCACCTCACGCACCGGCACTACGCGCTGGCTCAGGAACTCCGCCACAGCTAAGCGCAGCGCTCGCGCCGCAGGACTAGAGCACTGTCCCATCTGCCACGTCCGCCTCACCTGGGACGCTGGCCTACTGCCTAGTAGCCCTGAGGCCGACCACATCCTGCCGCACAGCCGAGGCGGAAACGACTCATTAGAGAATATCCAAATCATCTGCCGAAAATGCAACCAGAAAAAAAGGAAACGGCAGAAAACCACGGCCACCAAAAACAGAAACGCAACCGGCCAACCAGAATCCAGCAGACAACCGACACAGAAACCTGGTAGAGTAGCCGCCAGAAACACCGGGACAGGGGAATACCCTCCCCCCGGCC
>BNJV01001433.1_pt1:5000-79956 | contig 79956 bp, 118 predicted proteins | sample 8540591 | NCBI WGS metagenome assembly BNJV01 (sample SAMD00202457, study PRJDB9452) | human saliva metagenome | host: Homo sapiens | reverse complement strand
CGTTACGTATTGCTGCCGTTCTTCCTTCGAGGTCGGTACGCGGACGACGACGGTCAGGGCGTTGGTCCGCTTGTAGATGGCAGACAGCGCTGGAGTCGAGCGGTACTTTTGGTCCCCGCCTGCCGATGGCGCCGGGCAGGCTGGGTTGATGAGGACGGGCGGTTCTCCGGAATGGCTGCGTCGGCGGTTCTCAGCGGTGGCGACCAGCCCGATCACCGCAGTCGAGGCGGCGCAGCGGCGGCTGCACGTTGCTGATTTCGACGACGCGGACGCCGTGCAGATATTCGGTACTCATTTTGTGCTTACTCCATAGAGGTACCTGATAGGCTCGGATTGAGGGGATTGTTTTCTTCGGGCTGGCGTATCGAGGACGTGCGGGCTCACAAACCAAGCCGCAAAACCAGCGCGTGACACCCGGACCGGCGCAGCCACGGGAAGACAGCGCAGGACGCCTTGCCCAGTCGTAAATCGCTGTCCTGATAGCGGCGCAGCTAGTCGCCGACCGTTTCGGCGGGCAAGGTGCGCAGGGCGCGGCCGTAGTGGGCGTGCGCGCGCAGGCATTCGGGGTCGATGGCCGGCAGTAAGTCCCAGCGGTCGCCGGGCAGCACCACGACGCAGCTGGCACGCCGCCGTCACGCACGGACGCCGATACGCAGAAGAGACGCCGCGCGGTATCCGGATGGCCAGTTCGCAAAGCGAAGTAGGGCGAGCGGTGATTACCCGGATTGTCCAGTCAAAGAGGTGACTGCGACGCTCGCGCAGCGAGGCGCCGGAACGTGGACGGCCTTTTGCAAAAGTCGCAACGTAAACGCCTTCCGCGCATCACCTCCGGCTGGAAGCTGCTGGCATCATTGGCATCATCGGTGGCTTGTAGTGGATGGCAATGGCATCGAGTGCTGCGAGGTCTTCGGCGGCACGGATTTGGTCTTCGAGCGCCTGCCGTTGTCCGGCGACGGACGCGGTGGAGCGCCGTAAAGGCGTTACTCTGGCGAGCGCTTGCACGCAGCGCGTCCAGCGGCACACCACGCGCCTGCGCTGATGCCTGCCAGTATTGGCTGGGATGCCTCGCTTGTCCGCCGCCCACGCTTGCGCCTCCAACGCCTGCGCCGCCCATGAGTCGCGCCTCGAATTGCGGCACACCATTGAGGCCGGCGACTGCCTCAATAAAGGCTTGCGCGGCGCTGGCGGCAGCGTGCAGTTTGGCCGTCTTCGCGCTCGCGAGTGCCGCTTGCGGGTCTGGTGGTAGTCAGTTTTCATCGACCAGTCGTTGCCCTTCGGCGGTTTCAAACGGGGCTTCTGTCCAGCCGGTGATTTCGCCCTTTGTCGTTGAGGATGTGGTAGCCCATGATTTATCCTTCGTCCAAAGTTCAGACGTATGAATAGCCGAAGCTGCTTGCGACATAAACGCTGGCGCCGCCAAAACTGATGCCATCCACGGCGACCATGCTGGTTGATGTACGCGCCCGGGCGATTTTTGTGCGGCGATGCTCCCTGTCTGCGTGGTTGAGTTGATGGACGCCCCTTGTATGTCCGTTGTAGTGTCCCCAAGCAAGCAAAACCAATGCGTTCTCCGGTGATTTGATGGGGGTTGGTAATCGTTGCTCCACACCGGCTGCTATTGCCGCCGCCATTAACATTCACTTTGCGTTTCCAGCTGGCTTTGACCGTGTCACAGATTTGTTGGCGCACCGCTGCAGGTTGTCGTTATGGGCAATCAACGCCGCACGGGCGGTAGCTGTCTCGACTATTTCGGCAAGCGCCATGCTTTGAGGCGGCAACGGCCGCCATCGCCACCTGACCACGGCTACGGCTCGCATCGCGACCTCGCGGTACTGGCAACGGCCTCGCATCGCGATCCCTCACTGACGGCAACGGCCCGCATCGCGACCTCGCTACCGGCAACGGCTCGCATCGCGACCTCGGAATCCACCCAAACACGGCGGGCGGCAGGTGATGCAATCAATGGTTGCATGGCGTTGCAGATGCGACGACCGCAGCCAGCGCGCGCCGTGTCGATGATGTCTGCGTCAGCTCGGCACTTTTGGCGATGACCGTCATGCCGGGCGCGTGCTGCGGCCACCTGCCATAGGTCGGGCGCGTCCTTCCACAGGGGCGCAGGCGGTTTGTTGGCGAGGATGGCGGTGGCCGTGGCTCATTTTGCGAGGTAGTTGAGGGGCGATGCGGTTGCGCAGACATTTGCTGAGGATGTCCTTCTGCGCCTTGGCGGCCAGCCACGGCCACTTCGTCGTTGTCAATCGCGCTTCGGAATAGTGCTTCATGGTCAGTGAACCAGATGTCGCGGTTCACGGTGCCGCTATTTGTAGCAGCGCCGCGTGAAATCGCGATGGCGCTTTTGAAACCGGTTGGCGTTGCAGCACGCCGTAAAAGACGCCTCCGCTTTGATGACGACGGGTGAAAACGGCGGCTTGATTTCAGTAGCGAGCGCATTGGGGAAAGGTGTCATGCGCCGACGGTTGCGCGCGATAGAGGACGTTAAAGCTCGATCAGCTGGTCGTCGTCCAGCTTGCTCAAATCTGCGCCGAGTTGGGCGGCACCGCCGCTTTTTTGTTCTGGTGTCATCTGGTTTTACAGTCCGGCAGGAGCGCAGCTTTTTCAGTTGCGCGTCGGTCTTTTTCTTTTCGGCGGCGCGCGCTCGCGCTTCGGCGGTAATGGCATTTTCCCGTGCGGTGGTTTCGGCAGCCGGCCTTGGTTGCTCTTGTGCCGCCTGTAGATGGCGCGGTCTGCCGCTGTCGACTTTGCGCGCAGGCGGTCAACGCCCGGAGCAGGCGAGGCGTCTGCGGCGGGCGGGAATCTGTAATGGGCGGTTTGGTCGTTTTGGCATACGCCCCTGCAAAGTAAACCATGCGCAGGGGGCGCGCGGCGGGCGCTGATGTTGCCGGAGAGGGTGATGCGGCAGCGCATGGTGTCGCCGCCGCTGATCGCCTGTTTAGGAGTTTCGTTGCGCACCCAGCCATCGCCGAGCGGTTCGCCGTTTTCCGGGTGCAGGGTTTCACGTGCCGTCGATTTTCGATTTCAACGGTTATGCGCGCGCTGCCGCTGTGCTGCTCAGCGTTACGATGGCTCTGTCCGCTTCCCCGCGACCACGGCGCGGCTGATGTAGGTCGCGGTCTCGTGCAGGTCGCCGAGCGCCAGTAATGCACCGGGATACACCACTCGGCGAGCGGGTTTTACCGCCGCGCAGGGTGACTTTGGCGGTCATGTCGCTACCGGTGCGCACGTCAAGGCGGCCGGTCTGCGTTTGTCTTGTAGCGGTAGCGACGTTCGCCGCGGTGATGCGAAGCGACGTCGGTCTCGACGCCGGGACGCTCGACGTCTCGCCATCAGGTAGAGGTCGGAGGCGTTGTGCGCAGTTTGCGTTTTGAGGTCGGTGGTGGTGTTCGATTGCCGTGAATTCCGCCGCATACAGCCGAAACCGGGCGAGGTCGGCGTTGTTGCGGCGGTCCACGTTGAGGCGTTGATGAGGACAGGCACGCCGACGCTGTAACCCTGTTCGGTGACGTGGCCGGCACGGCGGTCGTACTGGCTGACCTCGGCGATAGCGAGGCTGTGCCGGTTGTCGTCGGTGAGGATGACGACCGCAATTTCTTGTAGCGGCCTCGATGTAGAGCGGGGTGGCAAAATCGACGACGGCTTCTTCACCGTTGCCCTTGGATTTGTGCAGCGGTGATGCGCGCTCGGCGAGTACCGCACCGGTCGGCAAGCCGGGTGGCGTCTCGCGGATTTGTACCGTTACCGGTTTGTCGCCGATATCCTCGAACCACAGGCCGACGGCTGCGATGCCTCGGTGAGGAGGGTGATGCGCTCAGCGCCCGTAGCGAGGACGGTGATAACGCGGCGGCGTTCTCGAGTGATCGCGATTACGGTAAATTGGGCGAGGCCACGGCCGCCGCGCTCGCCGATGATTTCGACGTTTTCACGCCGGCCGGAATGCCGGTCGGATGGCAAATTTGCCGCGGGCGATGCCGCCGTGGTCTGCATGGATGCTCATGGTTGCGCCGCTCCACGGCGATTTCGATGCCGTCAAAGATGACCCGGCGATTTCTTCGTCCGGGCGGAACCTTCCGCGCGGAAGGTGATGGTGATGGGGCGCAGGGTCTCGGCTTTGCGCGTGCCGACGGTGCGCCGCTCGATGCTCCTGCTGGTGCGCGCTGCGCCGCTCGCCAAAGAGCGTGGGTCACGTCCGCGCCATTGACGGTCTCGGTTTGCGTCCAGTAATCGCACTGGCGGCGTCAGGTGACGGGTCGCCGGAATCGGGCCGCAGAGTAGGGGTTAATCCGCATATGGCCGGTGCGCGCGGTCCGCTGACCAGTACCACCTTGCGAAAGGGCAGGGTGAGCGGCGTGGTCGCGTCCGATAACGCGCGCGACGTCGGCACGGATGGGGAGCATCAGCTGCTGTCCAGCAATTGCCGCCGTCTGGCTTTTGGCCGAGGTCGCGCATGGCGTCACTAAGGAAGGGTCACCAAAGACGCTGCGCGTCGTTGCCGGGGCGGTGGCAATGGCTTTGGTTTGCAGCTTGAGGGTGGCGACGAGTCAGAGGTCAAAGATGTCGCTGCGCATATCCCGCAACGTCCCCACGCGACCGCGAGACGATGGCGGCATACGCGCACGGTGGTCGGCGCACCTTGAACCATGTGTGATGCAACTGCGCCAGCTCCAGCTGGCCGGTGGTCGCCGTGGTGCTGTTCACGCGACGCGGCATCCCTTTGATGCGGGTCAGGCTGCTCCTTTGCTGGTCAAGGGTGAGGGTGTCGGTGCGCGGCAGGCGCGTCTGGTAATCGATCGCACCAATGAGCCGGGGACGGCGTTTTCAACCGTAAAGCCGCGCTCGTCGAGGTCAATCGGCTCAACCTGCACGATGTGGCGGTAGGTGACGCTGTAACTGCTACCGGGTGCAGGCTCGGCTCCGGCGGGCGACCAGTCGATTTGTCCGGCGACCAAGTTGTAACCTTGGTCTGCTTGTAGGTGTGCCGCCCTGCTGCAATCTTTGACGATCGCAATGACGGCCGGGCCGGCAGGCATCGGCGACGCCTGCATAGCCGCCGTGCAGTACGGTTTCGGCTTTTCGCGGTGGATGGATAGTTTGCGCACGTCGTGGATCGGGGCGCGATCTACATTGATCCGCACCTGCCGGTGGCGCCGCCGTTGTATTGGTGCGGCTCGGACTGGATGAGTTGCAGGTCGGGGTCAAACGGGTAGCGCAGACGCAAGGCGGTGGCCAGCTCGATTTCGTCATAGATGCGCCTTACCTTCTGGTAGCGAATAGGTCCCTCGCTGTCGGTCGCTGATACCCATGTACCAGCCGCAGGCCATCGATGACGTAATGGCCGCCGTTGTTGTCGCGGTCGTAGCGGGCGAGGCGGCGGCGCAGCCGAGAGGTCGGGCGGCAGTCTCGACCTTTTGAGGTGGCTGTCTCGACCCCGTACACGCGGTAAAAAGTTGCTGCCGCCGTCGGTGACAGTCCTCACACCGCGCTGACACGCAGACGCGCGCGCCGGGGTCGTCGATGCGCGTGCCTTCGCAGGTCGCGCAGGGTGCGGGCCCCGAGTTCGGTAACGACGGATTCGGTCAGCCAGACGCCGATTTCCACCGTCCCCGTGATCGGGCATGCGAGCTTGCGCTCGGGCAATATCGCGCACGCGGCCGCGCAGGTAGATTTCGGCGGCGGCGCAGGTGGTCGCGCCGGTATCGCATTGATAACGATTGCGCTAATTAGAAAGCGACGGCGCCGTCGCTGATGAGATGAGTCGCCAACGCGCTGAAGGGCGGCAAAAACATCGCCCGCATTTCGTTGAGTTCGGGCGATTGCAGCCCCAGCCCAGCGCGGTAGAGGATGAGTTCTTGCGTGGTATCGCGGCGGTAGTAGTTGGCAGAGATTGATGTCTGTATTGGGCATGGCGGCCAGAAGGTCAGGACAAAATCGAGGTCTGGCGCGCGCCGACGCCGCGCTTGATGGCGGTGATGTAGTCGATGGCGAGCAGCGTGCCGGGGGCTTTGCAGGTCAGCGGGCAGAAATAGGTTTGCCCGGCGGGCGATTCGGCAGGATTTGCGTGCCGAGGAGACGCCGAGTTCGTGGCGTCTCTGCTGAGGCCGTCGTTAAATCTGAACCCGGTGCGCAGGTAGAGGTTGGCGGTGGGGTATCCGAGCGGGCGAAACGGGCGCCGAGCATGATGATTTCGCCGTCGTCTTGCGGTTTGCAGTAGTGGACGGCGTTTACTTGCGCCGGGCGATTTCGTCGGTGAGGGGAGAGCGCGCTGCGTGGTCGCGCGGGGTGTCGTTGTCCCATGTGGCAGGCCGCGCCCCCAGGCAAGATGCAGGGTGCTGGCCTTGATGGCGGTGGTGCGAGCGCGACGCGCCCACTGGTGGTAAGGATGGCCATTAGTCGGCCCCTGACAGTTGGTGATGATGGCGTTGGTGTTGGTCCAGTTGCTGCGGGGCCACGGCTGATCCGCCCGATACCTGCCCGTAGTACACGGCGACGCCGCGCGGGTTGCCCGCAGCAGAGAGCGCTGTGTAAACTTCAAACGGCAGCGGTAAATCGTCGAGATAGAGGACGACTGACTCGCGGCTGATTGCATGATCGGCCACGGTGATGATGACCACCGCCCATGCCTCGCTTTCTGCGGGCAGTCGTGCGAGGCGGCGGTTGCGAAAGGAGATTTTTCGGCCGCCGCCCGGCGGCAGGCAGGGGCAGTTCGGCTCGTCCGATGCGGATGCCGGAGTCATCGTCGAGCAGGTCGCAACCAGCGGGCTGCGGTCGAGTCTGAAAACGCCCCGGTCGTAGCCGTACACCAGCCGCCACAGGCGGGAGCGTACCGGCTGCGACAGCAGCGCAAGGCGTACGCCAGCAGGCAGATTTGTTCGGGTGAGGACGCCATGCGGGTGCAGGTCGTACCCGGCAAAGTGGCGGTGCGGCTGGTAGGCGCGCCGGGGTCGTTGCGCTCGACCGATGGTCCGGCCTCAATGATGTCGGCATCAAGGCCAACCCACGCATAAGGCGAGGTGTAGCGACTGCGGCGTGCCACGGCAACGGCTCCAACGGATGCCCTCGCGGATGAGCTGGCGCTTGTCGTGGATGAAGGGGGTAATCTCGCCGAGGGCGTACTCATAGATGAGCGCATCGAGCCAGTTGTCCGGCGGGTTGAATTTCAGGCCACGGATGGCATCGTCGTCGCCCAGCTCAGCGATGCCTGCGCCAATCTGCGCCAGCGCTTGTTCCAGTGCGGTGCTGTTCGGCGGCAAGAGGTCGGTGCGCATCAGTAATCCCGTCCGCCGAGGTGAGTTTGACTGCGCTGATGCTTGCCGCCCGTCAGCGGCAATGACCACGTCTTGCGCCGGAGTGGTCAGGATTAGGCGTTGCGCACACCGGCGTGCAGGGCACGGATGAGCCAGCTGCGCGTGAGGTCGCGCCCCAAACTGAGCTGGCTACCCATGCGCGGCACGCAAGGTATCGGGCAGGTGTTGATGAGGTCGGCATACTGCTGTCGGTAGCAGAAGCAAACCGTCGCCGCGATGTCGATGGTTTTGACGGGTGGCGGCGCGGATGTCGAGGGGTGTCGGTGAGGACGCGGATGTCGTTGCGGTTCAGGTAATCGCGGTGCGGGCGAGCAGGTCGGCGTCCACGGTGCCGCTGTGGCTGGTGATGCTGATGCGCTACCGCCGGGGCGCGGGCTGTCCAGCTACGGGCGTCCTGACGTGGGTCGGCAGAGAGGGCATGCCAGCGGTAATCGCGCGGCGGGGCCAGCGGTGGATGCGCTACGGATACGCCTGCGCGGATGCGCGCGGGAATGCCCGTCGCCTCGCCCGCGCGGCGCTCCCTGCCGCAAAAAGTCGGCGAGGCGGTCGAGGTCGCGCTCGCGGGCGAAGGCGAGCAGGTTGCTTTGCGGCGGCGTCATTGATGCGCGCGCAGCAGTTCGAGGCAGGCGTTTTCCCGAGGAGTTTGTGACGGGCGAGGATTCGAGCGCGAGGTGTCGCGCCATGCCTGTTGCTGGTCTTGCGGCCAGCGCGCACGAAAATCGGCCCTGCGGCGGCGAGGATGGTCTCGTAATCGAGGGCTTCTGATGACGTTGGGGATTTAGGTTGTGCTGCGCTCATGCCCGCATTGTCGCAACGGTATTGCGCGCGGGCGAGCGGCGATTCCCCTAGGATGAAGCGTATGGGAAATTGGTCGCGCGGACGGGTCAGTTGAGAACGGATTGCGCCTGTAACTCGGCGTCGTCGAGCAGGCGCGCGCGGTAGTTGAGGACGGTTTTGCCGTCCATGCTGACCTCCGGAGCAATCGCGCTTCCAACGTGACGCGCGGCTCCCCAGCGTGTGGCGGCATCGACCAGCGCAGCGGCAAGGCGCAACCGGTTGGCCGGATCCATGGGGGCACTCGATGAGGTGCAAGAGGTAGGCAGCGCATTCGCGTCGCTGGATGCGTGAGCCGACGCGCCGAATATGTCGTGCAGCGATTGGCGGATGGCGGCGAGTCGGTCTGCAACGCCGATTAGCCGTCGCGGCCCGCGTTGCCTTGCGGCAGTGGCGTTGCTGCGGGTGCCGGGTGGTGGTCATTGCGGTGTACCTGTACTGGCTCCGCCGGGCATGACACCGGATGCTGTGTGCGTGTCGCCAACGTTGGTGCCAAGCTGTGGGTGCGAGGGTCGCTGATTCGACCTGACCGCCTCGCGCGTAGGGTGATTTTCGCCGGGGTGTCAATCAGCGAGCTTTGCCGCTTGCTGTCGCACTCGACGCGGGTGCCGTCCCCAAATCCGAGGCGGTCAATCACGGCGGTCTCTCGACCGATGCCCGGCGCAGGGACGTCATCCGACCACAGCATCCCGGCGATGATGGCAGGCGAAGTCGCCGCCGTCCACGGTGAGGGATGATTTGCGTACCGCGCGCAGCGGCAAAGCTCACAATGGCGGAAGCTGTGGCTAATCCACGCCGAGCGCAGCAGCCAGTTGGTGGAAGTTATGCCGCCGGTCTGTGCGGCGGGAATTGGCGCAGTCTCCCAGTCGATTTGCGGCGTGACGGTGGCGATGCGCAGCACGTTGTTGGCCTGCCGAGGGATGTCGGCGCGAGAGAAACCATGCGGGTGGCAATCATGTTGAGGTGGCGGAGCAAGCCTCGGCGGATCATCGCCTGATCTGGCCCCCATTGATGCCGGAGCAGTTCACGGCGCGGTGCGCCGGGCGCGATGCCGTAGCGTAGCTGCTGGGACTTGCGTAATGGCGGTGGACGTTGGCCAGATAGCCGTCACGGGCGAAAAATCCGACGCGCAACGCCGTCGCCGATGAATTTTGCCGCAGGTGGCCGCGCTGGCGCAGCTTGGAGCATCATCTCTGCCCTCAGCGCACGGCGGCGCTCTGTGGTTTGCGCTCCAGCTATAAAGTTGAGCCGTCCAGGCGCGAGTCTGCGCGCCGATTCGACGGCACTGATGCGGCGTGTAAGTCCCGCCGACGCGGCGGAATAGTTGCCGCGCTGTTCGGCGGGCGAGAGCGCGGCAATCGTGACTGGTGCAATCCAGCGCTCCAGCGCCTCAAAGTTGCTGCTATCCACCGTAATAACTCACGGGTACACCTTGCGGTCGATATGGCTGGCGTGCAAACATCCATGTGGGATGCCAGTCGGCGGCGCTGCGGACGTGGTAGAGAATCGGTGAGGCCGCTGACGGTAATCAGCAGGTCGGCGCGCTCGTCGTCGCGTCATATCCGCCTGGCAAATTTGAGAGCGCCTGGCGTGTCCCGCGTATGCCAGCAACCACCGCGACCATCCAGCAGGCGGCAGCCGGCGGAGCTGTGGTACTCGACAATCAGCACTTCGGCGCTGTATTCGAGGCGCAGGTTCTGCTGCTGGTTGCTTGGTCGGGATGTTCGTAATGGCTGCTGCGCACCGTGCCGGTTTTGAGGCGCACGGTGGAGGTCTTCCGCTGATGTTCAGGCCGCTTTCGGAGCTACGGCTTTGCATGCGCAGGTCAGCGATGCATGGCGTTTCGTGGCAGGGCTTGGTATTCCGCAGCAGCGCGTGGCCGAGGGATAGGCGCGGCGCCGCGCTTCCTGATGGGGTCGCCGCAATCTTCGCACCGGCGCAGCCGCGGTGATGCGGCGGCGGCGGCGAGCGCCTTGCGCGCGTCCATTTTCTTCAGATTGCGGCGCGGCTTTGTCGGCGATGTCCATTGGGTGCGGGTGGTGCTAATCCAGCCGGTGGCGGTGGGCATGGCGGGGTCGGCAGTCGCGGCATTGGCTGGGTGCGCGCGGCTGATCCAGTCGATGAGGTCAGTTGAGGCTGCCGTCATGGCTGAGTAGCGGCAGGTCGGCGCAGGCGCAGGGCGCTCGCTTCTGACCGGCGGCGGGGCAATACCGGCGGGCCGCGGCGCGACGTATGTGCTGGTTGGAGCAGGTCGGACAGCGCGTACCTCGCGGCAAGGCTTTTGCCGGTCAATCGCTGCGGAAGGTGCAGGGCATTGAGGGTGTCCCCGGTTTGTTTCCAGTTGGCTCTGGGTGCGTTCCGTGGTTGGCAGCGACCCGGCAGCCAGCACGTCATAACGTAGGAGTTGCACGTTGCCGGCGGTCGACGGGCCGCTCGCAGCCCGCCGACAAAGGTCTCCAGCCGTTGGCGTTGCACGCCCGCTCTTCTGCCCGGCGCGGTAGGCACAGCCGTGACCGAGGCGGGCGCGCCAGGCGAATCAGCACCGCCGCGCCCATGCGATGGCCAGCGCAGGACAGCATAGGGTGTCTCCCCATTGTGCGTGCCTCTTCGCGGGCGCAGGCGCAGGACGGCTGCCTTGCGGCGTATATCCAGCGGTGGTGCAACTGTTCGGACGGCGGCGTGATCTGCCCGCGTTGAGTTTTGGCGCAAACAAAGTGGACCAGCGGAAGGCGTTGATACCGACGTTGAAAACAGCAGCCGCGTGTCAAACTGGTGGTCAGCCAGCTCGATCCTCCGACCACGCGTTGACGGCGGCTCGGCGAGGTCGTTGCCGCGGCCAAAGAGGCGGGCAATCTGGGTCGCTGCTCAAAACCGTCGCGCGCCAGCGGGATGGCCTCGCCGTGTCAATCCAGATTTTGGCTGCGCGTCACCCGAGCGAGTGAGCAGTGGCCGATCGCCGGCTGGTCGGCAGCAGACCCGCCGTGTCGTAACACATTTTGTTGCGGCTGCTGCGGGCGAGTACAGGGCCCTAATGCCGGTTTGGGTCATTTGGCGCTGCTTTGCGCCATGGTCATGCGCTCCGCGAAGTTTTGCGGAGGATGGCGAGGGATGTCGGTCTGCCGGGTAAGCGTCTCCAACGTGTAAAATGGCGCGCGCACCGCCGTCCAGCCGGGCAGGCCGCAGCTAGAAAAATAGATAGCACCTGCCCGCATCCCGGCCAGTTCGCGGCGAGCGGCGGCAGGTTGAGGTAATGGCTGATGACATAGCTGGGCCGAGGCTGATTGAGCATGATATGACGCTGATGACATGGCGCTAAACCATTCGCGCGGGCTTTGGCCAGCGCATCGCTGTCATGACAACGGCGCTGGCGGCGACCGCCGACGATGTAGATGAGGATTTTGGTCAGGTACCGCGCCGAGGGCGGGTTAGAGCCGCGCCACCGAGGGTGCTGTTGGTAATCGGGTCGCAGCTGGTTATTCCCAGAGCTGACGGTGGCGTGGGCTCGGCGGCCGGGATGCGCGGAATATGGACGGGCGTCCCCTGCCAGCCGCGTGGCGAATGCAAGGCGTGCGGCTGGCTGCTATAACTTTGCGCTTATCGGCGCGGTGTCGCCGGTAGTACGGGTAGAGTGACGTCGTCGAGGGTTTCCCAGCTGGTGTGCGCAAGCGGTCTGCATCCGGCGGCGCCCCTCACATCAGGACGATGGTCGCGCGGCCGCGTCCCATCACGCGGCGTAACGCCTCACCGGAGCGTTGCAGCGCGGTATCACCGCGGCTCGATACTCCTCGGCGCGGCGGCCGCGCAGTCGCGGTGGTGCCGATGTCGCGGTATGTGGCTCCAGCTCATACGCCTTTGGCGGCAAGCTGCCACACCGCTTGCAGCAGGCGCGCGTCGGCGGCCCGCGGCGAGCGTGGCGGTGGTCTCGTTGCGCGCGACTTTTGCACGTCGTGTGCTCGCTCTGTGATGTCGTGGAGCATGGCGCGGTTATGAAGCTCGATACTGCGCGCGGACCGACGTTATCATCCATCCACTGCACTCGCAGTAGCTTCCATTCGGCAACGGATACGCGGATAAAATCATCCGTGCAGCAATCAGGTCTTCGTTAACCGGTTTTCTGACCGCCGCCGACCATGCGGGATAACGACGCCCATATGATCTCCCTCCGGCGCACTGCGCGCCTTTGAAATATCTCGGCACTTTCTTGGCCAGCGGTAGCGATACGGCTACGGCCTTCTTTCGATGGCAGCTAATTGGTGTGATGTACGGATAGCCCAAATTCCCGCCGCGTTTGCCTTTTACGATTGCTTTGCAGTTTTCCGCGCCGCCTAATTTGTTTCGCCGAATGTATTTGAATCTCGCTCATGGCAAAACTTTATAAGAAAAGTGCGCGGGTTGATGACGGTAACAGGAGAAAACCCGTCATCCCCGCCACGCGCAGGCTTTTCGGACAGGTGCGCGGCTGCAGCGGACAAAGGTGGAAACTAACGGAGCCTCTTTTGCGCGCGCAGTGCCCCGCGCGGGCTGGTTGAGTCATGCGACGTGCCGAGGGGCGGTGCTGGGCGCTCTTGCTCCGCAACTCTTTTTCGATTTCGCGATCATCGGTTTGGCGCCGACTTTGGGGTTGAGTTCAACCGCGCGCACTTTGCGGTGGGCGAGCGCGACGCCCGCTGTCGCCCTCGAATACAGCGCGCCTCGCCAAGAGCGCGGTGCAGTTTGGCAAGTTATCTCAGTCCACCGGCGTCGTGGCCGCTGATGGTCTCCAAAACATCACCGTAGTTGCAGCGCGCCGATGGGCGTGCGACGCCGTCCGGTGTCTTGAGCCACGCCCTCGGCAGCCATTTCGTGCACACGGCGCGCGCTGCCAGTGAGCAAAACTTCTCCGCAGGCAGGTCGTGACGGACACAGGTACACCTTTAACGCGCAAGGCGCCTAGTCGATGTCGCTGACGTCAAAACACCACGTAGCATTTGGCTGATGACTGGGTCATAGCGCGCCACTGTCGGCGGCGAGTACGCCGTCGATATAGGCGTTCCAGTTCTCTGCCATCAGCTCGGCCTCCTGCGCGTTCTCCGGCGTCGCCCTGCGGACTGGATTTTCAGCTGGCGCTTGTCTCTGCGCCAGCTGCGCCGAAGCGCCAGTTCCGCGTAGCGCGCTGCCGCGCACCGTTTCTTCGGTGGCGGCACGTTCCGGGCGGCGCGGCGGGCTTCTTCGCGCTGTTTGTGCACGTGCAGGGCTTGCCATGTTTTTACCCCAGCCAGGAGCCGTCGGCTTTTCGGTACTTTTTGATACCTTCGACCAGGCGCATGGCATCGTAATCATCGATGACGTAGCATTCATTCATGCGCGTGCACTCTCTCGATGCGGTCTTTTTCAGGATTATTGTCGAGGTAGTAATACAGGCGCGGCCGAACCGGCTTGCGTATGCCGAGAGATCTCGACAGCGGCGTAACTCGGGCGAATGCATTCTCTCGGGAAGAAATGCACCGCGATGAGCCTCGCCGCCGAATAATCGGCTGACCATTTAAACTTTTCCAGCGCGCGGCTTTTGCTCGGTCGGTTTGGGCATTGTCGCCACAAATGCAGGTATTTGTCGGTCAGCAATTTGCGCCCGGCAATCGCAATCAACCGCTCGCGACATGCTCACCGCCAATCAATTCGTGCGCAGCGTCATATACGGCGTGCATCAATGCGCAGTCCTCGTGCTCACTGAGGTTGCCGATTTTGCCACCATGGTTCGGTGCGCTGGATTTATGCGCGCGCAGTTGTTGCAGCCAGCCAATATTGACGTCTTGCAATTTGGAATTGGTGGTGCGATTGGTATCGGCAGCAACGCATGTGCCGTTAAAACCAATCATCAAACGGTCGCGCGCAATCTGTTTGCTGGTCGCCAGGCGCAGCAATGATTGGAATTCGGGACGCAGCCAACCGTCGAGGGTGGTGTTGTAAGCGAATATGCGCGTGCTCGAAGCTGGTCGTGTCGCAACGGTATCGCCATTGGACAAGGTTTTGACGTCGCGTGCTTCGTCGTTCAGCATTACCGCTGGTATCGGTACGCCCGGCGATGGTGCTATTCACACCAATGAAGACTTTTTCGCCTTCCTGTTGGTCAACGGTAATGTTGTTAATCAGCGTCAGGAAGGGCCTGGTTTGCTGAATTTTCTCCAGCAGCTTTTGTTCAACGGACGGTTCGACGTTGAACTTCTCTAAGCGCGGCGCTCGACAGTACCGATGGTTTAATTCCCGCAGCGCGGTGCAGGAATTTGCTGAAATGGTCGCGGTTTGCTTTTGTGCATTTGCAGTCCTTAGCAATCGGTTTGATGTCGGTCGCGCCATTGACAATGGGACGCGTGGGCAGCAAATACTTGCGCCGGTTCGGGCAGATTGGCCGTGGTATCCATTGGCCTGCTCCAATTCGGCAAACCGCTCTTTGCAATCCGGAAAGCTGGTTTTCAGCGTGTCAATTTCGCACGCTCTGTTTGCCCGCGCTGTATCTACATTGGCGACGGTGGTAATGGTATTTTCAACTCACGCGAACCGTTTGCCGTTGTCTTTTTCCGTACTCTCCTGTTTGCAAAATATCAGCGCCCTGATTTTGGTCCTGATGATGCCGGGCGACTGCTGCTTTTCTTCGTCGCTTCAACAGCCTGAACATAATCGTGGAAAACAAATGTTCCGGGTTCTTTCTGGACGTGGCACTAGCGAAAGGCGCTGGTGCCGAGCTGGCTGGCCGGGCTGCAGCAATGCGCCAATCCAACAAGGTAGCGTTTCGCCGGTATCGGCAAATCTCGGATTGATTTCTAGGTCGAGGTGTAAACCTTTGGCGCCTGATTGATTTTCACCAGTTCCGGGGTCAGCACGGCGGCGAGCAGGACCGTTTTGCCGTCCTTGTTCCTTTTCTGGTTTTGAGAGCGCGGTAACGTCGCCCATCAATGCCGAGAAAAGCGCTGTCGGCATGCAGGCACACGGATGTGCTCCAGCCAAACGCGCGCACCGTACGAAGCGGGTCGGTAATTCTTCTGCCATTTGTTCGAGCCGTTCGCCGCCGATGTGGCGGCCGTCGATAGCTGCGCCTTCGGTGGCGATACAATGTGGTGGCCTTCTCAGCGATGCCCGGGCAGGTGATCTGCGGCACGATTGTTACGCGTGATTGCCGTTTGGCCAATCACCAGCCTTTCCCATACGTGCAATCTATGGGAAATTCGTCCCTTTGCGAGCGCGCATGCCCGTCGTCCATCATGCGCGTGAAGGAATTTGCACTGAATCCGGATCTATCAGAAAAGAACGCGCGCCTTTATATTGGCGCGCGGATTTGCCTGCGCCGAAATTGCCCGCCCGATGGGCATTCCTGATACCCACCGTCCGCCCGCGGAAGACGCGCGCGCTGATGGGGATCATGGCGACAAACCGCCCGCTGTATCGGTGTGGAGCAGATTGACGAGCGCCTGCCGTTCTTGTCGCCAAAGACGAAAAAGTCCGAAAAGCGATTAGCAACGGAAATGGACAAACCGCACAAAATTCTCGAACGGACGGCGTGCACGGAGCGCCAAGTGAGGACGGCGGAAATGAGGCAGATTTGAATCCACAGTGCGCAAATCGCATGAGGCCAAACGGCGCAAGCGCAAAGCGAGCGTGGCGATCTCCGGGAAAGTAAATTGGCTGACGATGCGATGCTACTGAATTGAAACGGGAATTTCACAAACGCATATATCCGCATCAAAAGGCGTGGTACGAACACTGAAGAAATACGAACGCGTACGTCAAAAAGCCGCCGCCAAATTGAAAAAGACGTGTCGACGAGGTTAGAAGATGATGACGGCATTGATACCGTTGTAAACTATAGATTTTTCTTTCCGCCTCAAAAGCCAGGCGCATATTTTCCGCAGCAACATTGTCGCTTTGTTGATGAGGTGTTAGCACCCATATGAAAGAGAAATCATTCCGCGTACTACGCTATATTTCCTCGGTACCAATTCTAATACGGCGCAATCCCCTATTCCGGCGATTTGTATATTATCGAATATTTTTGATCTCCGCAGTCTGGGTGCTCAAAACACGTAGCGGCAGGGATGGGCTGCACACGATGACCGCCGACACGCTCTCCACGCCTCAACTGTTACCCATGAGGTTTATCCATTATGGACAAGTGAATTTAAATAAAGGCCGCCCAAAACCGGAGACATATTGATTTGACGCCGCATAAAGCGCTCAAAGACGGCGGTTGCGCGAAGACGGCATTTCGGCCAAGTAATTACTATTGAAGATTTTTATCAATAGTGGTTTTGACCTTCGTTACGATGGAAAAACTGCGGATTAAATTCTACCGGGGCAATTTGAGAATTCGATGTGCCAATTCGTCAATGACACGGACAGCATCTTCATATGGCGAATTGTAGCGCCGTATGGTCGATGCTTGACGTTATGGAAAGATCTACACCCCGTTTGCCGCATTGACCACTGATGATGCGCTGGTGTGGATTGGTTACGACCCCAGCCGCTCGCAGGATGATGCCTCGCTGTCATTGTGCTGCCACGGTCGAGGGCGGGGTTTCCGCATTGTCGATGGGCAGAGCTCAACGGACTGGATTTTGACGGCAGGCACAAAAGATTCGGGAATTTTGTAGCATTTACAACGTGGTTACACATCGCGCTGACGCCACCGGTATTGGGTGCAGGTTGTTCGCGATTTGGTGCGCCAGTCGTCCGGCGCGCCAAGAAAATTCTTTACACGGTCGAGGGCGAAAATGAAATGGCACGAAGGCGAAACAGCCTATTCACCACGGACGTCTGCGTAATGGATGCTGGATGGACGGATATTGCCCATGCCTTTTGACGGATTCACCGCGCAGACGGCAGCGGGCGGTAGTTACCGCATAAGGCAAACCGCATTGCGGCCACCGGCCATGCTGATTTGGCATGGCGTGATAGTTTCACGCGCTCATCAACGATCCACTCGGTACTATTGATGAGGCTGGCCCGGCAAACGCGGTTTTGCCTGTATTTTAATTTTAGGAGTTTTTAATGTTCAGCAAAGAAACCGCTGAAGCACAGCGGATGTTTTCATTTCAATGGGCGGGCGAGGAACGTTTTAACCGGTGATGCCGTCGTGGCGATCTTGAATGCGCCTTTAATGGTGTAGAATACACAACTGCTGTATTCGATAGATGCGCACGCCAAATATTACTACTTTGCCAGTATATCCGCAGCGCCTTGCAGGTACAAAGCCACAATCCTTACTTATGCTCAGCCGCACCTGTTATTGCTGCGGCAGGAATTTTCAAAGCCGATTATGGATTATTTGTGGTTTGGCACGTCATCTTGAGCGCTCGCGCTTACGGCAAATTGCTGGCGTTGTGCCATTCCCCCCGGCATCCACCTGCCGCAGCCGCGATAACCGTTACCGATTCATCGTGCGACCGCGATTTTTCAGTAGCGGCTACGCCATTCACGATTTCCCAAAGGTCTCCAATTTTCATTTATTCGAGCCGGATGCGTAATCAGGAAATTTACGGTGCTGGAATGTTGCCCGCCATCCAGTCGGCATTACCAATGAGGCAGCAACTAAATCTGGCTGCGCTATTACCGCAATGGCTCGCACGCAGGCCATATCATGTATCTGACCGACGCCAATATCGCTAGAAGCGGATATTAGCTTTGCAGGAGCAGTTGAAATTATCGAAAGGGCTGGGAATTTCCGCAATTTGTTGCTGTACGCGCCCAATGGCAAGACGGACGGGTAATCGTTGCCGCCGATTTCCGGTGTCGCCGCCAAAGACGAATTTTCAACATCAAGGCGGTGTCGCGCGACGACCAACTTCGCGCCGCCGAACCTGATTGGCATTCAGCCGACCAACAGCAGCGGGTTCGGTAGAGGTTTGATGCGGCGACGGTATCTGCGCGCAATGAGGTCAGGCCATTACAGGACCGGTTTTTGCAAATCAACGATTGGCCTGGCGAGTCGGTCATCGCTTTCTGGAGGGAGGCGGAGATCGCAGCACCATCCTGTTGATTTTGCAGGCCGCCTCAAATGAGGGCGAAAGAGGAAACGCTGGGGATGCCCGGCGTTGTTTTTTGGTTCAGTATTTGTAAATCAAGCGTCTTCGTAGCGTGCCGTCGAATTGAGCGCACCGTGTTGACGCTGATGGTCTGGTAATCGGCAAATCGCTCCCAGCTGGCAGGCGGTCGCCGATGACCAGTTGCAGGTAAGCGGGCAACCTGCCCGTGACGAGAAGAAGATGAACGGCGGCGGACGCTGCATCAGGCGCAAAACTCGACCATGCCGAAATAGCCTTGCTGCTTGTACGCTCTGGTGCATGGTGCAGATATAGGCGGGTCGAGGATGAGTAGGCAGCGCGGGTTGGCGGCGTGTTGCGGCAGCAGGGTGGCGTAGTCATGGCGATTTCGAGGTTGCCGAGGAAATGCCGTCGGCAGCCGGGAAATCAACAGGCGCACGGCGGATACATATGCTTCAGCGTATAAGCCTCAACGCTAGATGCCTTGATTGCCCGAAAACAGCAGCCAGCTGATCAGGCAGTTGAGATCGGTATAGCCGTCAAAAGCGAGGATACGCCACGACCCCGGTACGTTTGGCTGTTTTCAGGTGGACGCTGCGCGGGTATGGCAGACGTTCGGAGGATGCGGGCACGCAGGCGGTTGATGTCGGGGATGTGGCGCAGGCGCTCGGCGTAACCGCTCGAAATCGCGCTACAGATGACGCGCGCCGCCGGTTTGCAGGCTGCTGCGTGCGAGAGCGAGGCTGCAGCTGCCAAAGGCGTCGAGGATTGTCCAGCCGTCGCCATCACCGGGGATTATCTGCGCAGGACGGTCGCGAACTGGGGAGAGGAATGCCTTTTGTCCGATGAAGGGAAGCGGGGCTTTGCTGTGCATCTTTTTTGCCATCCAGTTCTGGTATCGGTGTTCGCGATGCTCGCGAGGGGTTAGCGCCGCCGGGGCAGTTCATAGTATTGATAGCCTTGCAGCGCAGCATTGACCAAGGCGGCCCACGCCAGGCGCGAGCAGTTTGTTGCAGCGGATGCAACGGATTTTCAGCGCAGTGTCCTTTTATTCCAGAACCACCGCGTCCGATCGAGCGGCGGCATCGTGCCGCAGTGGACTGTCTGCGGGCTGGCGTCGCGGTGTTTCAATTACCGCGGCGTCGTTGCCTCATTTTGGCTGCCGTCCCCTGGCGTGTAGCTCGCGCCGTATCAGCAGCAACACAACAACCGGCGCACTGGGCGATAGAGCCGCAACTTTACGCCTCGCCCCGCGCACTGTCAGCTCCCTGTCGTTGCCATACGTCGTGCCTGTGGGCATTTACTTCGCCTGGTTGCGTCATCTGGATTGCCGTCTGTGCGGTACATTTTCGCGCGCACAAATCAGCTATTCATTATATTTTGATTATCATTTAGTTTAGATTTCTCATCTATGCAATGGTTATCCTTCTACCAGCTACCACCATCACGAGCAGCACCTACAATCTGCTGGCCGCGCGCTCAACCCGGGCCCCTCGCCCGCCGCTCTCCTGTGGGGGTAGTCTCATCGCACTTCCTGGAAAGCGCAATTCGTGCGGCTTGTGCGTGCGAGCCCCTGAAAACCGACGCGAATCACAGCGACCGCGAAGTGCAATGAAAACGACGCTGATACGGTGTTTTTTGGTGAATTTTTTACAGGGGAGGGGCTAGTATCGGGAAAAGTGCAACATCTGCAAACATGGCAAAAAATTGCTTTTTCTCTTTTTAATTTAACGAATGGAGCAGGGTAAAAGTGCAATATTTGCAATAAAAAGTAATATTTTCTAACCTATTGTTTTAATAAGGTGGAAATCGAATATAGAGAAAAAAAGTGCAATCATATTGCACTAATATTGCACTTTTATTGCACTTTGCTTCCTCGCATTCCATGATCTCCGCGCCGCCTGCCATTTCGCCTTGATTGCAGATATTGTGACCTTCCCGCGACGCCCCGACACATTTGAGAGGGGTCGTTTTCCGTGCGCAGGCGCGTACGCGACACGCTATATAACTAGATGTAGTAATGTCGTAGTACCGTAAAATTCCTGTGATTTTTTATCCTATGTAATTTAATGGATTTATTCATTAAATCGAACCCCGACCCCAGCCCACATCTTCTGAGTCGTCAAGCCCACAACGCCAGCGGCTTTTGCTGTGTACATTTTGTAGCGTGACGCGACAGGGTAGGGGCGCGCTTTCTGCCACTGCTCGGTGCATCAATCAGCGCCCACCTGCCGCGGAAATCTGCCGTCTGCCCAGCGATGAGTAGAGATAAGGACCGAGAAACGGCGGGCACCAATCCGCCAGCACCCGCCATGGTTGCCCGGTTGGCGAGATACAGGGCGCGGCGCAGCTGTCAGCGGTGTAGGCGAGGCCGATGCCATCTGGTAACTGGCGCTGTTCATCCCTGAACGTGGCATAGGGCGGCTTAAACCTTCCGCGTGCGCCGCGTGAGCTGCCTGCCCGTATCGCCGGCCTACAGCGCGATACCATGACCAGCAGTCATGCTGTCCATTTCTCTCGTGGCTGAACGCGACGCGGCGATTGCGGGATAGAAAATCGAGCGGTGAGACGCCTGCGCCGTCACCGCCCACAGTTTCGCCCAGTTTTCCGGCCACGTTGCCGCGCCGCTCTGCAGCAGTGTCGGCGCGAGGGTAGCGGCAACGGCTTCCGGCGTTTGCCGCAGCGTAATCGGCGATGGCGGTGGTGCTGTCGGGGCGAGGCGTTTGCGTGGCTGTGCAGCGCGTCACAAGGCGGCTGGCGCGGGCGGTCAGCGCTCCGGCGTCGGCGGCGATGATGACGGCAGAGGCGAGTACGGTGTGCTGCGGCGGGGCGGCGCGGCGTTGCCAGTGTGGGCGGTACCAAGCGTTTTGCGCCCGCCGACGGCGTAGAAGTCAAGCTGGCCATCGCAGAAGCGAGCCCGGCGCGCTGTGGTAATCGGTCGGGATGGCGAAGGTCGGCGAACAGTTTGCAGCAACGCGCAGAGGTGGCGGTATGCCGTCGGCGGCGACGGCCGGATGCGTGGCGCGGCGGGAGTGGCAAGCTGGAGATTGACGGTTGCGGGCGATTGCGGCATCCGCCGCCTCGCTGAAGAGCGGATATGGACGGGCAGGCCGTCAGCCGCGAGGGCGGCGAGTGCGGCGGCAAAGCTCGGTTTGTGGCGGTAGGCTGCGCGGTACGACGATGCCGTCGCACCTGCAATGGACGAGGGCGACGCCGCCTTGTTGTTGCACGCTGGCGTCTATCAGGCGCTGTTCGTTGCTCGCCCAGTCGCGGCGTCAAGGTCGAAAGAATCGGCGGGCAGGAGGGTAAAACGGGGCGGCTTCGGTCTTGGCGGCGGGTGAAGCGCGGGGGTTTCGGCATGCCGCTCTTGGATCACGTGCGCGGTTCAAGGCGAGCGCGGCGGCGAGTCGGCTGGTCAGTCGCGCCATAGCGCAGGGGTCAGCGGGCAGGTTATCCGGCCAGATGTTTTTGCACGTTGAAGCCGCGGGCGCGGCATTCGGCGTGCAGCGCTTGGTAGCGCTGTTGCAGGTAGGCGAGTTTGTCAAAGAAAAGCGGACGTGGCCTTCGCCCAGTTTGTAGTCGGCGGGCTGGCCGCGCAGGTGATAACGGCGCGGGCGACGGCGTTGGGGGATGCGCGTCAGTTCGCGGTGTTCGGCGAGCAGGTGTTGGTCGCCGAGTTCTTGCTGGCGGGACGAGGTTGATACGGGCTCACAGGGTTCGGGGTATAGGTTTCGGTATGCGGGACGAAAGACGAGAAATCCTTTGCGCGGGATGCATTGCCGCACGAGCAATGTAAAATCGCACGTTACCCGGCAACACTAATACGCAAAAATGAGACAACCATGAAAACAGCATCCCTCATCACCGGCTGTTCCAGCGGTACGGCTAGCAGCGCCGCCCATATCCGCTGCAACAACGCGGCTGGCAGGGTATTCGCCAGCGCGCGCGATGCCGCCGACGTTGAGCGCCTGAAAAGCGAAGGGCTTGACGCCGTCCAGCTTGACCTCACCGAGCCGGACAGCATCCGCATGGCGCTCGACTGGTGCTCAAACAAACCGGCGGCACCTCGACGCACTCTTTAACAACGGCGCTTTGTCATCCCCGCCGCGCTGGAAGACCTTTCGCGCAACGCGCTGGCCTACCAGCTCGATACCGGCCTGCTCGGCTGGCACGACCTCACCATCGCGTCCTGCCCGTCATGCGCGCGCAGGGACACGGCCGCATCGTCAATAACAGCTCCGTCCTCGGCCTCGCCGCGATGCGCTTTCGCGGCGCCTACCACCACCAAATTCGCGCTCGAAGGCTGGAGCGACGTGCTGCGCCTGGAGCTTGCCGGCAGCGGCATTTACGTCAGCCCTGATAGAGCCCGGCCCCATCAAAAAGCCATTTTCGCGGCAACGCCTACCAGCAGTTCCAGCACTGGATTGACCTCGACAACAGCCGCTACAAAGACCGCTATCTGGCGATGATTAACCGCCTGCAAAGCGACAAACCACTGCCGTTCACCCTGCCGCCGGAAGCGGTAGTACAAAAACTCATCCACGCCATCGAATCGCCGCGGCCGAAAGCGCGCTACTACGTCACCGCCGTCACCTGGCTGATGGGCTCGGCGAAGCGCCTGCTACCGACCTTTCTCCTCGACAAACTCATCCTCTGGCTCGCCGGGCGCGAAAACCAGCGTTACCGAAGCGCGACTAGCCATTTACACTCCCGCCACCGCCCCCATATCCAACGCAACCTGTCCGAAGCGCCCGGTGCACAGTGCAGCCCGGCAGCGTTCGGACGATAATAGCCGCCCTTTAACCGAGTGAAATCAAAACAATGAACCAAACGACCATCCCTGACGTCCAGGAAAACCCGACACCCGCAACATCGCCATCACCCGCGTCGGCATCCGCGACATCCGCATGCCGCTGCACATCGCCACGCCGCACGGCCCGCAGCCAACCGTCGCCACCGCCGAAATGACCGTCGCCCTGCCGCACCACCAAAAAGGCACGCATATGTCGCGCTTCATCCACCTCCTGAACGAAGCGGGCGCCATCAGCCTGGACGGCTTCGCCGCGCTGCATGGTGAAATGCTCAAACGCCTGAACGCCGCCGAAGGCAGCATCCTCCTCACCTTCCCCTACTTCGTGAAAAACAGGCACCGGTCAGCAAAACCGAAAGCCTGATGGACTACGAAAGTCACCCTCATCGCCGACGGCGGCCATGAAGACTGCATCGTCAGCGTCGAAGTTACCATCGCGGTCACCAGCCTCTGCCCCTGCTCAAAGAAATCTCCCAATACGGCGCGCACAACCAGCGCTCGCACATCATCATCAACGCCGAACACGACGAAAAAACCCCGTTCGCCCTCGAAGACCTCATCCGCATCGGCGAAGAAGAAGGCTCCTGCGAAATCTGGGCGACGCTGAAGCGGCCGGACGAAAAATACGTCACCGAGCGCGCCCTACGAAAAACCCCCAAATTCGTCGAAGACATCGTGCGCGACGTCGCCGCCCGCTTGAATGCCGACCCGCGCATCAAGGCCTACCGTGTCTCCTCGAAAACTTCGAATCCATCCACAACCACTCCGCCTACGCCATCATCGAACACGACAAACGGGACTGAACGCCGATGACCATCCGCAGCTTCGTCCTGCGCCAAGGACGCATCACCGCCGGACAAGAACGCGCTTCGCCGAACACTGGCGCGCGCTACGGCCTGGACGCAAGCGACGCGCTGCGCCTTGACGCGCGTGCGCTATTTGGCGACGACCGCGACCTCAACCTCGAAATCGGCTTTGGCAACGGCGAAAGCCTCGTACAAATGGCACAAGCCACGCCGGACGCGGGCTATATCGGCATCGAAGTCCACCGCCCCGGCGTCGGCCATGCGCTGCTCGCCGCCGCGGCCGCAGGCCTCGACAACCTGCGCCTCATTCGCCACGACGCCGTCGCCATCCTGCGCGACCACGTCGCCGACGGGACGCTTGCGCGCGTACAAATCTACTTCCCCGACCCTGGCCGAAAGCGCGGCACCACAAACGCCGTATCGTACAAAAACCCTTCACCGACCTCTATCTGGCGCAAACTGCGCGCGGGCGGCGAAAATCCACTGCGCGACCGACTGGGCGGAATACGCCGAATGGATGCGGGACGTCTTCGCTAGCGACGACAAATGGCAAAACCTCGGCGGTGCGGACGGCTACGCGCCGCGCCCGACTGGCGGCCGCAGACCAAATTCGAACGGCGCGGCGAACGCCTCGGCCACTGGCGTCTGGGACTTGCGCTACCGCAAAAACTAAAAACCAAACGCGCCTGATGGCGCGTTTTTAATGGAAGGACCTGTTCAAAAATCCTCATCCTCCGCTTCGCGGGAGGATGACATACCCTCTCCCTCTGGGAGAGGGGTGAGGGCTGAGGATAAACAAACTTCGCATGCAACATACGCGTGAGGACTACCTCGTTTTGAATAACGCCGTCGCTACGCGACTTGTCACCCCTCCCGGGTTCCCTTAAAAAGTCGTTCGTCTTTTTCAAGGGAATCCCCTGACCCTCCCCGCTTCGCAGGGGAGGGATGAACAAAGCTCCTCTCCCGGTGTGACAAGCATTGCTCGCGTAGCGACAAGTATTGTTTGCGAAGCAAGAGAGAGAGGTTAGAGTGGGGGCAGCAAATGTGAAAAATGGGAACCTTACTTCAAGAACTATATTGCCCGCCCTTACTCCGCATCTGCCCGCAGGCTCTAAACAGGTTCTCACGGGCGTAGCTGCCGCACAATCTCCGCCTGCGCCGTGGGGCTGACCGCGAACACCGTCAGAATGGCGTTCAGCCCCTTCTGCGCCGTCGCGCTTAAATCATCGCGGCAGATCTCGACGTCGCCCCACACGACCGGGCGGACAAGACTCATCGCCGCCTCATCGCCCGCCGGGTTATGCCACGCCGCGCCGCTGATAGTGCCGTGGCGGTAGCGGCGGCTGGCGAGTCGTAAGTCAGCACGCCATCGCCGTTTCCCCATCTCGTTCACAAAGCGCCAGACCTGTGCGACGCCCGCGCGAATACCGCCCGCCTTCGCCTCGGGCTGCGCGTCGCGGTAATGCGCCGCAAGGATTTTCGCGCGAAACACGGGGCGGGCGACGGCGACTATGCTCGCCAGCCGATAGCGACAATGCCGCGCTGATAAAAAGCGTGATAGTGACAACCCTGCGCGCTGCGCACCATCCAGAGCTTGCCCGCACTCATGACAATGCGCAGCCGCTGCTGTCGCAAGTCGCGCCGCGGGCGTCCGCGTTTTGTCGCGCTTGCAGGACGCGGACAAATTCGGTGACGTCCTGCGCCCCGGCAATCGCCATCTGGCCGTCGATGAGAAATACGGCACGCCGCGGATGCCCAGCTCCGCCGCGCGGCGTTCGTCGGCGCGTACCGCGTCGGCATACAGGTCGCTCGCCAGCACTTCGTCGATAGCTGCCGCTTCCAGCCCGGCTTCTTGCGCCAGCACGCGCAACACCGCCGGGTTGCCGATTTCCTGCCCTTCGCTGAAGTAGGGCGCAGGAAGCGGTCCTTTGACCACACGCCAAGCCCGACGCTTTTGCCGAGGTGCGGCAGGCGGTGCGCGTCGAAGGTATTGCCCGGTTTAGCGTCGCGCCGCGAATTCCAGGCCGACCGCCCCGTGCCGCCGCTTCTTCGTGCGCCAGCACGCCAAGCGCGTAGTCTTCGTCCATGCCGTAGAGGGTGTGCAAGACGCCGGGCAGCGGCATGCCGTAGCTGGGCGGCGCGTGCGGATTGAGCTCAAAGCTGTGCCATTCGATGTCGGCGTTGATGCCGGTTTGCGCGAGCGCCAGTTCCAGCTTGCGTTTGCCAATGGTGCAGAACGGGCAGATCACGTCCGACCAGATGTCGATTTTCATGGGTTCTCCTTTTGTTTGGCGACGAGATGGGGGCGATGCGCGCGTCAAAAGCCGCCCCGGTGGGCGGCGGTATGGTGGTGATTATTGTCCGTACAACGTCGTCCGCCGGACGCTAGCGCGTATTTTCCCGTTCAGATTGAAGCCGGGGACGGCGGGCGTGGCGTCGGCGGACTGCGAAGCCAGGGATAGGTGGGGTATTGCCGGTGCTATTCAGGGCAGGGAGCATTCCTCCTGCGACAAACTCGCAGTCTTTGCCTTGGGCGGCGGTGCATTGCTGCATGGCATCCAGCGGTGCCTGCCCGGTTGCGGCGAAAGGACGGAGAATATTTTCAGGGACTTCGGAAACCTCACCCGTCGTTACGCTGAGGCATTGGTTGGCATAGTCGTAGACCTGGCAGGTGTGGCCGCTCTTCTGATTGCACGCTTGCAGCGCTCATCTTTCTGGCGCTTTCTTTTTGAAGAAAGGCTGATGACGGAAGCGAACATTGTGCGGCTATCCCTAAGCCGTTGGGATTGGCATAAATGGCAAATGCGCCATAGCGGCTTTCGCGCACCGGCGGCGGGGCGTGTCGCTTGAGGAAGACGACCTGTTTAGATAATACTCGGACGATTCGTAGTAGCCGATAGGAGGCGTGTAGCTGGGGACATGCCGCCCGCAATCGCCCCCGCCGGTGTTATCCTGCCGCATCTTTTGCTGGAGAGAACACCATGCAACCCATCCCCGCCAAACTCGCCGCCCTGGCGCAGCAAGAAAAATCTGCATTTCCTTCTCGCCGTGGAAAGCGGCAGCCGCGCCTGGGCTTCGCCTCGCCCGACAGCGAGTGCGACGTGCGCGCGCTCTACATCCGCCCGTCCGCGCATTATCTGGCGATTGACGAAGGCAGGATGCTGAATTTATTGAAGATGAATGGTTTGACGTCGGCGCCTGGGACATCCGCAAGGCGCTGCGTCTTTTGCGCAAAAGCAACGCAGTGCTGTCTCGAATGGCTGCGCTCGCCGGTGGTTTATGCCGCAGACAGCGCCTTTGTCCGCGACCTGAACACCCCTGCGCCGCAGTACGCGCAGGCCGCGCCGCTGTTTGCACCACTACCGCGGCATCGCGCGCAATGCCCTCGGCGCGATGGATTTGCACGGCGAGATTCGCCTGAAAAATGGTTTTACGTCCTGCGCCCGCTGCTCGCCGCGCGTTGGGCGGTGCAGCACGGCGGCATCCCGCCGATGACGCTTGCCGAACTGATGGCAGACCTGCCGCCCGCCGCCGTCGCCGAAATCTGCGAACTCGTCGCCCCTAAAAGCGGGCAAACGGAAAACTACCGCCACCGCCTGAGCGCCTCGCTCATCGCGCTTACCGAAACGCTCGCCGCCGAAGTCGCCGCACTCACCGCACCCGCGCCGCCCGCACCTGCCACCGCGCCGCCGACGCCCTCTTTCGCGCCACCTTGCGGCGGGTGTACCACGCTGACGCTCGCCGACCTGCACGCGGAAAACCTCATCCTCTTTGAGGCCATCTCCGGCGAGCCACGCCTACGGTCTGCCACGCCGCGAGTCCGATACCGACATCAAGGCGTCTTCACCTGCCGCGCCGCCTTTACTACGGCCTCGACTACCAGCCGCAAATCAGCGACGCGAACGACGACCACCTACTACGAACTGGGACGCTTCGTCGAACTGCTCCTCGCCAGCAACCCGACCGCGCTCGAACTGCTCGCCGCGCCGCCGGACACCATCCGCCAACGCGCGCCGCTGATGGACGCGCTGCGCCCGGCGTGGTTTCTCAGCAAGGCGTGCCAGCAAACCTTCGCCGGCTATGCCCTCGGCCAAATCAAAAAGCGCGCGGCCTCAACATCAACGCGCCGGTCGCCGCAAAAAACCCCGCTCGATTTCTGCCATATCCTCGACGGTGCACGCGCCCTGCCGCTTGCCGCCTGGCTCGCCCGCAGCGGGCTCGAACAACAACGCATCGGCCTCGTCCGCCCTGGCGCACGCGCGCGACCTCTACGCCATTTACTACGACGCAGACGGCAGCCGTGGCTACCGCGGCATCCAGCGTCACCCTGCCGCCACCGGACTCTGCACAGAAAACACCGCCCCGCCGGACGATACACCGCTCGCCTACCTGAGCTATAACGCCGACGGCTACAGCGCGCATTGCCGCAGTTACGCCGAATACCAACAGTGGACACGCGAACGCAACCCGGCGCGCTACGCCAACCCAGGCGCACGGTCAGGGCTACGACGCGAAAAACCTGATGCACACCATCCGCCTGCTGGAAACCGCGCGCGACCTCGCCCGCTATGGCGAACTGCGCGCGCCGGGAAAAACCGCGACGAATTGCTCGCCATCAAGCACGGCGCGTTCACCACGACGCACTGCTCGCCCGCGCCGAAGCGCTGGTGGCGGAAAGCGCGGCACTATTTTGCCCAGTCCGCCTTGCCGGATGCGGTGGACAAGAGGCGGCGATCGCGGCATTGGTGGCGATGCGCGAGGCGTTGTATGGCTAGAACCGGTTTTGTCGGGTTACGCCGCGCGCGGTTTACACATTCCTTCCCCGCGAAGCGGGAAGCGCCTTAGCGCACCGTCGCGTTCAAATAATTGCGGGGAAAAATCGGCGGTTTTTCTGCTACCACCCCCTGCGTGTGCGCGGCGACGAGGTCGGCGAGCAGTTCGATGTCGCTGGGTCGTCGTTAAGTGCCGGGATGTAGTCGTAGTGCGTGCCCGCCGTGTTGCAGGAAAAGGCTGCGGTTGGTCATCGCCATTTCTTCGAGGGTTTTCGAGGCGGTCGGCGGTAAAGCCGGGGCAGATGATGCGGATGTTTTTGTAGCCTTCTGCGGCGAGCGCCTGGATGGTTTCGTCGGCGTAGGGTTGCAGCCAGGGCTCGTTGCCAAAGCGTGATTGGTAGACGAGGCGGTAGCGTTCGGCGGGCAGTACGGTTCGGCGGCGACGGCGGCGACAGTCGCTTCGCATTGGCGCGGGTAGGGGTCGCCTTCGGTGGCGTAGCGTGCGGGCAGGCCGTGGAAGGAGAACAGCAGTTGTTCGGTCGCGCCGTGGGCGAGGGTGTGGCGGCGGATGCTGTCGGCAAGCGCGGCGATGTAGCGCGGGTGGGTGTGCCAGTCGCGCACCAGGCGCAGTTCAGGGGATGGCGCGCTGGTTGGCAAGCGCCTGGGCGACGCCGTCAAAGACGCTGGCGGTGGTGGCATCGCTGTGCGGGTACATCGGCACGATGAGCAGTTTTTCGACGCCACGGGCGGCGAGGTCGCGCAGGACGTTTTTGATGGACGGCTGGCCGTAGCGCATGCCGCGCTTGCGACGTGGTAGTGGCCGAGGCCGCGTGCGGCGAGGGTGCTGCGCAGGGCGAGGGTTTGCCGCGCGGTGATGGCGATGAGCGGCGCGCCGTCTTCTTGCCAGATTTGCCGGTAGGCGTGCGCGGAGCGTTTGGGGCGGGTATTCAGCACGATGCCGTGCAGGATGGGCAGCCATTGCCAGCGCGGCAGGTCGATGACGCGGCGGTCGGAGAGGAATTCGTTGAGGTAGGGGCGCAGCGCTTTTTGGTCGGTGCGGCGGGCGAGCCGAGGTTGATGAGCAGGACGGCGATGGGTGAGGTAGGGGGCATGGGGATTTTTGCGGGGTGAAATGTGGCGAAGCGACGATGGGAGGGTCGTCGCTTCGTGGTTTTCACGCCCTCCCCGCTGCGCAGGGAGGGCGTGTTCAGGGTATGTTTTTAGAGTTCGAGGTTTTCAGATACTCGCGGAAGCCTTCGCCCAGTTCGGGGTGGCGCAGGCCGAGTTCGACGTTGGCTTCGAGGTAGCTCAGTTTGTCGCCGCAGTCGTAGCGTTTGCCGTCGAAGCGGTAGGCGAGCACGGTACGTTCTTTGATGAGCGCGCTGATGGCATCGGTCAGCTGGATTTCGCCGCCCGCGCCTTTCGGCGTGTTTTTCAAAAGCCGCATGATGTAGCCGGGCAGGATGTGGCGCCCGATAACGGCTTGGGTGGAAGGTGCGGTCGCCGGGTCGGGTTTTTCGACGATGGCATCGACGGTCACGATTTGTTCGGAGAGCGCCGCGCCTTCGGTGATGATGCCGTAGCGTTTGGTGTCTTCGCGCGGCACGTCCATCACGCCCAGCACGCCCTGCTGGTGTTTTCAAAGACTTCCACCATTTGCCGCATTGCGGATTTGCCTTCGTTGATGACGAGGTCGTCGGCCAGCAGGATGGCAAAGGGGCGGTCGCGCACGATGGGCTCGGCGCAGAGGACGGCATGCCCCAGCCCCATCGCCATTTCTTGACGGATGTAGGTAACGCTCATGTCGCGCGGCTTGATGCTGCGCACCAGTTGCAGGAATTCTTTTTGCCGCGCTGCTCCAGCTCGGTTTCCAGTTCGTAGGCGACGTCGTAGTGTTCGGTAATCGCCCATTTGTTGCGGCCTGTCACGAAGACCATGTTGCGGATGCCCGCTTCGTAGGCTTCTTCGACCGCGTATTGAATCAGCGGTTTATCGACGACCGGCAGCATTTCTTTCGGCGTTGCCTTGGTCGCGGGCAGAAAGCGCGTGCCAAATCCGGCGACCGGGAACACGGCAAGTTTTACGGCTTCACTCATGGGATTTTCTCCTATAGGGATGAGAGTACGTCAAGGGCGGCGGCGAGCGTCGCAACCGCGTGAATTTGCAGGCCGCGCATTGTAGCAGAGCCGCGCGGCTTGTTCCCTCTGGGCAAGATGACCTGTTTGAAACCGTGCTGCGCGGCCGCCTTGATGCGCGCCTCGCCGTTCGCCACCGGGCGCAGTTCACCCGCCAGGCCGACCTCGCCCATGATGACCACATCGCGCGGAATGGCAACGCCGCGCGAGGCTGGAATGCGCCGCCGCCAGCACCGCCAAATCTGCTGCCGGTTCGCTGATTTTTCAGGCCGCCGACGACGTTCACACACATCCATGTCGTGCAGCGAGACGCCGCCGTGGCGGTGCAACACCGCGAACAGCATCGCCAGCCGCCCGCTGTCAAAAACCCAGCGCGGTGCGGCGCCTGCTAACCACCGCCGCCGCCATCAACCAGCGCCTGCACCTCGACCAAGAGCGCGCGAGCCTTCCCACACCGGAAAAAAACGGCGCTGCCCGGCTGCTGCCCGTCCGGGCGCGAGAGGAAAATCGCCGACGGATTGCTCACCGGCTTCAAGCCATTCTCCAGCATGGCGAACATCCCCAGCTCATTGACCGGGCCGAAGCGGTTCTTCACCGCGCGCAGCATGCGGAAGCGGCTGCCCGCCTCGCTTTTCAAAAATACAGCACCGTATCGACCATATGCTCCAGCACGCGGGGGCCGGCAATCGCGCCCTCCTTGGTAACGTGGCCGATGAGAAAAACCGTCGTGCCGCTTGACTTGCGCAAGCGCACCAACTGCGCTGCGCACTCGCGCAACTGGCTGACCGCACCCGGCGCGGCAGAAAGCGCCTCGCTGTAAAGCGTCTGAATCGAATCAACCACCAGCACCGCCGGCTGCTCCCGCCGCGGCCGTTGCCAAAAATACGCTCAATCTGCGTTTCACTGAAAAGCACAATGCGCTCGCGGGCGAGCCCCAGCCGCTCGGCGCGCAGCCCAATCTGGCGCGGCGACTCCTCGCCGCTGACGCATACAAACACGGCATCGACTGCGCCAAATGATGCACCGTCTGCAACAACAGCGTCGATTTGCCGATGCCAGGGTCACCGCCAATCAGCACCACGCTGCCGCGCACCAGTCCGCCGCCGAGAACGCGGTCAAACTCGCTGATGCCGCTCGGCACCAGCGTCTCCGCCTCGCAACTCCACCGCATCGAGCCGCTGCACCCTGTCCGGCGGCAACCCCGGCATAACCGCCGCCCTTGCCGCGCGCGCAGGCGCGACCAGCGCCGCTTCCTCCTCCAGCGTGTTCCAGGCGCCGCACTCGTGGCACTGCCCTGCCATTTCGGATACACCGCGCCGCAATCGCGGCAGACAAAACGCGACTTCGCCTTAGCCATCGACCACCTCGCGCGCACCCGCGCCGTCAGCATCGTCGTCAGCGTATAAGGAATCGTCCCCGCCTGCGCCGCGACCCGCTCCGCCGGATTGCCCTCGCCAAACACCAGCACCGCATCGCCGACCGCCGCCGAGTCATCGCCGAGCCAAAAGCAGCGCCATATCCATCGCCACCCGGCCGACCAGCGGATAACATTTGCCGTTGAGCAGCAATTGCACCGCGCCGCTTACAATCGCGCGCGGAAAACCATCGCCGTAGCCCAGCGCAATCGTCGCCAAATTACCCGCCACCTGCGCCTGAAACCCGTGACTATAACCGGCAAAATCGCCCGCTTGCAGCCGCCTGACTGCCAGCACCTGCGTTTGCAGCGACATCACCGGACGCAAGCCCAGCCGCGCCGCATCGCCATCGCTAAACGGCGACATCCGCACAGCGCCAGCCCGGCGCGCACCACATCCGCGCGCGCCTGCGGCGAACAAACAGCGCCGCCGAATTGGCGAGACAACGCTGCCAACCGGCGGGCAGGGGCGAGCGCATCGAGCCGCGCCAACTGCGCCTGCGCGTCGCTTAAATCCTCCGCATCGGCACAAGCAAAATGCGAAGCGACGCCGAGCCAGCGCACCTGCTTGAGCGAGGCACCTGCGGCGAAACCAGCTGGCAGCATCAGCGGCGGCAAAAACCGAGGCGGTGCATGCCCGAATCCACCTGACCCACGCCGAAATGCCGTCTACCCCGCGTAGCCAGGCGAGCTGCTCCGGCGAATGCACACGGCACAAAACCGTGCTGCGCGCAGAGTGCTGCCTCATCCGCGGCAAAATCCCTCCAGCAACAGCACCGGCTGGCCAACGCCCAACTGGCGCAGCTGCAACGCCTCATCAATAGAGGCGACGGCAAAACCATCCACATCCGTGAGCGCAGGCAAAACATTCGCCACGCCATGCCCGTAGGCATCGGCTTTCACCACCGCAACCAACTTCGCCGCCCCTGCCTGCTGGCGCAACACCCGCACATTGTGGCGCAGCGCCGCCACATCAATCACTTTCACCAAAGGACGCATCTCGCACTCCAGAAAAAGAAAGGCCGCATTATAGCGGCCTGGGCGGGTGGCGATTGCGGCGCGCCATCAGCGGCGCCACACAATCTGCACCTTGCCCATCGCCAGCGCATACACGCGCATTATTGCGGCCACTGCTGGCAATGCGGAACTTCTCGGCGGGCGCGCCCAAATGCTTGTCCAGCGCCTTGAAAATGCGGGCAGAACCCTCGCGCAAAATGCGGTGCATCTCCTCATAACCCCGGCTGGCAAGAAAATCGCCATAGCGTTCGCCATTCTCGGCATATTCCTTCGGATAAAAGCGACAAAAATAATGCGCGAGCAAAGCCATCTCCTCCTTGCCAATCGCCTTGCCTTCCTCATATAGCGCCACCATTGCCGCATAAAAGCGCAAACAATTGCGGCGACAACTTCAGCGGCGGCATGTTGCCAAAGCGCAGCGACTGCCCTCAACATCAATCTCCACCCGCCAGTCCTCCCATTGCAACTGCGTCTGCGCGACCGCCTGCCCGTAAGTCAATTCGCATCCAGCGCCAAATTAGGGCATCCCGTCACGCATGCGCACAAAGGAATATCGGCGAGCATCACCTCGGCCTATCCGTGAAACCTCACCCTGCGGCGTGGCAATCAACTGCGGCAGACGTGGCGGAAAAGAAAAATGCCGGATTATTCTCAAACGGCTCATTAATTAACACATGCGAGCCTGTCCTGCACACGACCAAACAGCGACAAAGCATAACCAATATAAAAACCCATCGACTTACGGCCGCCCGCAATGAACACATGCAGCGCCGTATCCTCCTCGCGGCAGCAGTCGCGAATAAAAGCGGACAATCATATCCGCCGCCAGATTATTCTCCTCCGGCGTGCGAATATCATCGAGAATATTGCCTGCCGCATCGCGAATCAAATGAATATTATCCGGCGTAAACGCGATACCTTCCGGCGCATAATCCGCACAAAAGCGGGCAAAAATGCCCCTCTGCAAAAAGCGCGGCACCAATCTTCCCTGCCCCGCGTCCAGTCGTCAAAACATGAACCTCGTCCGGCAGCCAGCCTTGCTGCGTGACCAAAGCAAAAAGCGTTTCCGCGACAATCTGCGGCGACATCCCCGTCACCGCGACCAAAATCTTGCGTTTCTCGCGCATAAAAACTCCTCAATTAACGGCAGCGATAACTGCCGTCGGCACTGACCCAAGTGCCATCACCAATATAAAACATCGCCACTGCCATCACCGCCGTTTATCTCGTAAATATCGCACATGACAGAAGCGAGGTCATCGTCAAAAATCAAAAATCCTCGTCATTATAGTCGTCTTCCGCTGCAAAGACATGGCAATACTTCTCATATTCCGGAGAATCCTTACCGAAAGACAGCAACCATCATCTCCTCGATGGACATATGGTTATAAAAGCAGAAAAATCCTCAATGGCATAACCGGCGGCAGCAAATTCCTGTGGTGTTGAGATACCGAGCGCCCGTGATAATGCGGGCAGATTAAAAATCCAGCGCTTGTTATCGCCGAGATAATAAACGCCGCCATAGGCACGCGCATCTATTACCTTCTGATAACCCAATACCAATGCCTTAAATTCGCTGGTTTGCAAAATCAGTGTGCATGATTTTCTCTACATGGTGGTTTTATTTCTGATAAGCAGGATATTGAGAGTGGGGCAAGCCCCACCCTGCGATGATGACTCTTTACGGATAAAAGCTTAAAAAGGCGGACGCTCCACATTCTTGAGCATATTTAGCACCATGGTTTTGCTGTACATGAATTTGCTCCAGCGTTTGCCGTATTTGCGCCCAAGAATCTTAAAGAAAGGAAAACCAAGTATCAGCACCAATAGCCGGTGCAGGCATATTTTTGCAGCGGGAATGTAAAAATCTCCTCGTGTTTTTCCTGCTGATGCAGTTCCCAGGCATCTTGCTCCAACCAGTAACGGTGCCACTTCTTGCCGTTTAGCTCATAAATTTCAAGCGCGACCGGTTCAGGGGTGGTATTTCTCAGATTGTCGAGTTCTGCTGCGTGTTCCTCAGCATTCGGATTGTCCGTTTCAAACCAAATGGCGTGCGAGAGATCTTTTGCTTTCGCGACCAAGAACATTTTTACTCCGGTTGTTGTGATGGGTTCATGCTATGCGCGAGATGGATTATTTGTCCTTTTGACAAAAATTGTGGCGTATCAGAATTTTATGATGACGCGGTGCTTTTTCGATGGGCAGCGATAATAGAATGAAAGATACAAACAGTCAGCGATGACAAATTTGTCTTCTAAAAAGACGCAATAATGGGATTTTTATCGCCAGCCTGATTAAGACAGAACCGGCACCTCAAGAATATATAGCAATCCCCAAAGCCTTATACAGCGTTGCGTCGCTTCGCCGTACAACCGCGTACTGTCTTCAGCGACGCGCCTTGTCTGAGGCTTTCGGTGTATCGCTATAAGTGCAGCCAGTATCAGTAAAAACAAACAAGCACCCATTGCTGTTTGGTGGAATTCTGGACAGCGGGCGCAAAAAGATACTCGGTACGTCTGGGCGGTTCTTTACACTGGAAGCAGGCATCGCTCTTATCATTGCATCATCTTGTTGCGATGCAGGGCACATTACACCAGAAAGAAAAATCTATCTGTTTTGACAATTTTGCTGACGCACCGCTTAAAAAGATGTCTAAACAGTGTTTTAACAAACATACAAAGAATAACGCACCTGCTATAGCCAGTCTGCAACGACAAATTTGTCATATAAAAAGCCCGCAAAAGCGGGCAGATTAGAGAAAAATCCCCTTTGGGTCAGGGACAGGTTTTTAATACCGATGAAAGTCTGTGATTTCAACATGGACGTGTCGCAATCCCCTTTGGGTCAGGGACAGGTTTTTATATATGTGTGAGCAGGCAATGTTGAGCGGCGTCGCTGTCGCAATCCCTTTGGGTTAGGGACAGGGTTTTTAATTCATGGGAAAAATCATAATTCTCGCAAACCAAATGTCGCAATCCCTTTTGGGTCAGGGACAGGTTTTTAATCATCCACGGCGAATACTACGGCGGTCGCGGCGTGTCGCAATCCCCTTTGGGTCAGGGACAGGTTTTAATGCATTGACCTAGTAAACGGGCTGCCCATCCAGCGGTCGCAATCCCCTTTGGGTCAGGGGACAGGTTTTTAATTGATAGTGATGCGTTCCCGCCACGGCTACTACAGTCGCAATCCCTTTGGGTCGGGACAGGGTTTTTAATAGCATTGCTTGTGCTTGAATAATCACAAAGCCGCGTCGCAATCCCTTTGGGTCAGGGACAGGTTTTTAATCGCGACCATCACTCACGGCACCGACTGTATCAGTCGCAATCCCGCTGGGTCAGGGACAGGTTTTTAATTCTTTTCTCCCCCGCTGACGATGCCGACTTGCCGCGTCGCAATCCCTTTGGGTTGGGGACAGGTTTTTAATGGCCAGGCAAAAACCGACCGCCTCAACTTCCGATCAGTCGCAATCCCTTTGGGTCAGGGACAGGTTTTTAATTGGCGCAGGTGGAGAATCCGCATTGGATGATCAGTCGCAATCCCTTTGGGTCAGGGATAGGTTTTTAATGCATCTCAACTGGGTGAAAATAGCAACGTTATTGTCGCAATCCCTTTGGGTCAGGGACAGGTTTTTAATCTATCCGGGAGGGAAGACGTGATTATTTCGAGAAGTCGCAATCCCTTTTGGGTCAGGGACAGGTTTTTTTAATGTGTATAGCTCTTGTAGCCGCAGCGCTACGATTGTCGCAATCCCTTTGGGTCAGGGACAGGTTTTTAATAGCGAGGAACAAATCGCCGAACTGCGCGACCTGCGTCGCAATCCCTCTGGGTCAGGGACAGGTTTTTAATATTGCTATGATTGGCGGAGCGCCTTACTTAATGGGGTCGCAATCCCTTTGGGTCAGGGACAGGGTTTTTAATGTGTCTACACCGCTACGTCAGCCGCGCCCATGTGTCGCAATCCCTTTGGGTCAGGGACAGGTTTTTAATCGACCGACTCGCCACGCGCTGCGACATGATGGGTCGCAATCCCTTTGGGTCAGGGACAGGTTTTTAATATATCTTGGACAATAAGAGCGACAAAAGAATTGCTGTCGCAATCCCTTTGGGTCAGGGACAGGGTTTTTAATGAAGCAGCAGCAGCATTCTTGAACTTCTCTATGTCGCAATCCCTTTGGGTCAGGGACGGGTTTTTAATCGATAAAAAACTTAACGAGGGACCAAACCATGAAGTCGCAATCCCTTTGGGTCAGGGACGAGTTTTAATGTACGATGGCTACGTTACCACCGAAGCCGAAGAGTCGCAATCCCTTTTGGGTCAGGGACAGGTTTTTAATAGTCAGAAGTGCTTTTTCTCCTTGTTTTTCAATGTGATGCTGGGGAGTGTTTCCAACTTTTGTTTTTTGTGAAAAAAAGTTGGCGCTTCGTCGTTGTTTTTGGGATTTTTCATGGGGGTGTTTGGGGTGGCGTTGTTTCGCTGAAAGCGTGCGTATTTTATTGTATTTGGTTGGTTTTTCTATGCTGGCAGTGTTTTTGCGGGTGGTTTTGAAATGGGCTACAGGCAGTAGATGCCTTCCGGGGTTTTGGGGTGGTATTCGTAGCAGAGGCTGGCGGCGGGGAGGCGGTAGGCTCGCAGGTCGTCTTCGTTTTTGCTCATCAGGGCGAGTTCTTGCCAGAGGTGTTCGAGTGTGGCCGGGGCTGGCGCGGTAGAGGAAGGTGCTGCTGTAGTGGGATGGCTTCTTCGCAGAGGCGTTTTGTGGATTTTTGTAGGCGCTTGGGCGCTGCTATGATCGTAGGCGATGAGGTAGTCGGGCATGGTTTTTCTTTTTCGGGGTTGGTGTGCCAGGGCGTGTTGTCGGTTTGTTGTGAGCTTCGTCGCTACGCGATTTTCATTCCCCTCCCGGGTTCTCTTGGTAAGGGTGTTCGCCTTTTTCAAGGGGAGGGAGGGGCGGTGTTACATACACTTCGAGCGCTCAGGTGTAGTGTATGTTGTTTTTGTGCGGCTTGTTATAGGGGTCAGTAGTTCTTCTTGTTCGAGGAAGGCTTCGGCACAGGCGCGGGTTTGTGGGTGGCTGAAGCAGGCTTTGCCGAGGGCGCGCAGGAGTGCCACGCAGCGTGCGCGCATTTCGCCTCGCCAGTTTTTGAGGCGTTTTCTGAAGGCAGGGTAGTAGCGGGCACGGGCGGCTTTTGCCCATTTGGCAGGCTTCATTTTTGCATGGTGAAGTCTTCGGGGCGCAGGATGCGGTCGTGGAAGGCTTCGATGGTCCAAGCGGTGACGAGTGGGCGCATGGCTTCGATGAGGTCGCAGGCGAGGGATTCGCGGCCGTGTTCGATGCTGTGGTAGTAGCCGATGCGGGGTCCAGTCCGGTGAGGTGGATTTGTCGCACCATGGCGTAGTGCAGCAGGGGTGTAGCCCAGGGAGAGGCCGACGTTGTACGGGTCGCGTGGCGGGTTGCGGTTGCGTTTTGTGAAGTGGAGGCTTTCTGGCAGGACGCAGGCGATGGCGGCAAAGGTGCTGCTCGCCGCGCTGCCTTCGATGCCGCGCAGGGTGGCGAGGTCGTTGATGGGGTTTTGTGTAGGCGAAGGCGGCTTTTTCGAGTTGTTCGAGGTTTTCGTAGTTGGTGTCCGCCACGGTGCGGGCGGGTTTGTAATTCGCGCAGGGTTCTTGTTCGCGCTGGATTTTTCGGTAATCCAGCTTTGTGCCTGACGGGTGCAGAAGGTGTTGTCCTGGCTGAAGCGCGCCTGCGCGAGGCGGCACAGGACGTCTTTGCGGGCGCAGGGGAGGTAGATGGTCGGCTGTTGTTCGCGGCCGCTGAGGATGAGGACGCCGATGTTGTGCTCGCCGAGTTTGCCAAAGGTCTGCGGCGCTTGAGGGGCGAGGTCGCCTTTGATGCAGATGCGGTCGATGATGTGCAGCGGCGGGGTGCTGGCGCGTTCGCCGTTTTTCGTAGAAGATGAGGGTGTTGCCGGAGACGGTCATGCAGGGTGTTTTTGCGGTCGATGTAGAGGGTGCTCATGGTTTTTCTCCCTTTTAGATGATGAGCAGCGGCGCGTCGGCGGCGAGCGCAGTTTTAGCTTTGCCGAGCAGGCGTGTTTCGGTTTGTTCGTTGATGCGGAAGATGTGCAGGCGGTCGGTGGCGGGGGTCGAGTTGTGGCGGCAGGGTGTAGAGGAGGCGGCGGTATTCGGCGGCGGTCAGCTGCTAGTGGTGGAAGGATTGTTGGCCGCTGGTGGCGTAGCCCTGGAGGGTGCGGCGTACGCGCGCCTGGGTGCGGGTGTTGGTGATGTCGTAGGCAATGAGGTAGGGGATGCGGTGCGGCATGGTTTTTTTCCACGGCTGGTTTTGGGCGCTATCTCGTCCCAGAGGTGCCAGGTATCGGCACCCAAGGTGTCTTTCGCCCTGCATTTTGAGGAAGGTGAGGGAGGTTACTGGAATTTTTCAAAAATTTCCAGTCAGACAACCAGTGGTAAATTGGTGGCAGTTATTCATCACGAAGTTGTAGTTGCGCTTTTTACCTACCATAGACAGGGCATGATTCGCCACGCGCTCGCTACCAACGGCGCTACTTTCCATGCAGGAAACGTAGATGTCCTGCAATGCAAATGGGGAAAGGAATGCGGCAGGAGATACGGCTTCTATTTCTCCTTTTCCATTGAGGTGCACAGATACGGTTGTCGCCGACATAGATGTCGGGTGTTCTGCGATATCAAAGGATAAATCGCAATAAGTCACGCTGCCTTTTTGGGGGCGTGACTTTGGTGTCAGTATTTTTAAATGCAGATTTAACTGCACCACAAGCTGAGTTGGTAGCAACAGATGCGGCAGCTACAACCATTGCGCGTGTAATTAATTTCCACATGATGTTTCTCCTTGTTATGTTTTTGTTTGTATGATAGTACCTGTATTCTGAGATTGCTAGTTTGGCAATTTTGAGATTACGGTCTTTGTGAGTTTATTTGATTATGCGTGGAGCTATTTGCTGGCGGCATGATAGTGATGCTGGCTGATGCTGACTAGTAGTGACACTTGTTTATGCTATATCCCGCTAAGCGGGCTGAGATAATTTTGGGTAATGATGGTTATTTTCATCTGACAGAAAAGGTTCTGGTTGCAGGGGCGCGTAACGATGCTTCCCCCGACGAAACATCCGGAAAATATACATACAGGGTAGCGACTATGGTGTATGTGGCGGTGTGTCAAACCAAGTGCAACGCCCTGTCAAAATGTACTTCTCGGTGTCCTCCACTGTAAACTCTTGCGTGGGCGGTTGTTCAATTTGTGCACGCATTTCTCAAGTATGCAATCCCTCTAAAACCCTACGCAATCACACTAATTTTTCCGGAGCCCTAGCTATGACCCATACCCACAAGCCATGAAGAGAAAAGAGCCATGCCGCTCACCTGGAACAGGGGATGAAGAAGATCGAAGTTTTGCAGAATATTCCGGCATACAGCGGCGTACCTTCGACGAATGGCTGCGCGCCTATGAGAAAGAAGGCAGAACTTACGCCAAAGCCAAAGTATCAGTGAGGTCCCTAGCATCATGTTGAAGATATTAGAGCTTTTCGCCCGTTTCTTGAGGAGCCCCCATTTCAACACGATTTACGACCTGCACCCCATGAGCAGCGCTTCGGGCGTAAAATCAAAATACGAAGCCCTACGCCGTTGGGTGCATCGTGCTGGTTATGCATAAAGAAAGAGTCCTGACGATATACAGAAGGCGAGCAAAAGCAGGTTCGCTTTACCCAGCGAAATAAAAGCGCTGGGAAAAGCGTATGAACAAAGAATACTTTCTTTACATGGATGAAGCAGACATGTTTCGAGCGGGCAAAAGACACAAAAGGCGGGTTAATTTCATTTGCGGCGGTAACGGTCGAGGACGCTTCACCTAGAGCCGCTGGTACTTTGAAGGTGCGTATTGCCCGAAATTGTAGAAAGCTGGCTGGAGGCATTGGTACGAGCAGTTGCCGCGAGATGGAATGGATAAAGAAACCCCGTGTTTTAGTGATGGATAATGCGGCTTTTCGACAAGGGGAAGGGTGAAGGAGATTTTGCGGAGGCGCGCTGTTTGCTGGTCTATCTGCCGCCCCTATTCGCCGCAGCTTAATCCGATAGAACGATGCTGGGTGGCAGTCAAATGCAAGGTGAGACAATGGCTGGACAGGATGGATTTACTGCGGCGGTAAGGCGGCTTTTGTTGAGTATATTATTCTTAGGGTGTATCGCCATAAATACGAAAGATAGAAAGCCGGGCATCGCCTGACCGTTCCTATTAAAAAGCGCCCGCTGGGCGCTTTTCTGCAATGTAAGGACTACGGCAATGCAGAAACTCCGTCCGCACTTCCGTCGCCGCATCATGGTGGTGATACCGCTCAGCGCAGGGGACGGTCGTCGATTTCCAGTGCGGCGATAACCGCAGAGCATGATTTCCCCCAGTACACGCGGTACTGCGCCGGGTCGGTAACGCTAGCGGCGGATGAGAGGCTGCTTCTGCAGGCAGATGCCGATTTTCGACCGTGCCGGTTGCGGTGTCGTCCGGCACAGTGAGGCAGAGTCGGTGCGGCATGGCTCAGCCGGAGGTGATTTCCGGGCTGTCGAGGTAGATAGAGGCATTCGCCGTCGGCGAGGCCGTGTGCGCCCGCCATTGGTAGAGGCAGTTGGTCGCAGGCTCGTAGTTTTGCCGTATTCGCCGGTTACCCGGATATAGAGCGACGGTGCAGCGCAGCGTTGTGGTTTGCATGTCAGTTGTCGCTGGCTTGCTCCTGTGGGTTGATGACAGGTGCAGTATCACCGTTTCCGGCGTGGGCGGCGATGTCCGCTCTTGTGCAAAAGGTATCCGATTTTGCTGTTTTGCATGGCCTGCATCCAACTTTCAAAATCGCGACGGGCGCAGGATGTCTCCTCGCCGCGGTCGTGCCGAAATGGGCGCAGAAGGCTTTGGCAAGCGCCTGTGAGGCTGGCAGTAGCCGTGCTCAGGGCAAGAAGTGTGGTGATGTTGGCGTTTGCGGCGGAGAAGCTGACGCGCGATGTTTTCCAGACGCAGTGATGGGCGCACGGATGCAGCAGACGTCTTGCGGTCTACATGCCTTGTAAAGCCAGGGCTGGAAATAGGTGAGGGCGAAATTTGCCGCCCGCGCTGCCAGTGCCAAGCGAAGGGTCAGAGCGGTTCGCGGTAGTGTTTGTTCGAGGTGGCGGATGACCGGGCGGAAGCGCGTGATGGTAATCAGCAGGAAGTTAGCGAATTAAGCGCGTTTTGCCGAGGGTGTTTTCGAGGGAAATCCGCGATGCGGCGCGCTCGGTTCCAGTTCGCTGGCGAGCGTTGATTTTGTCGCGTGCCTCGTCCAGGCGGGTTTCGCCGGTAGAAATTGGTGATGGCGGCGCCCGGTGGCGGCGATGTCGTCTCGGCGCTGAAGTGAGTAGCGTTTCAGTCCTTCAGCGGGTTGATGCCGGCGATGCGCGCCGGGGACTCGACTCCACCAGCGAATGCGGGCGGCACGTTTTGTTGACGCGCCAGCGCAGTGGCAGACCATGGTGCCAGGCGCCGATAGCGCACGAACTGGTACACCATCGCCGCGCCGCCGCGGCGGCAATGGTGCTTCGATGTGGACGTGCCCAGCGGAATGATCGTGTGCCAGCGAAAGCTGGTGTTGTTGCCGGTGGCGCGGAAGTCGCGTCCGCACGCAAAGGTGGACGTATCGAAGCCGCCATGATCCGGTTGCCGTCCGCCGAGGACGGTTTTGACCGATGTCCTGCACGGTGACACCCTGTTGAAGGTGACGAGTTCGCGGATAGTGGTGTTGTCGCTTGGAGATTCCGAGGGTGGTCCTCTTCGCCACGCAGCATATGTACTGTGGGATGGCGCCGGTAAGGCGAGAGGGGAAGATGTGTGGTTGTTTTGGCCGGTGCGCGTCGGCGCGGTGACGACGTGCGGCGCGATGGTGGTGCGCGCGCCGATTTGTACTGCGCCGCCATTGACGCTGTAGCGCCGACGCTGACGTCGCGCTATCGAGTTCGCTTTAGTCGGTCAGGGCGGTCAAGGGTGGATCTGGCTCATGGCGATCTCCTGTGTGGGTGTGTGTGATGTTCTGGTGAGGGTGGTCGCGGTTTCGCTGTCTTGCCCGCAGTGGGGCGCTGATATGGTTGAGGCGCAGGACTCACCGAGGCGAGCGGCGCGCGACGATAATTTCACCGAACGCCTCTCAGCGGGTGGGCGCCGTCGTTTAGTTGCCGCCACTGACCGGCAGTGGTTACCTATGATTTCAGCTTCGCGAACGAGGTGCCGTCCACACCGCGCCGGCGGGTGGGCCGACCAGATGCCGCGGCGCGGGCAGATGATTACAGTCTCAGGGTCGGTTGATTCGCCGGGGACGACGGTTTGGCGGAAGCGTGCTAACGTCGATGCCGACGAAAAGTAGATGCACCGTCTTCTTCTTCGGGTTCGTCCGAAGGCCCAGTTCCGCGCCGTCCGCTTTTCACGCCGGGGATGCCCGCTGCCTGCGCCATGGCTTCTATTACCAGCACGCCGGGCATCACCGCGCGCTGCCGGGGAAGTGTCCTGGAAGAGAAGAGGTTCGTTAGCGGTGACGTTTTTGATGGCTTTGATGTGGCTGCCGATTTCGACTTCGATGCGGTCATTAAACAGGAAGAGTAGCCAGTGCACGGCAGGTAGCAGCGGATTTCTTCGATATCATGTGGTGCTGCGGGGTTCATAGTTTTCCTTGGCGAGCAGTTTGAGGGTGGCAAGAATTTTTTCCATTGGCGCGCGGGCATGGCGAGGATGCGGAGGAGTACGCGCAGGTTCGGTGACGGATTTGCTGATGGGCTGTGTCGGTGAATTGGGCGCAAATGTGCAGATATGGTGATGTGGCCGGTAAGGCCCCGCGAGCGCCGCCGACGACGCAATGTACCCGAAGGTGACGGAGCCGGCGATGACGGCGGGCCAGCGATGACGGTGTGGTCGCCGATGACGACGTTGTGACCCGATTTGGATGTGGTTTGTCGAGTTTGGCGACGCCGTTGCCGGCTGTTGTTTGGCCAGCGCACGGCGCCGCGGTCGATAATTGGTGCAGGCGATTTCGACACGTCATCGCCAATGCGCCACGCCGCCAGTTGGAGCGACCGGCAGCCAGCGGCCGTTTTCGAAGTTGTTGCCGAAGCCGTTCGCAGGTGATGACCGTTGGCGATGTTGCACGCCGCGCCGGTGGTGGTCACCCTTCCAACAGGCGCGCCTGCATGATGTGGCTGTCTGCACCGATGCGCACGCCGAGGCGATGTAGGCGAGCAGTTCGATCGGCGACCGTCGCCGTTGGCGCCCGCACCGATGACGGCACCCGCGCCGATGGCAACGTTTGTGTGCCAATGGTTGCGCTCGGGTCAATGTGCGCCTGTGGCGAGATGGCGGGCGGTGGCTGCGAGGCAACTGGCGGCGAGTTCGCGCCAGGCGCGTTTGACGTCGGCGACGATGATTTACGTTGGCGCGGCTTTCCGGGCCAGGCTCTGCGAGGAGGACGGCGGTGAGTGCAATTATCGAGGTGTTGCGGTGATGGGAGGGCTCGCTCAGAATGTTCGCGGGTTGGCCGTCTTGCAGGTGCCGCCGCCTGCGCCGTGGATTGGCGCACTGGGGGTCGCCGTGGAGGGGTACCGCCGAGGCGGGCGGCGATGTCGCCTGTGGTCTGGTTCGTGGTTTTCGGCCTTGCTGGGCGGGTGATGATGGCTGGGCTGGTCGGCGTCGCGAGCGTAGAACGCCGATGTCATTCAGGATGATGTCATGTGGGCTTCCTTTGGCGAGGTTGATGATTTCGTCGCCGATCATTTTTGCAGTTCGCCATTTTCTTCATTGCGGCGGACGTTGATGTTATTGTCGCGGTGATCGCTGTCGCGGCGGGCGACGTCGCGCGTTGGTGACCGACTTGGCGTTCGCGTAGTCGTTGTAGGCGTCGCCGTGTTTGCGGGGTTTGGGGTTGGCGCTCCATGCGCGCGCAGCTCGCGGCACCGTGCCTGTAGCGGCGCGCGTCGCGTTCGGCGCGAATTCGCGCTCAAAGCCGTTCGTTGTTCTTCCGCGCGCTGCGGTGCGGCGGCCATGATGCGGCGAGTTGACGAAGCCGATGCGCAGTTCAGCCGGGTCAACGGCGGCAGGGACTGTGGCCGTGGTGGCGCTGTCGTTGTTTTTCGGCGGGCGATGCGGCGGCGGGCGGCGGGATTCGCTGGTGATGGGTGGTGTCGTCAAGCAGGGTCGCGGCCGGCGGCGGCTCGGGATGGTGAGCGCCAGGGTCTGACGGCGTTGTCTCGCGATGGGGCGAGGGAAGCAGGAGGGAGGGCAGGGGTTTGTAGTTTCATGGGGCGGCGGGCTTCCGCGTGAAGTTGGCTATGAGCTTGTTGTTGGTGGGCACTTTGCACCATCGGTGGTTGCGGGCTAACCCACCCCAACCCCTCCCACTGGGAGGCATTCACAGGATATGTAAAGCCCATGCGGAAAGCTGAACTGGAAAACTTCAGTGCTGTCGCCTTTCTTTTTTGTTGAGCAGGACGGCGTAGCTGAGTTGAGAGCGGGCCGTCCTGGAAAACATCCATTGCAGGAAGAGGCCGGTAGATGGCGTTCGCCGGCGTCAAAGTCGCACTGGCCGTTGCCAGTCGAGGAAGGTACAAACGCGGACGTTGGATTGCAATCGCTTTTACGGCATCATGGGCTCAGGCCGCCAGGTGGTGCGGAAGTCGCCACCCGCTGTTTGTAGCGGGCTTTTGACTATCTCGGGCCAAGCAGGCCGTCATTCGACCGCACGGAATTAACGAGCCGCCGTAGTGAAGGTGGCGGTAGGACAGGTCTTGGTACCGGCAACGCCGCCGCCGTAGCTGAAATCGTCGCCGCGGAGCCAGCAGCGAAGTTTTATGCTGTTGAGCAGGAAGTAGGTGGAATTTAGGTAGCCGGTTGTAATGAAATTGTCGCTGCTGCCCAGCGGTGACTTCGCCATGATGCGGTTCAGGCTGCCTGTGGTCGGCAGGTGTTGTTGTCCTGGGTGTCTTTGCTCAGGAGGTGACGACGACGCCTTCGTTGTAACGGCGGCCGTTTTGGTTGCGGTGGTCGGTGATTTCGCTGGCGTCTTTTGCCAGTGTTGATTTTGAGGTTGCGGTAGCCACCGCCAGTACGTATTTGCTATTCGGTGAGCGGGCAGCAGCCGAAGGGTGACGGTGGCATCCATGGCGTGACCGCGCAACGGTCGAGAGGCGCTCGCGGCGGAAGCTGGTTTTGCGTGGTCGAAGGCGTGGTTGATGCACAGCGCCATCGGCGGTGGTGAAGTACGGTCGCGAAGTCAAAGCCGTAGCTTTCGCAGGAGGCTTTGCCGAAAGTTGATGCCACGCCGTTGCCGGTGCCGAGGAAGTTGCACGTTGTATTTGATGTTAACAAGAGGGCGCCGCGCTCTGGCCGTGACCGATGCCGCCTTCGATGCTGCAAGGCAGCTGCGCTCTTTGATTTTAGTATTCGAGGTCAACCTGGTCGGGCGAGCCGGAAGGCACATGGGCGGATTTCCCGCTCCAGCGATTCGACGGTGCGGCAGGCGGCGCGAGCGTTCTTCGGAGCGGGCGGCGATCCGACCCGAGAAGAGGCTGGCTTCTTGTTGGCGCAGTTCGCGACGCAGGACGCGGTCGTACCGGTGGTCGGTTGTTACCGGTGAAGCCGATTTGGCGCCGCGTGGTTTTAATGCCGGGGGTGACGAGGATGTCGAGGTTCACTTCGCCGCGCTCAGTTTGTCCACGTCCGGGACGATATTGACACGCCGCCTGGGCATAGCCTTCGTCGCCGAGGCGGACGCGCAGGCGTCGGCGGTTTTGCGGATTTCGCTGCGGTTTGTAGCGTTCGCCCGCTCTTGAGCGAGCGATGATCGAGTTCGAGTTGCGGCACGATGAGGTCGCCATGAACTGGTGCCCTGACGCGGTAAACGCACGCCTTCATCGACGATGATGGTCAGGTCCTCTATCCACCACTGGCGGTCGGGCGAGAGCGATACCTGCGTAGAGGTGACTTTGAGAGTCCGCGAAGCCGCGATCCTGGTGGAAGGATTCGAGGCGGTCGATCTCGGCCTGCAGTTTGTCGCGGTCGTACTGGTCGGATCGGTCAGCCGAATTCCAGCGCGGCGTGCTGGTGTCGAACAGACCGAGGGGCTGGCTGTCCGGATCGATTTTGTTGCCGTCGACGAAGTCAACGCTTTTTGATACGGCTGGAGCGGCCTTCGCTGATCGTTGGGGTCGATGGCGACGCGGCCGCGTGGCGGCAGCTGCCGCACCTGCGGGTCAATCTTCACCGCGTGCGCTGCGCGCCTGATACCGCTCAGCAGCTCCCGCACCAGCTGCTGCAACATCTGCGGGTTATACGCCTGGCCTTCGGAGATGCCCGCAGCGGCGAGCGCTTTACGCAGATCTTCCCGATTTCGGGTCGCGGCGTGCTGAGCGAGGCGCGGAAATCGATGACCGGAAACTCTTCAACCTGCACCACCAGCACATTGCCTCGCGGGCGAGGCACCTGCGAGAACAAGTTGGCCTTTGTGCAGCGCATCAGTCGCTTGCGCGCTGTTGTTCGCGTCGAAGCGGTCGCCCGGCGCCACCGGCATGACACGGTGAAAACCGTACCCAGCGGAAATGCGCTGCGCAAACCCTCAATACGGCACATCGGAAACCTGAAAAGACTCCGGCCAAAGCCGAAGCTGAAAACAAAGCGGCGGCGCAGGGAAAACCCGCATCACAGCATGTTGCGCATGGAAAACCACGTGGAAAGAAAAGGCGTAGCCGCCAAAGGATGGACGGGCAGCGCCGCGACCGTCCCGCCTCCCCTATCGAGTCATGGCGACCCGCACCTCTGGAACCTTCGCCAGACTTTGCCTTCCTCTTCGGGCCCTGATTGGCCTGCTGCTGCACCATCATGCCGACCGTGCCGCTTTCTCATCGTCGCCGCCTGGTGCTGGGCGAAGAGCAGTCCGCGTTTCCTACCGCTGGCTCACCGAACACCAGCATTTCGGCCCGCCATTGCCGCCTGGACTTTGAACGCCGCGCTGTGCCACGCAGCGGCAAAACTCGCTATGCCAGCCTGATGCTCTGCCGTCTCCCGTCGGCACCGCCTCTACTTCCTTGGCGACCCGCTATTTCGCCTCTATCCTGCCACTTGTCCTCCCTCATTCTTGCGGTGATGATCTGGAGTCTGGAGACTCGCCCGATGCTTTGAAACCCGCTACCGCTTCCCGCCTGCAGACCGTGCCGCGAAAGACGGCCTTGTCGCGCTAAAACGCGACCCACGATTGACGCCAGAAATGGCGCTACCGCGCACAGACCAGGGCATCTTCCCGTGGTACAACGGCGACCCCATCCTCTGGTGGAGTCCCGACCGCGCGCCATCATCCCCACCGCCGCCATCCACACCAGCCTCCAGCCCGCGCAAACACATGCGCCGGATGAGCTGCCGCCTCGACGCTGGACACCGCCTTTGCCGCCACCGGTGATTGACTACCGCGCCAGCAGCCGGGGCCACGATAACCCCCGTCATGCGCGCAACCTACCTCACCCTGCAGCACGAACAAGCGCGCGCGCACAGCTGCGAGGCTCTGCGCAGCGACGAACTCGTCGGCGGCCTTCCTATGGCGTCGCGCTGGGCGCATCTTCTGCGGCGAGATCCATGTAATACGGCGGCTGCGGCCGTCGGCTCCTCAAAAATCGTCCTCGTCCAGTTCTGCGCTTGGCTTTGCCGCCGCGCGGCATTGGTCACCCCTGGACGCACCCTCTCACCCGCACTGCCATCAGCATGCTGGGCGCCATTGCCGTTCCGCGCCGCGGCCTACTCCTCGCTCGCCCTCCACGGACAACCCGGACAAGCAATCACGCGGCCGCTGGCAGATATGATGCCCATGCTTCCTCACCCCGTGGGGCAAAGCGTTTCATCGGCGATGACTTACCCCATCGCAAACCAGCATCACAAAACCAACCAGCGGAGACCCGCGCATGCCCAAAATCCTCGCTTCTGCGCGCACAGCAACAGCCATCGTCAACCACGACCTGCTCGTCGCAGCCTCGCGACGACTGGTCGAAGGCGCGAAACCCTACAGCGCCTCGCGCGACATCGACCTGCCGCTCTACCTCGCTGGATATCGAAGCCGAAAGAAGGCTACCCCGAAGAAATTCAGGCCTTTTACGAACTGGTTGAGGCGCATTCGATGCCGTCATCATCGCCTGCGAGCACTAACGGCGCGACGCCCGCTGCCTGCAAGAACCTCTGTCGACTGGGGCAGCCGCTGTGCGCCAACAGCCAAAGCCACAAACTCTTTGCCGACAAGCCCAGTACTGCCGCTCCACACCTCGCCGGGTGAGGCGGCGCGAAACAACCTCGCCCTGCTGAACAAACTGCTTGGCTGCAGGGCGCGAACATCGTTCGGCCAATACAGCCGCGGCGGCTACGGCCAGCGCTTCACCGACGGCAAGGCTGACGCGGAAAGCACTAAACCGCGATTACACGAAGCATTAAAGCCACCGTTGGCGCAACCTAAAGCGGCAGAAAACCACCTGCGCGCGGGAGATGAAATTCTGCGCGAAACTGTCTCGCAGACGAAACCCCGCGCCAGCGGGGTTTCGATATTACTCGCGCTGTAGTCTGCGTGGGTTGGGTTAGGCGAGAGTCGTTAACCCAAACCTACGGTTTCGGGTTTTGTGGTTGTTGTGCTCCAGCGGTAGGTGAGTTCGTGGGCGGCGCTTGCCAGGGTGAGTTCGATCCGCGTGGTCAGCGCCAGTCTTCCGCGAGCGCTTGCAGTTTGGGGGTCCGCGGCGGGGGTGGGTGCGGTGAGTGGCAGCAGTTCGTTTTGTTTGAGGCGCGGGCTGCCGTGGTCGCAGACGGGTTTTCCAGTGGCACTGCCAGTTTGGCGGTTGCGGCGTGGATGGTGTCCACCGGCACGCCGCGCGAGCCGCGCGACGAGCCGTAGCTTTTGCTCGCCGCCCTTCTTCGACGTGGTGCAGGGAAGATGATGTTGTCGTGGTGTTCGACGGCGGCGAGGGTGGATGTTTTTGATGTTTTTGTGAGTTTCGGCCAGTTCGGTCGCCTCGAAGCTAGTGGGTGGCGAGCGAGGGTCAGGGCGCGGTTGTCGCTGCGCCGGGCGTTCGGCGGCGGCAGCCCAGGCGAGCGAGAGAGGCCGTCGTGAGGTGCCGGTGCCGCGTCCGACTTCGTCCGTGATGACGAGGCTGTGCGCGTCGGCGTTGTTCAGGATGTTGGCGGTTTCGGCCATCTCGACCATGAAGGTGCGAGCGGCCGCCGGCAGGAATCGTCGCTCGCGCCGATGCGGGTGTAGATGCGGCGCAGGGTCGCCGATGCGCGCGCTTTGCGCGGGACGTAGCTGCCGGCGCAGGCGAGGATGGCGGATGAGGGCCGCCTGGCGCATGTGGAGTGCTTTTGCCGCCCATGTTCGGGGCCGGTGATGATGCAGGGACTTGGCGGCGTTTGTTGAGGTCGAGGTCGTTGGCGATGAAGGGTTCTGCTGTGGTGTTGTTCGACCACGGGGTGGCGGCCTTGTTCGATGTGTAGAAGCGGTTCTACGTGCAGGCTGGGAGCGCTGGTAGTGGTTTGTCGGCGAGATGGGCGTAGGCGGCGAGGGTATCGGTTTCGGCGAGGGCGCGCGCAGCGCGTGAGGCGTCGCGGTGTTGCCGTTAAGCGCGGCAAGGAGGGCTTCGTGGTGTTGTTTTCGAGTGCCAAGCGCCTGGTCGCGCGCGCAGCGCTGGTCTTCGAGGGTTTTGAGTTCGTCGGTGATGTAGCGTTCGCTGTTTTTCAGGGTCTGGCGGCGTATCCAGTCGCAGCAGGGCGAGGTCGCTCTGGCTGCGCGGATTTCGATGTAGTAGCCGTGGATGTTGTTGTAGCCCATGTTTCAGGTTGTTGAGGCCGCTTTTTGTTTTTCGGCGGCTTCTAGCTGGGGCGAGGATGCTGTGGCTGTCGTCGCGCGAGTTGGTTCAGGCGGTCGAGTTCGGCGTCGTAGCCGGGGCGATGATGCCGCCGTCTTTGGTAATAAGCGGCGGCGCTTTCAACCAGCGCGCGCGTCAGCGTGTTCGGCGACGAGCGCAAGCGCCAAGAGCGCGAGGTGGTGCGGCGAGCAGGGGCGCAGGTTTGCGCGGCGGGGCGCAGGTGGGCGGCGATGTCCGGGCAGCGGTTTGCAGGGTGTCGCGCAGTTGTGCCAGTTCGCGCGGGCGGGCGCTGCCGAGGGCGATGCGGGTGGTGATGCGTTCGATGTCGGCGCTGTGCTGCGCAGGCTGTCGCGCAGGGCGTCGCGCGCGTTGCCTGCCAGCAGCAGGGCGGCGACGGCATCGTGGCGGGCGGCTATGGCTGTGTGGTCGCGTAAGGGGCGGTTGATCCAGCGTTTGAGGTTACGGGCTGCCCGCCGGGGGTTTTGGCAGTGGTTGATGCTGCCGATGAGGCTGCGTTTGTGCGTCGCCGCCGAGGGTGTAGTCGAGTTTCGAGGTTGCGGCGGCTGGCGGCGTCGATGGTGAGGCTGTCGTCGCGGTTTTCGCGCTGCGAGCCGGGGCGAGCGGCGGCAGGGTTTTGTTTAGTGGGTGTCGTAGAGGTATTGCAGCGAGGCAGCCGGCGGGGCGGATGTCGGGGTCGTCGTCTGCGATGCCGTAGCCGTTCAGGGTTTTGGTCTGGTAGTGCTGCAGGAGGAGGTTCAGGGCGCTGTCGTGGCGTCAGTACCAGTCCGGCTGGCGGCGCGGGCGTTTTGTTGGCGCCGAGGTCGGGCGAGGCGGGCGCTGTCCGGGATGAGGATTTCCGCCGGGCGCAGGCGCTCGATTTCGCTTTTCAGCGCGTCCAGTCATCGAGCGGTTTCGCTGAGGTGGTAGCGCACTGCTGATGTCCGCGCCAGGCGAGGTGGTAGTGCTCGCCGGTCGGGGTGAGGCAGAGGAGTAGTTGTCACTGGCTTCGTCCAGCAAGGGCTTCGTCGGTGAGGGTGCCGGGGGTGATGATGCGGTGACGGCACGCGCTCGACCGGCCGCTGGCGAAGCGCCGGGTCGCCGATTTGTTCGCAGATGACGGCGGTCTGGCCCTGTTTGACGAGTTTGGCGATCTGGTTGTCGATGGCGTGCACCGCACGCCCGCCATCGGATGGGCTTTTGCCCGCGCTGGCCGCGGGTGGTGACGCTGATGCCGAGGGAGTTCGCCGCCGCGCGCGCGCGTCGTCAAAAAGAGTTCGTAGAAGTCGCCCATGCGGTGAGGACGAGGGTGTCCGGGTAGTCTGATGCCGAGGTATTGTTGCATCATCGGCGTGTGCGCGGCGTGTTCCAGCAATTGTGTGATGGGTTGTGATGGGAGGTCGGTTATCAAGTCGCCTTGTATCCTCAGCGCCGCCGCTAGCCGTGCGCCGGGAGTCGTTGAAGCTGCAGGTGCTGTCCCTAGCTCAGTTTGACTGTGCCAATCGGGCCGTTACGCTGTTGTTTGCCGATGACGATTTCGGCGATGCCTTTTTCCGGCTTGAGTCAGGTTGCGAACTTCGTCGCGGTGACGCATGGTAATCCGCGTCCTGCTCGATCGCGCGCCGGATTCGCGGATGTCGGACATGATCGGCCGCTTGTTCGGGCAGTTTTTCCACTTGGCGCGGGAGTTTGCGACAGGGCTATCACCGAGTACTTCCATTTCTTTGGCGAGCGGTTTGAGCGCGCGCGGTTTCTCGCCGACCAGCGCGACGCTGGACTGTCAGTTTTGCTTTGCATCCGGCGGGTGCATCGGTTGCAGGGTAATCCACCAGCACCAGCAGCTCGCCCGTCAGCTTTTCAGCCCGCGCGCACGCGGGCGCGCAGGTCAGTGGCGGTGAGGTTGGAGCCGTCGTCGATGCATCGGCGCGGTTTGCAACTCGGCTGACGGCGATGGTAGTTGCGCCGTTCGTTTTCGCCCGCCGATTTCCTTGCCCTCGCGTAGTTCGGACTGGTCGATGCTGCCGAGCGAGGACATCATCCGCAGTACCAGCGCGCGCGCGGGCATTTCCGAGAAGATGGCGACCGGCAGTTGGCGCCGATGGCGACGGCTTCGGCGATGTTCATCGCGAAGGTGGTTTTGCCCATCGAGGGGCGGCCGGCGATGATGATGGGGTCGCCCGCCTGCAAGCCGGCGGTCATTTTGTCCAGGTCTTTGAATCCGGTGGGGATGCGATGACGTCGTGCCGCGCCGCCCGATTTCCCGGATGAGGCGACAGTGTCGGCCAGCACGGTTTTCATCTGGTGAAGCCGTCGCGCGCGTCTGGTACTGGTTTTTGATGTCAAAGACGCGCTGTTCGGCGCTGTCAGCAGTTGCGCCGCGCTGCGTCCTTCCGGGGAAATAGACGCTCTGCGCGATGTCGCCGCTGCTTTTTCGGGAGCGCGCGCAACACCGACGCCTCGCGCGTGCTCCGGCGTAGGCGACGACGTTCTGCGCCGTGCCGAAGGCATCGGCGAGACTGGCGAGGTAGGCGGTGCCGCCAGTGTTTTCAGCTCGCCGCGCTCGCGCAGCATCATCGGCGACGGTCACGATGTCCAGCGGCTGGCTGCGTGCCGATACCGCCTCCATCGCCTGAAAAATCAGTTGGTGCGCGGGCTGTAAAAAACCACCGCTTCCACCCGTCCGGCGACGCGGTCCCACATCTCGCCATCGGCAGCACGCCCGCCAGCACCGCCTGTTCGGCGTCTTGTGATTACGGCGGTTTGGCGCAGGCGTTCTTCATGCTTTGTTCGAAAATCGGCCATCGGCTCTCTCGCGCCGCGCGCATTCTTCAACGACCAGGCGCGCGCGGGTGTCGTTAATCCAGGTTTCGGCGATGGCGTTGATTTCGCCGGGGTTTTGCCGTGGGGGTCGATGGGCTCGCCGACGACGACTGCACGGTGCCGGGATGCATCAGGTACGCGTTTCGGCCAGAACTGTCCAGCATTGTGCGCGACCGGCACGGCGGGTACGCCCAGCGCCGCGGCGAAAGCCGCGCCGCCCCGCCTGAAACGGCGAGGCGCGTCAAACGGCGCGTTCCTCCGGAACAAAATCACCGAATAGCCTGCCAATGCGTTGCCGTCCTTCCTCAATCATCCCTTCTGCATCGCCCGCCGCTTGTTCTTGCGGTTGATGGGAATCGGGTGCAGCACCGCCAGCGCCCAGCCGAAAAGCAGCGCACATCAGCTCGCGCTTCAGCACCCACACCTGGCGCATTTTGAGCTTCGGCAAAACGCCGTCTCCCAGGTGGACTGGTGATTGACCATCAACACGCAGGCGCCGGGCGGCATCTTCTCCAGCCCGTGAATCTGCCATTTAATGCCGCAAATCAGCCGCGCCAGCCATCGTGCTGCAGCCCCAGCCGAAGGCAGGGCGCAGCCGCAGCGAAGCAGCAGGACAATCAGGCAGACGATGAACATCGTCCACAGAACCGTCACCGGCACAAACAAAATCTTGAAAATCCAGGGTACGCAAAACCAGCATCACGCCGCCTCCTTCAGCCAACAATCCACCGCCGACTCCACATTGGCATACACCGCGACATCATCCAGCTTGCCGCGCCATTTGTGTGCCACCGCGCGCCCGTTGCCCGTTTTTCACCAACACCGGCACGGCCCCGGCGGCGCGCGCCGCCTCAATATCGGCGAGACTGTCGCCGACAAACGGCCACCGGCAAGCGCCACGCCAAAATGCGCCACCTGATCGAGCAACATCCCCGGATTGGGCTTTGCGCCACGGATGCGCCGCATCGGCGCTGGCGCAGAAAACAATGCGGGCAATATCGTCCGCCGAACTGCGCGCGACCAAAAGCAACCGCGCATGAACCTGCGCCAGCATCGCTCATCCGCGCTGCGGGCAATCGCGCCCTGATTGTGCAAACGCCGACGCGGAATCCGGCACGGGTCAGCCGCGCAATGCCGCGCAGGGCATTGGAAAGCGGGCGCAACTCCTCCGGGCGGCGCACCGGCGCGTTTTCATTCAACACGCCATCGCGGTCAAACAGCACCAACTTCTTGGAAAAATCAGACATTTTCGCAAATTCCGTCAGTAAAACAGGCGCGAAGTGTAGCACAAGCGGCTCGCCGTACCGCGAAAGTCTTGGCAAAGCGTGATAGGCTGGCGACCTCTCGCATAAAGGAAAACCGTATGAACGCCTGCTTGGCTCACTGCACGCGCCCGCTCGCGCCGTCCGTCCGAGGCACCGCACCCGAACTGAAATTCGCCGCCGCCTGCTTTGTCAGCTTGCTGCTGTGCATTGTTGATTTGGCTGGGGCGTAGCGGTGCGGTTGGCAAAATCTGATGAGTATGCATTACTCGCCATCGTCGCCTTTTTGTGACCGGCTTTTGCCAAGCCCAAACTTGACCTCGTTTACGGCAAAGTACTTGCGCGCCCCGCATTCCGGAAGCGGTGTGGAAAGACCGATGCTGCGCGACTTTGCGCTAGCGACAAGCGGCGCGCTCGGTGAAGCGCTGCGCGATTGGCTCATCATCCGCCGTCAATGCGATGCGCCAGTCGCGCAGCTTCGCCGTATGTCGAGCAACAGGTACGCGCTGCACAACCAGCCCGCTGGTTGCAAGCGGTGGCGAGCGTCCAGCGCCGTCACCAGTCTCTGTACCAGCCGCAGCGGCATGCTCATCTGGGCGATATGCCTGCGCGCTGCAGGGCGGCGAGCCGGGCAAGCCTGCGTGCCGCGCTTGTGGTGTGTGTGGATCTCTTGCTGGATAAAGATATTGCCGAAGCCGCCGCGCAGGCGAAATTGCAACGATTGGGCGGCGGCGTGTAAGAAGCGCAGACGGCGTTATTGAAGCGCGGTTTTGGGCGCTGGCGGCAGAGCGTTTCCCGCATGGACGCAAAGTGAGCGTTGCAGCGCGTCTTATTAAAGCCCGCACCATAGGCGAGGAAGGGCGGATTGATGCCGTCGCCCTGCCATATTGGGCCAGGTGGTTTGCCCAGCAGACGCAGGCCGCCGCCCGCTTCATGCAGCAGGATGTCGCCGGCGGCGATGCCGATAACTGGTGGTGGGCGAGGAAGTTTGGGATAGAGGTCGGCGTCGCCTTCGCAATGGCGTAGAATTTGAGCGCTACGGCAGACGTGCTGATAGTCGCCAAAATTGCGGGTGAGGTAATCGCGCATGCGTTTGCCGAGTGGGCGGTGGTGACAGAGCGGCGAGGTGCGACGCGGCACTGCAGGCGGCGGGTCTGCCCGCAGAATCGAGTTTGTACGCGCCCTGATCTGCAAGGGCGAACCAGTAGTCGCCGCTGATGGGGCGCGTAAATAAAGCCAAGCGTCCGGGCGGTGTTGCTGGATGCGGGCGATGACGATGCAGAGGTGCCCGAGTGTTTTCGATGAATTCGCGCGTGCCGTCGTCAATCAGCCAGTAGTCGTCCGGCGGATTTTGGTGGACAACGGCATCAGTTCTTCGCTCAGGCAGGGAGGTCGATGTACGCGGCAATTCGCGGATAAGGATGTCGTGCGCGGCGAGGTCGGCGCGCGCAGCGAGCGGGGTGTGGTTGCTTTTGCTGAATGCGGTAGCTGTCAGGCCGCTGGTAGAACGACATATCGCTGCCCGGTTTTTGTCCGAGAGCAGCGATTTGTTTGACAAAGTGCTGCGCGTCAGCGCCTCAAAAGGCCGATCAGGCACTCTAGTATCGAGTCTTTTCGGTAATACGCGCTGCTTTGCCTTCAAGGCCGCGCAGGTAGTAGAGTTTGGCGCGACGTACCTCACCGCGGGCGTTTGACGGCATGCTGGAAATCCCACAAGCGCTGTGGGTCTGGAAAACGCGCTCAACGCCTTCGCCGTGAGAGATTTTGTGCACGGTGAAGGAGGAACCAATGCCATAGCGCCGGCAATCACACGCCTTCAAACGCCCGCGACGTTCGCGGTTGCCTTCGCGGACTTTTTGACATGCACGACCAAGGTGTCGCCGGATTGAAGTTCGCGAGTTCTGTTGAATTGTTCCTGTTCAGGGTGTCAATGATGTTGCTCATGACGGCTCTCAAGATGCTGTTCGGTTAGAAATTCGTTAAGTAGTTTTTGCTGCGCGTCGCTGAGCTCAAGTTGGTTGAGGATGTCGGGACGATGCACAAAAGTTCTGTAACGCTGTTTCAGGCGCCATCTGGCGATGAGCGCGTGATTGCCGCTGAGCAATTTCAGGGCGCAATTTTAGCAGTATTTTCCGGGCTGTAGGTGCGGATGGTCCAGCGGTTTGTGGTGAAAGGTCTTCCGCAGCAGAAGGCGGCATCGCCCAAAAACGCCGGGAATGAGGCGCAACCGGCATCATGATGATTGCAGCGGCGATTTCACCGCCGGAGAGGACGAAGTCGCCGATGGAGATTTCGGCGTCAATGTGTTCGTCGATGAAGCGCTGGTCAAAGAGCTTCGTAGCGCCCGCACCACAGGGCGATGCGCGCGGTTTGCGCGAAGCTCGGCGGCGAGTTCGTGGTTGAAGGTCGTGCCTTGCGGGCTGAGGTAGATGTGCAGCGGTTTTGTCGCCGTCAGCATTGATGGCGGCAGCGCTACGCGCCAACGGTTCGTAGTGCATCACCATGCCGCCACCGCCAAAAGGGACGGTCATCGACACGCTGGTGGCGGTCGTCCGCTGTAGCTGCGGGGATTCCAGTAATGCAGGCTGGCGGGCGCATCGTTTTGGCAAGCGCACGTCCAGCGACGCCTTGGTCGAACCAGTGGCGCCTGCGCTCGGGAAGATGGTGATGATGTCGATGCGCGTTTTGTTCGCGGTCGTCGGCGCCGACCTGCGACCATTCGGTTTCCCAATCACGCGCATCAGGCCGTTTGCGAGGTCAATTGCCTCAACAGTGCGCGGGCGGACAGAAGGGAATGAGAGATTTCGGCTTTGCTGTTGTCGGCCTTGACGACAAGGATGTCATTCGCGCCAGTTTCAAAAGAGTTCGCTGACTCGGCCCAGGGTGATGCCTTGCCGGTTCTCGACGACGCAGCCCGATGAGGTCAGCCCAGTAGTATTCGCCGTCTTGTGGCGCGGGCAGTTGGTCCACGGCTGATGTAGAGGTGTAGCCGCCAGCGCCAGCGCCTGGTCGCGTCGTTGATGCAGTGAAAGCAGCGACCAGTCGCTGCGGAGGTTTTGCGCGCGCAGGAGTTGCAGGGGCAATGTCCGGGCGACCGTTTTGCCGGGCAATAGACTGACGGTACTGAAAAGAAGCGATTCGCGGGGCGACAGTCCGAATGGACTTTCACCTGCCCGCGAATACCGTACGCCAACGATGCGGCCGACGATGATGTCAGCGCTGTCGTGCGACACGTATCAAGCCTGTTGCTGGTGTTGTTTGACCAGACTTTTGACGCGATCGCTGCCGGTCCCGCAACGCCGACCCAGTGGTTGTAACGGTCAAGCTCGATGCGCAGGGGTTTTCTTCCTGGCCTTTGGCGATGGGGTTTGAAAAAGCCGAGGCGTTCGATGAAGCGTCCGTCAGGGCGTTGCGGCTGTTGGTGGCAACGATCACTGATAAAAAGAGACGTTTTTGAACCGCCACGCGAGTCGAAAGATAACATGTTCGTTCCTCTCAAAGCAGGGGTGTGAAAAGACGGCATATTGTACGGATTTGACGCGTAAAGGAAGCGGAAATGTCGCACCGGCAGATTGCGGGGCAAGAAAAAGCACCTGCGCGGTGCTCGAAAGCTACGTTCGAGCGGTTGCTTACTTGTATTGTTTGCCGCGGAAAGAGCGATTGATTTTTCGCTGTTTTTCTTGAAGCATTGACGAGCCAACATAGCGTTTTCGTTAACTTGCATCGCGATGATTTGACTCAGCGATGTCAGCGCGCAGAGCGGCGATTTCAGAGTTTTTCGTCCACTTTCGGCTTTGGCTGGCGGCAACCGGCGGCGATCAGAGCGTATAGCAGCCATGGAAGCAATTTTTCAAAGATTTCATATGAACTCCTAAAGTTGGTAGCGCTCAAAATGACGGGCGCTAATATACACAAACTTTAACTTTGCGTGCAAAACCTTAGTAGTTAAATTTTCTTAACGCTCGCATGCACCAGCTCGCCGACGTCGCCGCGCCAGCGAGCGGTTTTCCGAGATAAAGGCTCGAAGATACAAATGAATAGCGGTCCAGCGGTAATCAGGAAAACGGGTTTCTGCCTGCGGCGGCAGTGGCAGTTCATGCCGGAAAGTTGGTGTTCGCGATTCGTAATCGGCGACGCTGCGGATGCCGCGCACGATACCGTTGCGGCGTACTGGCGGCAGGCCTCAACCAATAATCCCTCAAACGCGACCGGGCAAATGTCGCAACCGTTGTCGGATGTCCGCGCAGACGGTGCGCACCAGCCAGCCGTTCTTCCAATATTAAAGAGTGCTGTTTGTGATGGGCGCGGGCGGCAGCGACGCGTAAAAGGCGGTCGCAGAGCGCTCCGGCGCGGCGGATGATGTCTTCACGACCGCGCGTGATGGGGTCAAACAGTACCGGGATAGATGGCGATGCGCGTCGTACGGCGGCCTCGTCGGCGTAGTTGCGGTGCAGCAGGCCAAGACGCCCGCCCGTCCCCGCCGATGCCAGACCCAGCCCGGTGGTAGCGCCCAGTTCTTCCAGCGGAGATGGCATTTCCACGTACACCTCTGCCGTGCGTTTTCAGCCATTGTCATTGACGAAATGGCTGACCGCTTGCCGATACAAATCCGGCGGCGAGGTGGGTCGAGAAAAATCAGGTCATAACGCGCGCGGCAGACGGCTGCAAGCGGAACACGTCGCCTGCCTGCACCCGCGCATGCGGCTCTTTCCACGCGGCGAGCAAATCGCGCAGCGGGCGACGCTATCGGCATCGCTGTCGGCAAACGCTACGCTCCGCGCCGCGCGATAGCGCTTCCAGGCAAACGCGCCGCCGCTGCGCGAACGCATCCAGCACGTACGCCCGGCAATTTCCCATTGCAACCAGTTAAATAGCGTCTCGCGCGCAGTCGGGACTGGGTCGCAGTCCTCGCGGTCTGGAATCATGATGCGTCGCCCGCGGTGTTTGCCGCCGATAATGCGATTTGTGCGCAGCGGTGGGGAGGGCGGCTTTTACCATGGCTCTCCTGAGTAATATGAGGCGGGCGGCAGGCGGTTTCTCTTGTGGTTTTGGCGGTTACAGTCCATGAAAAGGTGCATAACATTCACCGCGGGGAGCACGCGTGGCTTATCACGGGGCAGCAGGGCAGACACAGCGTAGTAAAAACAGCGCACCGGATGCGCACACACACCGCGGTCAAGCCTGTCTGTGCGGCATATAAATGGGATGGCGATATCATAGCGCTTTTCACGGAATTCCCCGCGGAAACCATCGCCATTCGCGGCGCACCCACAACCCGGAAAAACATTGACCTCGACCTGCCGCGCGACCGCGGTTGTCATCACCGGCCTTTCCGGCGGTGGCAAGTCCTCGCCGCCTTTTGACACCATCTCACGCCGAGGGCGGCGGCGCTCGTCGAATCGCTCTCCTCCTACGCGCGCCAGTTCCTTTTCCATCATGGACAAGCCGGACGTGGATCACATCGAGACCTCTCGCCCGCCATTTCATCGAACAAAAATCCACTCGCACACGCTCCACCGTCGGCACCATCACCGAAATCGACTATCTCGCCTCCTGTTCGCGCGCGTTGGCATTCCGCGCTGCCTGAGCACGGCATCGAGCTGCTGAACGCGCAGACCGTCAGCAGATGGTGGATAACATCCTGGCGTTTTGCGGGCGGCAAATGGATGCTGGTCGCGCCGCTGGCGGGGGCGCAGGGCGAGCACGCAAGCCCGCAAGACGTGCAGCAACGGGGGCTTCGTCCGCGCGCGCATCGACGGCGACATTTACGAGGCTGGATGCCCTGCCCGCGCCATTGACGGCCGCCGCAAACACGACATCGGCATCGTCGTCGATCGCTTCGCCATCCGCGAGGGGCATCGCGCAGCGCCTCGACCAATCGCCGGAAACCGCGCTCAGCACTTGCCGACGGCATCGTGCAACTGGTGGCGATGGATGGTGATGCCACCCACCTCTCCGCCAAATACGCCTGCCCGGTCTGCGGCTACGCCCTGAGCGAGCTGGAGCCGCGCCTCTTTTCGCTAGCAACCCGCACGGCGCCTGCCCGATACGACGCTCGGCGTCAATACCTTCATCGACCCGCGCCGCGTCGTCGGCACCCCTACCTCCATCGCCGCCGGCGCGTGCGCGCTGGGACAGCGCACGCCACCTACCCGCAGGTGCGGGCACTCGCCACGCACCACGACTCGACCTCGAAACCACCCCTTTGAAGACCTGCGGACGCCATCCAGAACCTCATCCTCTACGGCAGCGGCGAGCGCATCCGATGCCGACCATCCGGCGCGGGCGGCGCAGTGCGCTACCGGGACGCGACCTAGAGAAGGCATCATCAACACCGCAGAACCGCCGCTATTTGGAGACCGACAAGGCACGGGTACGCGACGAAATCAGCCAATTTCTGAACAGCCGCGAATGCCCCTCCTGCCACGGCACACGCCTGAACCGCGCCGCGCGCCACGTCTACATCGAAGACACCACCTGCCGGACATCAACCGCTGGTCGGTCGCCGACGCCGCCGCCTGGGCGAACCGCCGACCTTGCCACCCGCGCGCGCGGCAAATCGCGGCGAAAATCCTCAAAAAGAAATCCGCGAACGCCTCGGCTTTTCTGGTGAACGTCGGGCTTAATTACCTGACCCTCGCGCGCAGCGCAGAGAGCCCCTCTCCGGCGGCGAAGCGCAGCGCATCCGCTTGGCCTCACAAATCGGCGCGGGACTGGTCGGCGTGATGTACGTCCTCGACGAACCCTCCATCGGCCTGCACCAGCGCGACAACGCTCGCCTCCTGGACAGCCTCTTGCCTGCGCGACCTCGGCAACACCATCACGTCGTTGAGCACGACGAAGACGCCATCCGCACAGCCGACTACGTCGTTGATGTCGAGCGGCGCGGGCATCCGCGGCGGGCGCATCATCGTTTCACCGAGCACGCCCGCCGAAATCGAAGCGCACCCGAATCCCTCACCGGCAAATACACTCTCCGGCCGCGAAACCATCGCCGTCCCCGCAAAACGCACGCCGCGCTTGCGGCTGCTCAAGCGACAAATCCACAGCCTCATCGGCGCCAGCATACAGCCTGAAAACCTCACCCTGAACATCTCCGTCGGCCTCTTCACCTGCATCACCGGCGTCTCCGGCGGCGGCAGTCCACGCTGATGCACGAAACCCTGGCCGACCGCCGCCACGGCATCAGCCACGCGCCGGCGCGCGCGCCGCCTACGAACGCATCAGAGGACTGGATCGCTTCGACAGTCATCAGCATCGACCAATCGCCCATCGGCCGCACACCGCGCTCAACCGCCACCTCACCGGCATCTTCACCGCCATCCAGTGAACTCTTCGCCGGCACCAAAACGCTTTGCGCTCGGCAGCTACACGCCGGGGCGGTTCTCACTAACGTCAAAGGGCAGGCGCTACGCGGAAAGCCACTGCCAGGGCGACGGCGTCATCAAAGTAGAAATGCATTTCCTGCCGGACGTCTTTACAGTCGCCTGCGACGTCTGCACGACAAACGCTACAACCGCGAAACCCTCGGCATCGCCTACAAAAGGCAAAAACGTCATGCGAAGTCCTCGAAATGGACGTCGAAAGAAGCGCACCAATTCTTCGACGCCATCCCCGCACTACAAACTGTTGCAAAACCCTGCTCGACGTCGGCCTCTCCCTACATCCCGCCTCGGACCAAAACGCCGTCACCCACTCGGCGGCGAAGCGCAGCAGGTCAAGCTCGCGCGCGAACTCTCCAAACGCGACATCCGGCCGCACCCTCACCACATTGGACAGACCGACCACCGGCCTGCCACTTTACGACGTGACGCCAATTGCCTGGACGTCCTGCACCGCCTGCGCGGCGGCAACGCCACCATCGTCGTCATCGAACACAACCTGGACGTCATCAAAACCGCCGACTGGATCGTCGCGGTTGCGCCGGAAGGTGGCAGCGGCGGCGGCGAGTATCGCCAGCGCACGCGGAACAAGTCGCCGAAAACCCGGCGAGCTACCGGGCAGTTCACTGAAACCGATGCTGAAAGCATAACGCGCGTTCAGCAGGAGCCGTTCAGTATCGCGGGCTACTCTGGTGTCCTGCGCAGTGGCCGGCATTACGTAAACCGCCGATGTCTCCCTCTCCCGATAGGAGGAGGGCTGAGAGTGAGGCAGCAAATATGAAAACCAAATTTCGTTCGCCAAACAATATCACTCTTCCCTCTCCCAACCCTCGCTTCGCAGGAGGAGAAATTTAAACTAACATAGCAGCCCGCGTGTTCGTTTGAAATGGCCCATTGTTCTGTAGTTTCTGTGGATGATATCCGGGTGCGACGCGACATAGCGCCGTGCTAGAAATGCTCCGATGAAACACCACAACCGTATGCTGCCGCAGAAATCGCAAAAATATTTAATCTGTCATATCTCCTGTAATGCAATCCCCATACAGCGCTAAAACCACCACTCACGTGCAGCGGTAGTATGGTTTCTGGTGTTTACCGCTGTTGCAATCTGCTACCACAATGCGCGTGGACGATTGTTATTAACGAATTAGCCCGCTTTTGTCGCTTTTCCGCCAGCGGAAATCAAACTGCAAAATCCGCTAGTGATTGCCGCAGACGGCGCGGAAACCCGCCTGCCGTCTGACGGCTAGTCGGATGGACAACGCGCCACGCCCGTCTTTTAGAACCAGTTGATTCTTCACGTGTGGAGTCTTTCATCTGCAACTGTGTTGAGCTTCCTCACGGTTCATCATCGTGCTGGTCTGTGGTCTGCTCAGCGCGACAAGCGGGCTGAGCATCGGGCTTGGTGCATTCAGGTGGTTTGGGTCTCGCCATTCTGACGTTTTGGTTTTGGTCTGGAGCCGACCAGCCGCCGATTGACGTTATGCTGATGATGATGGCGGTGGTGGACGGCGGCCCCCGCGATACCGCCGCCTTGGCGGTCTGGACCACGATCGTCGAGCAGCCATCAGAGTGCTGCGCAAGAACCGAGCCATCACCTACGCGGCGCCTGCCGTCACCTATATCTTCACCGCCATCTAACGCCGGTACCGGGCACATTGCCTATTCAGCGGTACTGCACGGTGGAATTCACCGAGTCGCGCGTCGTAACGGTTATCCGTCCGGAACGCCCGCTGTCCCATAGCGGTCACCATTGCCTCGCAATTTTCCATCGTCGCTGACCCGATTGCCGCTGCCGTGACATCCGCTGTTTTCTTGTCTCACGCCATGCCATCTCAGCATTGGGCAAATCCACAGTGGTTTACCGCGTGCCCGTCCACGGTGCTGGCATCGCCATCGCCTGTATCTTCCTAGCGAACAAGATGGGCGGGAGGCTGAAAGACGATCCGGAATATCAAGCGCCGCCTGAAAAGGCTGCCTATCAGGGAGGATCTTTGCTGCCAGGTTTTCGACAGTGGAAATGGAAAGTAGCGCGGGCGAACGTTTCGGCGAAAATTTCCCTATCTTCTTCATTTGTGCGGCCGTGTTGGGTCGTCATCCTTGGCTCATCCAGCGCCTTCCGTCCCGCTTTGCGCAAACCGGCGGCACCGTGAAGCCTCACCACCACCGCACACCATCGAAATCGTCATGCTTACCGCCGGTGCGCCTCATCATCGTGCGACCAAAACCCGGACGGCACCGCCGTACCCGTAGGCTCCGGTTTTCCACGCCAGGGATGCGCGCGCGGCGATGGCGATTTTCGGCGTTGCCACGCTCGGCGACACGCTGTTTAACGCCCACCTGCTAAGACGAACTGAAAAGCGCTCGTCCTCCGGCCTGGTGGAAACCGCGCACCTGGACGTTGCCTTTGCGTTGTTTGCCTTCCTCCGTACTAGGTAAACAGCCAGGCGCAACCGTCCGCCACCCTGTTCCCTCGTTTCCCTCGGCATCCCGCCGGATCTGCTGGGCCGTTTACGTTCGTCGCGCAATGCGGCCTTTCACTTCTTCGTCCCGAACTGTGGCCCGATTACTCGCCTCTATCGACTGCGACACCACCGGCACGACCCGCATCGGTGCCCTATCGCCAGCACAGCTTCATGATTCCGGGGCTGCTGCTGCAGCGTCAGCCTGGTGCTCGGCTTGGCTTTTGCGAAGATATGTTGCTGTAAAGCGGGCATCCATAGCCAAAAGCACCACGCCACGGACGGCGGTGTTTAATGCGCTAAAAAGCTTCCAGCCGCCGTGGTTTCCTACGGCGGCTGGGCATCGCAGCAGCGCTGGCGCAGCGCGGTCGGCAGCGTTGGGCACTCTGCCCGGCTTTTCCACATCCTGCTGAAGCCTTGCACGGTATGTGCAGGCCTGCCGAGCGAGCCGGCGAAGGTGATGGGCGCGGCGATTCTGGTCATTTTTCATGCGGGTTTCTCCGTGTGTGTCGCTTCGCAACGAAAAGCCGCGCAGCTGTGGCGTTTTTGCCAAATCTGTACATGACAGTCGCGCAAAGCCGCGCTAGTACTAATCGGAGGGCAGTTTCCAGCCATCACGACGCCTGCTCGACCCCATCTCGCCTTTCCCTCAGCGGCGGCACGATTTTCGTCAATCGTTACTGATTGCCCTCGCGTTCTGGATTTCCGGGCTGCGTGCCATTCAAATCGTCGATCGGGGTACGGAGCGCACCGCTGCCGTCTGGGGCGTCACAACCGCACGCTGGAGCCAGGGTTTTGCACCTTGTCGTGCCGCTGCCGCGCGCGCCGACCGCAAAGGTCGCATGAAAGAAACCGGTGCTGGACGTGCTGCCGCGTCAGGGAAGTCGTCACCAGGACAACGCTGCAGTAACCGTCGATGGCGTCGTCTTCTGCAGATCACCAACGCTACGCCAGGCGCGAGCTATGCCGTCGGTGACCTCGGGCTCGCCATCCTGAACCTCGCCACCACCAACCTGCGTGCACCGTCGCCGGCTCGATGACGCTGGACGTGCAATCGTCACGGCGTGACGCACACTCAACGTCCGCCTGCTCCGGCATCATTGACGACGCCACCGAGCTGGGCGCGCGAGAGTCACCCGTGTGGAAATCCGGGCGCTCACCCGCCTGCCGACCTGGTGGACGCGATAGCGCGCCAGACACCGAACAAATCAGCGCGCGCATTCTCGGAGCCGAAGGGATCGGCGGGAAGCGGAAATCCTGCGCCGAAGGCCTAAAACAGTCACGCAAGTGCCAGGAAGCCGAGGGCGCAAAGAAGCGGCCTTCCTCGAAGCCGAGCGCGCGCGAGCAGCCGAGAGGCGCAGGCCAGGCGCTTGCGCCACGCAAATGATCTCCGAAAGCCATCAGTGAGGGCGGCACGAGATGCCATCAACTACTTCGTCGCGCAAAGAATACGGCAATGCGTGCGCTGGGCACGTTCGCCGAAGCTTGAGCAGCGAAAACCGTCGGCATGCCGATGGAAGCGAGCGGCATCATCGGTGCACTGGGCGGCATCGCGGAAAATGTTCAACAAAGGCGAGAGGATGAAGCGACCTCCTCACGCTGACCAGTTGCCCTCGCTGCCTGCGCCCAACTTCGCCGCCACGCCGCTGGAGCAGGCAAAGCCTGCTCGCGCCCAGGGCGATTTCAAAGAAGCCGAGCGCATCTGGACGGAGCTGGCAAAGCCGGCGTCTGCCAAAGCGCGTGCAACCTCGCCCTCGTGAAATACTACGGGGAGAAACCGGCCTGCACGGACGCAGCGAAGTCCCGCTCCCCTGCTGGAAAAAGCCGTCGCTGCGAAAACATCGGGCGCAGTATCACCTGGCGCTGCTGCTCCTGGATGCCAAACGGCCGAAAGCTTAAACGCAGCGGCACTCAACCGGCCCGCCACGGACGCGCGTAAACGCGGCGGGTGAGACTCCCTCGCGCCCAGCCTGCGGCGGAAAGCAGAGTGTGCCGGAAAGCGCAAAGCCATGCTCGCCCGCGCTGTACCATCACGGCGTCAAAGACGTGCTGGAAAAAGAACAACGGCAAACACTGTCGCCTCGCAAGGAGCGGCGAGATCGCGTACACCGCCCTACCTCACCGGCAGAGGCTACGAAACCGGGCTAGAAAGGCTTTCCCGCCGATTGCGAGCCAAATACTGGTACCAAAAGCGCGCACGACCTGGACGCCAGCTATCGTCGCCCTCTCGTGACCTCTGCGCCCCGAGCGCATCGGCAAACATGAGCGACAAACATCCGCTGGCTGGACTGGGCGGTCGAACTACAAAGCCTCAGCGCAGGCAGGGCTGACCTGCAGCAAGCGACTTTGACCGCGAACGCTACCAGCGCATCCCGCACGGTGCCGCCAGGCATCATCAGCCAGCGCATGCGGCCTTCCCGCCGCGCGCGTTGCCGACCTCTTCTGCAACGAAAGCGGCTGCCAGACCTGTAAACTCGATACCCGCGCCGCGATTATCGAACGACGACAAATCACTCCTCCGATACAAGAACGCGACTGCCGTTGGGCACTACCGGGCGGCTGGGTCGATGTGAACTGTACTCCGTGCGGGAAAGCATCACCAAAGAGTCAAGAAGAAGCCGGACTGGACGTCGTCGCCGAGCGCATCCTTGCCCTGCACGACTGGCGCCAACACCAACGCGCAACACATCCGCCTGGCACATCTGCAAAATCTTCATCCAATGCCGCGTGCTGGAGCGGCGCCTTCCAGCCGAACAACGAAACCCTCGCCAGCGGCTGGTTTCCGCGCCGACGCCCTGCTCGCCGCTTGCCAACAGACAACGCCCGCGCAAATCGCGCTCTGCTTCACCACGCCGCGCACGATTTCCGCAATGCGCCTACGTTTGACTAAAGGAGAACCCCATGCCCTTTGACCCGCCCTTCTGGAACTGGCTCATCCACGAGCCGGCATCTTCCTGCCGCTCGCGGAAGTGCTGGCCGTCTCCTTCTTCTTCCTCTTCTGACTGGCAGCCGCACGTTGATCGTCCATCACCCTCGCCCGTGCCAACGCTGGACTGGCGCTGGCAAAGCGCCATCTTCGCCGTACTATCGCTGGTCGCCATCCTCCTCTGGCGCCAAGTGGCGCGACGCTGGCGCAGGCGACCAAAACGACACCGCGGCGCTGCTCGGCAACTCCGCGGCGCTGCACCATCTGTCGGGCGCCAGTTCACCCTCGTACACATCGAAAACGGCTGCGGCAAACTGATCGGCGACAGCCTGTGGACCACATCACCGGCGACAACCTGCCCGCCGGCGCAGACATCATCATCACCGCCGCCGAAGACAACCGCCTGCATTACCCGCAAGGCGGCGGAATGAAAACCGCCGTGCTGCCCCTCCCGTGGGACTGGAACAGCTCGCGCAGGGTGCGACAAGCATTTGTTCGCGACGCGAGAGAGAGAGGGCTGGAGTGTGTGCTGCAAAGCCCATGATGAGAACACAGACCTTGTTTACACTTTTAACCTAAACACGTTGTTTACACCGAGGGGTTTCCGGGCGAGCAATCTCGCGCCACTGTGTCAGCGGTTCAATCCTGCCCGTCCGGTCGTTGAAAAGCCAAGCGGATGAAAGCGGTAGCGCACTTCCCTACACCGTCGCCGTACGGCAGAAGCGCTATCCGCTCCCCGCAAGCAGCGCGCTTGCATGCACCATCCGTCCGCGCCATTTGATTTCCCCGCTTTGCCGTACGCTGCGGATGATCGCCTGGCTATCGTATTCGTATGGCACGATGCGCCCGGTGTATGCGCGCGGCGACGGTCGGTACAGGGCCGATGGCACCGCGCCGCCCAGCCCTTCATGCATGCGTTCTTCGTTGTATTCTTTCATAAATGCGTCGAGGCGCATCCGCAATGTCGAAAGCTCCTCCCGCACGCTGTCCACCCCTACCAACCATGCTTTCAAGCTGCGGTGCGTGCGTTCGTGTCGGCCATTTTGTTCGGGATGCCCCGGGTTGGTGCGCTCCACCCGGATGCCCAAGTCTATGAATTGTTTGGACAAGCGGCTCAATCCACCCAGGCTGCGCGCGGCAAAGGGGGCGCCGTTGTCGCTCAGGATGCTCCAGGGCATGCCGTTTTCGGCAAACAGCCGCTCAAACTGCGGCCAGACGCCTGCGTAAGCAGTACTGGCAAGTCCATGACAACACAGCAGTTTGCGGCTGTAGTTGTCGCTGACGGTCAGTGGGAAGCAGCGTCCGCCGCGCATGGCGAAATCCCCTGAAGTCCACGCTCCAGCTTTGGTTGGGCGCATCGGCGGCGGTAAACGGGCTGGCATCGGCGCTGATGCCGCGCCGGGGCTTGCGCTTTCTGACCAGGCCAGCGCGCTTGAGGATGAGGTCACCGGTGCTGTCGGCAGGCCAGGCCTCATGCGGCGCACGGCGGCGCAGCAGGGCAAGCAGCTTTTTCGCGCCCCAGCTGGGATGCTCGCGCTTGGCGGCACAGAGCAGCTCGCACAGGCGGGCATCGGTGGCGCGTGGGCAGCCCGCCCGGGCGGCTGGAATGGTCGAGCAAGGGCGGCCATACCGCCCTGTTTGAAGCGCACGATCCATTTGTCGCCAGTCACGCGGCTGATGCCAAACTGGCTGCAGAGCGCGATTTTGCTGTATTTCTGGCTGAGCCAGGCGTTGATGAACATTTCTCGTTGTTGCATGACGTTCGTTTGTCTCCAGGGCATGGGTATCTCCGAGGGGCGATACCGTGATGTTGGATGTAAACGAGGTCTTTAGGTTGTTTTGTAAAGGAGGTCGCTGGGTTTGTACCGCGCAATTCACTCCTGTGAGAGAGAGGACGAGAGTGGGGATTGTCCGCAAACCTCGCAGTTAAATCTTCCGCCAAACATCCCATCCATTTGGCACACACTTCGAGCGCTCAAGCCTGCATAAACAAAATCCATAAAACCCTGCCTCGCCTTCGCCGCGCACTTCTCGCCGCTCCCGCCAGCGCCGTCGCGAATTTAGACCGTTGGCAGGCGAGCGGCGGCTTCACTGGCACACTACCTACAAAAACGTCCGCTACGGCATCTGCCAGGCCATGACCCTGCGCAAGTCTCGCTGCACTGGAAAACCGCCGACGGCAGCGCCGCCTCGCCAGCCTCGGCACCCTCAAGCGCCGTCTCGGGCAAAACGCGCGCGCGTCTGCTGCTCGCTGAACGCCGGCATCTATAGCCGGGACGACACCCCGGCAGGCCTGTGGATCGAGCGCGGACAAACCCCTCGTCCCGCTCGCCCGCAAAACAGCAAAAGGCAACTTCCACATCCAGCCGAGCGGCGTCGCTTCACCATCGAGCGCGGCAGCGCATCGAACCAGCGCCGCCTGCCACATCGGCAACGCGCCGAGCTGGGCGGTACAGTCGCCGCTGTCCTCCTGCTGGACGGCAAGCCCAACGCTTCGTCAAACCTCTCAGCCCGCGACACGCAACGCCGTCTGCACCAGCGCGCCGACAACCGCGCCGCCTCTACTTCATCCTCACCGAAGACTACGACCTCGGCAGCGATGGCCGAGCTTCCACCCGCTACTCCGAAGCCTTGCAACACCTCGGCTGCCATGACGCGCCTCTACTCGACGGCACCCTCTCCCGGCTGGTACATCCCCGGCATCGCCGGCACTGCTTCCACTGGAAAACACTACGTCGGCATCATCGCCGTCACCACCCCGAAACCCCATGAAGACCGCTACGCCGCCCTCGATCTCGGCTCCAACAGCTTCCACCTCGTCATCGCGCAAATGCTTGATGGCAGCATCCAAACCGTCGATAAAAACAAACACATGGTGCGCCTCGGCGAAGGCCTGGACGACAACAACCGGCTCAGCGGCGAAGCCATCGCGCGCGGCATCGAAGCGCTGACCAAATGGGACAACTCGTCGCCGACATCCCGAAGACCACTTCCGCGCGGTCGCCACCAACACCCTGCGCGTCGCCGAAAACCGCGACGCCTTCCTCGCCGCGGGCGAAGCCGCGCTGGGCAAACCGATAGAAATCATCAGCGGCAGCGAAGAAGCGGCGCTCATCTACCTCGGCATCAGCAAAACTCAACCACTCACCGACCGCAGCCTCGTCACTCGACATCGGCGGCACTCACCGAAAATCATCCTCGGCGCGGGCGGCGAACCACAAATCCTGCGCTCGCTCACCATCGGCTGCGCCAACATCGCGCGCGCTGCTTCCCCAAAGGCAAAATCAACAAAGCCGCCATCAAAAAGCGCGCGACTACGCCGGCACCATCATCGAACCACATCACGACCTCCCGCAGCCAGCCCGCGTGGGCGCACGCGTAAATCCTAAGCTCCGGCACCGCCAAAAAGCCATCGCCCGCGTCCTCAAAAAGACACCATCGACCGCGCCGACCTTGACGCCCTGCTCGACAAACTCGCCGACATCGGCCACGCCGACAAACTGCCGAAAAACTGGGCGTGGACTGAGCGCGCGCTCTACGGCTTCACGGGCGGCGTCAGCATCCTCGCCGCGCTCTACCAGCACCTCGACCTCGACAGCGCTATCGTCAGCCAAGAAGCACTGCGCGAAGGTGTACCGCTCGAACTGATGGGCCGTGATGACAACGACAGCGACGAACGCGAACGCACCGCGCGCGCCATGCAGAACCGCTTTGCCGTGGACGTGGCACAGGCCGACCGCGTCGCCGTCCTGGCTGAACACCTCAACGCCCAACTGCCGGAAGCGCGCCGCCGCGCTTCGCGCCGCTATTGCGCTATGCCGCCTGGCTGCACTGAAACCGGCTGGGCGGTAGCGCGCGATGACATGCAAAAACACGGCGCCTACATCCTCGCCCACGCCGACATGCCCGGCTACTCGCGCCTGATGCAAGACATCCTCGCCGCCCTCGTCAAAGCACAAAAACGCAAACTGCCGGACAAAGATATCAACGCCCTGCCGGAGCGCGCACCGCGCCTGGGTCAGGCAAACGCGCTAGCCCTGCGCCTTGCCGTGCTGCTCTGCCGCGCACGCACGCCCATTGCCGCCATTGACTACCCGGACATCCGCCGCTTCGACTAACACCTACCGCCTGCGCTTCCCGGACGGCTACCTCGCCGCTCATCCGCTCACCCACGCCGACACGCAACAAGAACAGGCGCTATGGCAAGAAAAACAGCCCGTGGACGCTGGAATACAACGAACTGGTGTGAATACGGCTTTATCGCACGCATAAAAGCCTTGCGGGGCTTTTTGCTGACTGCGATTAGAACAATTTTTCTGCGGCGGCAGGTCGGTGCAACTGCGCTTTGCGACTTCCGCCGCCATGCCGATGGATTCGCCCAGGTCGGGTGCGGGTGGATGGTGAGCGCGATGTCCTGGACGGTCGCGTCCATTTCGATGGCGAGACGATTTCGGAGATCATGTCGCCCTGCGTTCGGCTCCGACCAGCGCGCCGCCAACGACGCGGTGGGTGTTTTTGTCGATAATCAGCTTGGTGAAGCCGTAGTCGCAGCCGTTTGCCAGCGCGCGGCCGGAAGCGGCCCACGGGAAGACGGCTTTTTCGATGCTGAGGTTTTGCGCGGCGGCTTGCGGTTCGGTGACGCCGGCCCAGGCAACTTCCGGCGAGGGTAGGCGACGCTCAGGATGACGCGCGCGTCGAAGAAGCTGCTGGCATCGCCTGCGGCGACTTGCGCGGCGACGATGCGCTTCGTGTACGCCTTTGTGTTGCCAGCATCGGCTGGCCGACGATGTCGCCGACGGCGTAGATGTTGGGCTGGGTGGTGCGCATTTGTTTGTCCACTTTGATGAAGCCGCGTTCGTTTACATAGACGTTGGCCGCTTCGAGGTTCAGCTGGTGGCCGTTCGGTGCGCGGCCGACGGCGACGAGGACGCGGTCATGCGCTACGCGGTTCGGTCGGTGCCTGGCTGCCTTCGAAGGTGATGTGAGATGCCGTCTTTGTTTCGGCGCTCGCCGCCACGGTTTTGTGCCGGTCAGATGTTGTTGAAGCGGTGGTTGTTGCGTTTCCCAGACTTTCGACGAGGTCTTTTGTCCGCGCCAGCCATCAGGGTGTCCGCCATTTCAACGATATCGACTTTGAGCGCCGAGGGTGGCGTACACGGTCGCCATTTCGAGGGCCGATGATGCCACCGCCGATGATGAGCAGGCGTTCGGGGACGTCTTTCAGGCGAGCGCGCCGGTGGAGTCCATGATGCGCCCGTCTTCGCGCATGAAGGGCGTTTGATGCTGCGAGCCGGCGGCGATGATGCATTGTTTCTGAAGGGGATGGTTTTAGGTTGCGCCGTCGTCGGTGACGGTGACGCTGGGTGCTGGCGAATTTGGCAGCGCCGCGGACGACGTTCACTTTATGCGCCCTTTGGCCATGCCGGCAAGGCCGCCGGTGAGTTTTTGACGACGCTTTGTGCTGGCGCAGGTTGTCCACGCTGATTTTCGGCGCGTCAAACTGGATGCCGGAGTTGGCGATGCTGTGCGCCTTCGATGACTCGCAGACGTGCAGTAGGGCTTTGGACGGGATGCAGCCGACGTTCAGGCAGACACTCGCCGAGGGTTTGGTAGCGCGCTCGATCGAGGGTGACTTTCTAGGCCGAGGTCGGCGGCGCGGAAGGCGGCGGAGTGGCCGGCCGGGCCTCCGCGCCGATGACGTAGCATGTCCACCGCGCCTTCCAGGGAGCGGAGCCGCCGATGGGGCGAAAGCGGCTTGGCGGCAGGTCAGTGTGCCGCAGTGCCGGTTGGCAGCTGCCGCCGGAGCGGGTTTTGCGGCTGCGGGGCGGCGGTCTGCTGCCGCTGCGGCGCTGGCACCACCGGCGCTGTCGAGGGTGCGATGGTGTCACCGGCGGAGACTTTTGTCGCCGACTTTGACGGTCAGGCGGGCGATAACGCCGTCTGCCGGTGCGGGGACGTCCATCGAGGCTTTGTGTCGGTTTCGAGGGCGAGGTCTTCTTTTGTACGCTGTCGCCCGCCTTGACCAGGACTTCAATGACGTCAACGTTGGCGAAGTCGCCCAAATCGGGAGACGATGATAGGTTGGGTTGCCAAGCGTTTTACCTCACAAATTTGGCTTCGATACAAGTTATCTGCAGGTTTATTGTATCACTGACCATGCGCTTTTGCGCTGTGGTAGCGCTCGGCGTCCAGTGCCGCGCGCAGTTGCTCGCGGCGGAGGTGATGGCTTTGGCGGTAGATTTGGTCGGTGACGTCGCGCGGCAAAAGACGCCCGGCATCGGGAGGTCTGGGTGGCGTTGCCGTCGCGCCCCGCCACGGGTTTTGATGTAGCGCTGTCCAGTTCGAGCTGGCCGCCAAAGAGGGCGGTGTTTGCTGTGGCCGATGGCGATGAAGACGCCTCCACGGTGAGCGCTTCTGGCGTCCGGTCTTTGTAGCGGATGGTCGCGCCAGTAACGCCCATTTTGTCGCCGGCGACTCATTCGCGCGTTCAGTTTGAGGGATGATTTTGCGCGGCGACATTTCGTGCAATTGGTCAATGAGGATTTTTCGGCGCGGAAGGTGTCGCGGCGGTGGACGAGGGTGACGGTCCGGGCGAGATTGGCGAGGTAGAGCGCTTCTTCCACGGCCTGCTGTTGCCACCGATGACCGCGACCGGTTTGTTGCGGTAAAGAAGCTGCTCGCAGGGTGGCGCAGGCCGGAGACGCCGCGCCTTTGTAGGCTTCCTGAAGGCAGGCCGAGGTATTTGGCGCTTGCCGGGTCGCGATGATGACCGCTTCGGCGAGTGAAGGTTTCTTCGCGGGTTACAACCGTGAACGGCCAGGTGCTGAAATCCACTTGGGTGACCATGTCGCGCACGATGCGGGTCTGGAAGCGCTCGGCGGGCGAGACATGTTTTAGCATCGCGTCGGGCTCTGGATACCTTCGCCGCCGCGCCGGGCCAGTTATCGACTTCGGTGGTGGTCATCAATTGGCCGCCTTGCTCAAGACCGGCGACGAGGACGGGCGACAGACCGCGCGGGGCCGCGTAAACGGCGGCGGTGCACCGGCGGGCCGAGCCGATAATCAGGACTTTCGTATCA
>BNJV01000862.1_pt1 | contig 80101 bp, 115 predicted proteins | sample 8540591 | NCBI WGS metagenome assembly BNJV01 (sample SAMD00202457, study PRJDB9452) | human saliva metagenome | host: Homo sapiens | reverse complement strand
CAACACCATTGCGCCTGGATCTCCGCTTGGTTTATCTCTCGTTCCACTGGTCTGGTGTATTCTGACCCCTAATTTCGTTTTTACAAGCCCATCCGGCGGTCGAATCGGTATCTTCGCCGCTGGTTTCGCTGCTCTCTATCTCTATCCCCTGCTCTTAGGCTGCCTGATAGAGGCGTACTTACATTCAATATAATTATCAAAAAGAGGCTGGGACAAAGTCCTAGCCTCTCAATTATCTTTGGATTGTCGAGCAAGACGCGGTCGGTTGAGTGGGCTATACTACGCTGATTTCATCGGCTTTTACAGCCCTACTCAACTGTGCGCGGAGGTGGGACGACGAAATCGGAATTCTAACAGATGACCTCGATTTCGTCCCACTCTCTTTTCTTTATTCAAACTAGATAAGATACACCTAGAAACCACTAGACCAGCCGTTTACCTTCCATTTCATGTAAAGTTCCTATTCTGCACGGACTCCCTCATAGCAATACTAGCCACCCTTAAACCATAAAAGCCTATTTTATCAAGAGCACTAGAAAAACCAGCGGTCTCGAGTCTCCACTGGTTTCTTTTATGGTAACTCATTTGGATTATGCAGCCAAAACTTGACGTCCTTTACGACGACGAGCTGCCAATCACAGCGACGACCGTTTTTAGTTGACATACGGTTGACGGAATCCGTGTTTGCGCGCGACGAAGTTGCTAGTTGATAAGTACGTTTCACGATGAATACCTCCTCGCAGGGTTTGTATTCGTAGCCGGCTATAAAGTGATCAGTTACTAAAACATGCTTTTACTATTCTATCGGATTCTCTCCTGTTTTGTCAATAGTGATTGAAAGAATTGTTTCTTTTTGAGCGAAATTATTCAAATCGTGTCGCTTCATAGAGAGGAATCAAGGCTGTCATAGCCTGCTCAAGCTCCGACAGACTTTGCTGCTTGCGCAGCCTCGGAAAGGTTGACGTCATATTTGATCCGAAACTTTGCGGACAGCCAGCAGCCACCCTTCGCTTAGATGCTGCCCATTTTGCCTCCGTAAGCTTCGAAGCGTTGACTCACACCATCTATCTGGGCAAAATCAGTAAGCCGGCGGCTGGATGAGGCAGATTCAATACCCGATTCTGCTTGCTGAGACTGTGCTCGTCTTTCTTGCACGCTCCATAAAGCTTACCTCCGGCGACACTCCAAAATCTTCCTGCGGTTCCAGCAAGCGCGCAGGCGAACATGGGCTCTGTGATTTTCCCCCATAGCCTCTTGAATCCAGATAATTCCAAAAGTGTGGGCGTAAAGATCGAGGCCTGATTCAGCCATTGCCTGGTCCGCCCAGACTCAGCTTGGGATAGAGGCAGCTGAAAGTCTCGGACCTGTTCATAAGCTCTTGCCGAGCAGCCTGACCTCTAGCCTTCAAATCAACATTGTCTCTCGCAGTTCCTGCCTTGTTTGGTGAAATGTGTTTACTTCCTTGAACAGTCAAAAATGACTCTATAGCTGGAAAAAGTGTCATGGAATTTTCTCCTTTCAGTATCTAAAAACCAGCTGAGCAGCTGGTTAAGATATTCAGAATCAATATCTCTACAACAACGTAGCAGTTAGGCTCATCGCCTTCTGGAATAGCTAGTCACACCATCAATTCTTGAGATAATCCGGTGGATGATTTTACGCTCACTATTGGACATAGGATCCGTATGCTGGCTGCGACGGTCTTCTAGGAGCACGCTGAGCCAATTTTGCGCATAGCTTTTGCAAAACTTCGCCGATGCTCCCACATAGTCATTTACATTGATAGAAAGTATGAAACTCTTAGAATGTTCATTGTAAAAGATAGTTTGGGCGTAGCAACTGCAAGACTTTCAAGACTTCCGTGGTAACCAATCACGCGCTCCCGCCTCATTGGTATCAATTTGCATATTGATTGTTCGGCGATTGTGGCTGCTGGAAAGAGTCGCTTCAACATCCATTTCATCCACAATCTTTTCTACATAGCTGGTCACGCTGCGACAACTTCCTCAATATCACGATCATACCTCAACCTGGATACCTAAGTCAAGAGGACGACTCAGCTGCTCTGTTGACTAGGTGCCACTTTCTGCTAAGAGCTATCTTCCTCCTGAGTCCTTCAGAGTCTGTGAACTTCATCAACCGCTTGACTGGTCTTTTAAGAAATCAATTACCTGTTTCTTCCAGAATGGTACTGGCGTCTTTATCGTTTTTGAGAATTTTCAGCCTTGACTTTTTCTGAAACAGCTTCACCTTCGTCTTCGGCCTTCTTGATAGCTGTCACCACTCGCCCTAAGTCGACTGTTGCTTCACTGACACTTTGCACTGGCTCGTTTTGTGCATTGATTTCCTCAGAACTCCTTTTACCGCCCGTTGGTTGGCCTAGCTGCAGTCGTTTCAGCAATCGGCTCCCACATCTACCTGCGCAGGCTTTTGTTAAAAATAAACCAGAAAACCTTTCTTTCACGCGAAACAACGGTAATATGTGCTCTCATTCAGTGGGATATCCAGCGTTTTTAGTCCATTTTGAATCGCTTCTTCAACACACTTGCTCCTGTAAAAATAACCATCTGCAAGAGTCCTCCTTTTACTTTTTCTTTTCTGTGCTTTTGAAGGGCACGTCTCTCATTTCCAATTGCGCTCCGCCTTTGCCTTCGCTTCACGTTCTAGCAATAATCTTAAAAGGATTGCTCAAAAGCAGGGGTCTGACCGACTTGATAGGCGTTGAAACTGTCCAGTAAAGGCAACCCCGCTGGCTGCGATACACCGCGAAGAAGAAAAATCAATACCGGCATCAGGTAGGTCATCACTGCCGTCCCACCATTTTTCTGCTGGCAAAGCCTTATTAGATAGCCAAGTGCTAGAAAGTGAAGCGAGCGAGAATAGATGGATAAAAGGTCGATCTGTTGTTCCTAGATTAAGCCAGAGGAAGTGACCCGTTTTTGAAAATTCAACTCGTGTCAGAGCTTGGAAAAAGTGCCACGTCACGCATTTGGATAAAGAGCGGAGGAATGCGGCATGGGGATTGACTCCCATTTCTTTCCAGCTTGCTGGTTTCCTCTGCTAAAGCTGCTCTGCTATCCATATCTTTGCCCGGATATTTTTCCTGAAGCTTTTTGATATGAGGCTGAACTTCCTGCATCTTTCTAGATGAGGTCGTCTGAAATTGAAAGACTGGCAACAAGACTGTCCGAATAATCAAGGTAAAAAGAATAATCCTGATTCCTGTATCCATTGAAGGACAAGAATTGAATCATCTCCGCAAAGAAATGAAACTAATTTCTCCCAAAAATCAGCTTGAATTAGCGGTCACTTCGCTGGTGCCGCACAAGCTCGTCAGAATAAAGCAGCAAAGCCGCTAAAAGAAATCCTATCTTACTCTTCTTTTTCACAAACAAATCCTTCCTGATAAATTTTTGCAACTTTTAAGACATGCAATAAATTTTGTTCCACTTGATGGTAGTCTAGAGTTTCAACTCCCTTGCGAGCAATAACAACGAAATCATCCTTGGTCAAATCCGCCCGATGCTGAATCAAGACATGACGAATCTTCCTTTTGATACTATTGCGGACAACTGCATTGCCCAGCTTTTTACTAACTGAAATCCCCACTCGAAAATGGCGCTGTTCTTTTTCTAATTTATAAACGACAAATTTTCGATTGGCAAAATTCTGCCCAGCTTTAAAAATCGCCTTGAAATCTTTTCGCTCTTGACGCGATAGTTTTTCTCAAACTCAACTCCATCCACCAAAAATTAACTCTATTATACCATATTTTCCCAAAAAGCCAATAAGGGCTAGGTGCGAGACGAACCCTCTTTTTGAATAGTTTTACCGAATGAAAGAAGGTGTTCGAAAAGAAGGGACCATCCGCGTAGCTCCAAAAAAGAGTCTGGAACAAAAGTCCTAGCCTCTCAATTGTATTTGGATTGTCGAGCAAGACGCAGTGGTTGAGTGGACTCTATTACGCTGATTGCATCAGCTTTTATAGCCCTACTCAACTGTGCGGAGGTGGGACGACGAAATCGAATTCTAACCAATTACCGATTTCTGTCCCACTCTTATTTTACACGGTAAAAACGTCTGGATGCTCTGATACACCTTGGGCAATGATGAGCGGTCTTGACTGCTATCAGTCGGATCCTGCCCGCTAACAGTCTCCTCGTTGGCAGCTTTTTCCTCTGGAATAATAGACAGGGCAGCACCTGTAAGATCATGCCAACGAATATTTGCGGATAAATTCCATTTTCATCCAGACCAGCGTAAACCAGTCTCAACACCGGCATCTGATACGACAAAGTCCCTTTGGCATCAAAATGTATAAGTGACGCCAGCATCCCGCCAGAGTACCAGCCACTAGATCCCCAGAAGCAATGGCCTGCATATCTAAATTAGAGGTCAGGCAGGGCTCTCTCTCCAGCCCTGCTTTTCTGACTAGCAGAAGACTCTTAGTTGCTGGCTCCGAAGGCTCCGCTGACTGCTAGAGATAGAAGTGTCCGAACTACTTGTTTCAGTAGACAGCTCTGTCGAACTTTTGCGTGTCTCAGACTTTTTGGAAGAAGCTGAGCTGGTCGAGGTCGAAAGCTAACTTGAACTGCTAGAAGGCGAAGTTTGTTTTCTTTCTTCTTTGACCGCAGCCACTAACACAGAGACGATGCCAGCAGAGTTCCAGCCAAGAGAATCATCCATCATCTTGCACCTCGCAATATTTTCCTGTTCTTGCACATTATTGTAACATAAATACAGCTTTTTGAGAAAGCAAAACCAGCCGAAAAAGCTGGCTTATCTTATTGAAATCAACATATTATCGATATGCTGGATAGATTTTTCACGCGGCCCAGCCAGGTAGATGGTATCTGGCAACTCAGTCCGCGCGCATTTCGCCATGAAAGCAGCGACTACGGATAGCGTTAAAGAGGTTTTACCCTATGATACCTGTTTCTGACTGCTTTGCTTGGATTTGGTGAGAAGATGTTTTCTGTCGCCATACTGATTCGCCATCTGTCATTGCTTTCCAGTTTTGCTTTTGAAAGTTTCTAACACCACAGGAACAGTTTCACCAGCCATCACTTCTTTTCTCAGCTTCATCAACTCTGGGAAACTCTGAGAAGAAAAGGTCTGTCAATGGAACTGATTTCATCCACTGATTTCATTTTGTGGTTTGTAGAGTTCTCCATTTTCAGCCTTGCCTGTCAAGCGTCCTGCTTCTTCCAACAGAATGGTTTTGCCATTTCAAAATTGTCCAAAATCAGCATCTGATGTACTCATCATTCAGTCCATCTTTTTCTGGTCAGCGCCATGAGACTCGCTGAGGCGGTTCTCATCAAAGAGTTTGATGAGTTCACGGAAAGATTTCGTCTTCCCCACCGATCCAACCAAGAGTGCGATAAAGGTTAAGACCCTTTGGCAAATAAACCTTTCTCGGTGACTTCGATAAACTGGAGTGTTGATGTCGCGTTTAATAATTTTACCCAGTTTCAGAGTTGATAATCAAAGTCATGTGGACTGAACTCTGGAGCTTCCCAACCAAGCGCTTCATAAATCATAAGCTGCTTTAGGGTGTATTGGCAATATGGTCGTCACCACGGATAACGTGAGAGTTTGTATATCGTGATCATCGATGACGCGGCAAAGTTGTGTTGGGTAACCATCTTTCTTTTGGATCACCCAGTCACCACCGATATTGCCACCTTCAAACTCAATGTCGCCCGCCGACCATGTCCGTCCACTTGTAGATACCAGCTTCATTGACAGCCAGACGAACCGTTGGAATGATACCCGCTGCTTCACGCTCTGCGATGTAAGCTGCTTTTTCATCTTCGCTCATGCCAAGGTGCATTCGTTGATGCAGGAGGTGTTTCACCGGCCGCTTCTTGGCGCTCACGCTCAGCAGCCAATTCTTCTTCTGTAACGTAAGATTTGTAGGCTTTTCCTTCTGCTAGCAATTGGTCAATGTATTTTTGATACAATTCCAAACGCTCTGATTGGCGGTAGTTTTTCCTTGTGTTTCCAGGGCTTTCATCCCAACCATGCCCAGCAGCAACGAAGGTTTTCTCAGCTGTGAACGCTCACCATCTTCGACGACATGGCGCTTGCGGTCAGTATCTTCAATACGGATGATAAAAGTCCCGCCATGATGCACGAGCATAGAGGAAAGTTAAAGAGCGCGGTCCGCGCATTTCCGATGTAATAGTCCTGTTGGACTTGGTGCATAACACTCGAATATCTTTTGATAATTTTCGATCTCCTATTTTGGGAATAGCAGGGATCATTCATGCCCTGCTTTCGTATTCAAACGTTATTATCCACATTCTCGACCCAGAATCCGCTGAATCGCCTGATAAAGACAGTCTTTCTTCGAGGACAAAGTCAATTTGGCATGTCAAGTTAGGGCCTGCTCCATCTGCTTTTTCCCAATAATACCACTCTATGCGTACAGGCTTGGCTGACAGTAATATCAAGCCCTAATTCTCACATAGATTTTTCGCAGCCTCTCCTGATTTTGCCTTGAGAGAAAATCCTCTTCACCGCACCATGCCCAAAGCTTGGTCTTTGCATCAGATTGTAGCTATGCTCTCCAGCAGATGAGGGACTGCTGGTCCAATCTTTAAAGTCTCCAAAAACTCCTCGCCAATGAGGCTGGTGTTGCTATTTTCAACATCATCTGGATGACTATCAAGAAACTCAAAGCCCCTGAAAGACTAGCCGCGTATGAAAACGGTTAGACTTCGAGGCCAACTTAAAGGCTCCATACCGCCATGGAAAGACCAGCGATAAAATTCTTCTCTCGCTTGTCAGACATATTGGAAAAAGCGCTTGAGGACCCGTGGAGCTCTTCTCAGCGATAGCCTCGTAATAGTTAAAGCCGTATTGAGTATCGGTGTACCAGCCATTGCCGGTATTCGGCATGACAACAATCAGGTTAGTCGAGCGGAGACTAGACGTTCAATATTCAGAGCTTGAGCCAGCTATTGAGATTACCGTTCTACACCATGAAGCGGATACAAAACAGGAATATCCTTGTCATCTGAGCGTCCACGCGCGACGCATCTGGATAGAGAACATTGACTCCCACCCATCTCAAGGCTTCTGGAATAATATTCCATCTGCATCACTGCCATCTTTTCTCTCCTGTAAACTACTATTCTTGACTTCAAGGCAGCCTGCCAGCTACACTCTGAAAGCAAAGCCTGTTCTCCGACTGCCAAAAGATAAGAAAAAGCCGATGGCGACTTTCTCTCTACAAAATGGAAGAGGTGCTCCCTCAGGTGACTCTAGCGAACTTCCATGACAACTGGAAGAACAGCCGGTCGGCGCTTGGTCTGCTCGAAAGAGGAACTTAGCCAAACTATCACTGAACGCTCCCTTGGGCTCACCCTGATCAAAGCTTTCCTGAGCTAGAGTGGTCTTCCACTGTCTTATTGAGTCAGGTCAGTGCTCTCCGCAGGATGTCACGCTCTTCTTGACAGCAGACAGATCCACGAGTGTGAACCTTGGCACAGAATGATTTTCTTCCTCCTTACGGTTGACCGTAGGGCCACGATGAAGATGCCGTCGCTGAGACAGAACCTGCGGTCCGCAGGACAATATTGCCGCACATCACCAATGGCATTTCCATCAATCATGACATCGCCTGCTGACCTCTCGCTGGCTACAAAGTCACCATTTTCCTGCGGGACTTCAGATGCTGCCACGCTTAGGTATCAAGATGTTTTCTGGTAAAATCCCGACTTCCATGCTGCCTTGCGCTGGGCGTCCAGACACAGTACTCTCCTGAATCAGGAAGTGCAGGACTGCATCTAAAATTGAGCATGAGCTACCAAATCCACGCGCATTGGCATGGCCAGATCACTGCGAGTTTTGGGTAATCAGCCCGAGCACGCCACCAGCCGTAGATCATTGTTTTCCACAGCGCCACAACTGCTTCCTAATGGAGATGCGTTGTAACGATGTAAACCAAGTCTCCGTCTTTTGATTTCTACATGATATGTGACGACCAATGGACATCTTGCGACCATTGATGGCTCATCGATGGGCCGCATCCGACACGTCTCCAAGATAATCAGCTCGTGGTCCTCAAACTTAGACATTTCTTAGAGGTTTTGATCAAAGGCGCTCATCCGCCAAGGATAATTTCTTGAGGGCGGATAGCCGTGCGGACGATATTTTCAATATCAAAGCCTGTCAAAACGACACGACGACCTGTTTCTGCTGCAGCTTCAAAAACCTGTTGGATCCGAGACAAGTTGCTGGCAACCGCTGCCACGATGACACGCCCATCCCAATCAGAAATCGTGTCCGTAATCTCCCGGCTAACCTCGCCTCGCACCAGCCACTTGACAGGTGCTGTCAGCGTTGGCTGAATCACTTAAAGAGCTAAAACGCCCTCACGACCGATCCTCAGCTGAGCGGCTGGAAATCTGTTGCGTGGATTCGGCTGGCAGATTGGTCAAATTTGAAATCTCCGTATAAACAATATTGCCTTCACGCGTCTTAGCAACAATTTCCCAAGCTCTCTGAATCGAGTGGGTCGTCCGGAAGAAAGAGACAACCGTTTCGCCAACTCAATTTCTGTATTTTCATCGATAACATGAAAATCATTGAATTTCTTCACAGCGTCATTGCTTTTTAACAAAGAGCTTGGCTGGCTCAATTGTCAACCGAACCGAAAACCGGTACCTTGGCTCACTGTCAAAAGATAGGGCAGCGCACCGATGGCATCCGCATGACCGTGGGTCAGAAAGACACCTGCAATCCGGTCTTTATTTTTCAAACCGATAATCCATGTTGGGAATGACCACATCTACTCCCAACTGCTCATTTTCTAGGTACTTGAGCCCAGCATCCAGCATAAAATGGAATCATCCACTCTCGGCGACGTAGAGATTTTTCCCATTCTACGAACGCCACCCAAAGTAATCAGCTTAATCGTGCTTTTACCTCATTTTTACTCCTATCGATTTTTGAATCTCCTTTTATCAAAGATTCCTTGATTTTATTACTAGCGGTCCTTGCAAGCCAAGTCGAATTATCAGTTTTGCAAACAGAGTTTGCACATCTTAGTCATTATAGCATTTTTCACGCTCAAAACAAAGGAAAAGCCTATAGAATGAGCAGCAAATCTAAGGATAGTAGTTTGATACAGTAGAGTCTCTGGTCACTTCTTCCTTCCTAATTCAAAATGCGAAGAAGGCACCTCCAGTTTCATTTCTTTAGAAGACAGCTTTTATAAACTAGATCTACTCTACAGATAAAAATAATAGAGACCTAGTCTCAGGCTAGATTCTATTATTCGAGACAGGATGCCCTAAGCTGCTCTCCTGAAATCGATCAGAAGATTAGTTGGGGAAGCTGCCCTACTCTGTATAGGCTGAATGGATGAACAGACTTACTCAAAGCCATTGTTTTGGCTTAATTCTTTGAACCAGTGCCCTGATTTTTTGATAGTCCGTTCTTGGGTTTCTAGATTGAGCTCGATCAAACCGTAGCGGTTCTTATAGCTATTGAGCTCAAGACCAGCAATCGATAAAGGTCCACATGAGATAACTCTGCACAGTTGGCCCCGTCCTGGATGGCACGATGGAGCTGGCGCAGATGGCCTCTAACAAAGTCAATCCGGTAATCGTCTTGGATCATGCCATTTTCACGGAATTTCTCTTCACCCTCGACGCCCATGCCATTTTCCGTCAGCATCCACTCAATATTGCCATAGTTTTCCTTGATGTTTTGTGCAATATCGTAGATTCCTTGTTCATAGATTTCCCAGCCACGGTGAGGATTAATCTTGCGGCCAAGCATAACATGAGGCTCACAGAAATGATCTGGCAGAAGCGGCGACTCTGGATGTTTCAAATACTTGGGCGCTGCAACCCGCAGAGGCTGATAGTAATTGACACACAAAAAGTCGACCGTATTTTCCCGAATCGCTTGCAACTGCTCCTCAGTCGTAGCTGGTAAAAGATCATACTCACGCAAAGATCAGCTAGCTCTGCTGGATAATGCCCCAAAAACAGATGGATCCAAGAAAGACTTGGCTTGGAAGAGCTCGACAATGCGAGCGGCCTTCAGAGTCCGCCGGATGCTGGCTGCGTGGATAAGCAGGTGTCAGGTTTAGGATAATACTCGATTTTTGTAGTCTGCTCCAACCTCATGACGAGGCTTTCACTGCTAAAGAACTAGCTAGCTGGGCATGATAAGCCACCTTAACGCAGCCTGAGCGTCCGCTTTTATTAGGATAATGTCCATCGTAGAAATAGCCAAAGACTCAGCTGGTACGATAGGCTCGTTAAAGGTCACCCACTGATCCACCAAGTCACCGTAGCTTTTCAAAGCAGAAACGAGCATAGTCTACATAAGCATGGACTGTATCTAAACTTTCCCAGCCTTCTTGCTCTTCCTGCAAGGCAAGGGGCAGATCAAAATGATACAGATTGACAATCAAGCGATGACGCTTGGCCTTGATTCTTTCAAAAACCTTGCGGTGAAGTCAACACCGACTTGATTGACTGGACCACGACCATCTGGAAAAATCCATGACCATTGGATAGAACGTCCGAAAGGCCGTGTGGCCTGTTTCGACTAAAGGTCGATATCTTGCTCCCAATTTTCATAAAAAGTGGATGCCTTGGCAGGACCAATTTCGTTATAGAAACGATGGGGTTCTTGGCTAAACCAATAGTCCCAAAGGTTGTCTCCCTTTCCATCTCCTGAAATCTGACCTTCTGTTTGCGGACCCGATGAGAAGATCCCCAGACGAAACCTTTTTGGAAATTGAATCATATTTTATTTACCTCTCGATTTATCTTTACACTTCATTATATAAGGACCTTCTGCAAAAAGAGCAACAGTCTATTCAAATTTCTCCACTGATTAAAGACATTTTTGATTTGGAAAAACTAAAAGTTCATTCAAAAACGCAGACAAATTGTCTACGCTTCATCATTTTTACTGATTAATAAACTGTTTTCTCTGTTTCTGAAATCAAAGAAATGCGCCTTGTTCAGGTCAAAACCAAGGTCAATACCTGCACCTGTTTCTGAGTAGTCACGAGCATCTACCCGTGCGATAAACTCGCTATCACCAACTTGGCAGTAAAGGTGAGACTCAGAACCCAAAAAGCTCAGAGACAGAGATGGTCGCATGAACCACAGAATCTGGGAAGGTCTCTAAGAAGGCAGGTTCTGTATTGATGTCTTCTGGACGAGATACCGAAGATCAATTTCTTGCCGTCATAACCCTTCTCACGCAGAACTTTCAGCGTTCCTTCTGGCACTGTCAAACGCAAGCCATCGGCAACGATTTCATTCCCCTCAAGTGTCACAGTGATAAAGTTCATCGCTGGGCTGCCAATGAATCCCGCCACAAACTTGTTGACTGGATTTCTGTAGACTTCCTGTGGACTACCGATCTGCTCTACTCGACCAATCGTTCCAGTTCCAGCAGGGTTCTTGGTTGCTGACATGATAACAATCCGGTCAGCCAGCGTCATCGCTTCTGTCTGGTCGTGGGTAACGTAGATGGTTGTTGCTCCGATACGGCGGTGGATTTTGGCAATCTCAGCACGCATGGACACCCGCAGCTTCGCATCCAAGTTTGACAGAGGCTCGTCCATTAGGAAAACCTTTGCATCACGCACGATAGCGCGACCCATGGCAACACGCTGACGTTGACCACCTGACAAGTCCGCTGGCTTGCGATCCAAGAATTCTTTCAAACCAAGGATTTCAGCTGCTTCTTGCACCCGTTTGTCGATATCTTCCTTGCTGTACTTGCGCAATTTCAATCCGAACGCCATGTTGTCATAAACTGTCATGTGTGGATAGAGGGCATAGTTCTGGAAGACCATGGCGATATCGCGGTCTTTCGGTGCCACGTCATTGACCACTTTACCGTCAATCGACGCTGTTCCTTCTGTGATATCCTCAAGACCCTGCAATCTATACGAAGCGTTGTCGATTTTCCGCATCCTGATGGACCAACGAAAACGATAAATTCCTTGTCCTTAATGTCCAAATTAAAGTCTTCAACAGAATAGTGCTCACTATTTGGATACTTTTTATAAATATTTTTCAGATTTAACTCAACCATAAGCTTCTCCTAACTCCTTTTACCATATTGTAAGTTCTTTTCTGCTTGATTATATCACGAATAGCAGGCTCTCACACTGACTCTTCTATATCTTTTTCTACTTTTTAGCATTCCGATAAAAAGAAATGGAGAGGCAATCGTTTCAGCGATTTTTCATCAGTCGACTTGCTTTTCGATAGGCCTCAGGAGATTTGCCACATAACTTCCGAAAGACTTTATAGAAATAACCAACATTGCTATATCCAACTGCATAACAAACGTCTTCTATACTGTCATTTTTGCGAGCAGAAGCTGCTGGGCCGCCTTTGATACGCTGCTATTTAGCAACTCTGCAAAAGTAGAATTCGTTTCACGCTTGATCAGCTGCCCTAAATAAACTGGATTGATATAGAGTTCCTTGCTAATATCTTTTAGGGATAAATCTTTTTTGATAATCACGACCAATCACTTCAAGACGTTAGCAACATTCTCATTCATTCGATACTGGGCGAACAAATCTGAGAGCTGAGCTTCAGATAATCCAACAAGTCTTCAAAAGGTATTCGTACTTTCAATCTTTTTGATAATGCTTGTCATATCGTCTGGTTTCAAATGCTGAAACAGATGGTAAACATCCATGATAAACTGAATGAACAACTGCTTGGTAATTGAAACTTCAGGCGTATTTTTGCAGCACGATATCCTTGAGCAGGTCCAATTCGTCCAAAATCTGACCAATATTTCCTTGGATAATCACGCGATACATGGGCTCATAGTAGCTAAAGAGCGGATTGGTTTCTTGCAAGCTAACCGTTCCATAAAACAGACTTTTTCTAGATTGAGCTTGAAAGCCTGCAGTTCTTGTTTATAAGGAACTGTGAATTCTTCCAGATAAAGCGCTTCTTCCTTTTGCAATGATAAAAACAAATAGCTGATCTGCCCCTCAAAAATACTATAAGGAACCGAAAACTAGTCCTTTTTCTTGAGTAGCTGCTCCCAGCCAAACACTATCGAAAGATTTGAGATAAGTAGCTATCTCATCTTCACTTGTCTCTTCTTTAAAAAATCAGCTCCAGTTGATTATTGGAAGAACAGTCAAATTCCCTTTCCAATTTTTCTAGGATTGCTGCCAGTTCTGACCTTATCGACTGGCTTTTACCAGATAATCTGCCACCTGCAAGTGAGGGGCCGTTTTGACATATTCGAATTCTTGGTAACCTGAGAGGATGATAAAAGCTGCATTAGGGCAGGAAGTCTTCATCTGCTCAATCATCTGTAAGCCATTCATCCACAGCATAGTTTGACATCGGTGATGACCAAATCAACAGGATTATCATAGCATAGGCGAGGGCCGTCTCTGCATCATTTGCCGTAGCACGACCTGCATCTTCCACTTTTCAAAAGGAATCAGCACTTTCAAAGCCTTCTCGTGATCATGTATTCATCATCGACTAGTAATACTCTGTACATCTTTTTCTATTCATCCTTAATTTCTATAATGTAGGTTACCCCTGATCCGTTTGAGATTTCAGTTGGATACTGTAGCAGTCACCAAAAAGAGCAAGAAGCGTTCATGAATATTCCGAATACCAATAGATGTCCGCTGCTCTCGATTCTGAGCATCCATAAGCTCTCGGCTGGCTAGTATCTCTTTGAATCTCAGCTAGACGTTCAGCTGGGATGCCTCGACCATTGTCTTGGATCATCAGCCTTACAGCGCCGTCTATCTTTTGAGCCTTGACACTGATGACATTGTCCTGCCTGCGATAATCGATACCATGAGGCAAAGTAATTTTCAATCAGCGGCTGAATACTGAACTTGGGGAATCATCATTCCTTCTAAGCCTTCTTCAATTTTTGAAACCATAGGCCACTGATTTGGGATGCCGAACCATGCAAAGATAGCTATATTTCCGGCAGAATTCCAATTCATTTTTCAAACTACTTCTGGATTCATCTGAGATATTATTTTCTCAGCAAACTGCTAAATTCATAGATAATATCTGCCAATTCTTCTTGATGCTGCATAACCGCATACATCCTGATAAATTCCAAGGTGTTGTGCATAAAATGAGGATTAATTTGCGCTACCAGAGCCCTCATGTTGGCATCTTTTGACTAATCTCAAGCGATAGATATCCCAATACTCTTATCCATACTATCCAACATAGTATTGGTCGTTGTCGCAATCAGAAGCAGCTCCCTGCCCTTGGTCTCTGTTGCAATACGCTTCTGATTATCACCATCTGTGATGAGATGAAGCGTATCACAATGTCAACAACCTGCCTGGTCAATTGAGAAAAATCCTCTGCAAAGCAGCATATAAAACTCCAACCAAAATCAGACCAGAAAAATGATCAAACCCGTGCTGAAAAACCGTCTTCTATCACATAATGCGCAGGCACTGCATGTCTGACAGTGTAATTGTAGATAGTTTCTTTTTGATCCAATCATTTTGACTAATTTCCTTTTGTATCACCAAAATGCAGAATTTCTGTAAGGCGAAATGACACTGAGAGCAGAGTGGAACATCGCCCGCGTATTATCGACAACCCGTAGAAGACTTCCTATCAATCCGAAATGTACAATCGTTCCGATGACTTGATCGACTGTCTCATCATAAATCGCGATAGGAAAGGCATCGTGCGCAGGTCTAAAATTCTCAGCAGGAAGCTGTTTGCCACCTCTCGCTTTGCCTTTGTGGAAACAAAAACAGTTTTGTAATCATTTAAAACTAACATCAATGCCTGTAACAAATTCATTTTCAACATAAAATATCATTGATATTTTGGTGGAGGGATACTGAACATAAAGTAGGTAAATCTGCCGATAAGCGCCAACTAGCGTACTCAGAAGGACTCATGATAAAGTAGTTATAAACCCCGTCCAATTTTTGCTCTGATTTTCCAGCCAAACTTTTGAGCCAGTTGATTCGCTCGGCGGTTATAATAATCCACTTCGTCAGCCAATCGCGTCACTGCTTGTTGCGCAATCTGCTCAGTTTCCTTATAACGACTGTGCCAATCAGAATAAGATAAAATGAGACCCAAACATCCCACAATAGCCACCATAATGACAGCATAGACTTTTAGTAACGAATGGAGCCAAAAATTTCTTTTCATAGTTTTTCTGTTATCAACTTAGACTGAATGGTTTTGGTAAATTGGGTCCAAAACATCACTAACAGTGCTAGCCCAATAAAAGCAAAGAAGAGCAAAGCCGGCATGAAGTAGCTGGCAATCAATAGCAGGATTGTCCCTAATAAGAGTTTCAACATGGCTGAAATATTGAGAAAGACGCCAATCAAAGATAATTTCAAGCTATTTTTTTATAAGAAAAACTCAAAAAAGACCTGCAATTTCAGATAGACTGCGTATACTGCTGGTGCCAAAAGCAAAAAGAGCAGATTTGCTATCGTCAATAAAAGGTAGAAAATAGTTTGGTGAGGAAGCTGGATAAGGAGATAAATCCCATAAGATAAAAAGAGCCTGCACTACAAGCAAAGTGAAAAATACTTTTGTTTGTAGTAAGGAAATTTTTCATAAACAGATCCCATGCTTCTTTCCAGTGATATTTTTATAGTCATAGCGATATTGCTGAAACAAAGTCATGAGCACACAACCGGCTGGAGCAAGTCCAAAAACAAGACCTCCACACAGAGCCAATACCCAAAAAATTGCGGATGCAAGCATAGCCATATAAACTCGTTGAAAAATCCACTCAACTAATTTTCCCATCGTTCTTCCTTTCTGCTGGTCAAATTCCATACATTTGTAAAAATTATAACACATTTTAAACGTTTACAAAGTTTTATTACCTCAAAAAGAAAAATCCTCCCAAAGAGCGAGGACGAGGAGGATTCATCATGTTGCTTATTTCTTGAAGCAAGAATTCATCGTATTGTTTTTGCATTTCTTTCAATACTTTCTATCGTATGCTCCTTCAGATTTTCAGTTTCTGTCCATCATCTTAGAATTTCAACATCAGGATCAGCTGTACCAGTGTTGATAGCAGATATCGTATTCTTTCATTGTGTTCGTAATGCTAGATACTCTGCTTTAACTGGGTCTACATTGAAGTTAAATCCAAGAGCAGGTGACTCTTGTGCTTCTACAAGAATCTTCTTAGAATCTTCGATTTTGTTGATCTGTTACGTTTTTCATTGATGTAAAGAATCCAGTTGTTACCTGTGTTCCAGCCAGACATATGGGTATTACCATTGTAGGCTTTCAAAGTACGAACGCGGTTTTCTTTACCTCAACTTTTTCCCAGTTTTTCGCCTTCTGGACCATATACAAGGCCGGTTCAGCAACTCTAGGATTAGTGTTAAGCAAGTTACACAATTCCATTGAGTTTTTCTTTTGTTCTTAGAGTTGTTTGAGATAACGAAGTTCGCTACTTAGTAGTTTGGCTCTTCTTGTAGTTCTTAGTCAGTTGGCTGATTTCGATCTTACATGTTAGCTACATCTAGCAAAGCTGTTGCCACTATAGATCCGCAGGTCCCTACTGTTTCTTCACGAACGAACCAAGAATCTTCAGACAATTGATCACGTATCGCTAGTTGCTACATCTTTTTGGAATATAGCCAGCTTGATAATATTTCTATGGATGGTTCTGAGGCTATCCAAGAAAGCGAGGAACTTCTATAACGGTTCACAATCTTAGTTGTATCGCCTTCCAAAGTCAATAACGAAAGGAAGTCCGTTAGTTACAGGATAATCAAAGTTATCAGATGGGATGAAGTTCTACCACAGCGAAAGGAACAGCTTTTGGATCTTTTTCTTTAGCAACTTTTCAAAACTGGTTCCAAATCTTGCTAAGAATGGATATTTGAATATCACTACTAGCCATATTTTTCAAGAAGTGGTCCGTTGAAGGCAAGTTTTTGTGAAGAGTTACATTAGCATTAACTGGAACAGCATAGATTTTACCGTTTACAGTGTTTCCTTTGATGTAAGCTGGGTCTAGAGAATCGTAAAAGTTTTACCTTCTTTTTGTAAAGCTCAGTCAAGTCAGCATAAGCACCTTTTTGGGCATTGATGACATAGTTTTGAGCGAAGGCGATATCGTAGTTTTCACCTGATGAAGTGATAACGTTCATGTTCGTAGTCACCCCAACCGATGTATTCGATATCCAACTTAGCATCGATTTCTTTGCCGATAATCTTGTTAGCATTTTCGAGCAATTTGTCCAAAATTATCTAGTTTGTCACCGATTTGGTGACATTTTGAGTAACCATCTTACCATCATCCGTTTTAGATGACTTTTGGCTGTTACCAGTAAGACTACTCGCAGCCTGCTGGGAGGGCTGAGAAAGCCAAGATAGCAGAAGCTAGAGCATATTTTTCCAATTTTTCATAGAAAATCTCCTTTTAATTTTTTTATATACAATTTAATGATGTGAGTTTTTAGTGGTAAAACCTCTGAGACTAAAGGGCAGCTTATTCTTTGACGCCTCCGATAGTCATCCCTTAACAAAAGTAACGTTGGAAGAATGGATAGACGCAAGCGATTGTGCAAGGTTGCATTACGACCATGGCCATACGACCTAGACTCTCTTAGGTAGAGATCCTGTCAAGCCTGCAAGCTGAGCACTCGCTCACTCTTAGACAAGTAGTCCATATTTTGCTGAATCTTCATCACCAAATATTGAGGGAACTCAAGTTGTCACTGCAGATGTAGAGCAGCGCGTTAAACCAACTCGTTCAATGGCAGCAAGGGCAGTGAAGAGTGTGATTGTAGCGATACCCTGGAAGAGATAGTGGCAAGCAAATTTGAGAGAAAACTCGAGTCTCACTGGCACCATCTATCTTTAGCGGATTCAATAATCGCTTCCTGGGATCGTTCTCTTGAAGAAAGTTCTCATCAAAATGATATTGAAAGGACTAAGCAGTAGCGGCATCAAAGTCCACTCTGTATCTCTAAACCAAAGCAAGTTGGTCATAACGATGTAAGTTGGAATCATCCCCTGCTTGAAAGAGCACTACTTGCCATTACAAACATAAGTGTAAAGAAGCGTTTGAATTTAAAGCTGCGACGTGAGATATGCGTAGAGCATAAGTTGTTGTGAAGAAAACATTCAAACTAGTACCTACTATCGTAATCACTACTGTCACAAAGAGTGACTGCAAGAGCTGATCTTCAAGCCAAATAAGAATTCATAGCCCGCTAGACTGAGCTGTGACGCCCAAAAGCGCAAAACCATTATGAACAAACTACTTTCATCTCGTCAGCGAGATGATGATGACAAGAAGAAAAGGCTAGCCACGGAGAGTGAGAAGATGCAATCAAGATGTTAAAGAAAAATCGGCTTTTTGCTAAGAGGAGTGAATTCCACATTATCGACTTTTCTTTTTGCAATGGGGATTTCTATAAGTTCCTCCTTCTAAAAGAGAGCAGATTCTTTATCGATTCTGCGGACAATCAGGTTGCTGACGATCACGAGGATACAGCACGACTGATTGATAGAGACCTGCAGCTGAAGCCATCCTGATATCACCTGTACCGGTCAATCCACGATAGACATAGGTATCCAAGACATTGGTTACGCTAAGAGTGATCCTGAATTATGCGGAACAGTATGAAACAAGCCGAAGTCCGCGCGGAAGATGCTTTCCGACTGCTAGAATGGTCAATACTGTGATAAGAGAAGCCAAAGATGGCAGTATGATGTTCCGGATGCTGCTACCATTTTGCTTTTACCGTCTACCGTTGCTGCTTCATAGTAAGTCGGATCAATTCCCATGATGCTCGCATAGTACAAAATACTACTGTAGCCTAAGCCCTTCCAGATACCAATGAGAAAGGATGAGAAGGCTGGCCAGAAGGAGACCACTGTATAAAAGTTGATATTCGGATTGTGCAATAAATTATTTCAGCAAGCCCTTGCCGAGAGTTCAAGAAAGCATCTACGAAGAAACTAATAACCCAAAGAAAGGAAATGCAGGAACAGCATGATTGTCTGATAAATCTTTACCATCTTTTTCGAACGAAGTTCGCTAAAGATAATGGCAATTCCGACAGAGAAAATCAATCCCAAATGATGAAACCACCATTATAAAGAATGGTATTTCGTGTAATCGTATAGGGCATCCTTGGAATTAAATACAACTTGCAGTTATTGAATCCCACCCATTCCACTGCTCCCTATAGACTATGGATGAATCCTTCACCACTAGTTTAAAATTCTTAAATGCAACACGTTTCCTAAAACTGGTATATAGAAGAACAAAACAAACCAAACAACTCTCGGTGAGACCATGAGCAAGAAAATAAAAGTTTTCTTTCAGTGTTTTGATAACCTTATTCATTCAAATCTCCCTTTTCTATTGTTTTTGATATCGTTTTCATGTTTCTATTATATGCCTTTTTCTATTCTCATTTAAACCCTAATTATAGAAAACTATACAAATTATTTATCTAATATATGATAAAAGTAGAATAGAGGCATGAAAAACTATGATCAAAACAAAAATAATTACGTATGTGTAAATCGTTGATGCTGTAGCGATGGTATGCCACTGGTTGGCTGTCGTGGCTGCAAAAAGTTCTTGTCTCCATAAAAGTCATTGAAAGGCAAGATTTCTTGCTCTAATCTCTTCTACAGAATCAAGCTGACCAGTCGTATATTGCTGCAGGCGTTCTGCGTCGTTTGATCCGCTTGAGCAGCGCCTCCAAAGCGGATATCAATAGTATCCAGTCTGAAAAATTTTATTTAGCCGCCATTGGCGACTGAATTGCTCGGCAAAGTCTTCTACTTTTTGATAGAGCAAAGGCAAACTCATTTTCAGCCAATTCTGCCAAGCGATCCTTGTCTCCTGCACGATAGGCTTCTTGAATGCCAGATGTGACGGCACTTTTCAAGGCCAAGAGCGCATTCAACTGAGCCTGAGTTTCAAAAAGATAGCTATATTCACCAGCTTTGAGGGCAGACTTCTTTTGCAAGGACTGAGCGGCAGCTTCAAAGTGCTGGCTGTCCTCCTCAGGTCGTATATAGGCGTCCAGCAAGGATGGAGAATATCCTGATAGAGGATGTAGCGATTTGGATTGATACCACTGAGGTTTTTCTGGCAAGCTCCGGCAAGAGATTACCAAGTCTACTTTCATAAAAATCATCAAAGGCAAGGCCTGTGCTAACTAAGAAATGCTCGGCTAATTTATCTAAATCATTTTCGATAGGCCAATTCTGCCCAAATCTGTAAGGCAGGCAGGATTGAGAATTGAGAGGTTTCTCCTCCATTATCCCCAACCAGTCACAATCACTTCCCTTTGACATGAGTTTGGCATGGGCAGGCTTCTATTAGCTTTCTGATGATACCAAGCGACTGAAATGGTTGTGCGGGGTAAAAGCCAATCACTTCAAGCACCGCCAGCAAAGGCAATGTCTTGACTGATTTTATGATGATTTTGGAAGCATACGTTGTATTTTTCTTCGCTATCTTGATAGTAATCCCAGTAAACCAAGGTCACACGGTCTTTGAGCCGCTCTAGATAAACTCGAGTTTCTCGGGATTTTCCACATCACGGTCGTACTTGCGCTCATCTGTTGACACGAGCTTGGGAAACATTGCTCCACATCTGGACAGTGGAAACCGACTTATCAGCGATATCCAGCACGCGCGTCAAGGTGTTGCTATTGAGGAGACTACGGTTTTGGAAACCATGTTGGATCAAATAGTCCAAGACCGACCTATGGGCTTCGGTCCATCCTGATATTTATCTTACGTGTACGAGTTGGGACATAGTCTTAAACATGCTTCGATAAGTCGTGACCTTTTCTTCCCCGATCAGTAAGATATCCTCCACATCTCGAAGCTCCTGCACTTCCTTGACAATTTCCCATTTGACAAAAGCTGATAGGTGCGCCAATGTCTGAATGCAAGGCACGAAGGCCATATCGAAATCTACGGCATAGGCCCTCAATCTCTTGCAATTCTGCAACAGTGTACCGGCCTCTGAAATAGCCAAAATGAGGCTGGTCTCTATCTCATAGGTATCTTCCATGTAGAGTTCAAGGTAGAATACCCATCAGGCCAAGACCTCAAATCATCTCTAGCTGAGCTTTAGATTCAAGACGGCATTGCGGAACAGTCAGCCATATAGGCCAAACCTCATAGGCACCTCTTCCTCAATCTCCACCTCATCCTGCCCTCTTTAAGGGCAGCAGATAAGAGGGCTAAAGCTCGATAGAGCTGATGAGGGCTTAGATAGCTGACTTGATAGCATCCCACGGCCTTCCACCTGATCGATACGGCTGAGTTAGGAACAAGACTGACTTCAATCTCGCCCAAGTTCAAATATTTTTCTAAGGAGCAAGAGCCTTTTCTTGTTTGCTTGATAATCCACAATGTGGCCATTGGCCTTCCTCCTGTAACCAGTTTTCACTAAAAGCACCATCAAAGATTAGCCTCCCCTTGTAGGTACAAGCTAAAATTTCCAGACCACCCTGAATACTCTTCATAGCAGTCGACATATAATCGCTGAGCGGACACCTTGGATAAAATCAGGATTTTGGCTGATAGAGCCACCCAGACTTATCACATCCGGATCTATGAGATACTGGATATTGAGTAAACCTTGTGCAAGATTACGGTTCATCCGCTCGATGGCTTCTCGGCAAAGGACATTTCTGCCGCAGCCTCTGGTAAATCTATGACCATCCCAGTCAGTCTGATCCCAGTTTTTCAATTACGTATTGAACCATGTTACCTGTAGATGCTAGTTGTGACCAGTTATTGAGTTTTTCAGCAGGCGCTAGGGTTTGGTCACATAGCCAAACTCCCCACCCAAACTGTGGCGACCACGATGAAGCTTGCCATTGATAATCATGCTCGCCAATCCCAGTACCAATAACCACAGGCTGCATTTTCCAGCTCTGGATGGGCCAGAAGTTCACCAAACTGACACAGTTGGCATCATTTTCTAGACGGACTGGCAGACCATAAGAAATAGCTTATCATACCAAGAAAACCGTGAATATAAGGAGACAGCGCTAATCCCACCAATGACTCCTGTCTCTCTCGGTCAACTCCCTCTGTGCACACCTGCTATGCAATGCCTGCGTAATCCTGCTTGAAATACAAGAATCCAGCCAAGCCAACAAGGATCTAAATTGTCTGGCGTAGCAGTGTTGCTTTTCCAGTATCTCCTTCTTGACATAGCCTAAACTCGATACCTGTACCGCCTATGTCAATTGTTGCACAAGCATTTTTCTCCTTTCTCTGTTTTCTAGAACTTGAAAGAGCAATAGGGCAAGGAACTAAATTTTCAAGTATTTAGTCCATTGCCCCCTGGCCTCCTCTTCTTAATCGTTTTTCAAGAGCTCTGTACGAATTTCCTGTGGTCCTAAGATTCCATCCTTTTCGAAGCACTTCTTCCAAAAGGTTGACCTAGAGCTTAGAACGACAGTTGTCACTTTCTTGCTCCTCTTGGGTCATGTGTGTAACGAAGTACGATTCCTGACTCGTCTTCCGCCACTTTCAGGGCTGTCGGGTGATTTCTGCTAGGGTTCAAAGCAGGGCTGATCCGGCTACTTGTCCAGCCGTTGCAACACTTCTTCTTGTTTGGAAATTTGCAGAGCTGTCAACGCGTGTTTTGGAAGGCTTTGGCCCGACGATAAGCAGCAAATCGCTCTTGTGGTTGGTGGCATTCCACCGTGTACTCGACTTGAAAGTCACGCAAGCACTGCGCCTGGGTGTAGGGAAGTAGCCCCCAGTCGCCCAGCTCACCAGTTGCCCGCAGAATCGTTACAGCAATCGTGTCGTCACCTAAAATCTCGTATTCATTTAGCCTTATTGGCTACTGTGACTGCTTTTTGTCATCATAAAGGCTGACGAAGGCTTGTTGGTGCTGTGGATTTTCTGGATTTTCCCATGTAGCCAGCTGGTTGGTTGTTGCGGCGAACCACTTCGTAAATGCTGTCTGAATCGTTGGTTTTACTGCTGTTGTGAGTTCTGAAAAGAACACGAATGCGGTGATCCTTAGCAGTATTGGTAAAGCAAGTCTTAAAGCGCAATTGTGGGCTGTCCGCAAAGACTGTCAACTCAGTTGTCAAGATCATAGTTGCCAATTCCGACGAACGGCCTGCTGAGCGCTTCATAAACTCAACGATGCCCTTTTGTTCTGATCCAACAGTTTATCTGCACTTACTGGCAAGATCAATTCATGGTTTAATTCCACCTTGGCATAGCGGGCATTGTTTTCTAGCACCTTAACGCCAGCCAGTTTAGCATAGATTGGCTCTGTATTTTTGGCTGGAAGTAGATATACTCATTTCCAGACGTCCTGATCTTCAAAGCGGAGGAAGTCTTCATGAGGCTTCGTGGGTCGTCTTATCATAGACAGCTCAAGTCTTCATCAGAGCTGATAGTCACAAATGGAGTGTCAATTACGCCATTGCGGTAGAGCCTTCATGCTCTTCTCTTTTGCACCAGTGAAGCAATTGGAGGTTTTCCAAGCACAGAGGTGCCAGATGAATCAGTAACGTCACGCGCAAACTGACGAGCGATATAAGCCTGACGGAAGCGGTCTTTTGGAAGATCATATTGAATGAGCTCCCAAATCTTCGATTTTGGCTCAACATAACGACCATCCAAATCCTTCACAATCAAGTCCTGGAATTGTCAATTTCAAGCCATTCTCCGATAAGCTTCTCGTCGGATGCGCTTCCTTGAAATCACAAGTTGCAAAGGTCACATACCACAGAAACCGTATTCTACTTTGTCATGGAGCCCAGTATTGATAACAGTGGAAAGAGCAGATCGCCTCAGCTTGACGACTCATTCAGCTTTTGCCTCCATTCTCCCAGCAAGTTACCTTGACAAATTCGCTGACTTGATTGACCTGGCAAAGCGGATCTCCATTTCGCGGTGAACTTCGTCGACACTGCAACCACAAATGCTGTCATGTGGAGCATTTTGCAAGAGGGTCTTCCAAGCATAAGTCAGCTGGTCTTTTGTGATTGTGGACCGCTCTGTGATAACAGTCAGGCTCAACCACCTGCTCTAGCAAGTTACTGTTTTCTGGAAAGCCTGCTTCGAGATAGATGCGGGCTGAAGAGGTATTGGCCAAGGTGTACCAACCATCCGTTTCTTGGCTGGTCAATTCGCCTTGAACTGTTGACAGTTCCTCAGGCAGAGCAGCTTCTACGGCTTGCATATAGTCATCAAAAGAGCTGTGGACAAAGTTGATTTCGGATAAAGCTCATTGGCTACTCGGATGGCTTTATGGCTGAGGTCACGCTGAATCTGGCTGGTGGTCGCAGCCGTTCATCATCAGCCATTGATTGGTAGAGGCATGAGCTTCACATCAGCCAGCTTCTGCTCCCAGAAAACTTTCGCTTCTTCTGGATCTGGGATTTCATTTCCATTGCTGTACCAGTTGGCAAAGAGAATGCCTAGAACTTTACTGCCATCGGCACCTTGCCAGTACATTTCAGAGTACTGAGAAGTGAACTGCTCGTCCTCCAAGACTTGGTTGTCAAAGCCAATCGGTTTAACCCCACGGCCGAAAGTAGCTATGCAGAATGCCTCGATTGCTGCAAAAGTTGTGGTGCTGTCCCATATTTCCAAAAAGTATCTGGAAATAACCAATCTGAGTGGACTTTGCCCCATTTCTTGCACTCCTGCTGACCAATCTAGCTAGTACGGACATTGGCTTCGCTAGAAATCAAATAATCATCCTGCAAGATATAGAAAGGTCCAATCTTTAACTTCCCTTCATCAATGTAGCGCTGCAATTTATCGCGATTTTCTGGACGGATTTCCAGATAATCATCCAAGACAATGGTTTGCCTGTCTAGGTGGAAGCTCTTGAAATCTGGGCATTCTCAAAAAGATCAAAAGATTGTCAGTCTCGATCAACTGCATGCGGTGGATTCAAGGGAGATACCACTCAGATCCCAGTGGCTGTGAGAAATGATATGTGGCTGGTAATATTTTCATTTTTGTTCCTCTACTTGTTAATTCTATACCTCAATTTTAAATCATAATAATCTAATACCAATTCGCAAAACATCATGTTGGCCCAGCTGAACCATTCGCGAGAGTATTTGGTTGGATCATCCACATGGAAGCTTTTCATGCATAACACCCGTACCACCATCACAGGCCACGAGCAAGTCCAGAATCCGACGTTTTTCTTCCTTATCGTGCGTGGTTAATCCTTGAATGGCTAGGGCAATCGGCCAAATATAGCGGTAGAAGGTATGCGAGCTACCAAGTCCCGCAGCATATTTACCCTCATAATAGTAAGGATTTTCTGCGCTCAGAATGGTGCGTGTCGCTTGGTAGACTTCAGTCATCATTGAGCAAAAGCTCAGATATGCGCTAAAAGGCTTTGGTACATTCGATCGTCCATGGGAATGCTGGCATTCTAAACTGTCTACCTCAAAAGCGTAAATCTTTTTCACCTTTAGCATTTTGGGTGTAGGCGTGGTTTTCAATTCCTTCCTTGATTTCCTTTTTGCAGGCGCTGGCATGGAACGATCTCCTCAGCACCCTCTAAATTCAATTTTTCAAAGATTTCTGCCACACGGCCCAAGACAACCGTTGCAAACATATTCGAAGGCACCAGATAGCTGTAAATACAAGCATCATCACTTGGACGGAAGGCTGACCAAGTCAGACCTGTCACTGCAAAGTCAGGGCTCGCCATCATTGACCAAGGTATCTTCCTTGCGATCCGTATCACGGACAAAGGATAAGAGACATTTGCATGGTCCTGCTCGATCGTCCAAACCTCGTAGAATTTCTTTAACACCAGCAACAAAGGTCAGCATCTAGATGGCTTCCGTTTCCAGTCTCTCCACAAGAGATATGCCACTGCAGAGGATAGGCAGAGAGTCCACTTCGTACTTACGCTCCCAAATCCAACCAGACAAGTCTGTGTGCTGTCTCATGATGACCTTTTCCAGTTGTCAGCGATATTAAAGGCATTAGCATAAGGATCTTGAGAATCAGCGTCATCTGACGTTTGACCGTGCCAGCAACGTTTGACGGATTTTTGGATCTTGTCTTACCACAAAGAGGTGGGGCTTGAGCGAGCAGTCGAATCCTGTGTAAATTACATAGTGGAATATCGCCTGTCAGCACAAGTAGACCATCCCTCTAAAAATTTGACCGTGCGGTCCAGCGCATCCGCATAACAAACGCTCAAAACAGAGACCCAAGTCGATGATCTGCTGTGCTAACTCAGGATAGACTCAACCATTTTCTCAACAATTTTTAGAATAAAACTATATTCTTCCTTTTTCATACTCGTTTAGCATTCTCTAGTAGAAGTAAACAGTTTTTAAAATATATACACAAACCAAAGGCCCTCTGATAATATATTTTGACGTCCGCTACTTCCTGATCTACAAGTAGAAATCAAGACAAAGCTGCCGATTGAAGAGTTTTTCATGAAACAATACTGGGAAACGATTGATACCCGCTATGGAACGTGAATAATCCCTATAGCTTTTCCCACGGCAATACCCTCTGCCCTATGCGAGGGCACATTCGGCATGAATTATTTCGTTCCTCAGAGCAGCCATACAGATGGCTCTTGGTTCTTTAAACCAGACTTACCCATCTTCCAAGGCATCTCGTCTGACCCACCAGCCCAGTCCTTGGATTGGGACTTCTCTTGGCTCTTGCTCACGCCTGTCACCGAAAAAGATAAGCAAGCCTGATATCTATCACCGCCAGTCGTCGTTTCGACCGGACGAGTATTTTTCAGCCACATTATTTGAAAATTCACTCCAACCGTTATCAAGTCAGCATGGAACTGACTCCGACTACTTACGGAGCTCGCTTCCGCCTCACAAAGCCAAAGGGCCCAACCTATCAGTCTTATCCTGCACAGTGGGCTCAGGCTCATTTTCGGATGCTGGACGCCCACACGCTTTTTAGGCTGTCTGAAAGAAGAAACCAACCCAGCCAAGCAAGCTCTGACCATGCATGTTTGCCTGCGCTTTGACCAGCCCATTCAGGCCAGGGTCATGCCCTTGGCGAGGACTTGGTGCTAGACTTTTGAGCAGGGACAACTGCAATTTGCCCTCAGCTACTTCCTTTTATCTCGGAAGAGCAAGCTGTGACGAATCTGCCTCGCCGACTTTGATGCGGTGAAAGAGCAGACCAAGCAAGCCTCGGGAAAGCTATCTCCACCGATTTGATGTTATGGAGCAGGGGAAAGTTGACCGACGCATGTTCGACCAGACTCTTTACCGCCTTTTCCTCTTTCCTCAGGCCTTTTATGAAATCACTCCTGAAGGAAAAAGAAATTCATTGGGACTTTACCCATCAGACTGTCCAGCCTGGGAAATTCTTTACGAATATTGGTTTTTGGGATGGTTTTCGTACCAATTTTCCTCTGCTAGCTCTTATCGCACCAGAGATCTATCATGACTTTCTAGAAGGATTTCTGAATTTCTATAAAGAAACGGGCTATCTCCCTAAGTGGCTGGCTCCTGATGAACGGGGCATGATGCCAGAACCCTGATTGACGGCATGTTATTGCGGATGCCGCGAAAGATCCTCATCTCCTGACCTAGAAGAGGAATTGTTCCAAGCCATGCTGACACAGCCAGGAGAAAGAAGATCCTTCCAAACGTTACGGCTGACACGGGGCTAGCGACTACCAAGCCTTGGGCTACCTGCCAACAGATTATCATGAAAGCGTCAGCCACACGCTGGACTATAGCTATAGCGACTTTTGCATTGCCAGCCTAGCCAGCAAACTCCAAGAGGGAGCAAGTAGCCCAGCGCTACGCCCAGCAGGCACGCCATTACCAAAACCTCTTGACTCAGAATGGCTATATGCGAGCCAAAGACCGACAAGGACAATTCCGAGCCGACTTTTCTCCTTACAGCTGGGGGCGAGATTATGCCGAATGCTCTGCTATTCAAAATACGCTCAGCGTCTTCCACGATATCGAAGGCTTGAAAGAGCTCATGGGCGGTGAGACAGCCTTTACCGATTATCTGACTAGGCTCTGTCAGGACCAGCCCTATTTTGATGTCACAGGCTACGGCTACGAAATTCACGAAATGAGCGAGATGGCGAATGCCCACTTTGGCCCAGCTAGCCATTTCCAATCAGCCCAGTTTCCATATCCCTTATCTTTTCCGCTATAGTGCCAAGCCAGAATACACTAGCCTCCTAATCAAAAGCTTGAGAGAAGAGGCTTTTCAGCCTGATTGGCAGGCTTTCCCTGGCGACGAAGACAATGGCAGTCTTTCTGCTTGGTATATCTGGAGCGTCTTGGGCCTCTACCCTACTTGCCCCGCAAGCCTCACTCATGACTTAGGTATTCCTCTCTTTAACCACCTTCGCCTCTTCCTACCACAAAGTCAAAAATGGCTTGATATTTACGCCCACGATAACTACCCCCACTACCAGTTTGTGAAAAAGGCAGACTTAGACGGACGAAGCCGGCAGCGAATTTCCCATGAGGACTTACTGGCTTCTGACAGGCTGGATTTCTACCTGTCTTGCTGCCAAATCTCATCTTCTACACAATCATAAAACAGTAAAAGAGGCTGGGACAAAAGTCCCAGCCTCTCAATTGTCTTTGGATTATCGAGCAAGACGTCAGTGGTTGAGCGTCTCACTACGCTGATTTCATCAGCTTTTACAGCCCCACTCAATCTGTGCGGAGTAGGGACGACGAAATCGAATTCTAACGAATTCACCGATTTCGTCCCACTCTTTTCTCATTCTAACTCCCTTGACCTCAATCTTGAGTCTGCTTTTGACGACCATCCTCTCGGCTGGCACAAAGGTAAAATTCAATTCTTGCTGACCCTGTAAAAGCCAAGGTTGATAAGGTCAGCTCTTTTCTCGTCTCACCGTGAGCAAAGGTCACATCCCAGATTTGATCCTCATAAGCCGTTCCGTGCGTTCCTGTGCCGTGCTCCCGTAACCAGTCGAATCTGCTCCGCCTGCTCCAGTCCATCTAATCGACGCAGACTAATCTGGCTTGATTGCCCCCAATTACTGTGTCCGCTGCTTGTGAAAGCACCAAACCAGAAGGCCTCTTCTTCCTCCATAATCGCTGGTGTCCTGTACACGCCCAGCTTACTCAATAGTGGCAAGGCTTGGAAACCGTTAAAAATCGCGCAAGTAACGAGCCTCAACCATTTCGCCCAAAAAGCAGACGCTTATAGCCAATCGTCTGACCACGGGCAAATACAGTCCAGCCATCCCTCTTCTTAACCTCTAAGATAAAGCTCTGCGACCCTGTTGCCCTTGGCAATCGGTTCTCTGATTTCTAGCAAATTAAAAAGTGCAACTGCGACCTAGGGTCAATCTCCAAGACATAAGAGGTTTCCTCTCATTCGGAGCCCAGAAGCTATCCCTTTGACCATCCGTCAGATTGCTTGCTGGATAGCCTGCCCTTTCACTGCTACTTGTGACTTCGGCCTCCGCAGCCAAATCTTCATCGTAAGGCTGAGATAATCTGATGAAATTCCTGCAGGCGCTGGACATCAACTTCCGCCAACAAGCCTCCTTGGTCGGAGGCACATTGAGCAGAAGCGGTGTCCCCGCCCCACCGAAGCCAGATAAATATCCAGCAAATCCGTCAAGGACTTGGGGTTTGCTGACTGTCATGATAAAACCAACCCGAACGCAGGAAACATCTGCTTCCCCGACAGAATAGTGAGTACCGTCTGATCGCCATGGCAAAGATAGACAGGCGGTGTCTGCTCACTCAACTTTTTCCGGTCGAATCTTCTGCCACAAGGGATCGCCAGCTCGACCACTTTCATTTCCAATCCAACGCAATTCAGTCGCCCTCGGTTGAAAAATGACAGCGTCCTTTTGATAGCGACGAATGGTTTCAAACCAAGCGTCAAACTCATAGGAAAGCTTTTGCGCACCTTCTCCACGAGCCCCATCCATCCAGATTTCGATAAATTTTCCTTTATTACCATAAAGCGGATTGCTCAAGATTTCTTCTAATTGCCGCTGATAGTACTCATTGTAGGCTTTTTGAGTATCTACATGATAGAGCGGGTGGGCATCCCAAGGCGACAGATAAAGCCCCAACCATATCATACTGACTGGCTGAGCGGAAATCTCCGCCAAGAGATCCCCTTGCCATCTCTCCACGGACTGGCAGCCACCGTAGTCTGTATAGCGGCTCGGATAAAGAACAGCCATCGTGATGCTTGACCACGACAATGACCCGTTTAAAACCTGTTTTCTTTCAGAACCCTGATCCACTGGTCTGTATCCAGTTTAGTCGGATTGAAACGCTTGGGATCTTCTTGACCATTTCCCCATTCCTGCTCGTAAAAGGTATTGATGCCAAAATGGATAAAGCGGCCAATTCATCTCGATGATAAGCCAGCTGGCTGCCGAAGGCAAGGGGCCAAAATCCGCAATCTCTTCTATTTTCTTCATAAGTCTCGCTATTCCTCATTTCTTCCTAGTCAATCTCTTCTCTCTAGTCTCACTATAGCAAAAAGAAGACGCTAGCAACGCCTCCTTTTCGACTTCCTAAAAAGCCACTCATTCTTCTATAATTTGTGGAAGACTGAAAATCCTGACCTAATCTTTGCAAATCGTTTTTCTGATATCTCAGAATTTCAAATTCCTTTGAGTGCCTTTAACATCCCCTAGCATAATAATCTTGACAAACCTTAGTCAATCACAATCAAGGCCTTAATGGTCTTCCGTTCGTCCATATCTTTTATAGGCTTGGTCAATCTCTTCCAGTTTATAGCTGGAAGTAAAGACACGGCCTGGATTGATGTCGCCATCAAGAACTGCCTTAAGCAAGATTTGCTTGTCATAGGTGGTGACAGAGGCTGCACCACCTGCCACTGTGATGTTTTTGAGCAAAGGTGGAACCAGGGGCACGATTATTATAGTGGGGAACACCAACAAAACCTAATCGACCACCATTATGGAGGACTCCAAGGGCTTGGTCGACAGCCGCTTCTGTTCCGACACATTCAAGCGCAGCGTCGGCTCCGCCGCCAAGGATTTCGCGTACCTTGGCAATGCCTTCTTCTCCACGCTCAGCGACCACAGCTGTCGCTCCTGATTGAAGCGCCATCTTTTGTCGGTCTTCGTGACGGCTCATGAGGACGATTTGGGAAGCTCCCCGCATCTTAGCCGCGATAACAGCACATTGTCCAACAGCGCCATCCCCAATGACAACTACCTTGTCGCCTGGTTTAACATCTGCCACAGCGCCGCATGGTAGCCTGTCGGCATGACATCAGCCAGCGCCAAGAAGGACTTAAGCATCCCTCTGAATAGTCTGACGGCTGACCCGAATCTTCACCAAAAGCCCAGTTGGCATACTCAAAGCGCATATATTCCGCTTGCACCCCATCTGACCAGTTATTGCCAATATGCCGGTCACAAGTCCCGTCATATCCTGCTCGGCAAGCGTCGCAGTCCCCACATCCATGAGTAAAGGGAGCAATGACAAAATCGCCTACTTTCACAGTCGTTACTGCACCACCGACTTCCTCGACAATCCTGATCGCCTCGTGTCCACTGTTCATGCGCCCAGGGCTCACCTGCTCATTTCGATAACTCCACAGGTCAGAGCCGCAGACACAGGTCCGAACAATGCGGATAATGGCATCATCTGGGTCTAGAATTTTGCGGATGATCCATTTCTACTAGTCCAACTTGACCAGCCTTGAGATAAACTGCTGATTTCATTGCTTTTCTCCTGTGTTTTTGCTAACTATATTATATCACTTTTCAGGAGACCTAGCCTAAGGGAAGGTAAAAGAGTTGCGTGACAATTTTCTTTCCCAGCAAGCCCTACCCATCACTTTTTAAAGCCGCTTTCAGTCCTCACTAGCTGAGGCCATACTCCAGCAATAGCTGCTGAATCTATCAAAATGACCTCTAGCGTGACTCGGCTAGAGGTCTGATTCACCTCTGCTGATATGGGAGCAATCAGTTTATTCCATTCGGAACTGACTAACAATTGTTGATTATTAAATTTTAATTCCTTTAAGCGCTAATGATTTTCTTTTTATCTTAGCATTAGAAATATTGATCACAAAGCAACTATCGGTTAACATCTCGAAGACTGAAAAACCATCTAAAAAGCTTCTACTTTCATCCCACTGTCATAATCAGATAGGCTAAGCAGGCTCACCCAATGATTTAACCAATAGTCCAGTAAAGCAACGACTTATATGTTACAAATAAATATATCAGCAAAGCAAATCGAATGCGAAATTAATTTTTCCTTTCCTCATCTCTACTTATATTATACTCCTCCCACCAAAAATATTGCAAGTTGCTTACACTATGAAGTTTGGAAAAATTTAACTAAAAAGAATGAACATAAAAGTAAAGGAGACCCTAAAATGAGGTCTCCTTTTAGACTGTAGTTGATTTCTATCAGCTACTATATATAATATAGCATAACCTTATTTCGTCATCGTCTTTATGAAGCATGTTTTAACACCTTCAATAGCGCCTTCAACTGCATCTTTGCATCTTCAGCAACTTTTTGACTTTAGAAACAACTTTTTCAGCTGCTCCTTCTTTTTCAAGTTTTTCGTCACCGATTACTTCTCCCAACACCTTCTTTGACAGCGCCTTTAGCTTGGTTGAATTTTTCTTCTGTTGACATAACTATGTCCTCCTTTATTTCTTTTTTGTTTTTAATTATCGTACGCGAGCTTTTTCACTTGATGAAGCAGCATCTTTAACAGCTTCTACACCTTCACCAACTTTTCTTGAACGGCTGAAAAACCACCGCTAAGACCAGATTTTTGCTTTTTCGAATTGCTCTGAAGCAAATTCTCCTGTTGATTCAGCAACATCTGTCACTCGATCTTGAAGGCTAACTGAGTCAGCTTCATGTTGTTCTTTCGTTTTAATATCAACAACATTGACATTTACTTCAACAACTTCCAAATCAGTCATCTTAGAAACTTCCGCCACAACAACATCTTTTAATTTCCTGTACAAGGCAGGAACATTCTTTTGATATTCCACTACTACGTTCAAGTCAACAGCCACTTGTTCTTTTCCCCAACTTCAACATTAACACCATTCGTTACGTTATCAGTGTTAATCAATTTATCTGCTAAATTAGAGAAGAAGCCACCATCAACAGCTAGCAAACCTGAAACTTTCTCTAAAGAGAGACCACTGATTTTTTGAATGACTTTATCTTCGTAAGTCAATTCACCTTTTACTTCATGAGTTGCTTGCGCAACTTCTTTTTAGCAACATCTTTAAAAATCTTTATTTGTATTTGACATAAGAAACTCCTTATTATTTATTTAATATATTTTTGTTGTATATAATATCCGATTCCTGCTCCTATGGCAGCGCAAATCAAGACAAATAGTGTCTTAAAGAAGCCAAAGGATAGGATAAAGCAGCTAGAACACTGCCCGCTAATCCAGATAGGATTAGATATTGATATTTTTAAAACCATTCCATTTTTGGTACTTCCCTTACTTTACACGACTAGTATAGCTCAGCGATTTTTGGTTTGAAATCTGATCAGAGATTTCAAGCTTGACATCATGATTGAGACCGAAGAATTCTGTTAATCCAGTAGCAATTTCATCCTGAATCAACTGACTTCTTTTGATGATGTTTTCTGACGGAACAATTGCTCCTTTAACAGAAACCAGACATTTGTTTTTCCGGCTATTTACGGAAACTGTAGGATCTTTAATAAAATCATGGTCTGTCACCAGACTACGAACAAATCCTTCTATCGCTGAATTTTCAGCATTAGTTTACCATCCGCATCAGCTAACTGAATTTCCAAACGTCTCTTAGGATAAAAAAGTATCACTAACATCAGCAACAATATTAAGCTTGCTAAAACCAGTGTCCCCCAGAAAACATATCTAGATAGATAGTACCCTACAAACGGAATCTTTTTCCAAGTGAATAACTGGAGGCCTAAACCGCTAACTTTATGAAAATCTAGTAAAACAGGAATCAAAATCGTCAAGATTAAAAATACAGAAAATAAGGGAAAGTATTTTTCTTTGATTTTGACATATTGAATCCTTTTCATCATTAAATTATATTTGTACAAAAAAGCAATTCTATGCTTTCTTTCCTACAAAAACGATACAACTGCAACTACAATAACTGCGCCGATGATAGAAGGAATCAAAGCTATGCCAGCCAAACTAGGTCCCCAAGTTCCTAAAAAGAGACTGACCAACAGCTGAACCAACTAAACCTGCAACAACGTTGGCGACAATTCCATAGAACCGCCTGTTATTGATCCAGCAACCAGACCAATAAGCCCACCGATAATAATTGACCACAACATAGTGATTCTCCTTTCTAATTTTTCTGAATCAAAATGTCTTAATAATATTTTTATATTATTTTTGATTAATATAATTATATAATTTTTCCAAATTGGAAACATAATAATTCAGCTTGGTTTTTCTACCGTTTATCTGTACTATAGATACAAAAGATAAGAATTCCTTGTTCTACAGGCTTTTACAAGCATTTTTAGATATATTTCAGAGTTATTAAACGAGATTAAATGTATAAAAATATGGTATAATTTCCTCATAATAAAAACACTATATAAAGAAAGATAATATTTTTAATAGCGAGAATTACTGTCTAAAAAGAGTCACAGGGCAATTAGAACTATTAGAACTACTATTTAAAACAAACGCTGGTTTCATATTTCTGAACTGGCTGAACTATTAAATTGTACAGAACGTTCAGTAAAAAGATGATTTATCCCATGTTAAGTCCTCTTTTCCTCAATTGATTTTTCACTCGTCCACTAATGGCATATTGTATCATTAATACTGATGATAGTGATATTGAGATGGTCTATCATCATTTCTTTAAGCATTCAACTCATTTTTCAATTTTAGAATTCATCTTCTTTAACGAAGGATATGAAACTGAGAATATTTGTAAAGAGTTTTATATAAGCTCTTCCTCACTCTATCGTATAATCAGTCATATTAACAAAAATCATAAAAACAATATAATTTTTAAAATTAGTCTCAATCCTGCTCGAATCATTGGAGATGAGATTGATATCTGTTATGCACAATATTTTTCGAAAAATATTATTTTCTTGAATGGCCCTTTACAGATTTTTCAGTAGAACCTTTGTGTAAGCTGTTAGCACTGGTTTATAAAGAAACTGCATTTCCTGTCAATTTCGCAACTCAAAGAATGTTAAAATTGCTCCTGGTTACAAATTTATATCGAATAAAGTTTGGCCATTTCTTGGAAGTTGAGAAAAATTCTTTTAACAATCAATTGTTAGAATCCTTCATGCAAGCAGAAGGAATTGAAGACATTGTAGCGAGCTTTTGATTCTGAATATCATATCTCTTTGCATAAAGAAGTGATCGGTCAACTATTTGTCTCCTATTTTCAAAAATGTTTTTCATTGATGAAAATCTATTTATGAGCTGCCAAAAACAGATAGTTATGTAAAAAATTCGTATCAATTATTAAGTGATTTAATTGTTCAGATAGAAAGCAAATATAATCTTAAAATTGACAATAATGATAATCTTATTTGGCATTTGCATAATACAGCACATCTGCACCGTCAGGAACTATCTACAGAGTTTATTCTGTTTGATCAAAAAGGAAATACAATCAAGAACTTTCAAAATATTTTTCCTCAATTTGTTTCAGATATTAAAAAGGGATTGAACATTACCTAGAGACTTTGGATATCCATAGCACACCAATGAAAGTCAACCATCTATCCTATACCTTTATCACTCACAGCAAACATTTAGTGCTGAATCTTTTACAAAATCAGCCTAAATTAAAGGTTTTAGTCATGAGTAATTTTTGATCAGTATCATGCAAAATCAGTAGCAGAGACACTTTCTTATTATTGCAGTAATAATTTTTGAACTTGAAGTTTGGAATAAATTAGAACTATCAATTGATTCTTTAAAAAGAATCACCTTACGATATCATCATTTTCTAATTTTATTATTCCACCCATTGAGAACAAGAGACTGATCTATTCCAATAATATTAATACGGTCGCACTCATCTCCTTGCTTAACGCAATGATGTTTATTCGGATAGATGAGTGATTTAGACTATTTTGATAAAATAAAAACCGCAATCTAGCGGTTTTTATTCATTTATCTGAGCAATTTTTGAAAAACGGATACGCCCCTGTGAAGACAGAGATATATCCGTTTAATAATTATTTACTGCTTATTCATTTTTAGCATTCCAAAATGGACAAGTTTGTTCAAAACAAACCATAATAGTCCGCTATGGTCATCTTGGCTTTTTCTTCCTGCTTGAGGTCTTGGATGATTTGCCCTTCCTTCATGACAATCAGCCGGTTGCCGATTTGAGAGCATCCTCCATGTGATGGGTAATCATGAGGGCCGTCAGCTGGTCTCTGCGAACAAAGTCGTCAGTTGGCTCCATAAGAGCCACACTGGTCTTGGGATCCAGCGCAGCTGTATGCTCGTCCAAGAGAAGCAGTTCTGGACGCTTGAGTGTCGCCATGAACAGACTCAAAGCCTGTCTCTGACCACCTGATAGAAACTCAATCGGCGTATCCGAGTGTTTCTCCAGACCATTGCCAATCTGATCAATGGTCTCCTGAAACTCCTGCCGATAGCTATTCAGCCGACGAGGGACTAGGCCACGGGATTCGCCACGAAACTTGGCAATCAGCAGGTTTTCCGCCACTGTCATCCGAGGAGCCGTTCCCATCTTGGGATCTTGAAAGACGCGCGATAAATATTTGGCTCTCTTTTCAGGTGAAAAGTTGGTCACATTTTTCGCCCAAGATGTCATCTGCCGCTGCTCAGAGAGAGCGTACCGGCAATGACATTAAAAAGAGTTGATTTCCCTGCTCCATTGCCACCCAAAATCGTGATAAAATCATGCTCATGAATCTCCAGCGACACATCGTTTAGGATGACCTTTTCTTCATCAAAGCCGTTATTGACCCGCTTGCTGGCATTTTTTAATTCTACAATCGCTGTCATTTGCTTAACTTAGCTCCTTTAAAGAATTTATTTTTCAAGGTCGGAATCATGAGGCAGACCGCCAAGATAACCGCACTATAAAGACGGAGATAGCTCGTGTTGAAGCCAAGAGCGATGACACCCCAAATCAGAAACTGGTAGGCAATGGCACCAACCACAATGGTAATCAGGCGCTCAGCCAAGGTCAGACCCCTAAAAAGCACTTCTCCGATAATCAGACTGGCCCAATCCGACGACGATAACCCCAATCCCGCGGGGACACATCCGCATAGCCTTCCTGCTGGGCAATCAGAGCACCAGACAAGGCAATGACGCCATTAGACAAGATCATGCCCATCAATTCCATGCGGCCAGTATTGATACCGAAACTACGCGCCATATCAGGATTGTCTCCAGTCGCGATATAGGCCCTGCCCCTAGCTTGGTATCTAGGGAAAAGAGCAGAGCGACAATAACCAGACTGACAAAAATCAAGCCTGTCAGAGATTGTTAATTTCTCCAGAGAAGGGCAAAAGTCCTGAATCTGCTGAGTTCCCAGCAGACCTAGATTAGCCCGCCCCATGATCATAAGCATAATGGAATGGCAGAGGTCATGACCAAAATTCCTGACAGCAGGGTCGGAATCTTGCCCTTGGTATAGAGAAGCCCGGTCGCCAAGCCTGCCAGACATCCCGCCAACACCGCAGCCGCCGTTGCCAAGAAAGGGTTCACCCCTTGGTAATCAAGGTGACAGCTACCGCCCCACCTAGTGGAAAAGGAACCTTCAGTCGTCATATCTGGAAAATTCAAAATCCGAAAAGTCATGAAAAATCCCCAGACCTAAAAATGGCCCAGACCAGACCTTGTGAAATAATGGAAAGAATCATCTTATTGTCCTAACTAAATTAAAAATCGTATTCTATTTTAACACTAAAAAGCAGCCAATTTCAATGCCGAAATACCGACAGATAAATTGGCTTTCCTAGAGTAATTACTGAACGACAGTCATTCGCCCTGTAGCAACGTCATATACTGCTCCTGAAATCTCTACATCATCTGGGATTAGAGTGATTGGCGGAGAAAGCTCCACGTCTTCCCGCACACTTTCCTCCACATCTGTAAAAGGAAGGAAATCCCGACCGCTAACATCAACGCCTAGCTCTTGATTGAGAAAAGCAGTAAATTCTTCATTTTTGAAAGTTTGTGCGCCACAATCCGTATGGTGCAAGACTACAATTTCCCTGTGTGCCCATCTGCTGCTGTGAAATAACCAGCGAGCGAATCATGTCCTCTGTCACCCGACCGCCAGCATTGCGCAAGATATGGGCATCTCCCAGCGCCAGCCCCAGAGCCTGAGCCACATGGAGCCTAGAGTCCATGCAGGTCACGATTGCCACCTTGGTCTTGGGCTTAATCGAAGGTGGGAGGTTCCATGCAGGTCCACATAGGCTTGGTTGGCCTTCATAAAGTTTTCAAAATAGGACATTCTTTTCCCCTTACTAGAATTTATTTGATAGTCAAACCATTTCCTACCATCTTATCATCTTTTGGGTATTTTGTCAGTTTTCAGATCTAGATAAAGCAAAAATGTCCGTTTTTATGAACAAATGAAATGAAATTTTTAAAAAGATGCGGAAATTCATCCACACCTTTCTATGAACCTTTTGCGATATAGCGGCTGAGTGAGCCCGCAAAGCTTTGAAGATTGAGACTTTGAACATAGATTTCCCAGTGCCTCGGAAGGTGTTGACAACTCCTTCTCCCGTTCCGATCGACTGCCAGAAACCATTTTTCCAGATGGATATTATAATCCAAGGACTGACTCCAAGCTACGACATGAGCATTGTCAATGGTTACTTCTTGGTTATTTAGTTCAATTTTCCTAATCGATCCGTAGGCATTGGCCAAGAGAGTGCCCTGACCTTGAGTCGTCATGACGAAGAGGCCACCTTGACCGCCAAATATCGCCTTGCCAACAGATTGGCGCTCCATGGTATAGTAAGCTGTACCGTCCAGAGCCAGAAAGGCACCGTCATTGAGCCGGTACTGCTTTTCTCCCAGATAGAGAGGAATAACTTGGCGGGGAACTTCTGGTGCTAAAAGCTAGAAACCGTTATCGGACTGGGCAACAGCTTGGGTAATGAAGGTACTTTCACCAGACACCATAGAACGGGCTGACTGCCTTGACAAAGCGTCCCAAACCTGAACCGTTAGCATTGAGCTGAGTGTTCAAGGTCACATTAAGTGTGATAGACCATACTGCCACGCTGGATAAAGACCGTCTCTCCTTGATTGAGGTAGAGGTCAACGAGTGGAAATTGCATGTTGCTATCCATGGAAAATTGCATAAGAGTTCCCTCCTTGTAAGAAAATTATAGCAATAATAAAATATTTTTGCAATCTAAAACAAAAGAAAATCATCCAGCAAAGACTTTTTTCAAGACTTTCCCCAATTGTTGTCACACCGATGACTTGGATATTGTCTGGCACCTTGAGGCCGTTCAGAGAGTTTTTGGGAGCATATATCTTGGTGAATCCTAGCTTCGCTGCTTCGTTGATGCGCTGCTCGATGCGGTTGACCCGGCGGATTTCACCAGTCAGGCCAATTTCACCGATAAAGCACTCTTGAGGATTGGTCGGCAGATCCTTGTAACTGGAAGCAATGGCTACCGCCACCGCCAAATCAATCGCTGGCTCATCTAGTTTGACACCTCCAGCTGACTTGAGGTAAGCATCTTGATTTTGCAGGAGGAGCCCCGCCCTCTTTTCCAGAACCGCCATGATGAGGCTGGCTCGGTTAAAGTCCAGTCCAGTCGTGGTCCGCTTGGCATTGCCGAACATGGTCGGTGTCACCAAAGCTTGCACCTCTGCCAAAATCGGCCGCGTCCCTTCCATGGTCACGACAATAGACGAACCTGTCGCGCCATCCAGCCGCTCTTCCAGAAAGACTTGGCTTGGATTGAGCACCTCAACTAGCTCCGCCAGACTGCATTTTCAAAAATGCCGATTTCATTGGTTGAACCAAAACGGTTCTTGACTGCTCTCAAGATACGGAAAGTGTGCTGGCGTTCGCCCTCAAAAATAAAGCACGGTGTCCACCATATGCTCTAGCGTTCGGGGACCAGCTAAGGTTCCTTCCTTGGTCATGTGACCAACGATAAAGGTCGCGATATTATTGGTCTTGGCTAGTTGCATGAGCTCGGCTGTCACCTCGCGAACCTGAGAAACAGAGCCTTGAACACTAGAAATTTCATGGCGACATCACCGTCTGTATAGAGTCAATAATCAGAAAAATCTGGCTTGATTTTCTCAATCTCTGTGCGGATATTTTGCATATTGGTCTCGGCGTGAGATAAAAATTCACTGTCAATATCACCGAGGCGTTCCGCCCGCAACTTAATCTGCTCAGCTGATTCCTCCCCGCTGACATAGGAGAACCGTACCCACTTGAGACAATTGGGTTGAAACTTGTAGGAGAAGAGTTGATTTCCCTGATTCCTGGATCCCCACCGATAAGGACGAGACTCCCTGTACCACTCCACCTCCAAGTACACGGTTGAATTCCTCCATCTCCGTCTTGGTTCGATTGACATTGATTGAAGTGACCTCAGCCAGCTTCATGGGCCGGGTCTTTTTCGCCTGTCAAGGAAACACGGGCATGCTTGACTTCTGCGGCCTCTACCTCCTCAACAAAAAGAAGACCAAGAGCCGCAGTTGGGACAGCGGCCGAGATACTTGAGCGAATGGTATTCACAATTTTGACAGACAAAAGTTGTCTTTTTCTTAGCGATGATAAAACCTCTTTCTATATCTCTATCTCACATTCAATCACTTGGCAAAAATCAATTTGCTCATTTGGCACAAACTGACGGATCAGCATGCGATGGGCTACAAGGACTACTGTCTGGTAATCTCGATACTTTGCCATACAGTCTACAAAACGAGCCTTCATCTCCTCAGCCGTCCCATACTGAATAGGACTACTGGGGAGCAAGGCACCATTATTTTCTAAAAACAGGCTTCGAGCTTTTTCAAAGTTCCCTCTTCCCGTTTGATAAACCTGCCATTCATGCTAGCAAAGGCTCCACTCTAAAGGAAGGCCAGTGGCACAAGCCACATAAGATGCCGTTTCTAAAGCTCGCGTCATTGCAGAAGACACCAGCAAATCAGCTGAACGCAGTAAAGGATGCTGGCAAAGTTCCTGAGCCTGCCGTCTTCCCTGCTCAGATAAAGGCGCCAAATCCAGACCAAAGCCAGTATAAGAACGCTCCTCTAACTCATGGTAATCAGGCTCACCATGGCGCACAAAGATCACTTTCATCTCAATGCCCAGTAGAGCCAAATCCGCCTGTCCGCACACCGTCGGCTACATCCCCATCCGCAATCAAAAATGGTGCGAAAACAGCCTGCACAATGCGGTCACCCACTTCCAGTACAACCTCTTGGTCTGTGATGTTCTGCATCTGAGCAAAGATATGCCTTCATTTCCGGGATTGCCGTAGTAGTCACCGTCGATGACCCCAACGGAGTTAATCAAGACCAGACCTTTTTACGAGGATTGGACGAGCGGTCGTAAAGATAAAGCACCTCACCCGGCTGCATATAGGCCTTGATACCCGTCGGAACCAGCTTAATCTCCCCCGGCGCAATGATGGTACGCTCTGCCACTTTCAAATCATAGCCCGCTGCGTGAGCCGTCTCTCTCTTAGGTAACAAATCTTCATTTGGAAAGCTGGAAACTAGTCAAATCCACGAATTTTCATACATTTCTCTTTTTCTATTTTTGCTGTCCCTATTATACTAAATTCGCAAAAACAAGCAAAAACCGCCGTTTGGGCGGTTCTCCCTAGTATAAATCTTTGACGGCCTCTCCATCCTCTAGATAGGTAAACTGCTCCGTCAAATCTGACGTAAAAACCTGATACATTTCCTTAAAGCTCACGGCCAGCGAGTAGCGGTCAAGGTCTTTGCGGTCAATCCAGAATACCTCGCCTTCTTCGGATGAGAGCAGTTCTCCCTCAAAACGATTGGTCTTGTAAAGAAAAAAACGATATAGCGCTCATCTTTTTCAGTGTAAAAACTGCTTGACACCAACAAGCGAGGCTCATAGATGGTCAGAACCCGTTTCTTCCTTTGATTTCCCGTATCACTGATTTGACAAAAGGACTCATGATGCTCAACTATGACCACCTGGAAAGCAGAGGCCCGTCCAATCATCATTTACTTTTATTTTTGCACTAAAATGCGGTCCCCATCGTAAACCATACACATATTTGTTAAAAATAACTCGCTCTGCTCTTGACATTTCTGCTCCTCCATCTACCGACCGATTCGCTCGGCCTGCTGTGATTCATTATAACATAAAAAGGCATCAAATTGATGAAAATCCAGATTTCTCAGCCCTTCCAGCAAAAACCGCCGATTAGGCGGTTCTTATAGGGAGATTATTATGAAAAAGAAAAGTTTTAGGATTTCATCAAATAAAGTTAGGAGGTCTTCATTTGATGGTTATATTATATAAAGCCTATCTTAAAATTAGCTAAAAATAATTTTTAGATTTTATAATTCTGCAAAAGATATTGAAATAGCTCTAAGTTGCCCTTTTTCTTCGTTGATCAAAAACTCTGGATGCCACTGAAGGCCGATGATACGACTGCCATCCACAGCCTCAATCGCTTCGATGGTATTATCCCTTGGGTCAAAGGCGGTTGCTCGAAATTAGGCGCCAAGTCCTTGATGCTTTTGGCGATGGACAGAATTGATCTGGCTGGCTTGACCAAATAAACGCTCCACGACGCTGCCTTTCTCTGTACGAATGGAGTGCGAAGTCCCAAACGGTTGCCCCTGCCAATGATTGTCAATTTGTTGATTAAGCGTGCCACCAAAAGCGACATTAACCAACTGCAGACCACGACAGATAGCTAAGACTGGCTTACCCTGACGAATAGCTTCCTTTAAGAGTGCCAGCTCAAACTCATCGCGAGCCAGATTGTAATCATCGCTATCGATGGCCTTTTCCTCCCCATAAAACTGTGGATGAACGTTTTGACCACCTGATAAAATGAGCTTATCAATGGTTTCTATATAGTCCTTGACCAGACTCTTATCCCCGACAGGAATCACCATAGGCAGACCGCCGACTAGCTTGATGCTTTCGGCAAATTTGCAAGATACAGACGAATGAATATTTTTGCCCGCCTGATCCACTGGACAAAGATTAGCCGACACTCCAACAATTGTTCTGCACATAGATGATCCCTCCTTAACTTGATATAGAATATCTTACCATTCTACCTCTCAGCCGTCCAATAGTATAGTTGGCCATAAAAATTTTTATGTCAAGAACAGCTTTCCACAAAAATAGATATAGTAGCGACAGATAAGAAAAATCAGCAGAAGTCCGCTGATTTCATTTTTCTAATTCAAGCATGACGCTGACTGCCGTCAAGGCATAAAGCGGAGCAGTTTCAGCCCGCAGGATACGTGGACCTAGACCAGCGGAGACAGCACCTGCTTGGCCAAAGGCTACTATTTCATCTGGCGATAGACCACCTTCTGGTCCGAAGATGAAGAGCAGTTTGTCTCCTTATCCAAACCTTTCACGAGCCCTGCACTAGAGCTGCAGTTTCTCCTTCTTTTGGCCGATTCTTCATAGGCCACGACGATGCGATCAAAGTCTGCCAAGACCGCCAGAAAAGTCTGCCTTTTGTATCAAAGAGCCGAACCTCAGGAATCATATTGCGCTTTGCTCTGCTCTGCTGCTCCCTGAGCAATTTTCTCTAGTTTTTCGCTCTTTTTAGCCAGCTTTTTGCTATCCCACTTGGCCACCGACCAGTCAGCTGGAAAGGCCCAGATAGCATTGGCTCCTAGCTCTGTTGCCTTTTTGAGTGATAAATTCCAACTTATCACCCTTGGGAAAATCCTGAAGCAATGGTCACTTGAACCGGCAGCTCGGTATTGTCCGCCAGCTCCTCCAAAATTTCCAAACTCTGCTGGCTGGGATCCAACACCTGAGCCAGCCGTTTCACGCCATCATCAAAGACCAGTGTGACTTGTTCATCCTCTTTGAGCCGCATGACCGAAAACATATGTTTGGCCGTGTCCTTATCCGTGACCACCAGAGGGGACTGAGGGACTTCTTTTATAAAATACTGATGCATCTATCCACCTATCACGCCTGAAATATCCTGCGTTTTCTTAAAGACACAGGCATTCCATTCGCCCTGAATCATATGTGTTTCTAGGAAAAACCCTGCTGCTTCTACTGACTCGCGCACCATTTCCCACTTCTCAGAAATGATTCCACTCATAATCAGGTAGCCTTCGTCCTTGACCAAACGATAGGCATCATCTGTCAGATGAATCAGAATATCCGCCAAGATGTTGGCTACGATGACATCCGCCTCAATCTCCACACCCTTGAGCAAATCGCCTGGGGCTACATGGATGTTTTCCATACCCGGATTGAGCTCAATATTTTCCTGAGCGACGCGAACCGCTACGTCATCCAAGTCATAGGCAAAGATTTCCTTAGCGCCAAGAAGCGAGCTGGCAATAGAAAGAACACCAGAACCTGTCCCCACATCCAGCACTGTCTCCCCACCACGAAGGACCTGCTCTAAGGCAAAGAGGCTCATCTTGGTTGTCGGGTGGGTTCCTGTTCCAAAGGCCATACCAGGATCCAGCTTGATAATCTTTTCTCCCGCCGTTGCCTCATAGTCTGTCCATGACGGCACGATGGTCAAGTCATGAGTGATACGAGCTGGTTCATAGTATTTCTTCCAGTTGTCTGCCCAGTCTTCCTCAGCCAAGGCAGTCGTCCCCATCTTGACCTCTCCTAGATCCATAAAATCCATCAATTCTGCTAAGCGAGCCTGCAAGTCCGCTTCAACCGCTGCTACATCAACCGTTTCCGGATAATAGGCTGTCACTACAATTTCTTCTTGTTGTTCGACATCAGGAAAAATCTCACCAAAGCGGTCGACATTTCCCACATAGTCCATGCTGTCTTCGATCGCAACCCCTTGGGCGCCTAACTCGATCAAGAGATTAGAGACCAACTCCTCCCCCTCACGCTTCACTGTAACCTTTAACTCTTGCCATGTTTCCATCATTAAGATACCAAGCCCGTAAAACACAAAGCCAAAATAGGAAACTCTCTGAAGACACTTGTGTCTATGAGAATTTTATCTTTTTGGTATAGTGTTTAGGGCGGGTTCAGTTTAGAAATTTAACCGAACCGTCCTTTCTATTTCTCTATCAATTTTTTCATGTAGACCATATCCATGCCTTCTTTTTCAGGCTCGATATGGGTTTGATGGTAGCCATTCTTCTCGTAGAAGGCGACCATGCCTGCATCCTGTAACACCGTACACAAATCCCACTGTGTGATGGTTGGAAATTCCTCTTCTAGCAAGCGCAATCCCTCAGAGCCATAACCTTTTCCTTGATACTGGGGCAAAATCGCTGCCGTTCCCAACCAAGCTTTCGTTAACTCGTCATTGGTCTGAATTCGTAGAAATCCGATTTTATCTTCGTTTTCTTTCACAAAGTAGTAATAGCTATTGGGACGCTCGACTAGTTTCCATTTGATTCGCTCTCGATCTTCTAGATAGGGATCATATTCATCTTGGTATTTGTCATAGACTGCCTTAAAACTGGCTCTTTGAATGGCAATAATGGTTTCTAAATCCTCTGCTCCTGCTTTCTCAAGTGTTATCATAAACTTTCCTCCACATAATCTCTCACCCGTTCTTGCAATTGAGAAACAACTCGATCTGACGTTAAAAACTCTCCAAAGCTCACTAACTTATAGCCCTGCCCCTCATCTCCAAAGTCAATGCGATCAAACTCTTCTTGGGCTAGATTGCCAACTAGAAAAACGAACTGTTTCTTCTCATCCAAGATGCCAGGATAGATCCCAGACCAGATCACTTCCTCTTTCGACAGTTGGATGTTCAATTCCTCATAAATCTCACGCGCCACACACTCAAAAGGTGTCTCATTTCCTTCCCGACCACCACCTGGCAAGTCCCACATATTGGGGTAAGGAATCGTTTCTTTATCATCGCGCAAGATGGTCAAAATTTGCCCCTCACAAATCAAGGCAATTTTACAACCTGTAAATTCGAACCGTGCTTCTAAGCAATCCTCAAGCATGAGCTTTCCCTCCTAGTATCTCGGATAGGGATAAAAGGTGCTTTCTTCTAGGCCAACTTTGCCTTCTTCAAAAACTTCTTGGTTCCAGACGATCTCAAAGCTCTCTGCTTCTTCGTCTGCTAAGAAATCCATGAGCTCATCCAAGGCCAGCTCAGCTGTATCTCGGAGGAAAGTCGCAAAATAGGCTAGAAACTCACGAGACAAGCCTTTTTTAGGCTCATAAGGAATCGCTGTTAAATAGGCATCTTCCTCCACATGAGACTTGGCTGGATTGTAGAAGATGACAGCTTCTTCAAAGAAGATATCCTCATCAGACTCTTCGCCAGCTTCATCAACTAGTGCAACCCCGCCTGTGTTTTGCGCTTCCAAGAGAAAAGCCACTTCTACCGCATGGTTTTTCTTATCCCAATTGATCTCAAAATCAAAGGGAAAAACCTTGTCCATCTCCTCTTCTAAAATATCTAAAAATCCGTATTTAGACATAGCGTCCTCTTTCTAATTTCCCACTCTTAGAGCGGAATATGATACAATAGTTACTACAATCTTACCATAAAAAACGCCTCTTTGAAAGGAGACAAAGCTAGAAAGGAGAAGGAAATGCCCGACAATCTCGCACTCCGTATGCGACCACGGACGATCGATCAAGTCATCGGTCAACAGCACCTGGTTGGAGAAGGCAAAATCATTCGTCGCATGGTCGAGGCCAATCGTCTGTCCTCTATGATTCTCTATGGACCTCCGGGGATCGGAAAGACCAGTATTGCTTCTGCGATCGCAGGAACGACCAAGTATGCCTTTCGGACTTTTAATGCAACGGTTGACAGTAAAAAACGCCTACAAGAAATCGCAGAGGAAGCCAAATTTTCTGGCGGCTTGGTCCTGCTTTTGGACGAGATCCATCGCCTCGATAAAACTAAACAAGATTTTCTCCTGCCTTTGCTCGAAAGTGGTCTGGTCATCATGATCGGTGCAACGACTGAAAATCCCTTTTTCTCTGTCACACCCGCTATTCGTAGCCGGGTACAAATCTTTGAGCTGGAACCGTTGACGACAGAGGAGGTCAAGCAAGCTCTAAAAACGGCGCTGGATGATCCCGACCGTGGCTTTGACTTTCCAGTCGTGCTCGATGAGGACGCTTTGGATTTCATCGCTACCTCAACCAATGGAGATCTTCGCTCTGCCTTTAATTCTCTCGATCTGGCTGTGCTGTCGACCTCTGAAAATGCAGAAGGCATCCGCCATATTACGCTAGAGATCATGGAAAACAGCCTCCAGCGCAGCTACATCACTATGGACAAAGATGGAGACGGCCACTACGACGTGCTCTCTGCTCTGCAAAAGTCTATCCGTGGTTCGGATGTCGATGCTAGTCTCCACTATGCCGCTCGTTTGATCGAAGCCGGAGATCTACCCAGCCTAGCTCGTCGCTTGACTGTCATTGCTTATGAGGATATCGGTCTGGCCAATCCAGATGCGCAGATTCATACCGTAACAGCCCTTCAAGCAGCTGAGCGCATCGGCTTTCCTGAGGCCCGCATTCTCATCGCCAACATCGTCATCGATCTTGCCCTTTCGCCTAAATCCAACTCAGCCTACGTTGCCATGGACAAGGCGCTAGCTGATCTTAGAAGTTCTGGCAACCTTCCTATTCCTCGCCACCTCCGCGATGGTCATTATGCCGGAAGCAAGGAACTGGGAAATGCGCAAAACTATAAATACCCTCACAACTACCCTGGCAACTGGGTCAAACAAGACTACCTGCCAGAAAAGCTCAAACACGCGTCCTACTTTATTCCCAATGAAAACGGCAAGTACGAGCGTGCTCTTGGAGCCACCAAGGAGAAGATTGATCAATTTAAGAAAAAGTGACATCGGTTTCAAAAAATTGAGATTTTCCCTTGAAATATTTTCAAAATGTGGTATCATATACATATAGAAACGCTGTGGTGTACGACTTCACACTTAAGTGTTGACCGACTATTTTTTGTATTATTAGGGAAACAAAAGACTTCTGGCAGTATGCAGGCCGTTTCACGCGGAAGCAGCTAAGTCAGAGCGAGTTGCCCACCTGCTTAATTGCGCGGGTTCAATACAAATCGTGAAGTTTCGGCACCAATACAGCTTTTTATATTTGCCTCCTTAGCTCAGTTGGTAGAGCAGTAGACTCTTAATCTATGGGTCACAGGTTCGAGCCCTGTAGGGGGCATCAAACTTCAACAGTAAAAGCCTTGATAACCAAGGCTTTTTTGCTTGTCTTAAGAGCATTTGCCCCATCGTTTGCCCCACATTTTTTTTATGAGCAATCTTTCCAGATATCTCTGATTTGATTAAATTCCTCAAAAATTTTCTCTTCTAAAGTGTGTCCATATACTTCTACCAACATTGAAATATCTCTATGCCCTAGAATTTTTGCAATAACTCCAAGGTCAAACCCTTTGTGCCAGAGGTAGCTTCCATAGGTGTGACGTGCTCCTTTTGTCGTGATAATTGGATAAATGTCCAACTCATTTAAGAGAACACTTAAAGCTTTATTGACACTTGCAATATCTGGAACTGAATGAATATATCCAAAATGTTGAAAGATCATTCGATATCGATTTTTGATTCCTAACTCCATGTTTGATCTTTCTTGCTCCGTTTGTAAAAGGCGCAAAATTTTGATACACTCTTCGTCTATCGGAACCATCCGAATAGACGTTTTATTTTTTGGTGGAACAAACTTATGAGAGAGAGTATTATACCTCCTGTATGTTTTTAACAATCCTCTGTCAAAATCAACCTCATTCCAAGTTAACGCTACTAACTCTCCAAACCTCATGCCTGTTTTTAATAGAAAATAGACGATATAAGGAACAATTGAACGTTGGTAATCGAATTTTCTCTTTACTGCTAAAAGTAAATCCAGATAGTCCTTTTCTGTATGTAAATATTTCTCTTCTGTCACCTGTTGTTCTTTGGATGAAAATAACTCGACATGTTGTGTAAAATCATCTATTAGAACTTTGTCTGCAATTGCCATTTGGATGCTCTGATGAATTCCAGTATTCAATCTACCAAGAAAATTTCTACCAACTGTTTGCCCATACTTATTCATTATTCTTTGGTATTCACTCGCACGAATTTGAGTGACTTTTTTATTTCCAAATAATCTTTCAATTGTGTTTTTACGGAGAAGATATTTTTTCTTTGTCTCTTCCGACCTACTACTCGGTAGAATTTTTAGTTCAAGCCATTCTTGATAGAGATCGACAAGAGAAATATCTCTAGAAATTCTTTTCCCTAAACGAAGTTCTTGCAGAATCGGCTCAGCTTCTGACTCTGCAAGTTTTTTTGTTTTAAAACCGCTATTATGAGCAACAGTTTTTCCTTCGTTACGAATTTCATAGGTCCATAAGTTACTATCTCCTCGCTTTCGATAACGAACACTTGCCATATTACGCCACCTCTGTTCCTAGAATCTCATTTACAACACTTTGGAACAACCATCAAACGTTTACGATTATAAAATGTATAACCTCGTGATACAAGTAATTCTCTTGCCTGATGGATAATATCATTTGCAGTGTGAGGGCGATAGCCCATTTCAATTAATTCTTTGTTACTAATTAAATTATGATCCATAGTTATCCTCCTTATTTATTTTCTAAATTCAGAAACTCGCCTACAAGCAGTTGTAATTCTGTATTTAATTTAGGGAGATTCTGTATTAATACTTCTTTTAATTCTTCCGCAAATTGGTTCGTTTCTTCTCTCAATAGTTTGCGGACTCTTGTTTTTTTCTTTTTGATGCTATCTGATTTTAAATTTGGAAAAGCCAATGACAACAGTTCAGGATTGTTGAGAAAGATAATTGTAAATGCTCTTTGCTCCACTCGAATATGATCTAGCTTATAAAATCCGAAATTATCAAGTCGATTCATAATATCTTGGACCATCTCCTCCCCAATCGCTTTGGTTCTGAGTTGGAACTCTAGTCTCCACCAAAACGGATTTACAGCCAAATCTAGCTTCTCTTCACGCTTGTGAGCAATGATTTCTTTATTCTTATCATATAACCTAACTTGTACATTACTACCGCTAGAACCCCAATATTTCGTCTCTAATTCGCCCCCTCGACCATAGAAGACCTTATGGGTAACACCACCTTTAATATGTTGCAAATTAACGATCTCAGGCCTGTTGAGAATGTCAAATGCCAAATCAAAACGAGACAATCGTACCGTCAATGAATTCAATCTGGCAAAGTACATTAATTGCCTCCATACTTTCATTCCATCAAATTCTTTTAAAGTGTTAGGATTGAAATCAATCCGAATCAATTGTTCACCTCCATAAGTGGATAATTGAAAAAATATAATATTGATTGAATCATACTCATTAAAATCTTTAGCTAAAGTAAAGACATCATCTCGCACGTTATCATGTATTTCAAATGAGTCAACTCTTGTACTTATTGCCTGTTTCAGATTTTTGAAAATTCGTCTTAGGGAACCCGTGTCTGTATCCCAGATAACCGTTAATCTATCAATACTGACATCTAACCTCTGTACTAATTCTCCTATTTCACATCGTTCTTGAATGCTTCTTAAATCTTGTATAGAAACCAACAAAATCGTCCCCCCTTCTTTTAGATTTTTTAGGTCTCAGAAACACCGTCAAATCAACGTTTGCTCGTTCCGTCGTTCTTTGGACGTTGTCCTAAGTGTACCTTTTTGCTGGCTGTTAGAATAGCCAGCTTTTGCTTTGCTAGAAATTGTCTGGACGGCAGTCTGCAGGACTTCGCCTGACTTCCCGTCAGGCTCGTCCCTTGCCCTTGTCCACACAATTTCTAGCTCCAAGGCTTCGAATAGTCATCAGTCATAGTCATAGTCTCGTCCTCAAATTCCTCCTCACTTACTATTCCTAAACATACGACTTATTTGTATCATTTGTAACTTATTTGTAAGTTATAAATATATTTTATAAAAAACATTTGGAATAGTCAACTAAAAACTTGATTTGTAAGTTTATAGGTGATAGAATAAGTTTAAAATACAACATAGGAGTTTATCATGACCTTTATTATTCAAAATTTTGGACCCAATTTGGCACGACTACGCATAGAAAAAGGGGTAAGCCAAACTCAACTAGCTGAAGATTTAGGAATCGGTAAACAATCCATCTCTGACTACGAAAAACAAAAAAGCTATCCTACCTTTGCAAATTTAGATAAGATAGCAGAATATTTTAATGCAACTCCAACTCAACTTTTTGGAACGAGTAAGGAGATTGAATTAGAAAAGAGTGTTCTTGAATCGAATGAATACTCTGATAAAGTAAGTGAGATCTTAAAGGCTGTCAAATACATCGAACATTTTCTACAAACTGATGGACAGTACTTAGAGGATTTACTTTACCTAACAAGAGGCAAACAACTATACACAGAAGATGGAGAAGAGTTGTATATTGATCCAACTTCTCAGAAAAGAACATTTCATACCCAATATGAACCCGGTTTTATTGTAGCAAGAGATAAATCCCCACTAGAACTCTTAATTGAAAATAAGGACCTATTAGATTAAAAAAAGCGAGTTTTAGGCTCGCTTTTTCTATTATATAATCTTATTCTTCATTATCAATCGTCAAACACTCCGCCTGTAAGCTGGTACGTGAAAAATGTGCTCCAAGGTTTTGACAATTCGCGTCACATGAAGTTATTTAAGCATCTCCTATTACCATTTTCTGTTATAATAAATTGTACTTCTAAAAATAGAAAGGTCTTAAGATGACAACTCTTATTAAACATAAACGTGTAGAATTTTCAGAACTTTTTTATGACTTAGTTTTTGTTTTTGCAATTTCAAAAGTAACTACTTTAATTGAGCATCTTCATAACGGTATTTTGACTTGGAATTCTTTCCTTGATTTTTTCATGGCTGTTTTGGTTCTCACTGATTCTGGATGATTCAAACCGTTTATACCAATCGCTATGGAAAGAACTCTTTATTTAACATGGTAATCATGTTTATCAAAATGGGACTTTTACTCTTTATAGCCAATATGATGGGACCTGATTGGCAACAATATTTTCATTATCTTTGTTGGGCTGTTGGTACATTAACCTTTACCTTATTTTTACAATATTTGGTTGAATTTTTTAGAAAATCAACCGATAATGTTGAACGGGAAAGTATCAAAGGTTTTCTATGGATAACAGGTCTAGGAAGTTTAGGAGTCTATCTAGCAGCTCTTCTTCCTATTTACGTTGGAGTCTCTGTCTTATTTGCTAGTATTCTGCTAACATTTATTATGCCAATTATCTTGCTTAGTAAAGATAAGCATTACCAGGTAAATCTCCCCCATTTAATCGAGCGCATCTCCTTCTTGTCATTATTACGTTTGGAGAGATGATTATGGAGCTAGCTAACTTCTTTACAATCGAGAATTTCTCGATTTATTCGGTTCTTTATTTCATTATTATGCTTTCTCTGTTCTTGTTTTATTTTGGTCAATTCGACCATGCTATTGATGAAAAATCTAATCAAAAGGGACTATTTCTAATTTACAGTCACTATCCTATTTTCATTGGACTTATTATGATGACCGTTTCGATGAGTTTTCTTCTGAATCCTGAAGCTAATCTTCTCTTTGCAACCAGCTTCTCTTATATCGGATTTGGCCTCTTTCAAGCTGCTGTCCTAGTAAATGGGCCCTATAACAAACACTATCTTCGCTATTCGAAAAGTTACTACTGTGTCCAAGCGACACTCTATCTGGCTGCCTTGATTCTCTCTTTAATCTTTGCTTCTAATCCTATAATAGTAGTGAGTATAACAACCATTTTAGCTCTAGCTATAGCCATTCATTTTATTTATTTTTTTATGTGACACAGAATAAAAAAATATTCCAAATCTAACTGGGAGTTCTTTTAATGAGTTTATAGCATAAAAAAAGCTTTTGGGAACCAAGGCTTTTTGCTTTCTATCTAAACTTTTTCATGATGTATTTTTCGTACAGGTTCTTCAACCATTTGAACGATTTCAAAATCCTTCTTTTTGGTAAAGATTCTGAGCTCTTTGATTTGCCTCGTAGACATTTTGAGAAACACTATCTATGTCTTCATTTTCAAAAGGCCGAAACTAACAAATTTCCTTAAAGCCTGGCTACCTAAGCCTTGCCCCTGTTTCTGGGGGTTGATAAAAATCTCCCGATATGAAGATTACTGTCTTCTAGCCTGATTTTCTGGATAAGCCCCACAAACTCTTGTCCATCAAAGATTGAAAAGATTCCTTCCAAATCTTTGCAAAGACTTGAATTGTCAAGGGAAAAAGGAATCATTGTTCCCATCCATTGTTCTTGAAAAGGATTTGCCGAGGGAGTTGGACCATTGGCATACGAATTGAGCGCTTTTCTATACTTACCTTTTCTTCAAAAACGGATTGTCATCTTTTTCCTCACCATCTTATCTGTGTTTCTCTATTATACTACTTCTTCCATTTTTTTACGAATAGATAAGTGTATTATCTCACATTGTCAGAAGAAATCAGGGGTTTTGACTGGCTACTACTTTGACGAGAAAAAAAGTAAAGTCAGTATCTGAAAAAAGGCTACATACTTGAAAAAAGTGAAAACGTTAATCACTTATTGTAATGATAGAATTGAGTTGTTCCAAAACAAGTCCGAAACAGTTTAACGTTCTTAGTCCCTTGCTAAGTAGCGTTAATTTTTCAAAAACTAAAAGTATTCTCTACTGCTATCAGATTATTTGCCCCATTTTGAAATAAGCACATTTACAATCACTCCAAACAGCTTTCGAAAAAATCATTTTACATTTCAAAATTTTCATTATTTTACAAGTTTTCATTTTCTTATCCGTACAATAAAAAGACTTCAAACCTTGTCTCAGAACAATAGTTTGAAGTCTTTTTACTATTGATTTCAAAAAAAGTTGTACTTTCTTCTATATGTCTTACATCATTCCGCCCATCATGCTGGGATCCATAGCTGGTGCTGCTGGAGCAGGTTCTGGTTTATTGGCTACAACAGCTTCTGTTGTCAAAATCAAGCTGGCTACAGAAGCGGCATTTTGCAAGGCTGAGCGCGTCACCTTGACTGGGTCAATGATTCCGGCCTCAATCATGTTGACCCATTCGCTAGTCGCTGTGCATTGAAGCCTGTACCTGCTTCAGAGTTTTTCAGACGGTCGATGATGATTGAGCCTTCAAAGCCTGCATTCAAAGCGATTTGACGGACAGGCTCTTCCAAGGCACGGAGAACAATGTTACGGCCAGTCGCTTCATCACCTGTTAATTCAAGGGCAGCTACTGCACCCAGCACGCTGACAAAGGCTGTCCCCCACCGGAGACGATTCCTTCTTCCACTGCGGCACGGGTTGCGTTAAGGGGCATCTTCAATGCGGAGTTTCATTTCTTTTGAGTTCGGTTTCGGTTGCAGCTCCGACCTTAATCACCGCCACACCACCGGACAATTTAGCCAGACGTTCTTGCAGTTTTTCCTTGTCAAACTCAGAAGTTGTACTTTCGATTTGTGATTTGATAACGCCACACGATTGGCAATGGCTAGGGATTGCCAGAGCCTTCCACAATCACAGTGCTATCCTTGTCAACAGTGACTTTAGAAGCTTGTCCAAGTGCTTTCAATGGTCGCATCTTTGAGCTCAGACCAAGGTCTTCTGTAATCACTGTACTGCCTGTCAAGATGGCAATGTCTTCCAGCATAGCCTTGCGACGGTCACCGAAACCTGGTGCTTTAACAGCCACAACATTAAAAGGTACCACGAATCTTGTTAAGAACCAATGTTGGCAAAGCTTCACCATCCACATCATCTGCAATAATCAAGAGCGGACGGTTGGTTTTCAAAATACTTTCCAACAATGGCAGAATCTCTTGAATGTTAGAAATTTTTCTTGTCTGTAATCAAGATATAAGGGTTATCCAGATCAGCCACCATTTTTCACTATCACGTCACCATGTATTGAGACAGGTAGCCACGGTCAAACTGCATTCCTTCTACGACATCCAGCTCTGTTTCCATACCTTTGGACTCTTCGATAGTGATAACGCCATCATTACCAACTTTTTCCATAGCTTCAGAAATGTACTCGCCGACTTTCTCGCTACGAGAAGAAACAGCAGCAACCTGAGCAATCGCTTCCTTGTTAGAAACTGGAATCGCAGTTTCTTTCAGGGCTTCAACAGCTGTTGCAACTGCTGCTTCAATTCCGCGGCGGATACCGATTGAGTTGGCACCGGCAGTCACGTTTTTGATTCCTTCGCGGACGATAGCTTGAGTCAATACAGTAGCAGTCGTTGTTCCGTCACCTGCGATATCATTGGTTTTTGAAGCAACTTCGACACTAGCTTAGCACCCATATTTTCAAAATGGTCTTCCAGTTCGATTTCCTTGGCAATGGTCACACCGTCATTGGTGATGAGGGTGAACCAAAAGATTTTTCCAAAACGACATTGCGCCCTTTAGGGCCCAAGGTTACCTTGACAGTATCTGCTAGAATATCCACACCACGAACCATTGCACTACGTGCATCTGATGAAAAATTTAATATCTTTTGCCATTTTTAAACCTCTTTCTTAGATTTTTACTCCACAATAGCAAGAATGCTTGCTTCCCAACAACCAAGAATTTCTCATCTTGATCTTTGACTTCAATGCCAGCATGACTTTCAACTAAAACCTTATCACCGGCTTAACACTTGGTGCAACCAGCTCTCCGTTCAACGTACGGATCCCCTGGCCGACTGCGATGACTTTTTGCTTCTTTTGTCGCGTCTTGTCCTGCACCGGCAATGACAAAGCCACCAACTTTCTGTTCTTTTTCTTCTACTTTTAAGACCACACGGTCACCTAATGGTTTTAACATCTTTTTCCTCCAAAGATTGAATTTTAGCACTCTATGACACCAGGTGCTAATCTATAGATTATTATTTTATCACTTGGTCAGAAATAGTCAAGAAAAAACTTTGCCGAATGACAAAGTTTTTGGGGGAAATTAGTGAAATATTATTGAGCTAACTTCAGTTTCTCTTCAAAATCATCAATAACCTTTTTGCAAATTTAGTCTACCCTTGTAGATGCCATAGCCAAAGACCAGCATGACAAGAATTCCCAAAACAGCTAAGATGACTCCTACAATGAAAAAGAAGCAGATTGGTTCGATGAAAGAGATAGATCAGGACAAAACTGATACTGGCAATGGTAAAGAAAAGGCTAAACCAGCGTCCGAGATTTTCAATCATATGCTTTTGATATTGAATTTCTGTTTCATAGCCTTGAATCAATTCTTGTTCTGTCATGATTTTCCCTCTTTTTCTTAATATTGGAGACCTGGGTTAAAGAAGCCAGCCAGTACTCCAAGGAAGGCGATAACAACTAGAATGAGCATCACTTTGATTGGAGAAAGGTTCTTCTTTAGCGCATGAGCCACCAGCAAAATACGATAAAGACAGCTGTTAAGAGACCTGGATAAACACCATCTAATTTATCTTGTAAAGACAAGGTAAGGCTCTTTTTCACCCTGGATTGGTCAATTGGAAAGCAGTTTTGATAGGTACCCAAGTTGCTGCAACAGCACCGATGACCATTCACCGACAATCCCAACAGATTTACGGATAGCTTGCCCTTGTTCTCCTACTAGAAAATTCAACGGCCTTGTCTCCCAATTCATAGCCTTTAAAGTAAGCGAAACGCATACCGAAATAAGCCAGCAGATTCCAAACTAGAATATAGAAGACGGCACCAACAGGCGAACCTCCATTTGAAAGCCCCATTGAGATCCCCAAAAATAACTGGAATCAAGGTTCCAACGATCAGAGAGTCACCGATACCAGCAACCGGCCCCATCAAGCCAGCCCGAAGTCCGTTGATGGTTTCGTCATTTACCGCTTCTGCACCATTGGCACGCGCTTCTTCCAAAACCAGCTGTGATCCCAACGACCAAAGTACCCAGCTGAGGTTCTGTGTTGAAGAAGGCTGTATAAGTGTGCATAGAACGCGCTTGCTCTTCTTTTGTATCGTACAATTCTTCCACGATTGGTAGCATAGAAGTCAAGTAACCAAAAGTCTGCATGTGCTCTTGAGAGAAGCAGGTCAAGTGACCATAGTACCAGTGGTGGAAATGATTTGGTCAGTGTTTTTTTAGATATTTTTTTAGTTGCCATTTTAGATATCCTCCTCGTCATCATCGTCAAAATCACCTACCGCCACAGCACTAGCCTTGACATTTTTCGCCATCTGTACTTCATAGAAGAGCAGAGCAAAGATCAGTGATACAACTGCACTAGACACAAGGTTGAGACCAAGTGAGGCAGCCAAGGTAAAGCCAACGAAGAATGGGACAAAGTCTGTCACTTTTTCAACGATTTGTTTCAAGAGAATCGCAATACCGACACATGGGAGGAGAGAACCTACTGTAAAGAGGGTTTTTCATTGGTAGACCATCCATTGGGAGGGCATCTTTCAGAGCTGTAACGGCATCAGCACCGTAACGGCAAAGAATCAGTGTTGGCAAGAAAGAAAAGAGGAAGTGGGAAACCCATGGCAGATACCAGTCAACCGCATACAATTTTTTGTATTCTCCCTGTTCGACTGCTTTCCAGCCCATGTGTTGCCATACCAAGTTCATCGTTGCTGTTCCGTAGAGAGAACAGTTCCAGCGTACCAACCAGCACACCCATTGATTTTTGCAAAGTCAGCAGCCTGCTGAGCATCTGAAATCCCTTGTGACTTGATCGCAACCATTGCCAAAGGAATACCGATATAAGAAACTGCACGGACATCGGCCGAAACAGTACCGCCAGGTGTTACCAGCGCAATATACACCAACTGCATGGCTACCCCACAGATAATACCGAGGCTCACATCTCCTAAAATTAAACCACAGACGAGTCCTCCGACAAGCGGACGTCCAAGTGTATAGTTACCAATACTTGAGCCACCCATACCCGGCATAGAGGATAAACTAGCAAAGATACCGAGGATTGCGGCTTGCAACCAAGAAATTGTCATAATCTTTCTCCTTTAGTAAGATCGAGCAGTAGCAGGAGCTCGGTTCCAACTCCTTCAAATAGACCTTGCCCCGCAAAGCTATCGAAAAGTCCAAAACCTTGTCCTGCTTAACTTGCCCTGTTTAAAAACCAAATTTAGATTTGAAATCACTCCAGTAACCGATGGAAACGTCTGAAGCAGCTGGAATTTTACCTTGTAACCTGCTTTTTCAATCGCTTCGATCGCTTCCGCTTCTTCTTGTGTGATGGATTGATTGTTGCCCAGCTTGACAGCTCCTGGACGGTCATTGGCTGGTCCGACGATGATTTCTTTGACATTGCCTGGCACATAGCCTTGAGTCCACCAAAATTTCTTTCATATCAATCGGATTTTTAGTAATCAAGAAATAACGGCTGTCAGATTCGGTTACCTTGCCAGATTTTTCCTTGAGGCTTCCTTAGTCCAAACGAAAGTTTTCTTGTCAGAAGCCCCTTTATAGGCTTGGATCAAAACCTTGTTGCTGGCTGCTGCATCATTGACTGCAATCAGCCCATCGCAAGGATATTCCTTAGCCCAACGAGTGACCGTTTGACCGTGGATCATGCGGTCGTCAATCCTGCACAAATGTTACTACCATTTTGAATCTCTATCTAAGTTAGTAAATGAATAACTTTTTAAATGTCGTCATCTTCCTCATCGTCATCTGATGAGACTTCAAACTCCTGTAAGGCTGCTGTCGCTTCTGAAAGAATCGTCTGAACAAGATCTTTGCCTTCCAGCATATCCTTCATCACAAGCCCAGTGAGCCCCATTGTCAGATTCAGCCTCCAAGAATGACTGCCGAATCCAATTTGCCTAATTCTGCTAGGACACTAGCCGCCGTTGTTAGAGGACTTCCTCCGACAATATCGGCTAAAACCAAGACTGAATCATCTGCTTCTAAACCTGCCAAGGCTTGACGGAAATCGAGAGCAAAATCATCGACTGATTTTCCCTCTTTCAGACCCACAGCGATGATTTGGTCTGTTTTATCACCAGCAAACATCTTCAAGGAGCTCTGTACGCCTTCAGCTAGCCCCCATGACTGACCAGTACAAGATATTTCATCTTTCCTGCCTCCTTATTTTCTTGATTCTATTGTACACAAAATGAAATCGCTTCCCTATTGTCAAAATGTCACTTTGAAAAGATGACAAATGTGAGTTTAGATGTGACAAATGTCATATTGGTCTAGTCATCCGTGACTTTCTTTCTGACTTAATTAGAAATAAAAAGAAAGCAGAAAAATTATCTGCTTTCAATTTCTTTTTGAATACTTGGGAGGGCACTGTCAATTTCTTGATTGCCCAGAGCTTCCTTAATCAAATAATCAAGTCTTTCCAAGGTCTGCCGATCGACTTCTTGTCCAATATCTATGATAGAACGCTCCATCATACTATCTAGCCTCTCAGAGTCAAGGAATCCAAGCCGAAGTCATCTGCTTTGCAAGATTTTTCTGGTTTGCTGACTTTTTCACGACAGAGGGCAAGACTGATGTTCCTGCGATTTTTCAAACAAGGTCTACTGGCTCTCTTTTGTCTTGTGACAACAAGAGCATAAATTCCCAAGCCAGCTTCTCTTGCTTAGTGTTGGAAGACATGCCAAAGAGGAAGTCTTGACCTGTGTTCCCATCACCTTGCTATTGGCTGTCGGCATCGGGATACAGGTCCAAGAAAAGCTAGAATATTTAGCAACATGATAAGGATAAAGGCTTGAGGTCCGATACTGGGCTAGACTCATAGGATAGAAGGCCACTCGCCCCTCGTCAAAGTCATGAGAAGTCACCTTATAATGCTGGCTGAGCATGTCTAGCTTGCTCATAAAGGCCAATGCTTGATGCATCTCTGGGCTGTCTACATTGATACCTGATTTATCGGTAAGATGGCCGCCGTAAGCTATCAGAGCTTGCTGCCAAGTGTAATCTGTAATACCGTACTGATCTACCACGCCATCGCCATTGGTATCCTTGGTTACTTTTGCAAATCTCATAGAAATCCGCCAAAGTCCAGCCTGACTCAGGAATGCTGAGTTCCTTCTTTTTCAAGCAGGTCTTTATTGACACACATCATGATAGGGATTACTCTCAACTGGAAGAGCATAGCTGACTCCTGATATTGTCCAGCTTCATAAGCGACGGGATAAAAGGCTGTCCGTTCATCATCCGTTAGGAGGGTATCCAAGGATTTGAGGGCACCAGCTGAAAGCCAACATACTAAAGTCATTTTCTGGCACCATGAAAAGATCTGGCTGTTCGCCTTTTTAAAACCTGTTCTGCCAGCCAGTCAGCATAATTCTTCTTGGGAATCCCGCTTTCGTAGATGATCTTGACATGGGGATGCGTCTTTTCAAATTTTTTTAATCAGGGTGTCAAGGCCTTGTTTTTCACGACTATTTGGAACATCCCAGCTAGAGCCCGCATAGACACCGATGCGTAGGACTTTTTCATGACTAGACGACCAAAGTGCAAAGCTTAAAAATAACTGAAACAAAAAACCAAAAACAAGAACAACCAAATGTCTAAGTCGCCACTTCATTTGTCACTTCCTTGCTAGAGTCTCGCTGGGTGACTCCGGTCTGCACGGCCCAGATAGCCAGCTGAGTCCGGTCACGCAGATTCAGTTTTAGACAGAATCCCTGATAGGTAGTTGCGCACGGTTTCCTTCCGACAGATAAAGCTTGGCTGCAATCTCCTTATTAGAAATCCCAAAGCCAATCTGCTGGATAATCTTCCACTCCGTCCGGCTCATGTCCTCTACATTTTCCTCTGACACCGTGATAGCAAAGTTGGACTGGGCCATCTGTGAAAAGATTTTGAAGACCTTGGTGGCAATATGGGATTGATCATAGCTCCACCTCGATAGACTGTCTGAATGGCTTCGTGAAGCTCTTCTGTCGAGACCCCTTTTAGAATGTAGCCAGAGGCACCGTATTTGAGAGCAGAGAAGATAAATTCATCGTCATCAAGGTCGTCAGAATGATAATCTTAACATCCGGATACTGCTCCTTGACAGCGCCTGGGTACAGAGCACACCGTCCATGACTGGCGTGCAATATCCATCAAAATCACATCTGGACGCACCCGATGAAGCTTTTCCAGCACTTCCTTGCCGTCTCCGACTGTCCCGACAACCTCAATATCTGCGTGGGCAGACAGGATGATTTGCAGAGACTCACGAATCAAGGCCTGATCGTCTGCAATTAAAACTTTAATCATTCAACCTCCTATTTTGGGGATTTCAATGTAGGTATAAAAGCCATCTCGATTTTCAAAATGAACCTTCCCACCGATAATAGCCAACCGTTTCCTGCATTTGCTTCAGACCATAGCCATAGTGCAATTCATCAAACCCTACACCATCATCTCGAATGGTCATAATATAATTTTCTTTTTCTAACAACTCAATCCAAACGGTCTTGGCGTGCCCGTGACGCACAGAGTTGGTAATTGATTCCTGAACGATGCGAAACACAATATCTTCTTTGGCAATATCTAAATCGATCGTATCCCATTCATAGAAAAATGGATATCAAGTTGGAAATGGCTTCATACTCTCGGATAATCTTTAACAAAGCCTCTTTCAGACTATTATTCTCCAGAGTACCTGGCCGCATTTTATTGAGTGAGCCTCGGACATCTCGAATCCCGTCACGAACGACGACCGAGACATTGTTGAGCTGTTCCTTGGCCCGCTCGGTATCAATATCCACTAGTACCTTAATGGCATCAATTCCCGCTGAGATACCCGTCAAAGCATGGCCCAGTGTATCCATAGATCTCACGGGCAATTCGTTTCCTTTCTCGGTCTTCAGCAATTTTTCTGACAAAAGCTAGATAGCTATTCAGCTCGATTGGCCTGAGAAGCCATGCAAGCTCCTCCTCAATTCGGTGCCGCTCTGTAATCGCCGACATGATATAAAAAGAGCAAGGAAATCATAAAGACTACAATATTGGGGGAGAAAAGAAAATTCTTACCAAAAAGCAGCAGCAAACGTATAGATTCTGGATAAAAACGAATATAGGTATCCAACGAAGGCAGTTTAACAAAAGAGTGACAGCAGGTCGTAGTTTGACAATAGCAACATACTGAAACTCAAGATAATAAAGGAAAACCAGTATTTTTTATCCTTGGAGGCATTGAACTCTTTAGATCCATAGAAAATATCTGCAAAGACGAGAAGAATCAGCCCATTGTAAGACGAATGCAGGGCAGTAAAGATGACCAACATCAGCAAAATCTCAATCATGGTCACCTTATCGTCAAACGGATAGCTGATTGGGGTGCTTTTTCCGATAGTACATCACCAGCAATAGGCAGGCATAAAAGATAATGGAAATCAGAAAAAATGAAACTGGGAGATCACGGAATGGCATCCAAACGTTCCAAAAGCGAGTGACTGAAGCTTCTTGTTACGACATAATTGGTTGCAAAGAGGTAAATCGAAGCATTATAGACAATGGCTATAAAATTGATGACCATCAGAGCTATTTTACTGTAAAAAATGCTTTTGTTTGGTTTCATTACTGCCACCCTGTAACTATATACTCGCTGATATTGTCCTTGTTTATCAAAGCGAACTGGTATCAAATACTGTCTATCACCGACTTCTCTTCCCGCAGCAGCTCAATCACTTCTGCCACCTTTCGTCCCATCTGAATAGGCGACTGGGCCACTGTTCCTTGAATGTCGTTCGTATTGGCTAAAAATTCTTAATATCTGGAGAACCGTCAACTCCATAAATATAAATTTTTCTGCTACACCTTGATCCTTGATTGCTGCCAAGGCACCGATTGCTGCACGGTCATTAAGAGCCATGACAACGTTAAATTCCAAGCCATTATCCAAGGCATTTTTGACCTGGGGCATGCTTTCTTCGGTCTGTCCCAAAAGTCTCCAGCTGAGAAACGATTCGATAGCCGGGATGTCCCTTGATGGTATCCAGAAAGCCCTGTAGCCGATCCATAGCTGAGATGGCATTCTGATGTTCAAAGCAAAGAATATTCGCCTCGGAAAGCCGACTCATCATATCTTTAGCAATCAAAACTCCCGCTTGATAGTTATCTGACACGATAGTCGTGTCAACAGCTACTGCTTTGCTCATTGGCGCATCTACCACGATAATGCGAATACCCGCTTTTTAGCTTTATTCAAAGCCTTGATAATAGCTGGGCTGTCACTCTTTACTGGATTGATGACGATGATATCCACTTTCTCTTTGATAAAATAAGCAATTTGCTGGCTCTGCTTTTTCTCATCTAACTCCGAATCACGAACATAGAGCCGACTCCCCTGTTGATTGGTTTTTCTCCAATTCAGCATTCAAGGTTTGATAAAAATCATTGTTCATGGTCATATAGGTCGCCCCGATTTTCATTTGATTACTATCGGGCATACTAGCCTTAGAATAAATAAAAGCAAGGCAACAGATTACCAGCACAAAAATAGACCAGAGAGCGCATTTCTGGCAAGTCTGAATCCTCTTTTTCCCCTTACTTGATCCCATTCCCATCTCCTAGTCACCTATGCATTAACACTTCACTTACGTTTATTATATTATAATCAAGCGAAAAAGCAAAACCTTTCTTGAATCCTAATAAATCAGAGACTAAACGACAGACTTTTTGGCTTCTAATTTTTAGGGCAAGATAAATGAATATCAAAAACAAAAACGCAAAGGCATCTTCATGAAATACCTCCGCTTCTGTATGTATCTATTCAAACACAAATTGATTGTGGTAGAGCTCAGAATAGAAGCCGCCTAGATGCAGCAATTCATGATGATTGCCTCTCTCAATGACTTCCCCATCTTTTAAGACAATAATCTGGTCCGCATTTAATATGGTCTTTAGACGGTGAGCGATGACAAAAGCTGGTTCGCCCTGCCACAATGGCCTCCATCGCGCTCTGGATCTTGCTCTCGGTTACCGTATCAACGTTGGAGGTGGCCTCATCCAAGATCAGCACGCGAGGATCGGTCAAAAGGGTTCGAGCGATTGAAATTAATTGCTTTTGACCTGTTGAAAAGATGTTTTGATCATCATCTACGATTGTATCGTATTTATCAGGCAAGCTTTCAATATACTCGTGAATATGGGTAGCACGCGCAGCAATTTCCACCATCTCCTGACTGGCATCCGGCACTCCAAATCGGATATTGTCTCGAATGGTTCCGCTGAACAAGACAGAATCTTGCAAAACGATACCTACATGACTGCGCAAGCTATCAAGTCATAGTCTCGGATATCGCGTCCGTCAAATTCGATACTGCCCTTATCCACATCGTAAAAACGATTGATCAGGTTCATGATGGTCGTCTTCCCTGATCCTGTTGGCCCTACAGCGGCAATCATCTTACCTTTTGGCGCTGAAATGGAAACATCTTTCAAAATCGGCTTTACCTTCGACATAAGAGAAATCCACATGCTTTATCTCGACGCCTTCTTTCAGCTCGGTAAAGGCCGGAGCATTCTGCGGGCGCACTTCCTCAGGCGCATCAAACATTTCCTGAATCCGATCCGCACCAGTGAAAGCCAGCTGCAGACTTCCCCAGCTTGCCGCAACCTGAATGATGGGCTGATAGTATTGTTGAGAAAACTGTGTAAAGGTTGAAATCAGACCAATGGCTACTGAGGGTCTTCACATTAGGATCATTGAGCATAATGGCCGAGCCCACAAAAAAATCACGATAGCCGTATTGATCAGGCTCATTCCGTTCATGACAGGGAAAAGAGCAAGCCAGAAAAAGGCACGTCCTTTGAAAGTAGCTGACCGAACCTTATCATTTTGCTGGACAAAGCCTTTGATGACTTCTTCCTGCATTCCCTGCACAATAACTGCCTTCTGGCCGGAAATCGTCTCATCCATATAAGCATTGAGCTGACCAACTTCTTTTTGCTGCAAGTCTGTGTACTTGCGAGCCAGCTTGACGATAGACACCAAGACAATGATGGCTACTGGCGTACTGGCAATCGTCACCCAAGCCAAGGTCGCATGCCGCATAAACATGATGATAATCAGACCGATGTAGAGAGCAATATTGCTCATCACTTGGACTAGGCTCTCGTTGAAAGCCTGCAAGATATTATCCAAATCGCTGGTAAAACGCGACAAGATATCTCCATCTTGATGGCGGTCAAAGAAGGAAACGGTCAAGCGAGCTAATTTTCCAAAGAGCCCCTTGCGCATTTCATTGGTTGAGTAGGAAATGATCCGACTCATCAGCAGCATGTAAATCAAGCTAGATAGCGAAAGGAAGATGAAAGCCAGCGCTAAATTCCACATGATTCCTTGGAAAGCGGCAAAGGCAGAAACATCACCTGAAGCAAGCTTGCCACTTGCAAAGGCACTGCCTAACTCCACCAGCTCACTGATGGCTAGACCTGTAAAAATCGGAAAGAGAACCTGTAAAACCGTCGAGATGATAATCATAATCATGACGACCAAAAAGGCCAGTTTATACTGTTTAAAAATATTGCCAGAAAAATTTTTGCTGTTTTTCATCTTAGTCCTCCTTTCCTTTTCGAGTCTCATAAATTTCTCGGTAGACATCATTTGTAGCAACCAAGTCTGCGTGTTTACCTTTGCCCAATCAAACGTCCTTGATCTAGCACCAAAATCTTGTCCGCATGAACCACGGAGCTAATCTTCTGAGCAATGATGATGGTCGTTGTTCCTTCAAATCCTTGTTCAGCGCCTCTTGGACCAGTTTTTCGGACTTGGCATCTAGAGCTGAAGTCGAGTCATCTAGGATAAGAATATTAGGATTGCTGACGACACCACGCGCGATGGACATTCTCTGCTTTTGTCCGCCAGAGAAATTATTTCCCCGTTCTTCGACTTGGCTGTTGTAGGTATCTTCCATGCGATTGATAAACTCGCTTGCCTGAGCAATTCGCGCCGCCTGTTCTAATTCTGGCAGGGCTAGCATTTTTGCTTTCCCTTGACGCAGATTGTCCGCAATCGTCCCCTTAAATAAAAATAGCTTTTTGCAGAACGATAGAGACATTTTTTTCTCAGCGAAGCTTCACTAATGTCTCGCAAGTCCTTGCCGCCAATTTTGATGGAGCCTTCCTGAGGATCAAAAGACGTGGAATGAGCTGGGCCAGAGTTGATTTTCCTGCTCCTGTCGCTCCGACAACACCAATCATCTCTCTGGTTTTGACTTCAAAGCTAATATCCTTTAGCATGGGCTCTGTATCTGTCGGATAGGTAAAGGGTCACATGGTCAAAGACCAGACTACCTTCCAAATCTTCTTCAGCTTCATTCTTGAAGGTCATCGCTGGCTCTGTATCCAAGACCTCCTTGATCCGCCGAATCGAAACCATAGCACGCGTAACGGTATTGCCCAAAAAGCCAACCATGATAATAGTAAACATGATTTGATTCAAGTAAGAAATGAAAGAGACAATCGAGCTAACAAGCCTGGATCCATCTGTATCATGCTGGACAAGAGCCACATAGTCAGATAGACAGCCCCGTAGCCGACGATCATCATCATCGGTTGAACGATCGAAAAGGCATAACCAATAAAGAGATTTTTGCTCCAAAAGTTCATCTGAAACTTGCGTAAACTTCTGATACTGCTCTCTCCTGCACGAAAGATTTGACGACACGGACGCCACGCAGATTTTCTTTGGCAATCGAATTGATCTTTTTCTAAGAGAACTTGAAATTTGGCAAAGCGTGGCCCCATCAATCCATCATCACTCCTGTCAAAAAGAAGACCAAAAAGACCATCAGGACAATCACCCACCATAGGAAGGAATGGTCACCACCGCCAAAAATAAAGGGAACCTAAAAAAATAGAATAGGCAGGCGGAATAAAATCTGAAACATCATCATGACCAAATTTTTGCACTTGGTTGATGTCATTGGTCATTCGGACGACAAGATTTCCCGCATTGAACTGTTCAATATTGGCATAAGAGAAGGTCTGGATTTTTCCGAAAGGTCTTTTTCCCGTAAATCCGACGACACACCTTGCGCAATATAGGCTGCCAGGGTCACATTTGCCCCGCCAGCAAAGCAGGCCAACCAAACCAAAACCCAGCAACCAAGCCCCTAAACGATAGATTTCTTCCCGATTTCCTGACAAAAGAGCATTCAAGACATCTTTTTAAATACAAGGGCTGCAACAGCGAGCTAGCTAGCATCAGCGATGTCATAAGAAGAGATAAAAGATAACAATTTATAGGCTGATAAAGCTTTTTGAACATAATTCCTCCTCGTAGATTTTTAACTTTGTTTAGCTTCCTTACTATATCATAGATAAAAACAATGTCAAGTAAGAAATTTCAACTATTGTATGGTACAATATAGTAAATAACTCTAAAAGCAAGTGAGTCCTTTTGTGGGTCTCGTACAAGGAGAAAAAGATGGATAAACAACGAATTGCTGTGGTTGGCCCCTGGTTCTTGAGGGAACGGCTCTATCGCAAGTCCTCAATGATAATGGCTATGAAGTCCGGATTTGGGGCAATATTGCAGAGCAGATTGACGAGATCAATAACCAGCATACAAATAAACGCTATTTCAAAGATGTAGTTCTAAGCGAGGAAATTAAGGCTTATCACGACTTGAAAGATGCTCTAGCAAACGTAGATGCTGTGCTTTTTGTCGTACCGACCAAGGTGACCCGTCTGGTAGCCCAACAAGTTGCGCAAACCCTTAGATCACAAGGTAAAAAATCATGCATGCATCCAGGGATTAGAGCCTAATAGCCACAAACAATTTCAACTATTCTGGAAGAAGAAATCCCTGCAGACTTGCGTAGCGAGATTGTCGTTGTTTCAGGTCCTAGCCACGCTGAGGAAACTATCGTCCGCGATATTACCTTGATTACCGCAGCATCTAAGGACCTCGAAACCGCTAAATATGTGCAGGAGCTCTTCAGCAACCATTACTTCCGCCTCTACACCAATACCGATGTCGTTGGAGTGGAGACAGCAGGTGCTCTGAAAAACATCATCGCAGTCGGAGCTGGTGCTCTTCACGGACTGGGCTATGGTGACAATGCCAAAGCTGCCATCATCACACGCGGTCTGGCTGAAATTACCCGACTGGGTGTCAAGCTTGGTGCCAGCCCTCTGACTTACAGCGGTCTTTCTGGTGTCGGTGACTTAATCGTCACAGGGAACCTCTATCCACTCTCGCAACTGGCGGGCTGGAGATGCGCTGGGTCGCGGCGAAAAACTAGCTGATATTGAAGCTAATATGGGCATGGTTATCGAAGGAATCTCTACGACCAAGGCAGCCTACGAACTGGCTCAGGAGCTCGGTGTCTACATGCCTATCACTCAGGCTATTTACAAGGTCATCTATGACGGCCATGATATCAAAGATGCCATTCATGATATGATGAGCAATGAATTCAAAGCTGAAAATGAGTGGTCTTAAGTTATAGTATTTTTTATAAAGGAGAAATTTATGCCAAAAGTCAGAAAAGCAGTCATCCCTGCAGCCGGTCTCGGAACCCGCTTCTTGCCAGCCACTAAGGCACTGGCAAGGAAATGCTGCCAATCGTTGACAAACCAACTATTCAGTTTATCGTCGAAGAAGCTCTTAAATCTGGAATCAAAGACATTTTGGTTGTCACAGGAAAGTCAAAACGCTCCATCGAGGACCACTTTGACTCCAACTTTGAACTAGAATACAACCTCAAGGAAAAGGGCAAGAACGACTTGCTCAAGTTGGTGGATGAGACCACTGGTATTGAGCTTGCATTTTATCCGTCAGAGTCACCCACGTGGACTCGGGGATGCAGTCCTTCAAGCTAAGGCCTTTGTTGAAATGAACCTTTTGTGGTCATGCTAGGTGATGATTTGATGGACATTACCAATGACAAGGCAGTGCCACTCACCAAGAAACTCATGGATGATTATGCGGCAACCCACGCGTCTACCATTGCAGTTATGCGGGTTCCTCACGAAGTATCAGCTTACGGCGTTATTGCACCGCAAGGCGAAGGCGTCAATGGCCTCTACAGCGTTGAAAAATTCGTCGAAAAACCGGCACCAGAGGATGCACCAAGTGATTTGGCCATTATCGGACGCTACCTGCTAACGCCAGAAATTTTTGAAATCTTAGAAAAGCAAACTCCTGGCGCTGGCAATGAAATTCAACTGACTGATGCCATCGATACCCTCAATAAGACTCAGCGCGTTTTTGCCCGTGAATTCAAAGGCGACCGCTATGATGTCGGCGACAAGTTTGGCTTCATGAAAACTTCTATCGATTATGCCCTCAAACACCCTCAGGTTAAGGATGACTTGAAGCAATACATTATCGATTTAGGGCAAAAATTAGATAAGAAAAACGAAAAATAATAGAGGCGCTCAAGTAATAGATTAGCTGATGCATCAGCTTTTAACACTATACAGAAAAACACCTAGATTTACTAGGTGTTTTTCACTATTGTTTTGATTGGGAAATCATTTGGTATTAACAAAAGTTTCCACATTCTTGAAATTTTTGCCATTATCAGAATTAGCCGTATATCCAAAACGATTATTTGGATTGCCTTCTGCATTCACCAACTGTTATTTGTGTAGCCTGACTTGGTACTTGAGGAGTCAGGCTTTGTACTTGAGGCACTTCAGTACGAACAGCTGGTTGTCCAAAAACTTGCACATTTGCTTTAGCTGCATATCCAAAAGCGATTGTTTGGATTGCCTTCTGCATTGGCAGGGAATATCATGTGTTGGAGGAGCTGCAGTATAATCTGGTGCTGGAATGATAGTTTTATTTGCATCATCCGTAATTTGTGGTTTTGTGGTGGCTTCGGAGTATCCGGTTTTTCAGGTGTTGATGGATCTTGTTTATCGTCTGGTTGTGAAGCACGATAAGGATCAGACTTACGTCCAGCAGCTTCTAAACGTTTTTCCATCAGCTTTTTCATAGTCCTTGAAGTGTTGGAAAAAGTCGATCTGACATTTCAAGAGAATCTTTAGTCACTTTACCTTCAGCAGCCTTCGCAGCATCTGGTTGATCTTTCAGTGAATAATTCTCAATATCTTTTTTTCTCTTGATCAGCGATAAATTGTTTTTCCATCAGCTTCCAATGGTCTTGAACACTCTTGCCAAAAGATATCTTGATTCTTGATAGCCATCTGGTCAATGTGCCATACTGTCCAGTACCATGAGTTTGGATCATAAGTAGCTGTCTGTGGTTTAAAGGCCTTGTAAGTATCCTGAACGTTACCATAGAAAGGCACATATGGTGTGTTACGTGATGGTCCCAAACCGAGCCAAACTTTACCACCGTAAGATTTTGGCAGTTTCGGATCAATTTGGTAGACATGGGCATCGATAACATTTTTCATTGCCTAAAAGCGTATTTGTACTGATCTTTCGAACAGCATCATTTGCCCCATCATCACCTTGTTTCTTAACGCCAATTTGATCATCTGGTACGAAACGGCCATTCAAATGTTCAAAAGCGGTTCCCGTTGCATAGCAAAGGCATCTTCAAAGAGTGAATTTCTTGTTTGGATCTGTTGGAGGCAGGAAAAGTTCGTACTCCTCATCCTCGTAAGTAATTTTAGATTTTGGATCAAGTAGTGTGATTCCTGCATACGTACGAGAACGATCGCCTTCTGCATATTTTTCAGGTCCGTATGATTTAGCAATGTGGAAATTGCCATCTTTATCTGTCTTGTAGTTTCCTGCTTCTTTGGCTACTTTCTCTACATCTTCAGAAGCAATAACATTTTCTTTGTCCTTCAAATCTACATGGCAAGGTAATAAGTATTAGCAAAAACTGCGTATTTATCTTCTGGCACTTTTACGGCTACATATTGGTGGCAGACAAGATTTCCATGTACCAAGTCTCTTTTTGATCGGCAACCACCACTGTATTCCCTTCAGCAGAGCCTTTTTCTTGAATGACTTTTCCAAGCAATTCGATTGCTACGAGCTGTTTTTGGCACGTGGCAGAACCCCATCTAGCATAGCAGCTTCTGCCAAAGCCATCTGCTTTCAGAGGGTCTTTTTTCAAGAACCTTTTTATTTGGAATTGCTGTGACTGTGGACGACATAGAAACACCTGCTTCATTAAAATCATGTTCTCCAAAAAGCACCGTTACTACCATCACCACGCGCAGAATCATAGGTTGCAGTATATTTCATTTCGCTGGCTGCACGTGGATAGGTAAAACCATTGGACTCATCCACAATCTGGTCGCCTTCCTTATATTTTTAGCTTCCACAACAACGTAGTTTTGTTGTGTTTGCCACCATTCGGGTAGTAAGGATAGTCTTCTGTCCGACCAAAAGTGTTGATCCATCCTTGGTCAAATGCCGACCAATAATGAAACCACAGCAAGCTTGCACAGCTTGGACAGGTAAGAGCATGATTGCCATTAATGAAATAGCAATTTTAAAGATTGTCTTCTTCATTATGAACTCCTTTTTATTTTTGGGGATGCCCCCTGATGTTTATAGTTCTAGTATAGTTCTTTTTAAGCATTTTTGCAAGCGCTTACAAAAATGTTTTTATACCTTTTACAGATAGAAAAATAGAAAACATACATTGATGAAAAAGTAGAGATAGAAACATTCCTAGTTTTATTCCTGATTTATGACTTATTATGAGGCTTTAAAATAAAATCCCTTACTTCATAAAATCATATTTATAAAAGAATACCGCTTTTTAAAGCGGTATTGAGTTCATTTCTTAAAAAAATTGGTCGTTGAAAAAGTCAGAAAAATCAGAATAGCTACTAATCCAAGGGTAGGCTGCCAATGCTGAAAACCGTTGAGACTTGCTAAAAAGCGTAGCGCTCTCCCGAAACTGGTAAAGATCACAGCTCTAAAGCTCCACCAACTAGACCACCCAGTGTCCTGCAAAGGCTAATTCCCAGTAAAAACTCATGATCAGATTGACAGCCAGCAGGCTCATATAGGACTGACCCAGCTGCTGCAGATAGTAGTTTCGCGTAGCATAACGAAGCAAAACAACGGAAGCAAAAAGGCCAAAAAGAGCAGTAGAAGCCCCAGCTGCCAGGCTTTCGGGTGAAAAATAGACAACAAATAAGTTCCCCATCATTCCTGACATCAGGTAGAGTATCAAGAATTTCCAAGAGCCGAAGATGCCTTCAATCTGTCTACCAAGAAAGTAGAGCGTCAGCATATTGACCACAAAATGCTCCAAACCAATATGGATAAAAATAGCAGCAAAAACCCGCCAAAACTGCTCCGGCAGCGCTTGAATCGTGTAACCGTGCACAGCGCCAAAGTGATACAAGGCTTCGGAACTACTGTATTGAAAACCATAGGGAAAGAAACATCAAGGCGAAAACAAAGCTCGTTAGGATAAGCAAAATGCTTGTCACAGGGATAGTCTCTATCAAAGATTTGTTTCATAAATGAGTAACTCCTTTACCGCAACATCATGTTGTGCTGGTGTAAAAATCTGCCTGCTGGGCTGCATAAATAGTGCTGATGGATGCTCCTGCATAATCAGCCAGATAGCGGTCATAGTAGCCACCGCCGTAACCAATCCGAAACCCTTGAGAATTGAAGACCACACCCGCACATAAATCAGATCAATTTCTGTCTTGTCCACAGCCTCTTCACTTATCGGCTCCATAAGTCCAAAAGAGCTTTTTTGCAGGCAACTTTCATCATAATCCACAAATATCATCCGACCCTGGCCATAGGTTTTGGGTACTAAAACCCGCTTGCTATCCAACTGAGCCTGCTTAATAAAGGCTGCAGTTGAGACTTCATGCGGCATAGAAAGATAGGTAGCGATAACCTGGGCTTTTTGATAAGCTGCTGAACTGAGCAAGCGCTGGGTCAGCCAGTTATCTGCCAGCTTTCTTTTCCTGACAGTTTCTTCATCTGGGTCAGTACAGCTTGTCTCAACTCTTTTTCATATAGCTCGTCCACTCTTTCCTTATCTTTCGTTGATTTTATAATCTAGGAATTTCCCAATCTTTTTCAATAGCAAAGGGCAGTGCTGCCTCGTCTGGTGTCATCTTGGGATGATGGAGGGCATAGGGACTGTCCACTCCCAGCCAGAACATGACGCCATTGACCTTGCTGAGCAGATGGCCGAAATCCTCGCCTGTCATAGCCGGCGCAATATCAATCAGCTGCACTCCTTCTTCCTTCTGGAAAAATCCATCAGTTCGTCTGCCAGACCAGGGATGGTTTTCCACAGGCAGATAGCCACTTTGTTTAAGCTCCAAGTCCAATTCAGACCGAAACTTTGAGCTATGCCCTCTGCTATTTCCGTAAGCGCTTCTGAGTCAAGAGGTTCATCTCCGAGTCAGAGTCCGAATGGTGCCATGCAGAAGGCCGTTTCTGCGATGACATTGTTGGTCGTGCCAGCATGGGGCAGAACCAAAGGTTACAACCGCTCCCTCGATCGGATCGACATTGCGGCTGACAATGGCTCTGCACCTGGGTGATAAAGTAGCTAGCCGCTACCAAAGCATCGTGGCTTCATGAGGAAAGGCCGCATGACCTCCCTTCCCCTTAAAGGTCAGCTTAACTTCACAGGTACCAGCAAAAAGCGTTCCTCTGTTAGTCGCAATATCGCCGACCTTGAGGTCCGGTCGCACATGGAGTCCGTAAAATTCATCTGGCAGCCAGTCACCAAAAAGCACCGTCTTCGTACATGAGCATACCGCCAGCTTCGTACTTTTCCTCAGCAGGCTGAAAGAAAAGAGCAGATTGTGGGTAGGCTGAGCGCGCACAGCTTGCTCCAGCAGGCCTAGAGCGACCGTCATGTGCATATCGTGTCCGCAGGCATGCATCCGACCTTCATGGGTACTAGCAAAGTCCAGTCCTGTATCCTCCACAATCGGCAAACCATCAATATCTGTCCGCCAGCCAATCGTCTTATCGGGTGAACTTCCCTGATAAAGACCAAAATACCCGTCCGCCAAGTTCGGATTTCTACAAAGTCTGAGACCTGCTGTTAGTCCATCAATGACCTGCATCAGGTGAGGCATGAGTCTTGTATTCTTCCAGACCGATTTCTGGTATCTGGTGTAAATCACGGCGAATGTTCAGATAATCAAAGCATTTTTCTTTCCTTTAGAAATCCTGTCAGAGCAAACAAAAGAGCTAGACCGCCCCCGATGAAGTTCAAGGGCGGCAGTATCCTGTTAACCAATATTAAAGCGTACGCAGAGCGTCTTCAGAGCTGTCTTCTGCTGGGTCTTCTCGTCAATGGTCTTGATAACTCGTGCTGGAACGCCAGCAACTACTACGTTTTCCGGAACATCCTGGGTCACAATCGCACCAGCCGCAACAACGGAACCACTGCCAATTTGCACGCCTTCAATCACAACCGCATTGGCACCAATCAGCACATTGTCTCCGACCCGAACTGGCTCCGCACTAGCTGGCTCAATGACTCCCGCCAGAACAGCACCAGCACCGACATGACTGTTTTTCCGACAATCGCTCAGCCGCCCAGAATGAGCACCCATATCAATCATGGTTCCAGCGCCAATCTGCACCAATATTGATAACTGCCCCCATCATGATAACTAGCATTGTCACTCAATCTCAACTTGATCTCGGATAATAGCACCCGGCTCGATACGGGCATTGATGTCGCGCTTGTCCAGAAGCGGCACCGCTGAATTGCGGGCATCCTGCTCTACGACATAGGTCTTATTTTCCTCTAAGTTCGCTAGGAGTGGCTTTGTTTCTTCCCAGTCTCCAAAAAGAACATTGCCTAACTTCACAACAGACCAGGAATGGAACCGTGCAATTCTCCATCAAAGGTTACCTTGACAGGGAGTTTTTCTTGGCATCAGCGATGATTTGATAATTTCTTGAGCATTCATTTTTCGTAGCAGACATGGCGTCACCTCTTTGTTCTTTCTATTCTTTGTTGGGAGAGATAGTCCCTCTCCTATCTCTTTTATTTCTCTATTATAACATAATTCAGCTATGCAGTTGGGACTTTATTAGCAGCTAGTATGCTATTTAGACTCTTGAACTTTATTCAAATGAAATTGTCCGTCCTTGCCCTTTACAAAGTTTAAATGGAAGAAGGTTTTATCCTCTGTCCATAGCCCATAGACATACTGTAATATCCTTTCACCACTGCTTTGTAGTAGTTGTTGGGAAGTCCCAAATGTTCTATCACTTCTAGATCAGTAATGCCATTTTCTTCATCTGATGTCATTCCCTTAAGGAAAGAAAGCCGTTCCCCTGTCAAATCCTCATGTTGATAAATATTATAAGCTATGCTAGTAAGATGTAGACCTGAACCAAAATCCCAGAATTGAAGGACAGCAAAAGCCTCCTCCCTTCAAATCATAGATCAGTGATAATAATTTATCCTTCTTGCCAATCACCGTTTCATCGCTGCTTTTAGCTAAACCATGTTGGCGAACAAAATCGGACACTATAATATTTTTATCTTCGTCCTCTTCAATCTTATACTTTATAAAATCCCTTGGTTCCCAATCCAAAACTTCGGCATTTGAAGAAGAATATTTTGCTTCTGTTCTGACTAACGGATTCTTTCTGTAAGAATTGGTCCAATTCCCGATTAAGACAAGTAGGGCCGATAACAAGGCCAATCAGGGCTAGAGCACTCACTAGCTTGAAAAATGGTGATTTGTGTTTAAACTTTGCGGTTCTCTTAAAAGTTGACTTTGGTACCTGCCCTGTGCTCTCCTTGAGATTTGTTTTCAGCTAGCAAACCAGACCCTTCCTTAGACTCTCGTTTTAAAGGGTGCCCTAGTTCTACTAAATTTTCCCTTATATGTTCCCTTCGTAATTTTTCTAAATCTCTTTTTCCCATCCTTCTATCCTTGTCTATTTAAGAAAAATTCGCGCTCTCCAGTCTAGGGCTCTCAGACTGTGCTTGTCATCATACTTTTTAGACGGTAAAGCCCATTCACTTCGTACAAAGAAACTGTCATATTGTCCGTGGTTGAATATTCAAGAAGAAGTGAATCAACTTTGCCCTTAACTGGTTTATGAGCATAAAATACTCTTCGGCATTCCCAGTTCTTCTATGGCTTGCTTGACTTCCATTCCTTCTCGATCACTTTTGGGAATGAGCGACCGATAATCATCAACTGTCTTCGTAATCGATGCCTCAGCATTCTGGAGGAAAGCGGCAGATACCGTAGAGAGCTCATTCCTCCTCCAGCATTCCTAAGGTGCATATCAACAACTCCTTTTTCTTCCTGTTAGCTTGTATGAAAGCAGCACCAGTTGACTATTCTCCACACGATTATCCACACTCCCAGAGCTGGCTTTCCCATACTTCTCAACGATATCCTCTGGAGACACATTAGGTTCGTTCATGGTTTTAATCAACTCGAATATCTCTTCGAATGGAAAAATCTACCTCTCGATTATCTTCAATAAAAGGTGAACTACTCTCCGTCAGGATCTCTATCTTATTTTCTGATTCTGCCGGAACAGTATGAACAGACGATATAGCTAATTGATTTCCTTCTGACTTAAAAAGTTGGTCGCATATACATCATCAAGAAGCTAATCAATCCCACTAGACCTGCGGCAATCACTAAGAGTGAGGCATAACGAGATAGCACAGACTTTGCTAAAAGCTGGCCATTAGGATTGACTGCTGACTCTGTTCGCCGCTTTTCTTTACTTGAGAACTCAAAACCCGACTCTCGAGAGCCAACATTGAGAAAGGCTCTCTGCTTTTTTTAGTCTAAACTTAACCTTTTTCCCCATTCTCTCTGGACTTTTCTTCCTTTTTCCCATCCCCATCTCCTCCAAGGAACCTAAGTTCCTCTTGCTTTCTAGTAATTCCTGTCTTTCCGCTAAAAGCAACTTCTGCTAAATAAGCAAGCTCTAGCACCAAGAACTTCCTATCAATAGACACTCTTCCGAGTCAACTCATAATCACCCGTTGAACTTAAGACAAACTCTAAATAGAGATATCTTTGATCTTTTAGTTTATATTTCGATATAAACTGTCGTTTTGATTCTTATAGTCCGTACCGACTTATTGATAACTTGTAGTTTGCAAATCGTTCCAATACTGCTTGTAAATTTTTGCTTGGTGCTGATTTATCCACAGTAAAATCCTGAAAAATCCTCCTCAGTCCATAAATCCGAATGAGTTGATTGAGACTGGCTAAGCAATCCTTCCCCTCAATTGTATTCAGCCGATACTGATCTCCGATAAGGTTGAAATAGAGCTTGACGATTTGCCCTCCACCTGATGAGAGATAAAAAGGTAGAGAGCCCTTTCTTCTCCATCTTTAGCCACACTTCCCGAACTTGCTTTTCCATATCGTTCAGCAATTTCCTCTGCTGTAGGAGACAGTTGCTCACTCGCCCCTGCCCAGGCGAAGAAACGTGCAGAGCTAGGACATCCTCGAAAGTCCAAGTCATATTTTCTGGCTCCTTGTCAGCACTAGAAGCCACGATGCCGACTCCTGTGGCTCCGAAGCTTCCCATTCGCTAGACGAGTCTGCAACGTAAGCAGAAGCTATATTTTCTTGGCTCGATTCCCAGCTTATTTGAGTCAATACTTCTGTCACGAGTGCTCATATTTGAAAAGAAAACGATAGAGCAAAAAGAAAGGCTAATGATAGCAGACCAGACTCGCCAAAGCAGCAACTAGAAAACTTAACATCCTCTTCTTTCTTGTTCTAAGCCTCCTCGATTTCCAACCAGTTTTTAACTCCAAACTGCTTCTCTCCTAGCTTGTCTTTCCTTGTTTCTTCCTTTTGTCTGTTCGAGGGCAGCTCCTCCCGTTCCGCTGAGTTCTTGACCGACGAAGTGTTTTACTGGCTTTAAACTTGGTTTATGCTCCCGTCTCAATGATTTCTAAATTTCTATCTTTCACCTTTTTCACCTATCAACTAAATACTTTGATTGCTCATTCCTTTCTACAAAACGCTAATTTCTCTGTTAGGCAAGCACTACTGAGCACCTGCAGCTCCCGCTTCGCTTTCCAAAACCTGAACTCTCTGTCAATTGATAGTTCTGAGGACTTATTATTTTCAAAAGAAAGACCGACCTCTGACCATCCTCCAAACGGTAATAAATTGATAGAGTAGCATTGCCAAGGAGTTCCCCATGCCAATCAAGGCGCTAGAAGTCCCAACTGACTGACAATCTCTTGATAGGTCTTTCCTTTCTCTATACCAGAAAGATCTTGACGAGTGAGCTGAGCATTTCGGTTAGGCAGTTGCGCACTACTGAGATGCGTACATTTTAGGGATTCCAACTTAGGAGTTTCAGAAGGACCAAGATAGCTCTTAAAGAGAGGTTAACTTTCGCTTCTGTCCCTGCTTGTGAATAGTTTAAAGCTATTGTCTTGATTAGATTATCTTGGTTCGTTTCCCTACCAGACTCAGCTTTCCCTAACTTTGCAACCACCTCGTCGACCTTTGTCAGATTTGGAACCGATAGTGAAGTCTGAGAACAAAGAAGTGATATCATCATAGGTACATGGAAACTGATACTCCTCTTTCTTAGCAATCCATTCTGGACGATTATCAGATTTTAAATCTTGATCCTTTCCATATGAGTCTAACATACGAGAAATAGCTGCGGCTTCTTCCATGCGTTTTAAATCAGCATTCTTTTTCCACTGCTCTACTATGCTGCTACATTGAGGCTATAATCCTAAAACGAAAAGTATCACCATCCATATCTTAGAAAAAGATTCCTAGTTTTTCTTCTTAAACTCTACTTTATCTACTCTCAGCAAGCTCATTGAGACTTATTCGCGGAGAAAGCTTGGTCTGTTTTGCTTCAGTTATAAGGCCTGACATCGACTGGCTAGCTTGATTTCCACGAAAGACTTGATTTGTTTTTAGCTTTCAGTGATTCTAAACTAGAAATGAGACGCTTCAGCTCCCTCTGCTTTAATTCCAACAAATTCTGTGATAGAAGCGACGAGGCTCCTTCACCCATTGAGCTCCTGCTAACTGCTCAGAAAAACACCGGCTGGTCTGAGAACTTGTTTTAGCTCCATAGCTGTTTTTTGTCCTCTATCGAAGAGACGGCAGACGGCTCATTGCTTGAGCTCTCTATTGGAAAGACCTCTCTTTTGATGGAGACAGAACCTGAAGGACGAGCTTGATTTTCTTCTGCCCCTTTCTGCGCTTCTTGCAATCCCGCTGACGGTTTGATGTCTTGGCCTTCGCTTGGCTTTCCATTTGGATAGAAAGGATGGTTGGCTATTTTGCTGGCTTTTTCGTTTGGGCCTTCTTGAATTTTTGATTGATGTTTCTGCCTCAAAGCTCCAGATTTCTCTTTCCCATAACTCCTCCTCATCTATTGGCTCTTCTATCATTAAAAAGACGATCTCGTCTAATAGTTAACAATTCTTGCTCGCTGAATACTGCTATCTCTTTTCTATACCATTCATACCGAATAATAGACAGCGATTGTATGCACTCATGAAACTCTGTCATGCTAATATAACTTTTATTCCAGTATATCATATTTTGAACTGGCTTAGCTTGAAAGCATACAAGCAAAAAGGCACGAAACTCTCTTCCATGCCCACAAAACCAACTATATATGACTATTTTTGTTTCACTTTTTCAGCCAAAAATAACTTCATCCGAACTCCTTTCCGATCTTGGTCCTCTGCTTTTTCTAGAACCGTCCAAAATAGCAGCCAGCTCAACTTTCTGGATAAAAGCTCATCCCATTGCTCCTGCATCTTCTCGACTGTAACATATAATCAGGGAAAGGAAAACTGCTGCTGAATAGAGCTGAATAGATAAAGTAAGTAAAAAGACAAAGCTAGATGGCGAGCTAACTAGCAAAACAGCATTGATAAAATCTATGTGACGCACGCGCTCTAGAGAGTTGTACGCTGATTTGACTTTATTTGTGCTGGTGCCAGTGTGAAATATCATGGTCAGCAGTTTCCGAAAATCTAGATAAATGAGCTCTTTTCACGTACTGCTGCTTGGTCT